>Ga0315289_10014352_pt1 | contig 11064 bp, 7 predicted proteins | sample YL17G11_40_MG_FD_203452 | JGI IMG/M metagenome (GOLD analysis project Ga0315289, IMG submission 203452) | Sediment microbial communities from Yellowstone Lake, YNP, Wyoming, USA - YL17G11_40 | ecosystem: Environmental > Aquatic > Freshwater > Lake > Sediment | place: USA: Wyoming | collected...
TGACCGCCCACCACCACCACGTTCTGCGGCGAGCCGGTCGTGGTCTGGGCGATGACGTTGCGGGCCGCCGTGACTTTGCTGGTCGCGTCGAGGGTCAGTCGTGCGGGGCCGGGCTCGGCGCGCAGCCGGGCGCCGTCGGCCTTGGAGACGCTGACCACCGGGATCTTGACGTCGGTGTCCTCACCCAGCGTCCCTCCCATTTTCTCCTCGTCGACGTTGTCGGCGACGACGAGCGCGACCGCACCCAACTTCGATGCGATCGCCTGTTTTTCGGAGAACGGGCAGCTGCCGCGGTCCACCAGCACGACAGCGCCCTTGACCGGCAGACCGTCGTAGTCGACCGGGGCGCACCCGGGGGTCTCGTCGGCGGGCGCGGCGACCAACGGGCCGCTGACCCCGCCCGCCGACGTACCGGCGCTGTACTGCAACACATTGGATTTGACTGGGGAACCACCGACCGTCAGCGCCGGATCCCCGTGCGTGAAGACACGGGTCTGGAACTCCGGGGTCAGCACATCGAAGCCCTTGCCGCGCAAGACACCCACAACGTAGTCCACGCTGGCGTCGTAACCGGGCGTGCCGATAGCCCGGGTGCCGCCGTGGGCGTCAGCGATCTCCTGCAGTTTGGCCAGGTGGCCGAACATCGCATCAGCGGTGACCTGCTTTCGCAACTGCGTTGCGAACTCCCTGGCGGCCTTGCCCTCGCTCACCGGCCGGGCGCTGTCGGCCGGCCTGCTGCAGCCGAGCGCCGCGACGACGAGGACGGCCACCGACAGCGTCTTGTACGTTCGCTTCACCCGGCCCAGGTTAGACGTTGGGCCGGACACCGCTGTCCACAGCGCGCAGCCGCGCCAGCACCAGCTCGGCGGCCGGCCGACTCAGCGCGGCGCTTGGGGACGCGGGCTGACCCCGGCGCCGGCCTGACACCACGCGAAGCGGTACTTCTCGATGTGGATGGTGTGTGGTTGTTCCATCCGGCACTCGTGCGGCGGCACCGTCGCGGTCGTGCGCAACACTTCCCAACTCTGCGCGAAAGCCGGATGCAGTGGCAGATCGGCCACCTGATGCTCGGGCACCCAGCGCAGCTCAGAACTCTCCCGGTTGACGACGGTGTCGAGCAACTCCTCCGCGTCAGCCACAACCGTGGTGTAGGTCCAGACCGGGCCGTCGGGTCCTGGCACCGACGCGGTGACGACGCTCACGTGCACCATGATCCGGTCGGCGGGCAGCCCGGCCTCTTCATTCGCCTCCCGCACCGCAGCGTCTCTGGCTTCTTCGTGGCTGTCCAGCGCCCCGCCGGGCAATGCCCATGTGCCGCCCTGATGACTCCACGGGGCGCGGTGCTGCAGCAGCACCGCGGCAGTGCCGTCATGCCAGGGCGCACGCAGCAGCAGTCCGGCGGCACCGTGCACGCCCCAGTGGTAGCTGCCGCCCTCCGACACCACCCAGCCGTCGCCATCGCCTTGCACGACTTCAGGATAGGCGCGCCACGCCGGCGCCGGTCCGGTCGTTCGCCCGCCATCCGTTGCGGTTTCTCTTAAGCTTTACTCATAGAGATTTCAGGTGAAGGGATTGAGGTCCCCGCGAAGTGACCGTCGAGCTGGCGCATCCGTCGACCGAGCCGTTGGCACAACGGACGTCGACCGAGCCCGCTCACCCGCGCTGGTGGTTCGTCAACACCACACCGGGACGCATCCTCACCATCGGCGTCATCCTGGCCACCCTGGGGATTCTCAGTGCGTTCGCGATCTCGACGACCATCAACGAGCGCCAGCACCAGCTGACCACCGTGCTCGACCACACCGAGCCGCTGGCGTTCGCCGCCGGTCAGCTGTACACCACCCTGTCGGTGGCCGACGCCGCCGCGTCGACCGCCTTCATAGCCGGTGCGGAACCGCGACCGGTGCGGCAGCGCTATGAGCAGGCGATCACCGACGCCGCGGTGGCGGTCACCCGGGCCTCCAGCGGATTGACGGATCCGCCCCTGGTCGAGATGCTCGGCCGGATCAATGCACGCCTGGCCGTCTACACCGGGTTGATCGAGACCGCCCGAACCAATAACAGGATGGGCAACCCGGTGGGTTCGTCCTACCTGTCCGAGGCCTCGGGGCTGATGCAGGACACGATCCTGCCCGACGCACAACGGCTGTACGAGGCCACCTCGGCCCGGGTGGACGCCGAGACGACGGCCTCGGCCGCGATTCCGGCTCCGGTGATCATCGTGGTCGCCGCCACCCTCGGGTTCGGCATCTTCGCCCATCGCTGGCTGGCGCGGCGAACCAGACGGCGGGTGAACGTGGGCCTGGTCGCAGGTGGGCTGGCGATCGCCGTCATGATCGTGTGGGTGGGCACCGCGCTGGCCATCTCCACCGCCGGCAGTCGGGCCGCCAAGAACACCGCGTCCGACTCGCTGCGCACCGTGACCGGCCTGGCCATCACCGCCCAGCAGGCCCGGGCCGATGAGACCCTGTCGCTGATCCGGCGCGGCGACGAGGACGTCCGCAAGCGGTCCTACTACCAGCGCGTCGAGCAGATGCGTCAGCAACTCCGCGACTATCAGGCCCGCACGGATAACGTGGACACCAGCAGCCTGGCCCAGGCCGATCAACTGCTGGAACGCTGGCGGCAGGCTGACGAGCGGATAAACGACTATATCGCCGTGGGCAACTACCAGGCCGCAACCCAGGTGGCCCTGGGCACCGGCGAGGATGCTTCCACCCCCGCTTTCGACAAGCTCAATGACGCTCTGTCGCAGGGGATTCAGGAGAGCCGCAAGCAGCTTCGCTACGACATCCTGTCGGCGCGGCGGGTGCTGTCGGGCACAACGGTGGGCGGGGCGATGCTGTCGGCGGGGGCGGCGCTGGCGGTGGCGCTGGGCCTGTGGCCGAGGATGAGTGAGTATCGGTGATGAGCGCTTGCGCGAAGAACAGACAGACGGTGATGAGCGCTTGCGCGAAGAACAGACAGACGGTGATGAGCGTTTGCGCGAAGAACATGCTCCGGCGGACGCTGAGCGTCCTCGCGGCGACGGTTGCCCTGACCGCGTGTGGGCAACCGGCCGATATCGCCGCGCCGCCGTTGCCCACCCTGGCGCCACCGAGCCCGGCGGGGATGGAACAGTTGCCGGCCCGGGACGCGCTCCCGCCGGATGAGAGCCAGAGCACCTGCGACCGCACCGCCAGCCTTCGCCCCTTCCCCACCAAGGCGCAGGCCGACGCCGCGGTGGCCCCCATCCGGGACCGCAAACGCCTGCTGGTGGGCCTGGACATCGGCAGCAACCTGTTCTCGTTCCGCGACCCGGTGACCGGGGAGATCGCCGGGTTCGATGTCGATATCGCGGGGGAGGTGGCGCGCGACATCTTCGGCACACCGTCGGCGGTGGAGTACCGGATCCTGTCCTCGGCCGACCGGATCACCGCACTTCAGAACAACGCCGTCGATATCGTGGTCAAGACCATGACCATCACCTGCGAACGGCGCAAGTTGGTGAACTTCTCGACCGCGTACTTCGTTGCTGCACAACGGATCCTGGCATCCAGGGAGTCCGATATCGCCGGGCCGTCGGACCTTTCCGGCAAGCGGGTGTGCGTGGTGCGCGGCACCACCTCGCTACGGCGCGTGCAGGAGATCGACCCGGTGCCCACGATCGTGACAGTGGTGAGTTGGGCGGACTGCCTGGTCGCGTTGCAGCAGCGTGAAGTCGACGCGGTCAGCACCGACGACGCGATCCTGGCCGGCCTGGTGTCCCAGGATCCCCACCTGCACATCGTCGGACCGAACATGGCCGAACAGCCCTATGGCATCGGCATCAACCTTGCCAACACTCCTCTGGTGCGGTTCGTCAACGGGACCCTGGAGCGAATCCGCACCGACGGCACCTGGAACACCCTGTACCGCAAGTGGCTCACGGTGCTCGGCCCGGCACCGACACCACCGGCCCCGAGGTATCTGGACTGATGAGCACCGAACCGCACGACGTCGACGTCGGAACCCAGCCGGCCAGCCTGACCGACCTCGGCGTGGACTCGGTGGCGACCATGCGGGCGATGTCCACCCAGGCGGTGTTCCGGCCGCGGTTCGACGACGACGCGGACGAGGACGAGGAGGAGTCGGCGCGCAGCGAGCCGATCGAGACCGACGAGTCGACGGTGGCCCGCACGGTGTCACCGACACGTCGGCTCGGTGGAGGGCTGGTGGAACTCCCCCGGGTGCCGGAGATCGACCCGCTGGCCGCTCTGATGGTCAATCCCGTTGTGGCCGAATCCAAACGGTTCTGCTGGAGCTGCGGGCGACCGATCGGTCGATCGACGGACGGGCATCCCGGCGAGTCCGAGGGCTTCTGTCCGAACTGCGGGAGCGAATTCTCCTTCCTGCCGCAGCTGAATCCGGGCGATATGGTCGCCGACCAGTACGAGATCAAGGGTTGCGTCGCCCACGGCGGTCTGGGCTGGGTTTACCTGGCCGTCGACCACAACGTCAACGAGCGACCGGTGGTGCTCAAAGGTCTTGTGCACTCCGGCGACGCGGAGGCTCAAGCCATCGCGATGGCCGAGCGGCAGTTCCTGGCCGAGGTGGGCCATCCCTCGATCGTGAAGATCTTCAATTTCGTCGAGCATCCGGACTCCCGCGGCGAGCCGGTCGGCTACATCGTGATGGAGTACGTCGGCGGCACGTCCCTCAAACCGGTCAGGGGCCAGAGGCTTCCCGTCGCCGAAGCCATCGCCTACATCCTCGAGATCCTGCCTGCGCTGGGCTATCTACACTCAATCGGCCTGTGCTACAACGACCTCAAGCCGGAGAACATCATGGTGACCGAGGAGCAGCTCAAGCTGATCGACCTCGGCGCGGTGTCGCCGGTCAACTCGTTCGGCTTTCTCTACGGGACACCGGGCTACCAGGCGCCGGAGATCGTGCGGACCGGCCCGACCATCGCGACCGACATCTACACCGTCGGCCGCACGCTGGCCGCGCTGACGCTGAAGCTGCGCACCCGCGACGGCCGCTACGCCGACGGGCTGCCCGAGGACGATCCGGCGCTGAAGACCTACGACTCATTCGGCCGGCTGCTGCGCCGGGCGATCGATCCGGACCCGCGCCGTCGCTTCGTCAGCGCCCACGAGATGAGCTCACAGCTACTCGGGGTGCTGCGGGAGGTGGTGGCCGCCGACACCGGCGTGCCGCGCCCCGGTCTGTCCACGGTGTTCAGCCGCACCCGGTCCGTCTTCGGGATAGAGCTGCTGGTCGCCCACACCGACGTGTACCTCGACGGCCTGGTGCACGCCGGGAAGTTGACCGCCCCGGAGACCGTGATGGCCCTGCCGGTTCCGCTGGTCGACCCGACAGACGTTGCGGCGACGGTCCTGTCTGCCACGGTGCTCTCGCAACCGGTGCAGACCCTGGACTCGCTGCGGGCCGCCCGGCACGACAGCCTGGAGTCCGACGGGGTGGACCTGTCCGACTCGGTGGAGCTGCCGCTGATGGAGGTCCGGGCGCTGCTCGACCTCGGTGACGTCGCCAAGGCCGACCGGAAGCTGGAAGCCCTGGCCGAACGGGTCGGATGGCGCTGGCGGCTGGTCTGGTTCAAGGCCGTGTCGCAGCTACTCACCGGTGACTACGCCTCGGCTACAAAGCATTTCAACGATGTTCTGGACACCTTCCCCGGGGAGCTGGCCCCGAAACTGGCCCTCGCGGCTACCGCCGAGCTGGCCGGCACCTCCGACGAGTTGCCGTACTACGAGACCGTCTGGCATACCGACAACCTCATCACCTCGGCGGGCTTCGGACTGGCCCGCGCCCAGTCGGTTGAGGGCGACCGTTCCGGCGCCGTTGCAACGCTGGACGAAGTGCCCGTCGCCTCAAGGCATTTCACCACTGCCCGATTGACCAGTGCAGTGACCCTGCTGTCCGGCCGCTCGGCTCACGAGCTGAGCGAGGAGCAGATCCGCGACGCCGCACGCCGGGTCGAGGCCCTTCCCGCCACCGAGCCGCGGGTGCTCCAGCTCCGCGCGCTGGTGCTGGGAACGGCGATGGACTGGATCACCCAGCACAAGGCGAGCGCCAACCCGATCCTCGGGTTTCCATTCACCGATCACGGGTTGCGCCTCGGTGTGGAGGCGTCGCTGCGCAGCCTGTCCAGGGTGGCCAACAGCCAGGCGCACCGCTACGCGCTGGTGGACCTGGCCAACGAGGTACGTCCCCTCACCACGTTCTGAGCATCGAGACTGCGCCAGGATCGCCCATCCCCGGATAACGCGCGAATCGACGAACTGAACGCAGAGTCGACGAACTACAGCACCGTCACGCTGGCCCGGGCGATCGCCAACTCCTCGTCGGTGGGTATCACCAGAACGGTGGTCGGCGAGTTGTCTGCGGAGATGCGGCATGCCCCCCGCGGCGGGCTGTCGTTGAGACGCTCGTCGATCTCGATGCCCAGGCCCGCCAGTCCGGTCAGCGCGTCGCGGCGCACCTTGGCGTCGTTCTCACCGACGCCGGCGGTGAAGGTGATGGCGTCGGTGTGCCCGAGCAATGCAAGGTAGGCACCGATGTACTTGCGCAGCCGGTGGATGTACACCTCATAGGCCAATTGGGCATCCTCGTCGCCGGAGTCGATGCGCTGCTGGATAGCCCGCATGTCGACCTCTCCGCTCAGACCGAGCAGGCCGGACCGGCGGTTGAGCATCGTCTCGATCTCGTCGACGCCCATGCCGGCGGTCCGCCACAGATAGCTGATGATCCCGGCGTCGACGTCACCGGAGCGGGTCCCCATCACCAGACCCTCCATCGGGGTCAGGCCCATCGAAGTGTCGATGGGCCGCCCCGCGGCGATGGCCGATGCCGACGCACCGTTGCCGAGGTGCAGCACGATCTGGTTGAGCGACTCGACCGGCGCGCCGAGGAACTCGGCGGCCTGCCGGCTGACGAACTCATGCGACGTGCCGTGGAACCCGTACCGTCGGATGTGCCACTTCTGCGCGAGGTCCCGGTCGATTGCATAGCTGGCCGCGGCGGGGGGCAGGTCGTGGAAGAACGCGGTGTCGAACACCGCTACGTGCGGCAGGTCTGGCAGCACCTTGCGCGCCACCTCGATGCCCAGCACCGCCGGCGGATTGTGCAGCGGCGCCAGCGGGGCGAGCTCGCGCAGTTCGCCCACCAGGGCGTCGTCGACGATGGTGGGCCGGTAGAGGTTCGGCCCGCCGTGCACCACGCGGTGGCCGACTGCCACCAGCCCGAAGTCCTCGAGGTTCTCCCCCGCCTCGGCGACGAGGTCGAACGCCAGTCGCAGCGCCGCCTCGTGGTCGGCCACCCGGCCGTCGCGGGTGATCTGGGTCCCGCCAAGGCGCAGTTTGGCGGTCGACGCGTCCTCGCCAATTCGCTCGACGATGCCGTCGAACACCGACGTGGCGGAATCAGGTTCGACCAGTTGGTATTTCAGCGAGGAGGATCCCGAGTTGAGGACCAGAACAGTGCGGGCCATCACGACTTCTGGGCCTGGATCGCGGTGATGGCGACGGTGTAGACGATGTCCTCCACCAGTGCTCCTCGAGAGAGATCGTTGACCGGTTTGTTGAGCCCCTGCAGCACCGGGCCGATGGCGATCGCCCCCGCGCTGCGCTGCACCGCCTTGTAGGTGTTGTTGCCGGTGTTGAGGTCCGGGAAGATCAGCACGGTGGCCTGGCCGGCGACCTGGGAACCGGGCATCTTGGATGCCGCTACGCCGGCGTCCACCGCCGCGTCGTACTGAATGGGGCCCTCCACCAGCAGGCTGGGTTCGCGGTCCCGGACCAGTTCGGTTGCCGTCCTTACCTTGTCGACTCCGGCGCCGCTCCCGGATTCGCCGGTCGAGTAGGACAGCATGGCCACCCTAGGGTCGATGCCGAACTGGGCGGCGGTGCGGGCCGAACTGATGGCGATGTCGGCGAGTTCCTCGGCGGAGGGATCCGGCACGATCGCGCAGTCCCCGTAGGCGAGCACCTGGTCGGACAGACACATCAGGAAGATGCTGGACACGGTCGACACCCCGGGTTGGGTCTTGATGATCTCAAAGGCCGGACGGACGGTGTGGGCCGTGGTGTGCGCAGCACCGGACACCATTGCGTCGACGATGTCGTTGTGCACCAGCATCGTCCCGAAGTACGACACGTCCTGGACGATCTCTTGCGCCTGCTCGACCGTCACACCCTTCTTCTTGCGAATCTCGGCGTACTGCTCGGCGAACTTCTGGCACAACTCGCTGGTGCGCGGGTTGATAACCGTCGCAGCAGTGAGGTCGACGCCGAGTTCAGCAGCCCGGGAACGGATTTGAGTCTCATCTCCGAGAATGGTCAGCTTTGCGATGTTGCGGCGCAGCAGCCGGCCGGCGGCCTGCAGGATACGGTCATCGTCGCCTTCGGGCAGCACGATGCGCTTGGGGTCGCTGCGGGCCCGCTCCATCAGCTGGTAGGCGAACATCTGCGGCGTGGTCACCGACGGGATCGCGATCGCCAGCTGCTCCAGCATGTCGGTGATGTCGACATGACGATCCATCAACTGCAGGGCGGTGTCGATCTTGCTCTCGGAGTTCGCCGTCACCCGGCCACGGGCGTTGGCGACAGCGCTGGCCGTCTCGAAGGTGCCGAGCTCGGTGGCGATGATCGGCAGCCGCAGACCCACCCCGGTAACCAGGCGGGCGATCTCGCGGTGCAGCGGCAGGCCGCCATTGAGGATGATGGTCGACAGCGACGGAAACCCCTCGGCCGCATGGGCGCTGGCCACGGCGAGCACCACGTCGGAGCGATCGCCGGGGGTGATCACCGCAGCGCCCTCCCGGAGCCGCTCCAGGACATGCTCGGCGGTCATGCCGGCGACCATCACGTCCATCACCTCGCGGCCCAGCAGTGACGAATCGCCGTGCACCAGGCTGCCGTCGACCGCGATGAGCAGTTCCCCGACGGTCGGCGCCACCAGTAGCGGCTCCTCGGGGATCACGTACACCGGCGCACCGAGGTCCTGGCAGGCCTTCGCGACGGCCTCGATCTGGGTCGGGTCGCAACGGTTGGCGACGACGGCGGCGGTGTGGGCGTGCTGGGCGGCGAGTTCCACCATGCACAGTTCGACGGCCTGGGCGATCTCCTCGGGGGTTCGGCCGAAGGCCCGCACCGAGAGAACCACCGGGGCGCCCAGGTTGACCGCGATACGGGCGTTGACGTTCAACTCGGTGGGGGTGGCCACGTCGGTGTAGTCAGATCCCACGATCACCATGGCATCGCAGCGGGCGGCCACCGCGTGATAGCGGTCGACGATGTCGGCGATCGCCCCGTCGGTATCCTCGTGCAGCCGCTGGTAGCTCACACCGATGCATTCCTCGTAGGACAGGCCGGCGTCGCTCCGGGAGAGCAGCAGTTCGAGGATGTAGTCGCGGTCTTCGCGCCGGGTGATGGGCCGGAACACCCCGACCTTGGGCACCATCGCGGACAGCCGGTTGACAAGGCCCAGGGCGATGGTGGACTTACCGGTCTCGCCCTCGGGGGAGGCAACGTAGATGGACGTGGGTCCTGATGTCACGACGACAGCATCCCCCAGTCGAGCCCAGTCAGCCCAGGAATCAGCTGAGTTTGCGAAGCCGAGGCAGCAGATCGCGTGCGAACAGCTCCAGGAACCGGCGCTGATCGTGGCCGGGAGCGTGGAAGACGAGGTGGTTGAGTCCGTACTTGACGTAGTCGGCCACCTTCTCGACCGCCTCGTCCGGGTCGGCGGACACGATCCAGCGCCGCGCCACCTGCTCGATGGGCAGCGCATCGGCCAGCCGCTCCATCTCCATCGGATCCGACACGCTGTGCTTCTGCTCCGGCGTCAGCGACAGCGGCGCCCAGAACCGGGTGTTGTTCAGGGCGGCCTCGGGGTCGGTGTCGTAAGAGATCTTGATCTCGATCATCTTGTCGATGTCGTCGGCATTGCGGTCAGCGGCTGCCGCGCCTTCCAAGACCGCCGGCATCAGCTTCCCGGTGTACAGCTCCTCGCCCTTGCCGGAGGTGCAGATGAACCCGTCACCCGCGCGTCCGGCGTACTTGGCCACCGCCGGGCCGCCGGCGGCGATGTACACCGGGACGCCGCCCTCTGGCACGTCGTAGATGGAGGCGCCCTTGAGGTGGTAGTACTCGCCGTCGAAGTCGACGCGGTCGCCGCGCCACAGTTCTCGCATCAGCCGCACCGACTCGCGCAGCCGCGCGAAACGCTCCTTGAACTCAGGCCAATCACCGGTGAATCCGGTGGCGACCTCGTTGAGCGCCTCCCCGGTGCCCACCCCGAGGAACACCCGGTCCGGGTATAGGCAGCCCATCGTGGCGAAGGCCTGGGCGATCACCGCCGGGTTGTAGCGGAAGGTGGGGGTGAGCACGGAGGTGCCCAGCAGGATGCGCGAGGTGCGCTCGCCCACAGCCGTCATCCACGACAGCGCGAACGGTGCGTGCCCGCCTTCGTGGCGCCACGGCTGAAAGTGGTCACTGACAGTCGCACTGTCCATACCGTGCGCCTCGGCGAGGACGCCGAGTTCGACGAGTTCGCGGGGCCCGAACTGCTCGGCCGACGCCTTGTATCCCAACTTCAATTCCGCCACAACTTGTTTCTACTCCACCGACCTACACTCAGGCGATGGCCCCGGTGCTGACCGCCGTCACCGATCACGTGCACCTTGCCCGGACACCGCTGGTGAATTGGACGCTGGTCAGCGACGATTCAGGCGTCATGCTGATCGACGCCGGCTTCCCGGGCAGTCGTGACGATGTTCTGACGTCCTTGCGGGAGCTGGGGTTCACACCCGGCGACGTGCGCGCGATCCTGCTGACCCACGCCCACATCGACCACCTCGGATCGGCGATCTGGTTCGCCAAGGTCCACCAAACCCCGGTGTACTGCCACCCGGACGAGGTTCGCCACGCCAAACGCGAGTACCTGGAGCAGGTCTCGCCGAAAGCGCTGGCGACCCAGGCCTGGCGGCCCCGCTGGCTGGCTTGGTCTGTTGAGGTGGCCCTCAAGGGCGGCCTGGTGCGTGACGGCATTCCAGGCGCAGGGGCGCTGAGCCCCGGGGTC
>Ga0315289_10014353_pt1 | contig 11064 bp, 10 predicted proteins | sample YL17G11_40_MG_FD_203452 | JGI IMG/M metagenome (GOLD analysis project Ga0315289, IMG submission 203452) | Sediment microbial communities from Yellowstone Lake, YNP, Wyoming, USA - YL17G11_40 | ecosystem: Environmental > Aquatic > Freshwater > Lake > Sediment | place: USA: Wyoming | collected...
AGCGGAGAGTACTTGGGCTTGACGGGCTCGGCAATGAGTTTCAGCCCGGCCTCTTCCGGCCGCTGGCCGCCCTTGCGCACGTTGCACTTGACGCACGCGCAAACAATGTTGTTCCAGGTGGTCTGGCCGCCGTGGCTGCGCGGCAGGACGTGGTCTAGGCTCAGCTCGCTGGAGGGATATCGCTTGCCGCAGTACTGGCAGCGATTGCGGTCGCGGGCGTAGATGTTGCGCCGGGTCAGGCGCAGTCCGCGGCGCGGGAGGCGGTCGTAGGCCAGCAGGCGGATGATCCGCGGGGCCGCCAGCTCGAACCGCACGCAGCGGATCCAATCATGCCGGTCGCGCTGGTAGACCGATCGGTACTCGCTGACCTCGCGCCAGGACTGGAAGCTGTAGGACTGGTAGTTGCTGTCCTCGACCAGGATGATCTCGGCGATCTGCTTGAACAGCATGCCCAGGGCGCGGCGCACGGACACGACGCGGACCGCCGCGTAGTGCTTGTTGAGCACCAGCACGCTGGAATCGAGGGCGCTGCGTTGGACCGCCAACGTCGTCACACAAGCTCCTGGCCTCACGCCGCCCGGCGGCCGGGCGGCGGGTCAAGCATACTATAAGGCCGCTTGGGCGGTTGTGCAAGGGGCACGAACTGACCAATTGACCCGTCCCCACTTTCCTTCCATGGCCCCGAGGGTGGCGGAGCCGGCGCTTCAACTGGCTGGCAGAACCGTGGCCGGCTAGCAGGCCCAGGCAGTGTCTGACATGCTCCCATGGGGTCCAGGCGCCCCATCTTTCAGGTCCGCCGTTTGGACCATGACCGGCCAAATGGTCAGGTTCATTTAGCCCTTACCGAGGTCGTGTCTGGACTGAGATACATGCCGGCCCGCTGCCGTCGGATAGAGCCTTCCTCGCATGCGCTGACATGGACGCATCGGCTGAACGAGGTGGGCGCCGAGGAACGGCGGACCGATGAGCATTGCGTGTACGAGGGGATCGTGCCGGAGGACCGGCATCGGCTGTGCCTGATGCATTGGCGCAAGAGCAAGGGGACCGCGCGTTTGACCTGCACCGCCAAGCCCTGGCGGAAGGCTGTCCGCTGGAGGCGCAGCCGGCGCGAGAACGCCTGGAACCGTTTGCGCCAACCGCCGCGGGCCCCGACGGCGCCGGAGGACCGATGGGTCCTCGCGTGGTCAGAGCGAGAGATGATGGCGTTTCGGCCACCCCAAGAGCCCGTCGCCGGCCGCGACCGTGTCGCCTTGGCGACGCCAACCGAAATAAGCCATCCGGCCAGGAGACATGTCCACGCGCGGATGGGCCGCCGGAACGTTGCCACCAGGTGCGTCGGCACATCCACGCGCACAGGGGCCTGCCGTGGAAGGCCAACCACCCGCTTCCCCACGTGCAACGGATGGGATGGAAGGTCAGCGACGCCCCGGCCGATCCGACGAACAACGCCACCGAGCGGCTGATCGCCCTGACGTTCAAGATTCGCTCCAAGACGATGCGGGGGTTCAAGGCGACGGCCAAGGTGCTAGCCCATCCGCACCTGGCGTTCTTCCCGCGGGGACGGGAAGAAATCTGCGACCTGCGAAAGGTGATCTAGCCCGTGGGGACCGCGGCCGCCAGCGTCACCAGAAAGCTCCACAATCCGTGGGACAGTTACGCTGCACGCTCAATCTTGACGACCTTTAAGAATCATGCTAGAAGTCATACTTGGCCGGTTCAGCTGCTGAGGGCTGGGCCGTTGATGGGGCTGTGGCGCAGCTGGGAGCGCGTCTGCATGGCATGCAGAAGGTCATGGGTTCAAATCCCATCAGCTCCAGGAGCACTCTTTTTTTCGGGAGCGTTTTATTCTACCTTGTGTCATCGGTCTGCTTCTTGGAGGGGGGCCGCTGGGGCTGGAGAGGGCCGCGCGACGACACCATGCGGTCCCCATGGCGGGATACGAGCGATCGCTATGGTCCAAGCTTCAAGAAGACACTTTGTTATGCATGCCTGTGAGACCTTCACTTCACATGGCAGGGATGCCCGGATGAGAACGGCTTCCTGAAGGATGCTTCATCCTGCAACATGAGTGGGGCTGGGCCGATCGAGCATGACGCCAGGGAAATCCGGGTAGAAGTTCAGCAAGCCGGATCTCACGCTTCGACGGGACGATAATGTACCTGGCCGAACGCCGCCAGGCGCCGCATCGCAGACCCCGCAAGCTACCCGCCGGCGTGGATCGCAAGATCGTCGCCCTCAAGAAGCGTTTGCCGTGATGGTCGGGCGATCGTCTCAAGCGGGACTTTGACCTACCCTGGTCCGTCAAGGCCCTCCGACGCATTTGCAAGGAACATGGGCTGAACCGCAAGGCCCCTCGCAAGAAACGCCAAACCAGGCGGACGTTGCGGGAAGCCAAGAAGGCCCGGGCTCTCCTCCAGCAGATCGACATCGACACCAAGAGGGCGGACATCCCCGAATACTGGTGCCCTTCGCGATGCCAATCTGACGCTCCTGGCGAGAAACAGCTGGGTTCCCGTCTCCGCGACCCAGGATGTCACTTTGGCCACACCAAGCTTCATAGGGACAGATGCGGGAGGGCGGCCCTGCCCCGCTGTCAATACATCGCCCGCGACGTCTCCGCGGGCCTGCTGTTCCGAGGTTGCGCGGCCCAGATGAGTCTGGCCTACGCCGACCTGTTCGCCCAACGGATCATCGACCACCTGCGACGCTGCAAGGGCTCGATGGCCGCCACAACCTGGCAGTTCGACAACAGCAGCGAGTTCGTTGACTCCTGCAGGTCAAGACTAACTCCCCGTTGTCCCAGACCATCCAGGCCATCACCGACCAGATCCATCGGCCGACTCCCCCTGGAGCTCATGGCTTCCAGGCCGACGTGGGAACGGTACACGACCTGATGGAGACGGAGTTCTACCGGATCGAGGCCTTCACGAGCCGGCGGCACTTCCTGCACAAGGCCACCACCTACCTGTTGTTCTTCAACCTGGCTCGCGCAAACTCCGACAAGGAGAACAAGACTCCCTGGGGAACTGGCCTCCAACACGTGCGCCGAGGCCCACGACAATGAACCCAAACAATCCCAAGAATCCGATCCTTTCCTCCCCGTCCTTCCCGCCGTCTCTGGGCTTTACTCATTGCGGAGTGAGGGCGCATGGCGACGGCCTCCGTTCCGAACCGATGTAATCGGTGGCCCTTCAAGCAAGCAGGTCGTGTCATGACACGGATGTCGCCGGCCGGATACGTATCGGTTCCGTCGGATCGGTTTCTCAAACCCTTTGTACGGGGCGTTCCCTGGGGCTGCGCCAAGGGCATCAAGGAACTGGTCTGGTTGGTTTGGGGGCCGCCGGCATCAGGGTCTCGACGATGGCCCGGCCGATGATTCGGGGGCCGCCGCCGATGATTCATCGCCCGAAGTGTTTGTGCCGGCACGCCAAGACTCGGCCCTTTGACGCCGCGGGCCTGTCGGCGGCCTTACGGGTCCAACTGGCGGAGCATCTTCGCGGGGACAGTCTGGTCCTTCTGGACACCTCGGACCTCTCAAAACCCTACGCGCGCAAGATGGAGCACTTGGGGATTGTCCGCGACGGCAGCGCTCAAGAGGGACTCAACATCGTGTAGGGTCCGTCCGGGATAACGGCGATGCGGGCCCCAGCGCGCGCCGCGACAAACCCATCCACGGCCGTCTGCGCGCGCCGGCGGGCGTCGCCGGCGCCTAGGATCGCCCGCACGCACAGCCGCGGCTGCACCTGTGGGTCGATCCCATCGCTCACCAGCCAGAGGTTCTGGGGCCCGATGCGATCCAGCACACGGGCCTGCATCTGTAACTCCCACTGGTCTAGCTGGGTCTGCTTGCTGGCGGCGATGTCCCGGAGGAATCGGTGGTAGTCATTGTCGTAGCGGAGCATCAGGTCGGTGTACGCTTGGCTGCCGACCTGCTCGCCGCAGTGCGAGACGATCAGCAGCGTCGAGCCCCTGGCCAGGGCCGGCAAGGCCGTGCACATGCCCTTGACGGTCTGGTAGAAGGTCTGGTCCAGCGGGTAGCCCCCGCCGTTGGTGATGACCAGGTCGAACGGCCCGTCGATGCGGGCGCGGGTCCACCCCGCCACGTCGCGGCAGCCGGCCAGGTGCGCCTGCTCCAGATCGCCGCAGTAGACGCCGGCGATGCGGCGATCCCGGGTGATGGCTACGTTGAACAGGAAATCCACCCCCACCGCCCGGGCCACCGCCAGCGAGATCTCGTGGCAGGGATTGCCCTCCAGCACGCCGTTGTCGGCCCGCGCGTCCGAGAGGGTCTGATAGCTGTGAAACCGCTGAATCGTCTCCAGGTCCACCAAGGCCGGACAGACGCCTTTCCGGCCCCCCGAAAACCCGGCCATGAAATGCGGCTCGATGTAACCCGTCACGATCCGCATGTCCGCCTCCGCGAAGCGCCGGCAGAGGCTCACGGGCGGGTCATCACGGACCTTTACCAGCGTGGACGGGTCATCGGCACGATGGTCGATCACCTCCAGGCGCCTCAGCACCTCCGGGCCCAGGATGGTTTGGCGCTCCCGCGGCGTGCTGGGCCGATGCATGCCCGTGCCGATGACGATCACGATGTGGGAGTCGTCCACCCCCGCCAGATTGAGCGCTTCCAGCATCGCCGGGAGGAACTGGCGGTTGGGCACCGGGCGGGTGATGTCGGATACCGTGATCGCGACGTGGCGGGGCCGGCGGCGCTGTACGAGCTGCCTCAGCGGTGGCGTGCCGATGGGCGACTCCATCGCCGCGCGGACGGCCGCGCCGGCATCCGCGATGGCCGGCGGAGGCGAACCCTCCAGCACCGCCGTCGAGTCGGGCAGCTCCAGCGTCAACCCTTCCTTCCCATACAGCAGCGCTATCCGCTTGGGCATGCCTGGCCTCCTGGGTATGGCGGCCAATCATACTGTACCATGATCGCCCGCCTGGGCGGCGCCGGCTTTACTTGGCGGCGCCGAGGCGTCAGAATGCAGCGCATGAGCGGCCAGGCGTTCAAACCGGTCTATGTGCTGGCGGGGGAGGATGCGCTGCTGCGAGACCAGCATCGCCGGCAGGTGGTCCAGCAGGTAATCGGCCAGGCGGACCCGCAGTTGTGCGTGCGGACGCTGGACGGCTCGTCCGAGCGGGCGGAGGTCCTGGACGAGCTGCGGACCCCGGCGTTCCTGGCGCCGGCCAAGGTGGTCATCCTCCGGGAGGCCGATGACTTCGTGACCAAGCACCGTGAGGCGCTGCTGAAGTATCTTGAATCCCCCAGCCCCACCGCGGCACTGGTGCTGATGGTGGACTCTTGGCGCCCCAGCAAACTCAGCAAGCTTGTCGACAGAATCGGCGAGGTGATGTCCTGCCGCGTGGCCGACGAGGAGGACTTGTCCGCCTGGCTGGCCAAGGAGGCTCGCAAGCGCGGCAAGACCATCGACCCCGAGGCCGCCGAACTGCTGGCGCAGTGGGTGGGCAGGGACTTTTCCCGGCTCGACGCGGAGTTGGAGAAGCTTTGCCTGTTCATCGCTCAGCGCCAGAAGATCACGGTCGAGGATGTCGGACAGGTGGTCGCCGATGTGGCTGGCCCGGCGGCTTATGAGTTGGCCAATGCCCTGACCGCCGCCGACCTGCCGGCAGCCCTGCGAGCGCTGCGCCGGATGCTGGTCACCAGCAATGAGGCCTACGTCACGCTGGGCGCCATCGCCTGGCACCTGCGGCGGGTGCTGGGCCCGCGACAGCAGGTGGCGTCGGGCGTGCCCGCGGCCCAGGCCGTGCCGCACAACCTCCCGTTCCCGCAGAAGCAGGCCATGGGTCGGCTCCTACAGCGCCGATCTCTAGAGAGGATGCAGGCGGACCTGCGGGCTACCTTGGCGGCCGACCTGGCGATCAAGAGCGGCGGCGACCCCGCTGCCGTGCTGGAGGGGCTGGTCGTAACGCTCTGCTCCTGAGGCGTGCAACAGTCGCCCCCGGTTCGCGCCGATACACTCGGTAAGTCGGATCAGCGGAAGCCGTATGCGCATTCTGCACGTGGACAAGATGCTTTTCGCGCCCTCGGGCGTCAGCAGCTACGTCCGGCGCCTCGCGCAGCTCCAACGGCAAGCGGGGCACCAGGTGCACGTGTTCACCTGCCGGCTCGATAGTAGCCCAATCGACGACACCTTCCCTCCATACGTCGATTTCAAGGCCCGCCACCGGCCGACAGACCTGTGGCGGATGATCCACAACTCTCTGGCTGCCAAACTGTTGGGCCGGTTCCTGAACGACCATCCCGTCGACGTCGCCCACGTCCACAACCTCTACCACCACCTCACGCCTTCGGTGCTGGGCGTGCTAGGGCGGCGCGGGGTGCCGACGGTGATGACGGTGCACGATTACCGCCTGGCCTGCCCGACGCGGCACTTCCTTCGCCCCGACGGGCTTTGCAGCCGCTGCTGGCCCCACCGGCTATACCATGCCGCCAGCCCGCGCTGCGCCGGATGGGTCGGGGCCGCGCTGGCGATGGAGACGGCCGTGCAGCGCTGGCTGGGGCGCTACCGCCGGCACGTGGGCGTTTTCCTGTGCCCCACGGAGTTCATGCGGCGGATCGTTTGCGGGCTGGCGATTCCGCGGTCCCGCGCGGCCGTGTTCCGCAACGTGGTGGATGACATTTCCGAGCTGCCTCCCGCCCCCGTGGACTGCGACACCGTGCTGTTTGCCGGTCGCCTCAGCGACGAAAAAGGCCCGCAACGGATGCTGGACCTGGCCCGCCGGTTGGACTGGGTGAAGGTGGTGCTGGCCGGAGACGGCCCCTGCCGCCAGAGTCTGGCTGAGCAAGTCCGCGGGGAAGACCTGGCCAACGTGGCGATGCCGGGACACGTTTCGCAGCCCCAATTGCTGCACTATCTGTCAGCCGCGGCGGCGGTGGTCATGCCCAGCCGGGCAATGGAGAACAGTCCGCAGATCATGCTGGAGGCGATGCTGGCCGGGCGGTGCGTGATTGTCCCCGACCAGCCCCCGCTGCGGGAGTGGGTCCAGGACGGCAGGACCGGCCGGCTGTTCGCCTGCGACGATACGCAGTCGCTGGTGAAGGTGGTGCAAGAGGTGCTGGCCGACCCGCCGGGCCGTCAGGCGATGTGTCGCCGGGCGCGCGAGCTGGTGCTCCAGCGGCACGACCCACAGCGCCTGCTGAGCCAGGTCCAGTCCCACTATCAACGCGCGAGTCGGTTATGCACATCGCGATGATCGGAGTCCGCGGGATCCCCGCCCGCTCGGGCGGGGCCGAGCACGTGGTGGAGGAGTTGTCGCGGGAGCTCAGCGCGATGGGCCACGAGGTGCTGGTCTACTCCCGTCGAGCCTACGTCGATGGCTCGCCCCCTCCGCCCTGGGCCCACCGGGTGATTACCCCAGCCTTGCCGGGCAAGCATCTGGAAGCCATCAGCCACACCGCCACTGCCTTGGCCGACGCACGGCGTCGGCGGGTGGACCTGGTCCACCTGCACGGCCCCGGGCCGGCGCTGCTAAGCTGGCTGCCCGCCTTGGCCCGTCTGCCGGTCGTACTGACCATCCACGCCCCCGATTGGCAGCGCCGACGGTGGTCTTGGCCGGCACGATTGGCGTTGCAAACCGGGCTGGCCGTGGGACTGCGCTGTGCGGCGGCGGTCACGGCCGTCAGTTGGCCGCTGGCGCAAGACCTGACGCGGCGCTTCGGCATGGCGGTGACGTACATCCCCAACGGCGTGCGGTTCCCGCCGGCGGTCGGCGCCGAGCTGGTGACCTCGCTGGGCCTTCAACCGCGACATTACGGCCTTGCCGTCGGGCGGATCGTCCCTGAGAAGCGCCTGGACCTGCTACTGCGGGCCTGGACCCGTGCGGGAACCGATTGGCCTTTGGTGGTGGTCGGCCAGGTGCAGGATCGTTCCTATGGCCGGCTGTGTCGGCGATTAGCCAAGCAGGGCAACGTGTGCATGCTCGGCGAGCGAACCGGGGACGAATTGTCGGCTCTTTGCCAGAATTCCGGCTTTGTCCTCCTCCCGTCGGAACTCGAGGGGATGAGTCTGGTGCTTTTAGAGGCTGCCGCCAACGGCTGCTGCATCCTGGCCGCGGACATTCCCGCAAACTCCGCCACGATGCAGGATTCGATCTTATACTTCAAGTGCAACGATGCAGACGACTTGGCTATCCGGATTAGCCGGTTGATCCCAGACCTTGGCTTGCGGGAGGAATACGCCCGCCGGGCGCGCCAGAAGGCCCGGCAGTACGACTGGGCTGAGTCGGCGCGGCAGATGGAGGGCGTCTACCGCCTGGTGACGGGGCGTAAGGAGCGGTCATGACAACGATTACCGCGGTGCGGAGGGACGCTGCGGCCATCTGGTCGCCCCCGGCGGCGCCGGCCGTTGGGCTGCCGCCGGCCATTGCGCCGGCACTTACTCCCGAGTCCTTCGCCGCCTCAGCGGGCGTGTCGCGCCTCTATGAGCCTCTCAAGCGGGCGATGGACGTGGTGATCGCCCCGCTGCTGCTGATCGTGCTGTCTCCCCTGATCGTCGTGGTTGCCTTGGCCATCAAGCTGACCAGCCGTGGCGGGGTCCTGTTCCGCCAGCTCCGGGTGGGCAAAGACGGCCGACCGTTCATCATGTACAAGTTCCGCACCATGCGGATTGGGGCCGAGCGCGACCGCCAGGTGCTCGCGCACCTCAACCAGATGCGGGGCAGCCCGGTCTTCAAGATCCCCCAGGATCCACGCATCACCCGCCTGGGCAGGCTGCTGCGGCGCACGAGCATCGATGAGCTGCCTCAACTCTTCAACGTCCTGGCCGGGCAGATGTCGCTGGTCGGCCCCCGCCCGCTGTGGATGCCCGAGGCCCAGGAGGCCGGAGTCGTCTCACGCCTGCGCGCCGCCGTTAAGCCTGGGCTGACGTGCCTGTGGCAGATCTCCGGGCGCAGCGAGTTGTCCTACGACCAGTGGGTCCGCCTGGATCTCTACTACATCCAGCATCGCGGCGCGCTGCTGGACCTGCTGATCATGGCCCAGACCGCCCCGGCCGTGCTGTCGGGCAAGGGCGCCTACTGAGCCTTCCCTCTTGGCCGTTAGTTCACCGGCCTTCCGGCCTTGCCGATAGCTCCTGGGGAGGCCATCGTATTCATGGCCAATCGACAAGAGCGTGAGCCGGGAATATCCCAGCGCTACCGCCATGGTCTGGAGCTATGGCAGCGAGGCTGCTTTGACCAGGCCATCGAGGAACTGGCGCCCCTGCAATCGCGGACGGATCTGACCGGCCGGATGGCACGATACTACGCCGCGCTGGCCCACCGCAGTCTGGCCTTCGAGGCCCTGCACCAGGGACGCTACGAGCAGGCCGAGATGCGCCTGCGCCGGGCGGTGAGTCTGGCCGGACCGTCGGCTGACCTGGCGGACTTTCTGTGCGCCGTCTTGGCCCGCGCCGGCAGGTCCGCCGAATGCCTGGAGACAGCCGAGCAGGCCCTGCCGGAGGATGCCCACAACCCGCAGCGATGGGTCCGCATCGCTCAGGCCCAGTGGCAGGCCGGGCAGCACGTTCAGGCCCACATGACGCTGGGCCAGGCCCTACGCCGCCTGGGCGACCACGCGATGTTGCACCGGCAGTTGGGGCTTTTCCATGCCGCCGACGAACACTATGACCTGGCCGGCCTGGCGCTGGAGAAGGCTGTGGCGCTAGATCATAGCGACGCCAATGCCCATTACTACCTGGGCATGACGCTGGCCGCGCAGGGCCGGGGCGGTGAAGCCCTGGCCTGGCTCCAGCGATGTTGCGAGCTCCAACCGCAAGACTTGCTGGCCGCCTGCCAACTGGCGGCCGTCGCCCGGCTGCTTTCGCACGCCGGCCAGCAAGTGGTGCTCAAGCTGATGGACGCCCACCCGCGCGGAGAGAACCTCTCTCAGGCCCGCCACCTGGCCCGCTACGTCACGCAGGAGGGCGCGTTTGTTGACGCCTTCCTGGCCTTGCCGCCCAGCCCGGTGGACGACGAGCTGTTTGGCCTGCTGGAGACGGTGCTGCGGATGGCGCTGGCGGAGCACCAGGACTATGCGGACCTGCACTGCCGCCTATCGCGGGTGATCGGGAGGCTGGGGAGGACCGACGAGGCGATGATGCACGCCCGGCGGGCGGTGCAGATCAACGCCAACTACCGGCTGGCCCGGCTGCACCTGGGCGCCCTGTTGATGCAGGCCGGTCAGACAACCGAGGCGATCGAGCATCTAAAGAAGGTCCTCGACCTGGGAGGGGATTGGCCCGACGTGCACACCCTGATCGCCCAGGCGCACGTGAAGGCCGGCCAGGCCGAAGCGGCGCGGCAGCACCTGGGGCGAGCGCTGGAACTGAACCATCGATACCAGCCGGCGGCCGAGGCACTGGCGCGGCTGGCGGCCTAAGCGGAGCGCGCGTGAGCTACCTGCTGGAACTGCTGGGCAAGGGCTTGGAGGCAGGCATCGGCGACTTGCTGGACCGCTACTACTGGGCCCCTCAGCCGCGGAGCCTGGAGCAGTTGGAGCACGCCTGCCAGTCGCAGCCGGGACGCGCCGAGCCGCACTGCCGCCTGGGGCTGGCGCACCTGCGCCAGATGAACTACCCCCAGGCCGTTGACCACCTGCATCAGGCCTGCCGCCTGGCGCCGTCCGAGCTGGCGTCGCGCGTGGCGCTGGCGGCGGCGCTCGCCGAGTCGGGGCAGGTTGCCCAAGCCTTGGAACAGCTCCAGATCGCCAACCATGTCGCTCCGGGGGAACCGACGTTGCTGTTTGCCATCGGGTTCTGCCACGAGCGGCTCCAGCAGCCGGCCAAGGCCGCGGAGTACTACTATGACGCGGTCCTGGCGACCCCGTCGTTCGTTCCGGCCCGCGAGCGCCTCGCGGCGGTGTCGCTGGCGCAGGGCAACCTGGAGCAGGCGATCCAGCAATATCAGGCGATTAAGGAGATCCAGCCGCAGAAGACGTGGGTCTACACCGCGCTGGCGCACCTGCACTACCGCGCCGGCCAGTATGCCCAGGCCATCGAGGCGTTCGAGACGGCCATCGCCCTGGAGCCGGAGAACTGGTCGCTGGTGGACGAGGAGGTGGAGGTG
>Ga0315289_10014355_pt1 | contig 11063 bp, 9 predicted proteins | sample YL17G11_40_MG_FD_203452 | JGI IMG/M metagenome (GOLD analysis project Ga0315289, IMG submission 203452) | Sediment microbial communities from Yellowstone Lake, YNP, Wyoming, USA - YL17G11_40 | ecosystem: Environmental > Aquatic > Freshwater > Lake > Sediment | place: USA: Wyoming | collected...
TGGCGCCCTTGATGAAGCCGTAGGTGCCGAGGCGCCGGAGCACCTGACGGTCGCCCGGCGCCGCGGCCAGTAGCCCGAAGCGGGCCTGCGCGCCGAAGGGACCGGTCGTGCGCGTGGCCATGAAGTCGAGCAGCCTGGCCTGGTCGTCGTCGGCGATGGGCTGCTCCAAGTAGGTGCGGCACGAGTAGCGCCGGCCGATGAGATCCTGGGCCGGCGCCGGAAGTGGCGGTCTGGTCGTCATGGTGGCGAGCCTAGCACGCCCGGCGGCACCTCCTCTCCCCGAGCCCGCGCCCGTCGCCGTCAACGGTCGCGGGCATACCCCGGCGCCGATCGGCCAATACTCAGGTCACCATGGCCAAGCTGATCTACTCCATGATCACGTCGCTGGACGGGTACGTGGCCGACGAGCACGGCAACTTCGACTGGGCGGTGCCGGACGAAGAGGTGCATCGCTTCGTCAACGATCTGCAGCGGCCCATCGGCACGTACCTCCTCGGGCGCCGGATGTACGAGGTGATGCTGTACTGGGAGGACGCGACGGCGTTCGCGGACGAGCCGGGCTTCGTGCAGGACTTCGCGACCGTCTGGCAGGCGGCCGACAAGATCGTGTACTCGCGGAGGCTCGAGCGCGCGACGAGCGCGCAGACGCGGATCGAGCGGGAGTTCGATCCTGAGGCCGTGCGCCGGCTGAAGTCCCAGGCGGAGCGCGACATGGCGGTGGCCGGTCCGGAGCTCGCCGCCCAGGCGTTGAGGGCGGGACTGGTCGACGAGCTCCAGCTGCTCGTCGCGCCTGCCGTCATTGGCGGCGGAAAGCAGGCGCTGCCGGACGGTGTCCGGCTCGACCTCGAGCTGCTCGACGAACGTCGCTTCGGCAGCGGCACGGTCTACCTGCGGTACGGCATCACCAGCGAGCTTCGCGGCAGCGACCGAGGCGACTGATGCTGAAGCGCGACCCACACGTTGTGGCCGCCGGCGAACAGGTCGGGAACTGCGTAGCGGGTCCCGGCCTTTGCTTTGTCGCCCGATCGCCCATGCGTCGGTTGACGTTGCCCGCCCGCTCTTGACGGCTACTCAGCACATTGAGTGATCTTACTCAGCGTCTTGAGTTAATTGTAAACCACCTGCACCGAGCCATGTTTGAACGATCCATCGTCGACATACTCCTGAAGCGACTCGGCAGCGAGCGGCGCTTCGTGCAGGTCGTCGTCGGGCCGCGCCAGGTCGGGAAGACCACGGCGGTGCTACAAGCAGGGCGTCGGCTCGAGACGAACGGACTCGGCTTCGTGTTCGCGTCCGGAGATGAGCCTCTATTTTCGGGACCTGCATGGATCGACGAGAACTGGGAGGCGGCGCGGGCGGCGGCCTCCGCAGGGCCGGTCGTGCTTGCCCTCGACGAGATCCACAAGATCCCTGGCTGGGCCGAGCGCGTCAAGGCGAACTGGGACAGGGACACGCGCGAGGGCACGGACGTCCGTCCGGTGCTCCTCGGGTCGTCACCGCTCCTTGCCGGTCAGCGTCTCCGCGAGTCGCTCGCCGGGCGGTTCGAGGTGATCCCGGCGACGCACTGGCAGTGGCCGGAGTGCCGGGATGCCTTCGGCCGGGATGTGGACACGTTCATCTTCTACGGCGGGTATCCGGGAGCAGCTCCACTCGTGGGCGACTTCCAGCGCTGGCGGCGCTACGTGCTCGACGCCCTCATCGAGACGACCGTCTCGCGCGACGTGCTGTCGCTGGGCCGCATCGACAAGCCCGCACTGCTGCGTCAGCTGTTCTATCTGACCTGCGAGCTCTCGGGACAGGTGGTGGCGTACACGACCCTCCTCGGGCAGCTTCACGACGCCGGCAACAGTACGACGCTCGCCCACTACCTCAGGCTGCTGGAGGAAGTGTGGCTGGCCGTGGGCCTCCAGAAGTACTCCGGGTCGGTGGTGCGCAAACGCGCCTCGCGGCCGAAGCTCCTCGTGCTCGACACGGCGCTGATGAGCGCAGCCAAAGGGATCTCGTTTGAGGAAGCGCGCCGCGACCGCGGCTACTGGGGTCGGCTCGTCGAGACGGCGGCGGGCGCGCATCTCGTCGCGAAAGCGCAGGTCGAGCCGCAGAGAGTGATGTACTGGCGCGAACGCGATCTCGAGGTCGACTACGTCGTCGAAGACGCGGCCGGCCTCTGCGCGCTGGAGATCAAGAGCGGCCGCGAACGCGATACCGACCGTCGCGGCCTCGACGCCTTCATCAAGCGGTACGACCCGGGCAGGGTCCGGATCATCGGGAGCGCCGGCACGCCGCTGGCCGACTTCCTCGCCGAGTAGGCCGGTCTACGCCGGTCGCAGCTCCTCGCCCGCGTGCGGTCCCGGCCCCATGTCCCAGACCGAGTCGACCGTGATCCGCACCACGTACTTCATCGGCGGCAGGTGGAGCTGCTCGCTGATCGCGGCGAGCTTCTCGTTGACCTGGTCGAAGACCTCGCCGTGGTCGATGAGCTCGGCGCGGCCCTTGACCTGCATCGCGACCTTGCGCTCCGGGTCGTGGATGCCCACCGCCACGCGCGGGTCGTGCGCGAGGTTCTCGCGCGTCTTGCGGCTGAACATGTCGGCGAAGTAGAGGTGCTCGTCGTCGAGCAGGGCGCCGCTGCCCTTGATGGAGACGTTCGGCGTGCCGTCCGGGCCCACCGTCGCGACCCACACGTTGTGGCCGTCGGCGAGGAGGTCGTGGAGCTCCTGCGGGATCCTGGTCATTGGGGCCTCCCTGTGCGGCGTTGACTTCGGGGTGAGGATACCCCCGGGACAACAGCGAGCGCGATGCTCCAGCCGGAGTCCCTTCACCCGCAACGCCTACAGCGAGAAGGCGGTCCCGTCGGTCACGGAAGGCGCGCCGCCGCCCTGACGCGAGGCGTCGAGCGCAGCCTCTGCGTCAGCGACGGCAGGCGGCCATCGAGCAACGAGAGTGCTGCGGCCACGTCGAAGGCGGGCTTGACGTAGTCCTCGACCTGCTGAAGGAAGATGTCGCTCATGACCTCCGGCGCGAGGTCGAAGGAGTATGAGAGGAACTCATTGGCCGTCTGCACCTCGACACCGAACGGCTCGCATGCCGCCGGCGGGAAGTGCCGGGTGTTGTCCGTGACGATCACGTCGGCGCCCGCAACGACCGCAGCAGCGAGGACATGCCGGTCCCTAGGGTGGTTTGGCATCGTGTCGACCAGGGCGTCGTAGCCAACGACCATCGCGTCGGGGAAGGACGCCAGCATCATGTCGATGAGCCGCTTCGCCCGCTCGCGGGTGAGGCGCGCGTCCTCAACAAGGTGGCGTTGAACATCGGCGATGATCGTCGGGGTCCACCTGATCTCGTAGAGGTACCGCTCGGCCCCTCGCAAGAGGAGGTCGCGGGTGGACACAGGGTAGAGGACGCAGGCGTCGAGGAGCGCCGTCCAGCCCAAGGTCAGTATTCCAGACCGAATTTGGCCGACTTTCGCGTGAGCTCCGCGAGGGTCGCGGCGCGCTGGGCGTCGCGTACGTCGCGGAAGCGCATGAGGTCGTCAAAGTAGATGCGGCGATGAGAGCCGGTCTTGTGATGTGGGACCTCGCCGGCGTCAAGCAGTTTGACCAGATGGGGGCGCGACACGCTGAGGAGATCGGCCGCCTGCTGCGTTGTGAGCTCGTGATGGACGGGCACGATGGACACCGCGTTGCCCTGGGCCATGGCTGCGACCGCTGCGACCAGCACCTTGTAGATAGAGGTGGGGATCTCGAGCTGCTGACCGTCGGGCGACTGGAGCACGGCGTGGCGCCTGAGTCCCGCGGGCTTCGCGGCCATGAAGTCGCGCAGCTTGACGACCGCGGCCGTCTCTTTCTTGGCAGGCGCTATCGGTGTCGGACATTCCCCGACCGTGCCGGGATTCATGCAGGCCTCCATGCGCTTCCTCCCGCGTTGCTCGCCACGCTCTGAGTGTAACCGTAAACGTAATAAACGCAACACTACTGACATCGGCCGTGGGTGACGTTGGCTTGAGCTTGCGGGTGACGTTCAGGTATCCGGCGCGTTGACGCCGTGTGCCGGCGGTCGGCGGCGGTCGGGTCGAGCTCGGCGAGCGACGGGACGAAGATGACGGTGCCTTCGCGCCCGCGCGACCGCCCACAGCTCATCACCCGCCCGCCGCCCACTCGCTACACTGTCGGCCTCATGATCGACGACTTCATCGGCGACTGCGAGGAGCTCTCGTACCCGTTGTGGCGGGTGGCCGGGGAGGACACCGTCCGCCTCGGCAAGGAACGGCATCACGTGCCGGTGCTGGCGGAGGTCGACGTGACTGAGGCGCGGGCCGCCATGGCCCGGCGTAAGCGGCAGGGCGACCAGGCCGTGTCGTTCACCGCGTGGGCCGCCAAGTGCGTCGCCCAGGCGGCCTCCGAGCAGCGCCGCGTGCACGCGCTGCGCGACCGGCGCGGCTTCGGCCGCCGCCGCAGGCTCATCGTCTTCGCCGACGTCGACATGAGCGTCGCGGTGTACCGCCGTCTCGCCGGCGATGACGCCGGCGAGCGGCTGCCGATGCCGTTCGTCCTCCGCAAGGTCAACGAGAGGAGCCTCGAGCAGGTGAGCGACGAGATGCGCCTCGCGCAGGCGCGCCCGCTTTCGCAGGACCAGCAGTGGCTCGACCCGGACACGGGGACCCCGCCGCCCTGGCCGGCGCGGCTCGGTCTCGCGCCGCCCCGGCGTCTGCGCGCCCGGCTCTCCTGGGACCGCCTGCTCGGTGACCCCTTCCGCGTGAAGAAGACGATGGGCACGGTGATGCTGACGTCGGTGCCGCTCACGAGCAGGTCGGGCGGCGGGGCCTGGGGCATCCCGGCGGGCATCCACCCGCTGATCGTGGCGCTCGGCGCGATCGGCCGCCGTCCCGGCATGGTCGACGACCGGGTCGAGGCGCGCGACATGCTCAGCATGACCGTCCTGATCGACCACGACGTGGTCGACGGCGTCCCCATGGCCCTGTTCCTGCGGCGCTTGAACGAGTTGAGGGAGACAGCGTTCGGGCTGTAGGACCGTTGACTCGCGTCGGGCCCGACGGCTGATCGCCCAGACGGCCCGCTAGCTCAGCACTTTCACCCCGAACCCCTGCAGCCAGGCGGCGGTGGCGTCGAGCTCGGCGAGCGGCGGGACGAACATGACGGTCCCGTCGCGCCCGCGCGTGAGCAGCACGCGGTAAGCGTTGAGGCGCAGCTGGAACGGATCCTTGACGTGCGTCCCGCGCGCGTGCCCCTTGGCGCGGGCGTTCGACCAGCCCTCGCCCGCGCCGACGTCCGCGCGCAGGAGGTCAGTCCCCCACGCCAGCAGCACCCCGTCGAGCTCGAGCCCCTGGGCGCCGAACTCGGTGACGCACTGGATGAGGCGCCGGCACGAGCGCGGGTCGGACTCGTCCTCGCCATACCAGGGGCCGAGGTTCAGGTGCTGCGTCGAGTGCCAGTCGTTGGGGATGTCCCATTCCGGCAGGACCTTGTCGCGGGAGCTGGCCATCAGGCCGAAGCGCGCATCTGGCGCTTCCACGTAGCGGTCGCGAAGATACCCGCGCGCGACGTCGAGGTCGCCCGTCATGCGCAGGTGGTAGCCCTGTTTCTCGAGCCGCGCGACGAGCTCGCGCCCGCGCGCGGCTGCCTCGCGATTGCGCTCGGCGCGCTCGCTCTCGGGCCAGGCACGGTCATCCGCAAGCAGCCCGTCCACCCACTCGTCGAGGTCGGCGGCGAAGTGGAAGCGAAGCTCGCGGGTGAGTTCAAGCGAGTCATGGGCTGCGCGGCGCGCCGGGAAGTTGCGACCGTCAAAGAACTCGTCCAGCACCGTCTGCGGCGCGTGCACCGTCCAGCCCCCCGGGTCGCCGGCGCGTTCAAGGGCGTTCCGCCACTGACCCAAGCCGGCCTCCTCGCCGACGTGGATCTCCTGCCCCGCGCCGATGAGCCCGACGAGCACGCACCACTCGGGGATGCGCTCGCCGAATTCCACGAACGCCTCCGGCTCCGACACGGCCACGGGAAAGGCGTGCTTTGCCGCGACTTGCTCCATGTCCCACGCGCGCTGTGCCTCGTCGTAGACAATCACATGCTGCGGCGGCACCGCGGCCTTGTCGCCCAGGTACTGCTTGACGTAGTTCTTCACATCTCGCACGAAGGTCTTGCCGCCTCCACCCGAGCTCCGCAGTTCGTACTGCAGCACCGCAACAAGGGGTCCGTTTCCGCTCAGGAAGATGGCCGGCGCCGTGGGCTTGCCACCCGCCCGCTCAACTGCGAGGTCATTGAGCAGGGGGGAATGGACAGCGCGCAGACCGACGAGAGTCTTGCCCGACCCTGGAACACCAGTCACGAGGACAAGGTGACGCGTGCGGGTGCGTGCGGCTTCATGTGCAATGCGCGAGATCTCCGCCACAGCTGGATCGGTGTCAGCGCGAGCCTGGGGGATGTCTCGCAGATGACCGTCGTTGAACAGCTCACGCGCTGCCTGAACCAGCGTGGGGAGGGGGCAGTAGGCGTCCTTTGCCAGAAAGGCCCCGGCGGTGAGCGGCCCCTGTTCCCACGGCCGCTGCAGCTTCTGGATGAGCCCGTGGAGGGCGTCCGGCCCGGCGACGTGCACGCCGTCACGTGCGCCCACGTAACCGTGCGCCCGCGTGGGCACGACCACGGCGTGCACCTCGCGCTCTGCGCAGTGCCGGTGATAGCAGCGTAGGTCGCGGGCGTAGGCCGCCGCTTGGTCAAGGTCAGCCTGCTCCGGTTCCGTCTTGCCCTTCAGCTCAAGGACGACGACTGCGCCGCTGACGAGCAGCACGACATCGGGCCGCCGCGACTCCAGCGGCAGCTCGTATTCGAGGATGGCGGTGTATTGGTCGGCGAGGTCGTCGACCTCGACCACTCGGCCAACTTCGTGCTGCAGTCTCGGGATCGAATCATCCCAGGCGAAGACTTGGGACTCGCTTACGTCGGCGAGGAACTCCTGCAGAGAGACGCGGACGACGCGTGGCTCTTCCTCCGCAAAGGTTGGGAAGTCGCTCTGCCAACCATAGCGGGCGCGCGCCGCGGTGTGATCCGGCCCCATGTCGATTCCTCCAGGTTCGGCCCCGTTCGGCTGCAACCGTACATATGATGGGGTTGGTAGGCAACGCTGCCCCGGGGGCGTGCATGTCCCATCGCCCGCATCGGATCGTAGTCGAATTGCAGGACTCTGGGCTGCCTACCGCAAAGAGGACTGACAGCTGCAAAGGCGTTGCCGGCTGGAGGAGCCAGGGCATAGGCTGCAGTCACATCTATCCGTCACCGATGTGCTGGACACTTTGGAGACCAACGAACCTCGACCTCCGGGAAACATGTCGCGCATTCTGCTCGTACAGCCTCGGTTCCCCATTCCTAACAAGAGCCACAACCACAAGGACTATCTTCCGGTGGGGCTCCTGAAGCTTGCTGCCTGGCGAAGGGGCATGGGCGACGATGTTGCGCTCAGTCTCGGCAATCTGTCGGGCGGCTTCGAGGCCGACGAGGTCTACATCACTTCTCTCTTCACGTACTGGGCCTCTCACGTGAAGGAAGCCGTACAGCACTACCGCAGGACTCTCCCCCAAGCGCGCATCACAGTTGGTGGCGTCTACGCGTCTCTCCAGCCAGAGCACTGCTTGCGGTTCACCGGCTGTGATGCGGTGTGGCGAGGTGTGCATCCTGAGGCCGAGTCGCATTCACCTGACTACACCCTGGTGGACGCGGAATTCCAGATCATTCATGCGTCTCGTGGTTGCATTCGCCGGTGTGCATTCTGCGGCACCTACGAGATCGAGCCGGAGTACATCCCGAAGGAGACGATTGCCTCCGAGATCGTCCGCAGACATGTCGTCTTCTACGACAACAACTTGCTTGCGAACCCGCACATCGGCCGCATTCTGGGTGAGGTCGCAGACGCGCGCATTGAGGGACGGGTGGTCTCCTGCGAAAGCCAGAGTGGTATCGACGGTCGACTGCTCCTCCTCAAACCCGAGCTCGCAGCCATGTTGAAGAACGCGCGGTTCCGCAACCCCCGAATAGCGTGGGACGGAGGGTTGTCGCAGCGTGAGGCTATACGAGAGCAGCTGGAGATCCTCCTTGGAGCAGGATTCGCCGCGCGTGACATCCAGGTCTTCATGCTCTACAACCACAGGCTGTCGGCCAAGACACTCATGGCGAAAGTCCAGCAGTGCTCAGAGTGGGGAGTACAGGTGGCGGACTGTCGGTTCCGACCCCTCGATCTCTTCCATGACGGCTATCTCCCCAGAAGCACTTCTCAGGAAGACCATGAGTACTACGTTCATTCGGGTTGGACCGATACAGCCGTCAGAGGGTTGCGGCGCGAGGTGCGTTCGAACAACATCTGTATTCGATACGGAATCGCCCGACCTCGCTACAACCAGACTTACGAGAAGCTGTCTGGCAGAGAGCGTCGCGCAATCGCGGAGTCGCTTGGCTTCCACGGCAGGCAATTGACGCCTGAGCAGCTGGACGAGGTGAACAGCGAGTGGCTCAGACGCCATGGTAGCAGGAAGCGTCGTGCCGTCGCCGCAACATCGGCAGAGTAGACAGCCGCTGGAGCGTGTGACACCGATCGGTCTGTCCTGCCGCACGCACGTGCGGCGACAACGCAGGGAGATCGTCCATGACTAGTCACCGAGTCGCGTCTCGTTCCTCAGGATACTCAGTTCGCCTCGGGGCCTTCGTTCCCGAGTTCTCCGACCGTCTCGAGGTCATCACCGACCTCTACTTGGATGACTTCAACGAGCACACTGCATTCACTTATCTGATTGCCGACATCTTCGAGACAACTGACGGCACGCACTTCAAGTACACCGATGGCTCCAACGACGGCGGAATCGACTTCTACTCCCACGACAACGACTCGTACTCGATCTATCAGTGCAAATGCCCCGATCTCTCGCGCCTCTCCCAAGTGGGCGACACGCCGCCAACCTTCGATGCGGATGCAGTTCGCGAAATCGTCCAAGCTGCGCGATTCGTGCTCGATGAGTCTGGCGAGTACGCATACAAGAGTGACGTCATGCGCCTACGCACGGACTACCATCGCGACCGACGGGGGGATCCAGAGGCCACGACTCTCGTCGCGGTACTTGCGATCATGGGCGAGTTGACCGCATCAGCACAGAACCTGTTCGAGGCAGAGCGGGCGGCGCTTCGAGATGACGGCGTTGAGTTGCGCCTCATCAATTGGCAGGACCTGTGTTCGGAGATGCACTACTTCAGCGCGCCGGACAGCGTAAGCATTACCTTGAAACTGAACGTCGACGACCCGGGCAAGGAGGTCCTTAGTCATCGGGACTACTGCTATGTCTTGGCGCACGCGTCGGATCTCTACGACGCATGGCGTCAGCACGGGTGGTCGCTATTCGAGTGGAACGTGCGGTGGCAGCTGCATCGCTCGCCCATCAACAAGCGCATCGTAGGCTCGCTCGAGCATCCCAGAACCCGCAAGATCTTCCATCATCTCAACAACGGAATCCTCATCACCTGCAATCAGATCTCCGGCGTCAGGAGCCGCAGCATTACCCTGAAGGGAGCGCAGATCGTCAACGGCTGCCAGACCGTCTGCGCCATCAGGGACGCCTACGAGAATCTCGAGCCAAACGCGCAGAGGGACTTTGACGAGAGCGTCCGTATTCAAGTCAAAGTGATCAAGACGACGGACCCCGATCTCATAGATCAGATTGTTGTTACGACCAATGATCAGAATCCGATGAATGAGCGGAACCTCAAGTCGAACACCTCAGAGCAGAAGAGCATCCAGAAGCGATTTCAGGGCTTGTCTACGGCTTGGTTCTACGAACGCAAAGACGGAGAGCTGGACTCCCTCAGGCTGAACTCTAGGCATTTCCAGGGCTTTCGGTTGGCGGACTACCAGGTCCCGGGGGTGGGCCGTAAGGCGGTGCGCAGTTTGTCAAGCGAGGTGCTCGCCAAGAACTGGTATGCATGGATTGGCTTCTCTGACCTGGTATCACTGGGCGGCTTGAAGTTCTTCGCGGACGACGCCTTGTACGCGCGGGTGTTCAAGAACACGCCGACTGACGAGTACTGGCAGGAGTTCGCGAGAAACCCCCTCTTCACGCCCGAAGACACCGGTTTCAGTGTAGAGACTCCGAATGTCCATCAGTACCTGCTCGCGGCTGCTGTGGCCACGCACGCGAAGCAGCAGCGCGTGGCATGGAAGCAGCTTAGGTCGGAAGCCATCGAGCGAGGGATTCAGTCCAGAGAACTGAGACCAGGCTCAAATGGGCAAGTGAATGACCGTGAAGTCAGTGACTTCCTGGCGGGCGATGCTGACTACAAGATCGGACGAATCCGAAACAACCTTGCTGACGCCATGATTGAGCTGTATTCGTTTGCCTTGGCCAGGCGCTACGGGCCGCTCAGTGCCGGTGTATGCAGGGCACTGCTCGCGACCGAGGGACTGCAATCCTACTGCGCCAGTGGATTCAGGCAGTCTCCCGAGTCGGTTCCCCAAAGCATTCTGGACCGTGTCGCCGGGCTTCTCCAGTACTGCGTCAAGCAGTACTACTACTCATTCGAGAGCGAGATCGAGGCGGCGCCCAGACTGCGGACATACCTGGGCATGCGGAAGACCGTCCATCGTCTTCGCGAGAAGGTGGCTGCATATGACCTCGGCCACGAAGACATGGATCAGCCGTGGAAGGAGCCCGGCAAGAGCTTCCAGGCGAGTCTGTCCGATCTCACCTAGCCGCCTATGGTCGCGATGCAGTTGTGGTCAGAACCGACGATCCTACTTTGATCGTGGCACACTCCTCCCACTGAGTCCCACCGCCGACAACTCCGGGAGGCACCCATGACCGAGCTCCTCGCCATGACCTGCGACGCCTGCGGCGAGCCGATGCTGCCCAACGTGAGCACGCTCGACGAGCACGGGTGCCTGTGGATCTGCATCAACCCGCGCTGTCCGGAGCTGCGCGTCGGGGAGCTCGAGGTCGGCGACCTGGTGGAGGCCGGCGTGCCGGAGGCGCTCGCCGGCCGACTGACGCGGCTCATCGACCACTGCGTCGAGGAGCGCGAGGC
>Ga0315289_10014356_pt1 | contig 11062 bp, 13 predicted proteins | sample YL17G11_40_MG_FD_203452 | JGI IMG/M metagenome (GOLD analysis project Ga0315289, IMG submission 203452) | Sediment microbial communities from Yellowstone Lake, YNP, Wyoming, USA - YL17G11_40 | ecosystem: Environmental > Aquatic > Freshwater > Lake > Sediment | place: USA: Wyoming | collected...
CACAAGTTGTTCAAATCGTGTTATCCGGAGTTCCTATACCGGATAGTAGAAAGGAGGTAAAGATGGGTTACACACGGCTTATACCACATACTCATATAAATAATCTTGGCATGGTTAAGATTAGCAGCCGGAGAGAACACATGTATATTGGTCTTTCTATAATGCGAAATTATTTCGTAGGGATAAACCGTGTCATATTGCTGCTCGATGAGGTGGAAAAGCGCCTTGCTATAAAACCAGCTAAGGAGAAAGATAAGGGTGCGTATACTTTGGGTTTTACTTGCAAGGAATTATCAACGGGTGTGATTTCAACTCCGGCGATGGTCAGGCTCCCTTTATTCAAGAAATCTATTGGTAAAAGATTAAAAGCTGTTTGGAATGAAAAGGAAAAGTTTTTAGAAGTAAATTTAATAAAATAATTAAAGAAAGGAGATAGCATGACAGAGCTGGAAAGGATACTTCAGAAATGCATGGACACAGAAGGCTATGTGCTGTTCGTAGGCTACCTAAGCACCAAGCCCAGAACCGACCCTAAGGCAGAGCTTGAGACAAGCGTGCAATGGGAATACCGCCGTTTCCACTTCGGCATCGAGGACTGCATCAAGGGTGATGAGTGCGCCATAAGGCAGTTTGAGAAGATGGTAAAGAACGACAGGGACGAGTTAATCAGGGAAATGAAAGAGCCGGGTGAGTAATGACGCATATAATAATCAAGGGCAATCCCGAGCCTAAGAGCCACAACAAGCTATACACCGTGATGTGCAAGTGCCTATACAAAGGCGGGGTCTTGCCTAACGAGGTCGACGAGTGTATTCTGTGGGCTTTCGGCAAAGGCGCTTGGTATGTCCCGCCCTCTCCGGACTGGATAGACCGCTGGAATAAGCTGCATCCTAAAGCATTCAAGATGCGCAGGACTGACAAACTCGCCCTGACCTTGCAACAGGTCGGTTTTCTCTTCTGCGCTCAGAAAGACGCGAGGCAAAAGAAATGACCTGCCGCTTCTGTAAAAACAAGCACCTAAAGAAAGTCCTCGACTTAGGCAAGATGCCCTTAGCTGGGGGTTTCCTAAAGCAAGAAGACTTTAGTAAAGAGAAACGCTACCCCCTGACGCTTAACTTCTGTTCGAACTGCTTCTTAGCCCAGATAAACGACATACCCAAAGAGCAGACCGCGCTCTATAAGCATACGCTCTTCCGCTCCGGGGCAAGCCAAGCAGTCATAGACCACTTCGAGGAGTTAGCCACAGAGATATACGCCAGATACGGAGAGGCCGGTGTTGTCGAGATCGGCTCAAACGACGGCACTCTGCTTGATGCCATGCAGAAGCACGGCCTAAAGTGCGTGGGCATAGACCCTGTAGCAAACGAATACTTTACTAAAGCCTGCGCGGAGAGGCTTGTTAAAAGGCAGGGCAAGGCCGATGTGGTGGTCTCAAGCTACACCCTCTCGCATATAGACGACATGCGCGATGTCTTCGAAGGCATAAAGCTCCTCTTAAAAGACACAGGGGTCTTGATATTTGAGACCTACTACTTAGGAAAACTTCTTGACGAACTCCAGTATGACATGATATACCATGAGCATATGAGCTACTATTCCTTTCTGGCGATAGATATATTCTTAAAGCGCTACGGCCTCGAGGTCTACGACATCAAGTATCTTCCTGACTTCCGCTCCGGCTGCATCAGGTTCTATGTGCGCAAGCAAAGCGTGCTTAAAGTCTCAGACAGGGTCTTGGAGTGGCGGTTCTGGGAGATAATACAGGGTTACCACCATGCGCGGGTCTTCAAGGACTATGCGGCTAAGGTAGCCAAGAACAAGCAAGACCTCCTGATGCTATTAGCCGAGCTGAAGAACGACAACAAGCGCATCATAGGCTACGGAGCGACAGGAAGAGGAACGACAATCATGAACTACTGCAACATAGACAGCCGCTACTTAGACTATGTCGCAGACGACACCCCAGAGAAGCAAGGGTTATACACCCCCGGAACTCATGTGCCTATAAGGGCGTGGGACGATACGCATTACCCCGACTACGCGTTGGTATTCTCTTGGGCTTTTATCGACGAGATAATGAAGAAGAGAAAAGACTATATCAAGATGGGTGGTAAGTTTATCCTGCCCTTGCCGAAAGTAAAAGTTGTTAATACATCAAAAAGTTGATAAAACAGAATAATACAAGCACCAGTAGTATTATCTTGACAATATCAACTTTTTTATGTATACTTCATTCATGGAGAAAATAATAGAAAAGATTTGTGTATATTCAAAAATAAATATATCAATCCCCAAGAAGCAAATAAACAAATACTCCACACTTCATACCTGCCTGAAAGAGAAAGAAGTTGATTATTTCCGTCGACAATCAAAATACATAGAAAATAAAATATACCAACTGCAACACATTGCCTCCCTAATACATAGAATACTCCTGCGCGCCTATACTTGACAAAGCAATAAAATCAATTAAACTCTGTTCCATGAACATAAGACAACAGAAGTATAGAAAGAACCGCCTTTTGGGAATGAACCCTGAAAACGCGGCCATTGCCTCCGGTTATTCTAAAAGCTATGCAAGAGCAAAGGCTTATAGAATTGAGAGGTCGGCGAATGTCGGCATGCACGCGGCTTTTGAGCAGGCAGGCCTAACCGATAAAGCTATCGTTGCACACGGCTTATCTGGCCTTAACGCAATGAAACTGCAATCCTGCAATATCATGGTTTCGCACACTTCCCAAGACGCAGACTCTCTTGTCATCAACAAGAACTCCAACGACTTCGTTGAGATAGAAGACTGGAATGTCCGGCATAAGTATTACGAGACTATCCTAAAACTTACCGACAGGATTAAACTAAATCCGCTTATAGATCAGTCGCAGCATAAACATTATGAGGTGACATATTTCAATCGAAACGGGCAAGATACCAACTCAAGAGTTTCAGGGATCGATACACCCGTGGCAGATAGGAGTTCTGGAAGCATTTGACGAAGCAAGGGCAAGGTTCTTCTTGCTCTGCTGGCATCGCAGGGCGCGCAAAACAACATTAGGCCTCAATCTCTTAATCCGGGAAGCATATACCCACCCCAAAACAGTCTACGGCTACATCGGCCCTACATACAAGCAGGCTAAGGCTATCATCTGGCGCGACCCCAACATGCTGATGCGCTATCTCCCCTCCGATATCATACTGCGCAAGAACGAGTCCGAACTATTCATAGAACTTACCAACGGCTCTCTGATAACAATCAAAGGGGCTGATGAGCCTGACTCTATTAGAGGCACGGACTATCAGGGCGTATTCTTAGACGAGTGGGCCCTGATGAAGGACATGGTCTGGACAGAGATACTCCGGCCCATCATAACGCAGGATAACTCGCGCTGGGCTTTGTTTGCTTTCACCCCCAAAGGGCGCAACTTCGTATATGACTACTGGATGAAAGCGGATGTCTGGACTGAATGGTATAAGAGCTTCTTACCCCTAAGCAAGTCAAAGCTTCTCCCGGAAGAGGAGATAGGCAAAGCTAAGAAAGAGATGCCTGCGGAGCTATTTGACCAAGAGTTTGAGTGTTCTTTCTTGGCCGATGAAGAGCGCACCCTGATACCGGCCAGAGCCGTAGAAGACCTGCGCTTAGTCAAGCACTACTGGAAAGAGATAAAGCGCATAGTCTCATGCGACCCGTCGCAGGGCGGGGATGAGTGCGTGATATACGCCATAGAGAACAGCGAAATCAAGGAAACCAAGATACTGCATATAAACGATACAATGGCAATAGCAGGCGAAATAGCGGTGATGATGCAGAAACATAACACGCCACAGGCCGCTGTTGACTCGATTGGCATCGGAGCAGGCATACATGACCGCCTGCGCGAGTTAGGGCATAAAGTGATAGGCATACAATCAGCCGAGAAGGCAGACCACGAAGACCGCTTCTACAACCGCAGGACTGAGATGTGGTGGTATGTGATGGAGCAGATACGCGATAAGAAGATAAGCTACCCCGAAGACCCCGAGCTGCGCAGGGAGTTGTCATTCGTTAAATACAAAGTAATCAACTCAAACGGGCGCATACAGCTTGAGGCAAAAGACCTGACCAGAGAAGCGTTGGGGCGTTCCCCTGACCGAGCTGATGCCTTCATCTACGGCATCTGGGCTTTATCAAAGACAGAACCGATTAAGTCAAAGGACAGATGGCGCGAGATAGAGAGCCATGAGATAGGCTCGCCTGTCACTAACGCTATGACCGCATAAGGAGAGAGAAATGGACAAAGCACCGGATGAGATGGGCTTAAGATTAAAAGACGAAGGCATAAAAGAAGAACTGCTTGACCGCTACAAGTATGCGCAGGAGCATTACGCAGAGTGGATTGAAGCCGCTACCGAAGACTACCAGTTCGCCCTCGGCCAGCAATGGTCTGATGAAGACTTGGCGACCTTGAAAGAACAGGGCAGGCCGGCGATGACCTTCAACCGCATCAAGCCCCTGATAAACCTAATCGGAGGTTACCAGAGAGAGAACACCGCCCGGATAAAAGTATCACCAGAAGGCGGGGAGGACTTAATCTTTTCTGAGGTTATGGACAGGGCATTAAAGGCGGTTGACAAGTGGTCTCATTTTAACTACCAGCTCGGCTATCTCTGGGACGAAGGCACAATCGTAGGCAAGTCTTTTATCGAGGCTTCCCTCGACTATGCCAAAGACCCTATCAAAGGCGAGCTTCAGTTCAACCTGATAGACTACGATATCGTCCTGCCTGATCCTAACAACAAGAGCTATGACATGAACTCAGGCGACTTCGTCATCAAGAATGTCAAGCTGACCAAGTCAAGGCTTAAGGCGCTATTCCCTAAGAAGAAGAAACTCATAGACGGCTTCACTGCTGACACAGATGACGAGGTAGAGAACGGCTTAGGCGCTACCTTAGAGCTTGGGCCTGACAACGACTATGATGCCAAAGAAGGCACCGTAGTTCAGCGCACCACCCAAGAGGCGCAGGAAGACGATGCCGAGAGCGAACACGAAGAGGACACCCAGTTCACCCTCAAGGAATACTGGTATAAGAAGTATGTCACCCGCTACTTCTGTGTAGACCCTGACAGCAAAGAGCCGCGCGGCTTTGAGAAGAAGGCCGAGGCAGAGGCTTTCATCGCCAACTTACCCGGGCAAGAGGTTATAGAACGCACAGTCCCTCAGGTATGGGTTGCTGACTACTGCGCAGGCTTTATATTGCAGGATGTCAAGTCGCCCTTTGAGCCTTACTACTCAGGCTTCCCAATCTTTCGCTATATCGCGGAGTGGTCTCCTTCGGCTAAGTCGGAGAAGCTAAGGACGCAAGGCATAACAAGGCAGCTGATAGACCCGCAGAAAGAATACAACAAGTCTATCTCCCAGAACCTGCATATCCTAAACACCCAAGCCAACTCCGGCTGGGTCGGCTATTCAGGCGACTTAACTGATCAAGGCTGGCGCGACTTAGAGAAGATGGGCGCAAAGCCGGGCGTTATAATCAAGACACAGAACAAAGACTCGACACTAAGAGAGATACTTCCTAAAGCCCCCAACATGGGACAGATTGAGCGCAGGCAGATGGCCTCGGAAGAATTCAAGCAGATATCCGGTTTTAACCCCGACCTGCTTGGCTTACAAGAAGGCGGCACAGACTCAGGCAGAGCGATCAGCCTGCGCATCAAACAAGGGGTTATGTCTTTAGTGCGGATGTTCTGGAACTTCCGCTACACAAAAGAGATAATCGCAGACTTTATCCTGCAGATACTTCCCACTATCTTAGAAGCAGACTCTCTGTCTAAGATATTAGGGCAGAAGTTCATGCAGGGATATGCCAGCCAAGACATGCCGCAAGGCCTGACCTTAGGGCATCTTCAGGCCTACCTCCAGATGATATCAGACCATAAATACAATGTGGAAGTCTCCGAACAGGGACAAACCGCTACATCCAGATACGAGACTCTAAGCCAACTGATAGAGTTATCCAAGACAGGCTTTGGTCTTCCTCCTTCACTTTTGTTAGATTTTATGGATATTCCTAATGTTGAAGAGATAAAGAAAAAGGTAGAAGCTTGGCAACAACAACAAATGATGTTACAAGCACAAGGAAAACATCCTGCTAAATGAATAGAGATAAATTCGGAAGGTTTATAAAAGGTAAGAATTCTGGTGAGATGAATCCTCATTGGAAAGGTGGATTACCAAAATGTATAGATTGTGGTGAAAAGGTAAAAACACGATATATAAAACATAAGTTTCCTCAACGATGTGCCACATGTTTATTTCTGCATAGAGTTGGGTCAAATAATCCTAATTGGAAAAATGGCAAAACAAAAAGAAGTCAACAAGTAAGAAACTCAGAACAATATATCCAATGGCGTTCAAGAGTTTTTGAACGAGATAACTGGACTTGCCAAACTTGTTATAAAAGAGGTTGTTATTTGGAAGCCCACCATATAAAAAGTTTCTCTGATGTTTTAGATAATTTCAGAGAACTTTGGAACATAGATAATGGTGTTACTCTTTGTGAGGAATGTCATGAATTAACAAAACAAAGAGATAACAAAGGAAAATACATGCAGGCACAGAAACAGACAGGCGCTAAATGAAAGCGCAGAAACGGCAAGACAGCCGTAAAGGAGAAAAGATGGGAATAAAAGAGGTGCAGGAGAAGCTCGACAAGGGCGAGAAACTTAACGATGATGACAGGAAAGAAGTCATGTCAGAGCCTATGCCCGGAGGCAACAAGGACTCTATCAAGGACGATGACAAGGCTGAGGGCGAAGCCGAGCTTGACAAACTGATGGAAGAAAAGAAAGAAGAGGTCAAGGAAGATGCCCTGCCCGTGGTTAAAGAGGAAGCGAAGAAGGAAGAGGCGAAAGTAGAGCCACCTAAAGAAGAAAAGAAAGAACCCGTTATCACCGAAGACGCATACAAGCGTATTGACATAGAATTATCTAAACCTGAAGGACAGGTGAACCTTTCGGATTTCTCCGACAGGGAGAAGGCATTCTACTTCAGAATGCGGCGAGAACAACGGCGCGCACAAAAAGCCGAAGAGGAGCGCGATACCCTGCGCTTCGAGAAAGCAAAAGAGAAAGCGACAGAACAAACAAAAGAAGAACCGGAAGACCCCTTGAAAGACAGGGATGCTGAAGACTTCTTGACTGTGGGCGATATCAAGAAGCTAATGCAGGCCTCGGCTAAAAAAGTGCCGCAAGGCCCTAATCCGGAGATCGAACACTACCGCTCGCTCTATCTCAAGAAATGCGAGGAGAGGGCAAAGGAAAAGCATGAAGACTATGACGCAGTATTGGTTCTTGCCGATGAACTTATCTCAGGCTCAGATGCCAACATGCGCAAGCTTCAGGACGCTGCCATGCGCGGTGATGACCCTGCCGAGACGGCATACCAGATCATCAAGGGAGACCCCCAGTTCGACAATCTTCTACCGATAGCTCAAGCCAAACTTGCGGCTCTGGGTAAAGCACCCGTAAAAAAGGAAGAACCCAAGCAAGAAGAACCTAAGAAGGAGACGCCACCGGCCGTGTCTCCGGAGGTCAAGAAGGTCGAGGATAAACTAAAAGAAGAGAAACCGAAAACCTCCGTTCATGCCGGCGCAGCCGAGTCAGGCGAGCGCGAACTGAGGGCTGAAACCGTAATGGTGATGACCTCGGCGGAATGGCATAAGCTCCCTAAGGACAAACGGGAAGCCTTGCTGAGAAAGTTCGGAGTATAACCTAAGGAGTAATTCAAAATGACAGCCACCGTAAGTATTGCAGGCCTGCGCCAAGAACTATGGCGTAAGGAACTGTTCGAAGATGTGAGGGATGACTTATATCTCTCGCGTTTTATGGGTTCATCTCCTACGAACATGATCCAAGAGATGACCAACCTGCGCGCCGAGAAAGGCTTCAAGATTAACTTTGGTCTTGCGGTTAAACTCGATAACGCGGGTATCACCGGGGACTCGACCCTTGAAGGCTCGGAAGACCAAATCCTGACCTACGAGGAAGAAGTCCAGATCGACCAGATCAGAAACGGCGTGTTGCTTACCGGCCAGATGGATGAGAAACAGACTGCCTACGATATGAGGCAGAATGCCAAGTCCTTACTCGCTGACTGGTTCGCAGAAAGGCTCGAAAGAGACTTATTGCGCAAGCTCTGCGGCGACACCACCACAACCGGCCATGATTTTGCCAACGATACAGACGCCTATGACGCAGCGCATATTGTATATGCAGGCGGCCAATCGGCAATCGGCAACATCACCACGGCCAACAAGATGGACTGCAAGGTCTTAGATAAGGCCAAGCAGACAGCTATCTTGGCATCACCTAAAGTCAAGCCTCTAAGAGTAAAGGGCAAAGACCACTATGTTGCTATCCTGCATCCTTATGATGCGGTGAACTTAAGGCAAGACCCCGTATGGAATCAAGCACAGCGCGAGGCGAATGTGAGAGGCGAGGAAAACCCGATCTTCTCCGGCGCTCTCGGTATGTATAACGGCATAATCGTGCATGAACACGAATATGTCTACAACTACGCTGATGGTTCTGAATCGGCAACAGTATCAAGAAACATGCTCTGCGGCCAACAGGCGTTAGTATTAGCTTGGGGTCGTCCAGTTAAATGGGTTGAGAAGCTCTTCGATTACGAAAATGTATTCGGAGTATCTTGTGGCGCAATCTTCGGCTGCTTAAAGCCGAGGTTCAACTCCGCGGACTATGGCACAATCACCATGCTCTGCGCAGGCGCTGCCGCTTCTACGGCCTAACCTGACTGTTATAAAATGAGGCTGGGGGGATAATCTCCCTCCAGTCCTAACAGGAGAAAATATGGCATACGGATACACGGAAAAAATTCTGCCTCGGGGTTACTGGCAAAAGGGCATCTACACTCTGCTCTACACCTATGTCACCAACTGGAATCAGCTCGTAAGGAAACTGGATACCGACACAGCAGACACCAACTGGACAGGCGACTATGATATCACATCACCGACTATCGGGCCTACAGGCCGTTGCGACCTCCAGCCAAACGCTATGCCGCAAGGCAAACTCGTCGAACTGCTAAAGATCATCAAGACAAACTTCAACGGTTTGTGCGATGCCTTAGCAGCAGATGACGGGGTAGCAGGCACAACCATATTTACCAACCAGAAGTTCTCGACCTCAACCGTAACGCATCTTGTGGATGTCTCTAATGCCCGCATAAAGAATGTTGGCATGTTCCAAGACGCGGTGGTAGAGTTCTTAGAACTCCTGCAGAATAGGTATGGCGATGTGCTTTCGGCTCTGGATGTTGATGCGACCTTAACCGACACAGACTACTCTGACTACGGCTTAGAGGATGTTGTGCTTGGCTCTTCGTCAAGCTCTTCATCTTGCAAGTCGTCCAGCTCAAGTTCTTGCCGGTCAAGCTCGTCCAGCTCTTCGAAATCGAGTTCAAGCTCTTCGAAGTCCAGCTCAAGTTCTTCCTGCCGGTCTTCGTCCAGCTCGTCTCGTTCCAGCTCTTCGAGCTCAAGTTCTAAGAGTTCGAGTTCTTCGAGTTGCCGGTCGAGTTCTTCGAGCAGCCGGTCAAGTTCCAGTTCTTCATCGAGTAGCAGGTCTTCTTCGAGCAGCTCATCTTCGCGCTCCAGCTCCTCAAGCTCAAGCAGCTCATCGAAGAGTTCCAGCTCATCCCGGTCAAGCTCAAGCTCCAGCTCAAGTTCTTCGAGCAAGAGTTCCAGCAGCTCATCCAGCTGCCGCAGCTCCAGCTCAAGTTCTTCGAGCCGCAGCTCGTCAAGTAGCTCAAGCAGAAGTTCAAGTTCAAGTTGCAGAAGTTCAAGTTCATCAAGTAGCAGTTCTCAGGCAGTAAGTTAAAAGGAGATTAACCAATGGCAAGAATACAAGGGCTATCAGAAACTAGCCTGCTAAATGCCAACGCACAGGTAAAAACTGTCGCGGGTTATGTCTTCTCAATAACTATTGGCTGGGCAGGCTGCACCGTAGGCGACAGGTTGACACTAAGGGATTACGCAGGATCAGGCGCAAGCCATGTCGAAGTCCCTTTCTATTTTCCTACCGCAAACGGCACAATCACTAAAGAATGGGTCAACGGCAAGGAGTTCAAGAACGGCATCGCTGTCGTAGTAGAACCCCAAGCCGCTGGCAGTAAGATTGAATACGAGATGACTTACAAGTAACACAACGCCGGAGGCCTTATGAACCTCCGGCCGTCTTTATAATTATGAAAGCTACTATAAACGAAAAGAAAGCAATGAAACGCATTCTCATTACTGGCGCGTGTGGATTTATTGGCGCGCATACTGTTGAACATCTTCTCCTTAACACAGACTGGGAGATCGTCGGCCTTGACAGGCTAAGCTATGCCGCCAACGGCTTTGACAGGCTGCGCGATGCGATAGGTTATCCGCACCCCAGAGTGACTTTGTTTTCCACAGACTTTACACAACCCTTGTCTTGCGGCTTAATCAAGGAGATGGGGGCTGTTGACTATATCCTGCACATGGGGGCTGAGACTCATGTCGATAACTCTATTAAGAACCCCGAGCCTTTTGTGATGGCTAATGTAGTAGGCACAATGCGTTTGTTAGATTATGCCAGACAAGTCAAAGATTTGAAGAAGTTTATTTACTTCTCCACAGACGAAGTCTTCGGGCCTGCGCCTCAAGAAGTAAGCTATCGGGAGTGGGACAGGTATAACTCAACCAATCCCTACTCCGCATCTAAGGCAGGCGGAGAAGAGTTATGCCTTGCATACTCAAACACCTACAAGATACCTATGGCGATAACGCACACCATGAACGCTTTCGGAGAACGCCAGCACCCCGAGAAATTCATACCGATGATTATAAACAAGATACGCAGGGGCGAGACCGTGACCATACACTCCGACCCCACCAAGACAAAGGCAGGCTCAAGGTTCTATATCCATTGCAGGAACATCGCATCGGCAGTCCTGTTCATCTTAGAGAACTCGGATATCAGGGATAAGTATAATATCGTAGGCGAGAAGGAAGTCGATAACTTGGAGATGGCCAAGTTCATC
>Ga0315289_10014359_pt1 | contig 11061 bp, 18 predicted proteins | sample YL17G11_40_MG_FD_203452 | JGI IMG/M metagenome (GOLD analysis project Ga0315289, IMG submission 203452) | Sediment microbial communities from Yellowstone Lake, YNP, Wyoming, USA - YL17G11_40 | ecosystem: Environmental > Aquatic > Freshwater > Lake > Sediment | place: USA: Wyoming | collected...
TGTGGCGACGCATCGAGCACGGCACCCTCGACGCGTCGCTCGATTCGGCGGAAGGTATGCAGATCATGAACCAGCTTGCGGGTACCGATCTCGCGAGCATGCGGATCCTGTGGGAACCGCTTTCCGACGGCGTCGGCGAGACGCTCACGCCCAGCGGCTGGGCGGTGCGCGTGACACTGTACCTCTCGCGCGGAGCCCCGCACTGGTTCGTCATCGCCTCGCGAGCACCGAGCATCGACTGCCAACCCACGCCCGAAGACGACGCGGTGCTCGCGCGCATCATCAGTGGTCTAGGCGGCGATCCCGAGCGCAATCTCATGCGCGATACGCAACTGCAAGAAACTGGATGGGGGCGCTACTTCACGTGGCCGCAGATCGGTCCTCTTCTGGAGATGCACCGCAAACCGAAGGGGCAAGACTTCTATCTCGCCGAAGAGGGAGCCGAGCCCAAGCCCGGCTACGAGTGCGAACCCCGGCTCACGTGGGAAGCGATCCAGCGGATGCGGCCGAAAAACTAGCCCTCGCGCTCAGCGGTCTCCGCCGACCGAATCTCCGCCTGCACCGCGCGCTCCAGCGCAGCCTGCTGTGCCTTCGTGAGCTTCTTCCAGGCAGCGACCGTCATGGCACCCGGCGACGACCACTCGAAGGCGCCGACCATGTGCGTGAGCGCGGCGCTGCGGTTCATCCGCGGGCTGCCGAGGATCTGCTTGGCCATCAGCATCGAGCCGTAGCCATAGTTGCCGTCCAAGAGCCAGCCGACGCGCTCGGCCACGATGTCGGGGTTGTCCCGCATCGCCGCGAAGAACTCCGCGGCAGCTTCCTTGCGCTCCGCCAGCGGAGCCTTCTCGACCTCGGTGAGCTTGCGCTGTGCCACTGCCCGCTCGCGGGTAGTGTCCTAATTTGAAATCGTCGACGAGTGCCGCGTCCGACATGCGTAGGGTGATCGGACATGACGATCCTCACCAAGCGGACGCGCTGGAGCCGCACGCCGTCACCGGAGCGGCTCATCCGCAACGAGCAGCGACGGCTCACCAAAGAAGAGCAGGCGCACGTACGCTTCGCCCTCGCGGTGATGTGCCGGCGGCTTGGCGGCTTGGCAGCCCTGGCCAAGGCGATGGGCGTAACCGTGGACGCGATCACGAAGGCACGCGTTCCGAGCCGTCCTCAGAGTGCACGGCTGGCGCTGGCAACAGCACGGCTAGCTGGGGTGACGTTCGACGCGATCGTCTCTGGTGCGTGGCCACCGCTCGTCGCGTGCGCACGATGTCAGGGCACTGGGCAGGTCCGTCCCTGAGACGCGCGCCAGCTCCGTGCAGGCTTACGCCGCCCGCGCCTCGGACGCTTCGAGCAGCTCTCCCATCGACCACATCCTCGCCTCGACGCCCGCGGCCATCGCAGGCGTCACACGCGTCGTCATGTGACGACGCACGAAGTTGTGGTGGGCCACGTACAGCGCGACGGCGGCGGCGTGGTTCTCCAGCTTCTTGCTGAACGCGTTCGTCAGACGCGTGAAGCGCCGAACGCCCATGCGGATGTTCAGGTTGTTCCGCTCGACGTAGCTGGTGCTCACCAGCTCGGCGATCGGCGCCCCGGAGATCGGCGTCTTCGCAGTCGCCGAAACGCTCGGCGGCGAGTACCTACCTTCACCGGCTGGCTCAGCCTCGTAGGACTTTACGATCTGCGCGTAGTCGACCGCCCCGCCGAACGCCTGCTCAACGGCCTCGACGTATTGGCGCAGGCCGTCGGTCGAGATCTGCACGCGGTTGCGTAGGCGCGACGCGAGATCGGCGACGAACAGGTTGGTGTTGCGCGCCTCGCGCTTGCCGATGAGGTACGACGGGATCAACTTCGTCTCCGCGTCGATCGCGATGTAGACCCACTGGTCGCCGACGATCGCGCCGTCGTCGGCCTCGGTTACTGTCCGCTGCTTCTTGCCAACGAACGACCACAGCTCGTCGAGTTCCAGGCGCTTGCAGTCGAGATCGACCATGCGCTCGCCGACGAGCCTCGAACATCCTTCGCCGATGCGTGCGAGTAGGCGGCAGATCGTGTCGCGGTGCACGCCTGTCAGGCGCTCCGTCGAGCGAACCGAGCAGCCCTCGACGAGTGCAGCGAGCACCGCCAGTTTCTTCTCGGTGCGGAGGAGATTCCCCATGAACGTTATCCTAGAAGGTGGATCTGACGTCGAGCCAAGAGGCACGAGGCGCGAGGCGCGAGGCACACGAGATCTTGGACTTGACCGCCGCCGTGGCGGCCTGCATGCTTGGTGGCGGAGAGCGTGGGTGTCGAACCCGACCGGATGATCCCGGTCCCATTCGGGGTGTAAAGGCCCTTAGCGACCCACGTCGCGGACGCTCTCCAGTACCGCCCGCCGCTACCTCGGTTCCTTGTTGGGAGAGAGAGGTAGCGGCGGTATCCCGATACTTTGACGCGCCTCGGCGACGGGCGCGCGCCGGGTACGGGGACTCGATGGGGACGCGTGGCGTGATCGTGCATGCCCTGATAAGGCCACAGCGCGCGTCCTACGCATGCTCCCAGGATTGGTGGGCGTAGAGTGTCGAGGCGTCACCGTGATTCTGTGACCCGATCAGAACACCGGGTCACAGAACGGCGATGTGCACCCCCGGTTCTGTGCCCCCCTGACCGGAGGGGTTACAGAACGGCGATTTGCCTCCCCGGTTCTGTGACGCCTGCTGCCCGAAGGGGTTACAGAACGGCGATGTGTGCCCCCGGTTCTGTGACCCCTGCTGCCCGAAGGGGTTGCAGAACGGCGATGTGTACCCCCGGTTCTGTGACCCCTTAGCTCAGCGTCCTCGGGCTCTTGAGCGCCCTGATCTCAGGATCGACATCCAACGAACAACAAGGTCAGGCTCTGGATTCTCGCTGCGCGGCGGAGGTGGCATGGCGCCGTGCTCGATCAGACGCTCCGCGATCTCGCGACGCGTAGCTCCCCAGTTGGTCGTGTGTTCGATCAGGTAATCCATCGCGACAGCGGGCAGCGCACCGTCACCATCACCGCGACGCATGCTCCGTGCATGCTCAAGAATGCCCGTGCCGGTGGCGCTGAGCACTTCGGCGAGCTGCCAGATGTTGTGGCCGCGTGCTCGGAGATCTGCGGGTGTGCCCGCGATAGCGTCTCTGCCCTTGGCCCAGCGCTCGATGTACTCGGCGATGACATCGCCATCCAGGCGGCCCTCCTTGATGACGCGCCTGGCGACGCGGTCGGCCTGGTACTTGGCGGGGATCGGATCATGGCGATCCTCCCGCTCAAGCTCGTCGGCGGCTGTGTAGATGTCCGTCGCCTCCTTTTTCAGCAGGCGTGCTGCACGCTGCGCCCGGCGTCGGGCATCCTGATCACGTAGGTCATTCAGCGCACGAAAGCGCTGGATGACCTTGGCCCATTCAGCGTCACTGGCCGTTGATCGTCGACGGGCTTTTCGCACGTGCGCAAATCATCGAACGCTTGGATCCGATGTCCAAGAAAGAGGCTTGTTGTGCGTGCTCCACTCAGCACTCAGCGCAGAGACGCGCTTTGGAGGCACGTCCTCCAGAGCGCTTCGCGCGCCCATCGATCGACCGTGCGTTCCGATCTGCCGCCGCGACCTATGGTAGGCGCACGATCGGGGTCGTGATGATGGGCAGGCTGGCGGATGGAGTGGCCGGCCCCGTGATCCAGGATCCCAAGGACGCCACATATGCGGAGATGCGCTGCGGCTCGCCAGGCATCTCGGCGTGACGATGGAGGCGGTGCTCGCGGGGAGCGGCTGCCACCGGGAATACTGTGGGCACGGGGCGGACGACTTCGACGACGAGGAGGCGACGTCGCCATGAACCCGTCGTGTCCGCAACCGTCCCCATCGACGACTTCGTCGGTGTGGCCCGACGCGTCACGCGAGCGGTCGAACTGATGCTGACGGAAGCTCTGCAACTGATCGAGTAGGAACCGACATCGGAGCACTGCCACGGGCTGTCATCCGGTCGCGACCGCCTCGGAGTGCGATGCGGTTTCTCCGACGCGGCATCGGCTGTCCAGGGCCTTTGCATGGAACAGCGTTGGATCAGAGCCCACGCATCAACTCGGCCAACGTGACGTTGAAACAGGTAGCGAGCTTCTTCGCGGTCGAGAGCCGGACGTCGAGGTCCCCGCGCTCGATCTTCTGGTAGTGCGACAAGGACACGTCGAAGTTCCGGACCATGTCGAGCTGCGACAGCTTCCGTCGCTTTCGTAACGCGCGGCAGCGCTTGCCGAAGGCTACGCGAAGATCCTCGTCGACCATCTCCTCGTCGGGATAGCCGGAGGCGTCATCTCATAATACGTCAGGCATGACGTGTCCAAGCTTGACGTAGGACGGCGACAGCCGTGACAATGCCGGCGACGGTGCTAGCGCCGTTCGGAGGAAGGCATGAGCATCGAGAAACCGTGCCCGTTCTGTCGTGAATCGATTCACGCGGAGGCGATCAAGTGCCGCTTCTGCAACGAGATGCTCACCGGGATCAAGGCCGGCGATCAGGTCGTGTCGGTGAAGCCTGCTCCAACAACAGCCCCGGCAGCACCGAAGCCACGACGCGGCCTGCTGGCGACGATCGGCATCCTTGCACTCGGGGCGGTGGTCATCTACTTGGTGCTGCCCTCGGGCGCCAAGGATGCCGTCAACGCCGTCGCTTCACGCAGCGGCATCGTGGGCCGGGCGGTCCCATGGGCAGAGCGAGCTGACACAGCCGTTCGCCAGATGCTTGGTGGTGACAGTGGGGTGCGGGCGGCAGCGTCGATTCAAGCGACCACTCATCCCACCGGCGAGAACCCTCGGCTCACGGGCTACGAGGTGACTCGCCTGAGCGATCGTCTCGCCGTTCGGATCTCGGTGGGTTGGCAGGGCGGCTTCACCGGGTCCACCTACACGACGATCGTCCTGTGGGAGTTCAGCGAGAGCGGACACGTCTCGACGACGATCGTCTCAGACGACTCGGTCATCCCAGCCTCGGACGCGGGAGTTCAACGGCTGGACGACTGGTTCAAGACGTCGTTCTACCCACCCCTCTACTCCAACACGGGCGGCTGAACGGCCGGCCCAGCAGCGTTCCAGCCGACCCCGTCACATTTTCGACGCGGAGGCTGCGCCGACACACGCGGTCCGCGCCAACGCCTCGATCCACGTGAACACTGGCAAGTCGAACGCGAGGAAGCTCGCCCGCTCTGTCGACGACTCGCAGATCGCGTGCGCGATGGCTCCGTGGCGGAACTCACCGAGGCAGCGCATCGCTCCAGGTGTTACGGCATGGACCTGCCTCCCATCACTCCAGAACGCGAGATCCTGCGCGTGCCTTCGCAGCAAGAACTCAACGAGCGCGCGGTCCACGTCGCCGGTAGCGAAGATCCAGGGCTCGATACGTGTGCGCGAACCTGGGGCGCCGCGGTAGTGCGCCACGAGGATCTGCGAGTCGGTGTCAGGGGGCAGCAGGTTGCTGACCCACCCAACATACCCCCAGTTGTCCTCGGCCGAGAACTCGGGTTCGTGGCGCCAGGACGTGAACAAACACCACGGCGCGCGATCCTGCTCAGCGACCGCGTAGGCGTACTGAAGGGCGGTCTCGTTCAGTTGAGGCCACCGAGGATCGGTCGATCGCACGTCGAGCAAGAACGTGTCCATGGGCCGTCCAAGCTACGTCACGACCGCTTCGTCTCGCGATGTGGTTTCGAGGCGGCGAGATCCCGGGTGGGCTGCGGGACACCTTGCCGCAGCGACGTCGATCGCCCGAGCCCATCCTTAGCGGTCGCGGCTGACCGCAGGCGGTAGCGTGACGCGCGCACCGTCCTTCGCCCGGTGCACGGCGAAGGTACGCGTCATGACGTCGAGGATGGCGAACGTCCCTGGCGTCTGCACCTCCGTGCCCGGGGCCGGATCGCGCAGCAACGCCCCTGGGTTCGCGACGATCCCGCCGTTCGCGAGCCGGCGAATGAACGGCGCGTGGGTGTGACCGACGATCTGGGTCTTGGATGTGTGCGACGGAACGGACGCGTTAGAGTGACCAGGATCGCGATCATCACTTGCGGATCTCAGCCGCGATCGAAGCACGCACTGCGGTGACCGCATCCCGAACGGGTCCGATGCCAAGCACGGCGAAAAATCTTCGCCGACTCCCATCCGTCACGTGACTCCACGCGTACCCGCGCGCGGCACTCGGGTGCCCGTGAAGCTCAAACACTTGCACCTCGCCGTCCCACACGATCTCGCCTTCAAACGTCTCGGTGACCAGCACAGATTCGAGCCACTGCGCCTCACATCCGTGCATGTGCCGGATAGCGTCCTGGAGCGCGGTCAGGCCGGCCGAATCCACGCGACCACCGTATCATCGCTTCATCACGAGTTCGACCGCTACGTGGGACTCGCGGAGCAGTTCCCCGATCTTATGGTTCAACTGCTCGACGAAACACGCCATGCGGTTGAGCGCGCGGCGCCGATCCGGATCTCCATCGGTCGGCCAGGAGGTGTTGCCGTAGATCGTCTCGAACGCGCTCTGAAACGCATCCGCCTCGACAGCGAGCATGTGCAGCCCTTCGAGCTTCGCGACCAGATCCTCGCGCCATGCCTTCCAGCGTCGATCCTTCATGCCGTCAGTGTCGCCAGGGGTTTGGCAGGAGGCACGCCGATCCCCGGGCCAGTTTCAAATTAGGACACTACCGTCGCTTCGCGTAGCGGCCTCGTGGGTCGTGCAGTCCCATGGGCAGAGCGCGCGGACACAGCGGTTCGCAGCATGCTCGGAGGCGAAAGTGGGGTGCGGGCGGCGGCCTCGATTCAAGCTGCCACCCATCCCACCGGCGAGAACCCGCGGCTCACGGGCTACGAGGTGACTCGACTGAGCGATCGTCTCGCCGTTCGGATCTCGGTGGGTTGGCAGGGCGGCTTCACCGGGTCCACCTACACGACGATCGTCCTGTGGGAGTTTAGCGAGAGGGGGCACGTCTCGACGACGATCGTCTCGGACGACTCGGTCATCCCAGCCTCGGAGGCGGGCGTTCAACGGCTGGACGGCTGGACGACTGGTTCAAGACGTCGTTCTACCCACCGCTCTACTCCAACACAGGCGGCTGAACGGAGGCCCCACGCTCCACGGTATCGGGGTTGCGTAGGTTGACCCAAAAGCCCACGGCAGAACCGATGCCGCCTATTGGCAGTCGCGCACCCGCGTCGCTACGCAATCGGTTGAAACCCGCCTAAACTGTGTTACAGTTTCCAGGTGCGCTTCATCTGGGATCCGGCCAAGGCTGTTCTGAACTACGCGAAGCACGCCGTTTCTTTCGGTGATGCGTTGACGGCCTTCGACGATCCCAGGGGGCTCTATCTTCCCGACGGTAAGCACCCCGAGCGAGGAAACCTGATCGGCCTCTCCTCCTCGACGCACTTGCTCTTCGTCGTTCACGTCGAGCTGCTCGCCGAGTCTCCTCCAGCAACGCGCATCATCAGCGCGCGACGCGCGACCGGCCCCGAGCGCGATCGTTATCAAGTGCAGTTCGAGCCGCCCAAGAAGAAGGGACGACGACGAACCAAACGACCGTCGACGGCAGGGGATACGTCTCGTCCTGCTCCACCCAAGAAGCCCAGGAAATCGAAACCTCATGAAGAAGACTGAGATTCGCAACCCCTTCTACGAGGACATCCGCAAGAACGGCGTCGTCGTCGACGTGCAGCGCGAGGACGGATCCGACCAGTCTCCATCGAGCCCGTACTACGCACGCGTCGCGGCGGCTGGCGGTCTTCATACGCCGGGAAGGCCCAGGCGCGGAGAGGTGCGCGCGCCGACTGCGGTGCGATCCATTCGGCTGCCGGTAGAACTCTGGAAGCTTGTGGAGGCTCAGGCAAAGCGCGAGCAGATCTCGCTCAATGCGGCCCTGCGGCAGGCCGCCCGGATTTGGCTCAGGTCGTGAGTCGCATAGCCCAAGGGCCCGAGGACTGCGAGGACCGCAGTGCCGATCATGCGGATCACGGCGGTGGCCGTCAGCGCTGTCGTCGCGTCGGTAGCCGTAAGATTTGCGAATGCCCGCCGTGAGCGGACCGGCTTGCACAGCGTGCGCGCAGCCTCGCGGCTTGAGGCGGCGCTTTGTGGGTGGGCTTGCTTGCACGTCAGCGTTACAGGTATCGTGGCGGCAGCGTGGCACGTTCAACAAGCCGAAGATCGGACGATGATGGTGGCCGAAAGCCGGGTGGTGGCATCGGCTGGTTTGGAAAGGCCGTTGTTGGGGTGTTCATCACCGGCGCTGGCGGCCTGCTTTTCAAGGGATGGAAAAAAAAAACACGGGATCCGCACCGACGGCAGCAACGGCAGCAAATGGACTGAATGGAAAGTGTGAGGTTGCAGGTCACGTCATCGACCGCGCATCAGGCGCGCCACTCGCGGGCGTCTACGTGATCGTGGCGGAAGAGTCCGTGGCGACTCATCCAGACGGAACGTTTTTTTGGGAAGGCTCGTGCGAAACGATCGACCGGATACAACTGCGCGTCACCCTCGGTGAGGGGTACTGCATCGCGCAAGTTGGCGGTCAACTGAGTGCCAAGAGCACGCGAGAACATCCGTTATATGTTGATGGACGAGCGCTCAACCAAGCAGGCTCCGGTGCCTGTCCACGGTAACTACTTACCGCGCCCTCTTGGCATTTCGAGTGCCCTCGACAAAGCCTCGACGGAATTCATGATCGGCAAGCACCACTCCGAACGTAAGGCTTGCTAGCCAAGCAACGAACCACATCGAACCAGAGTTATTCGTTGCTGCTGCGCCCGCTACGCCCATTGCCAAAGGTTCTCCAGCGATCGTGTGGTGGGTTCCGTATTGACCGCGCATGTTCATGGCTCAAGTCTACACGGCCGCAGACCTCAGCCTTCAATCCGAATGTAGAGCCGGACTGGCGGTCCCGGATCGGTGCGCGGTGTGGCGCCACGCATACGGCGTGGGTTCGCGGGGAGCCCCAGTGTCTTGCGTCGGGGGAAGCGGAACGAGCGCACTCGAACGCCATCGGCTACGGTAGCAGGCCGTGGGTGACGCCGATCTGAAGGTGAAGCTCTGCGGACTCATCCATCGTGGCGACCGCCTCGAACTCGTGCATGACTGGAACGACTGCCCCGAGGTCGACGCGCTGGTCGACACGGAAGCGTACGCGTCCGTGATTACCTGTGCACTCGCCGAGCGCGCCGGGGCGAAGATCATGCCTGGCTTGCGGACCTTCCGCGGGCGCGCCTATGCCGGAGCCCTGATGGCTCTCGAACTGGAGGGATGCGCTCGAAGTAATCACGTCGTCATCGTGGACGATCGTCTCGTCGCGGAAGCCGAATCCCACGGGGGCATGATCCTCGGATGCGACTACTTGTCGGACCACCGCGTGCGGATCGACGAGGTGCGCAGCGAGAACGTGATTCGCCTCAAGATCACGCAAGCCGAAGCCGAGGCCACGGCGCTTCGCGGATTTTCGCGACAGTTGGCAAGGATCTCCATCGACGCTTCTGATGACGTATTCGACGAGCGAGCGAACGACGCGGATACCGCACAAGCCGCACAAGAGCGGGGCGCGTCGCGCGCAGATCCGCTTGACGGACTCGTCCGAGAGGTACGACCCGACGTAGAGCCGAACGGCGCAAGTGCGGTCCCCATCGGCGACGAGGGGATCCGATACAAGCTCAGGGCCCGCGGCAAATACCGCGCGAACCACTGCTTCCTCTACTTCGAGGTCGAGCGGAAAAAGAGAGCCGTGACCATCGAGACCTCGTGGCTACCAGACCTGCCTGCGGTGCGAGACGTCTTGGGTCCCATGGGCTTTGCGCGCGAACCTCGCGGAGCATGGCGCGCGAACCTCGCGGAGCATGGCGCGCGACCGTCCCGATCGACGATTTCGTCGGCGTGGCCCGACGCGTCACGCGGGCGGTCGAACTGCTGCTCACGGAAGCTCTGCGACTGATCGAGTAGCTCCACGGTCACGACTCTCGCGCAGCCCCACCGTCGCGGCTGTCAGTCTATCAAGCTGGCCTTGCATCTACTCGGCCACGAAGCTCAGGGACGAGCGGCTAACATCGACCAACGCACGCGGTCCGCGCCAACGCCTCGATCCACGTGAATACCGGCAAGTCGAACCCGAGGAGGCTCGCCCGCTCCGCCGACGACTCGCAGATGGCGTGCGCGATGGATCCGGGACGAAACTCACCGAGGCAGCGCATCGCTCCGGGTGTCACCGCGTGGACCATCGTTCCATCGCTCCAGAACGCGAGATCCTGCGCGTGCCTTTGTAGCAAGAACTCCACGAGCGTGTGGTCCACGTCGCCGGTGGCAAAGATCCAGGGCTCGACACGGGTGCGCGAGCCTGGGGCGCCGCGGTAGTGCGCCACGAGGATCTGTGTGTCGGTGTCGGGTGGTAGCAGGTTGCTGACCCACCCGAGGTACGCCCAGTTGTCCTCGGCAGCGAACTCGGGCTCGTGGCGCCAGCACGTGAACAAACACCACGGGGTGCGATCCTGCTCGCCGACCGCATAGGCGTACTGGAGGGCGGTCTCGTTCAGCTGAGGCCACCGAGGATCGGTCGATCGCACGTCGAGCAGAAACGTGTCCATGGACGGCCAGCCTACGTCACGACCGCTTCATCTCGCGATGTGGTTTAGAGGCGGCGCGATCCCGGGGCAGGCGAGTTGGATGGAGCGGGCTGCCTTCATTCAGAGTTCCGTGCCCACGAATCGGACCGCGCTGTCTCCATATCGTGCTCCGGGCGTCGGTTTGAGGGCACGGCCGGTGTCCGTCAAGATCGGCAGGTACACGTTCCCGATCGCGTTCGAGTAGAGCTACGCACGACGCCACGCCCAGCGCGACCTAGCGATTCTGCTTGCCGTAATGCCCGCGCTCATTCGTGAGCGCCCCGCGCGCCGGGGGCGTGGGCATGGAAACAGCGGAAGGTGACTTGCGAGGTCTCGGACCCCCGTAACTTCCTCGTTCGTACGAGCGCGTGGGTTGCGCAGCGGAAGGGGGGACGTGAGAGCTCAAACGCTCTTGCTTGCCGCGCAGTCGCTTGATTGCGACCCCACCTAAGAC
>Ga0315289_10014360_pt1 | contig 11061 bp, 10 predicted proteins | sample YL17G11_40_MG_FD_203452 | JGI IMG/M metagenome (GOLD analysis project Ga0315289, IMG submission 203452) | Sediment microbial communities from Yellowstone Lake, YNP, Wyoming, USA - YL17G11_40 | ecosystem: Environmental > Aquatic > Freshwater > Lake > Sediment | place: USA: Wyoming | collected...
CAACAACCAATCCTTTAATTTTCTCCAAAACCCCAGCTTGCCTTAATTGCGTCATGTAACGGTCAAAATGCCAAGGCTTTGCTTCATAATCATCTTCAATGAATAGTATTTTTTCTTTAAGTTTGGGAAAATACTCTGTTCCCAAAAGCAAAACCAGCGTTGAAGCATTTCCTCCAAAAACTTGCCCTTTTGCTTTTCCTTCCTTGAAAACTTTCCAGCCCGGATTTTTTTGCAATTCTCTTTCTGCATCTAAGGGCTTGTCTCGCCATTGATCTTCAGCCCAGAAATCTGACGGCTTTAATTCAATGTTTGATTCGCCTTTCATTACAATTTTTTCAAAAAATTCTTCACTGAATTTGAAAGGTTTTGGCTGGCAGAATGTTGAAAAACTTGGGCCTGAAAAATTAGCCAATCCTGCTTTTGCAAGGATTGCATTGTTTAATGCTGTAATGTCTGAAAATCCGCAGAATACTTTTGGATTTTTCTTTACTGTTTTCCAGTCAATGTATTCTAAGAGTTGGTGGCTGTTGAAGCCGCCGATTCCAATGATTGCTTTCACTTGCTTGTTTTCGAAAGCAGAGTGAAAGTCTTCAAGCCTTTCCTCAATCGTTCCTGCAGCATGCCCGCAGGCTTTGAAAGCATTTTTTCCGAACTCTAATTTGATTCCTTTATTTTCAAACCATTTTTTTCCAATTTCTAAAACTTCCGGCTTGTAGCGGGAAAACGAGTTGGCTGGAGCAATAGCTCTGACAATGTCTTCATTCTCAAGCTTTTTTGGTTTTGTAATGTTCATGAATTTTTCACTCACTCAATTTTTTCAGTTCTTTTCTTGTGCCTTTCCTCATTGCTGAATTCAGTTTCTAGAAAAGCTTTTGCTATTTCGAAGGCTTTTTGCTTTTCCAAAAGCCTTGCGCCAAGGCATAAAATGTTAGCGTTGTTGTGTTCTCTTGCAAGCTTTGCTGTTTCAATGCTGTAACAGTTTGCTGCCCTAATGCCCCTAACCTTGTTTGCTGCAATGCTCATTCCAATTCCTGCTCCGCAAACTAAAATTCCGGCAGAGTTTTCTTTCAAGACTTTTTCCGCAACTGCTTTTGCAAAGTCCGGGTAATCGCAGCTTTCGTTAGAAAAACAGCCAACATCCTCGACTTGAAAATTCTGTGCGCTCAAAAATTCTTTCAGGTTTTGCTTTAATTCAAAACCCGCGTGGTCAGAGCCTAAAATCACTTTCATAAAAAATCCCTTTACAAGATTGCAGAATTCACGCTTGTTTCGCAATTGCAGTTCTTTTCTACCGCGTCAATTTTTGCAATGCTTTCCAAAAACAATTTTTTCACACTCTCTGCGTTCTCTTTCATTCTTTTTAAAACCATTTCAATATTGACTGGCTCTCTTTCATCCATAAAACAGTCATAGTCTGTTGCCATTGCAATGACTTGATAGCACATTCCAGCCTCTCTTGCCAATACAACTTCTGGAACAGTGCTCATGTTTACAACATCAGCCCCCCAGACGCGGAACATTTTGCTTTCTGCCCTTGTTGAAAACCTCGGGCCTTCAATCGTAATGATTGTTGCTTTCTCATGATGCGGGATCTTTAATTCCCTAGCAGTTTCAATTAATGCTTTGCGGATTTCAGGGCAGAATGGCTCTGCCATTGGAATATGGCACACCCTGTCAATATCATAAAACGTGCTTGGTCTTGTAGTTCTGTCAATGAATTGGTCTGGAAAAACCAAGTGCCCTGGCTCTATTTCCTCGCGCAAGCTTCCGCAGGCTGTTGAGGCAAGGACTGCGTGACAGCCTAATTGTTTCAAGGCGCTAATGTTTGCCTTGTACGGAACGTTTGAAGGATTGATTGAATGAGTTTTTCCATGCCTTGAAAGAATTGCAACCTGCACTCCATTCAATCTTCCAACAGTAATTGGAGAACTTGGCGCCCCGTAAGGAGTTTTCACTTCTCGCTCTTCAAAATCCTTCAAAATTTTCGGGTCTTCCAACCCAGTGCCGCCAATGATTCCTATCATTCTTTCATCCTTAATTTTATAATAAGTTCAAAAAGAACCCCTATTAAGCCACCGATGACTACAATAATTACTGTTTCTAAACTGTCAAATGAGGTATTCCTAACAATTAGAAAGATAGGAATTATTGATCTTTTGATTGAATCATCTTCCAATTGAAGGGACACCTTATTTGCCTTTCTTTCAATAAGTCGTGTTTTTATAACATCATTTATTTGACTTGGATCAATCCCCTCAATTATGTTATTCGAAAGAGAAAAATTTACTTTGACATTGTATAAATCTGCTTGGTGCAGAGCTAATAGAACATTACGATAACTGCAGGTGTGACATTGAAATTCTAATCGAATAGACTCAACATTCTCTTTAACATTTATAAATATGGGATTACCAATTCCCACACCACTTCCCGCCCAAGAAACTTTACAAATTTCGACAGATTCTTTATAAAAAATCTTGCAACTAATATTATTAATGTCTTTTATCTCAACTCCCGGATATATAAGCAAATAATTCTCGTCGAGCATTGCCTGGGAATTAGTTTTGTTTAAGATTGTTGGAAAATTAAAGTCTAAATTATATTCAGTTTGGTTGGATAGCAAACCAGTTGCTTTTATTGTTAAGTTCAGTTGACTTCTAACGTTGTTGGTAATAATATAGATTTCATTTTGCGTATTTTGTTGGTCAGAGTATATGTTAGGCCTTACAAAAAGAAGATTAATTAAAAGTAAACCACTCATAATTAAGATTATAAATAAAATTATCCCTTGGATTTCTCTTTTTTTATCCATCACTATTCTTCCTTTTCGTAATCTACTAGAGAAAAAACCTTATAGCCTGCTTTTTCGAGCTTTTCCCTGCCTTTCATGAATTTCAAGCTTACTAGAAAGCAGAATGCCTTCACTCTGGCGCCTTGGCTTTCCACTAGCTTTGCCGCAGCAATTGCTGTTCTGCCAGTCGCAAGCAAGTCGTCAACAATTATTACTGAATCCCCGTGATTTAGCGCGTCAGCGTGCATTTCGAAAGAATCATTTGAGTATTCTGTCTCAAAATTCTGCCTTACTGTTTTTGAAGGCAGTTTTCCAGGCCTGCGCACTGGCACAAAGCCTGCGTGAAGCTCGTGCGCTAGAATGCTTCCGAAAATAAAGCCTCTTGCTTCTGCAGCCACGATTTTGTCCGCGTGAAGTTCATTTTCAACGCAGTAATTCACCATTTCGTTCATTGCAAAACTCAACGCATTTGCATCCTTTAGCAATGTTGTAATGTCTTTGAACATTACTCCGTGCTTTGGCCAGTTCGGCACTGTTCGGATTTTTTTCTTCAAGCCCATGCAGGATTTTCTGCAAGAAAGTGTTTTTAAATTAAAATTTTGGGCTTTTTGATTGTACCAAAAAATCTTTTATAAGGTAGCTTGATTGTTTCTTTGGCGGTTTTTGTGAAGGTTTGCGTTGTTGGAACAGGCTATGTTGGCTTGGTTGCTGGAGCCTGCTTTGCCGAGTTAGGCAACAGCGTAATCTGTGTTGATAACAATGCAGAAAAGATTGAAAAGTTAAAGAATGGAATAATTCCTATCTTCGAGCCTGGATTGGAAGAATTGGTTGGAAAGAATGTTAGCGCAAAGCGTTTGAGTTTTTCAACAGAGATTAGTTTTGGAGTCAAAAGTTCTGAAGTAATATTCATTGCTGTCGGCACTCCTCCAAAGCAGAATGGAGAAGCTGACTTGAGCTTTGTTGAAAAAGTTGCTTGTGAGATTGCGAAAAGCATTGACTCTTATAAGGTTGTTGTGGAAAAGAGCACTGTCCCAGTAGAGACTGGGGAAAAGATTGCTAAAGTTTTAAGTCAAGGCGTGGAAAATGAATTGTTTGATGTTGTAAGCAATCCAGAGTTCTTGCGTGAAGGTTCTGCGATTAAAGACTTTTTAGAGCCTGACAGAATTGTGGTTGGGACTGAAAGCGAGAAGGCAAGAAAAATAATGCAGGAGCTTTACAAGCCTTTGAAGGCGCCAATAATTTTCACTGACGTGAAAAGTGCTGAAATAATAAAGCATGCTTCGAACAGTTTTCTCGCCACTAAAATTTCTTTCATTAATTCTGTCGCGAGAGTTTGCGAATTGACTGGAGCTGATGTCAGAAAGGTTGCCGAAGGCATGGGCTTGGATGATAGGATTGGAAGAAGCTTTTTGAATGCAGGAATTGGCTATGGCGGCAGTTGTTTTCCAAAAGACGTTGCTGCCTTTATTAAGATTTCTCAAAAGGCTGGTTTTGATTTTGGAATTTTGAAAGAGGTTGAAAAAATTAACAAAGAGCAGAGGCAGCATTTTTTGAAAAAGGTTGAAGAAGCCTTGTGGGTTGTGAAGGACAAAACCATTGCTGTTTTTGGTTTGGCTTTCAAGCCTAACACTGATGATTTGCGTGAAGCTCCAAGCATTGACATAATTAACGCGTTGCATTCTGAAGGCGCAAGAGTTAAAGCATTTGACCCTAAGGCAATGAGCGGTGCTAAAGAATTCATTCAAGGAGTAGAATTCTGTAAAAGTGCTGAAGAAGCATTGAAGGGTGCTGACTGCTTGCTTTTGCTTACAGAATGGGATGATTTCAAAAAAATTGACTTGAAAAGAATGAAATCCTTAATGAAGAATCCTTTAGTGGTTGATGGCAGGAATTTTTTTCGCAAGGAAGAAATGCAAAAGCTTGGTTTCAATTACGTCGGTGTTGGTGTTTGAAGGCTTTAATACTTGCAGCAGGCTACGCAACCAGGCTTTATCCATTGACTTTGGAGACCCCAAAGCCGTTGCTGGAAGTTTGCGGAAAGACAATAATGCAGCGCATTATGGAAAAGGCTGTAGAGTCAGGGATTGTTGAAGAGTTTATTGTAGTGAGCAATTCAAGGTTTTACAAAAAGTTTGAAGACTTCTTCAAAAACTATAGCCCTGGAGTTCCGGTAAGGCTTTTGAATGACGGCTCGCTGTCAAATGATGACCGGCTTGGGGCTGTGGCAGACATTAATTTTGCGTTAAAGCAGGCTGGCTATTTCGGAGACCTGCTTTTGCTTGCAGGTGACATAATTTTTGACTTCAGCATCAAGCCAATGGTTGAAAGCTTTCTGGAGGAAAAGAGGGAAATTCTCGCATTGTTTGATGTCAAATCATTGGCGCTTGCAAAGCGCTTTGGCATTGCACAGCTTGACAGGGAAAAAAGGATTGACTCCTTCATTGAAAAGCCAGAAAACCCCAAGTCTACCTTAGCCTCTACAGCGTTTTACATCCTTGGCGAGAAAGCCTTGTCAATGATTCCTGAATTTTTGGAAACCAGCGGAAAGAAGGATGCGATTGGTTTCCTTTTCGAGTGGCTTTTGGGCAAGGGCGTAATTCTTTACGGTTTTGAATTCAACGAGGGAAAATGGTTTGACATTGGCTCTTTGGAAAGCTTGGAGAGCGCGAGAAAGCATTTCCAGCATTGAACCAATTCAGCTTTTATAAGGTTTTCAGCGCAATTATTAATGTACTTCTAATGAAAAATGGTTTTTTTTAATGAGAATTTTCTTTATAACTAACACTATTGGAGACATTGGTGGAAGCGAGATTATCACTAGAGACTTGCTTGCAGAACTTGTAAGGAAAGGCCACGAACTGTTGATTTTCACTCCTTGCAAGTATTACTTGAAGGGAGCAAAGACTGTTATAGTGCCAAGCCTTGGCCATCACGCTTTTCACAAGTTTGAAAGCCTGGCTTTTGTCCGCAAGGCAGTCAAGGAAGCCAAAAAATTCAAGCCAGACATTGTTCACTCTCACAGCAATTGCTTGAACGGCTTCATTGGCCAAACCATAAGGCAAGAGCTGAAAATCCCGCACGTTCTAAGCTATGAGCTAATAAGCGACCAGAACAAAACCTTGCACACTAAAACAATTCACTTTTTGGAAAAAAACTTTCTCTCAAAAATAGGCTTTGACATCGTCACTGCCTGGACTGAAAGCATGAAGCAAAAGTACTTGCTTCCTTGGGGAGTGCCTGAAAAAAAAATCGAAATAGTGCCTGCAGCATTGGACTTGCAAAAGTACGACCTGTCAAGAAGCGGAGACGAATTGAAAAAACAGTATGGAAATTTCTTGCTTTCAAGCATTAAAACCTTGTTCAAAACCAATGTTGAAGGATTGAAGTTTTTGATTGACGCTTTCGAGATTGTTTCAAAAAAGCATTCTGAACCAGTTTACTTGATTGTCGGAAAGGGAGATGCTGTCCAGGAACTGCAGGAATACATTAACTCAAAAGGATTGGAAGAAAGAGTTAAAATCATTGACAAGGTTTTGAGCTTTGATGAAAGGCAGGATGTTTGGGCTGCCACAATGATTTCACCGCATGCTTTCCTTTTTGAATTCTCCATAGGCATTAGCTTGATGGAGTACATGGCTTTTGGAAACGCTTGTGTAGTGACTGATGTTGGAAACGTAAGAAACTTTGTTGAAGATTCAGCGCTGGTTGTAAAGCCAAGCGTTGAAGAAATGGCTGAAGGAATCAGCAAGCTGATAGAAGACGAGTCCTTGAGGAATTCTTTAAGTAAAAAGTCAGCGCAATTGATAAAGGACAAGTATTCTGTAGAGGCAGTTGCAAGAAAGCTTGAAGGCATTTACGCAAAAGCTGCAGAGAGGTTTGCGAGAGCATGAATTATTTCCTTTACAAAACAAAGCAGGCGTTAAAACGTTTTGTCTTCACGCCTTACTGGAGTCCCTTAAAGTATGCCAATGCTTTAGGATTGTTCGCACAGTTTGTGATTTTCAAAAACTCTAAAATCATCGGCTATCCATTAAAGCTTTCATTAGACCCTTCAAGCAACTGCATGCTTCACTGCCCCTTATGCCCTACGGGCCAGGGAAGCAGGCTGCGCACTAGGGGAAACTTGAGTTTTGAAAATTTTAAGAAAGTCCTTGATGAAATGAGCGTTTGGCTTTATGAGGTTGACTTGAACAATTGGGGCGAGCCTTTCCTGAACAAGGAAATTGTTAGAATGGTTGATTACGCGCACAAAAAACGCGTTAAAACTTCAATAAACTCTAACTTGAATATTCCATTAACTGAAAAAACAGTGGAAGGACTGGTTAATGCAGGTCTTGACGTGCTGTATGTTTCTTTTGACGGCATAACGCAGAAAACTTACGAGAAGTACAGGAGGAATGGAAAGCTCGAGAATGTTTTCAAAAACTTAAAGCTTGTTCACGAAATTAAAAAAAGGCTTGATTCAAAAAAGCCAAGAGTCGTGTGGCAGTTTTTGGTAATGAAGCATAACGAGCATGAAGTTCCAGAACTGGAGAGAGTAAAGCAAGAGCTTGGGGTTGACGAGTTAGTGATTGGCGGAGTTCGCTCTGACATGGGAAAAGAAATTTACGTTACAGACAAGGAAAAGGTTGAAAGCACTAAAGACTGGCTTCCAGAGAATGAAAAATACAGCCGTTACGATTACGAGAAAAAATCCAGAAGGCTTAAGAAAAAATACTGCCATTTCTTGTGGACTGTTTCAGTCATTAACTGGAATGGTTCTGTAAGCCCTTGCTGTTCAATCTATGACGAGGGAGAAGATTTTGGAAACGCGTTCAAGCAAGGTTTTAAGAAAATTTGGAATAGTGAAAAATATATTGCGGCAAGAGACACTGTTGCCGGAAGAAAGCCAGCAGTAAAGAATGTCTGCATTAACTGCATTAGGACTGGATTTGTGGATTAAGGTGAAAATAATGAATGATTCAAAAAGTTTTGAAAAATTTGGCGAGATAACACTGGCAAAAGACTTTTTTGAGAAAATTCCCTCAAAGGAAGTTTTGCATTTGGTTTTGATTGGAACAAAGCCAGAGATAATAAAGCAGGCGCCTTTGATAATGCAACTCCGCAAGGAATCAATGCAAACAATTATTGTGCATTCAGGCCAGCATTATGACTGGAATCTTTCAGGAGGTTTGGAGGAAGAATTCAACATTGCCCCAGACGTTAACTTGAATGTCAGGGGTGAACTGTTTGAGCAGCAGTCTCAAATTATAGGAAGGCTTGGGTTTGTTTTGAAAAAAATCAAGGAAAAAAACCCACGCATAATCCCTTACATTTACGCTGACACAACAACTGCTGTTGCAGGAGGCATTGCAAGCTTTGCAAACACTTTAGGCACTGCTCATGTTGAAGCTGGCTTGCGCACGATGACTCCTCCAAAAAAGTTTTTCCTAAACCTTTTGCACCCTTTTGATGTGGAAGCGTATTATGATGCTTTAAAGAGCAGTAATGGCTGGAAGAAAGGCTCTTACGAGCCTTATCCAGAACAGTTTGACACTAGAGCAGCAGCTCCAAGTGCCGGAGTGCACTTTGCCCCAACTCACCTTAACGAAAAGCACTTGCTTGATGAAGGATATGACGAGAGCAGGGTTTTCACTGTAGGAAATCCTGTTTCTGACGCTTTAGAGTTTGCTGAAAAGCACGTTAAGCAAAGCAAGATTTTTGAAAAATTTCCGGCATTGGAAACTGACAGTTTGATTCGCTTTTGCATTCACCGCAGGGAGAATGTTTCAAGCTTTCAGCGCTTTTCCTCAATCTTTAACGCTATGAAAAAGCTTGTTGAAGAGGAAAAAACAGTTCTTTTAATTTCCCTCAACGCTACTGAAAAAGCAATTGACTCTTTCGGGTTCAGGAAAGAGATTGAGAAACTTTCAAGATTCAAGAACTTTGTTTACTCTCCAGTCTGGCCTTACTACACTGACGTTATTGCAGCAATGAAAAAATGCAGGGTTGTTGCAACTGATTCTGGAAGCATTCAGGAAGAAACAAACATTTTAGGAATTCCTGGAGTTGTTTTAAGGTTTAATTCAGACAGGCCTGAAGCAATCTTTGCCGGCTCCAACCTTCTCTCCCCGCCAATAAGAGAAGACATTGTTTACAAGATAATAAAGGAAGCTGAAGAGAACAATGCCTTGCGAAAAAAAATGCTGCGAGCAAAAAGCCTTTACGGCAAGGATGTTTCAAAAAAAATAATAAAGCATGTTAATTCAATAGTCAAAAACCAGAACTTGTTTGAATTGTTCGAGCATGAAAAGCTTGGCTTGAACAAGCTTGCATTCTGGAATGACGGGATTTCAAACAAGTGGTGAAAGTGGTTTTATGCTGAATGCAAGCGTTGTCATGACAACATTCAACCGCAAAGAAGTTGTTGATAAGGCAGTCAAGGCTGTTTTGAAGCAGAAGTTTCCTGCCAGGTTTGAGCTTGTTGTGGTTGACGGAGGCAGCACTGACGGCACTGTAGAATTGCTTGAAAAATTAAAAGGCAGAAAAAACCTTGCAATCATTAATGATGGCAAGCGGCTTTCAGCATGCGCTGGAAGAAACAAGGCAATAAGTCTTGCAAAGAATGAAGTTATAGTGGTAATGGATGATGATTGCATTCCGGAAAAAGAATGGCTTACAAAACTCGTTGCCCCCTTTGATGATTCCAAGATTGGAATGACTTCTTCATTCAGCTTGTGGGGCGGCACTTCAACAGCATTCAGGAAAAAATTCCTTGAAGGCATTGGCGGGTTTGACGAGGATTATGGTTATTACAGGGAAGACACAGACTTGGTTTTGAAATGCCTTGAGCAAGGCTTTGAAAGAATAATGGTTAACGCGAGATTTCACCACGATCACAAGCTTGAAAACCCTAAAGGCGGTTTTATTGGTTTGATAAAGCATGGTTTGAAGAGAACTCGCTATCACAGGAATGACCCATTATTCTTCAAAAAGCACCCTAACAAGCTTGCAAAGCAATTCTTGCACGTGAAATTTGGATTTATAGTGGACCCTTTAGAGGATTTTAAAGCAGCGACTGGAACATGGTGGGATTCTAAAAGAAAGCCGCAGCTTTCAAGCCCTCAAGGGCTTGTTTTTTTGGAAAACAAAAGCATTCTTCACGAGGCTGCAATAATAATTCTCGCAACAGCTTACGTTATTGCTGTAAAATCGCAAAGGCTTTTCGGCAGCGTGAAGGCAGGAAAGCTTTTGCTATAACATCAAAGGGCACAAACAATTAGTGCCCTTTGATGGCTATCAAAAGACATTATTAAAAGTTTCAAAAAGTATTGTCTTTTGATATAATACCAAAAAGTTAATTTAAACAAAAAGCGCCATTTAATGTTTATAATGAAAAAAAGAGGTAATTGGATTGAAAGTTTTACTGCTTAACCCGCCTTTTTTCAAAAAGTTTTCTAGAGCCTCCAGAAGCCCTGCTGTCACTAAATTAAGGATGTGTTTTTATTATGGTTGCTGCAGAATTTGTGCATGGAAAAATCAAATGAAATCAGCAAGCAAATATTGATAGGAAGTATTCTTGGTGATGGTTACTTGATAAAAAATGGGGATAATTGTTATTTTGAAGAATCACACAGTCTCAAACAAAAAGAATATCTTAATTGGAAGGGCAATTATATTCCCGATTCCAAGCTATCCTTGAGGGTTTACAATAATTATAAATTAGGCAAAAAATATGGCGCGGTTAGGTTGAGGACGCCAAACAACCCATATTTCACAAAACTACGCGCTGCATTTTACCCCATCGGTAAAAAGATAGTTCCCAAGGAATTTCTAAATCAGTTGGGGGAATTGGGTTTAACTGTGTGGTATTTAGATGATGGTCATGTCAATGTTTTAGCAAATCTGATTGATATTTCAACTGATGGCTATTCTCTAGAAGAGAATTATTTAATAAAAACTTTTTTGAAGAAAAAATGGGGGGCTGACCCTAACGTTTCTAAAAGGAAAAATAAGTATTATTTAACATTTGATAGAAAGTCTAGCGACAAGCTATTAGGGATATTTGACAAGGTTTTTGATAAGTATTCAATCCCTAATTCTATGAGGTATAAATTGGGTGCATTGTGGGTTGGTAATAAAGAAATACTTGAAAAAGAAAGAATCAAAAAAAACAAATATAAGAATGAATGGCGAGCAAAAAAAAGAGCAGTAAAACTAATCTGGAAAGAAAAGATTGAGAAAGAAAAAATTAACAAAATCAAAGAGTTGTATTATGAAAAAGAAAAATC
>Ga0315289_10014362_pt1 | contig 11060 bp, 7 predicted proteins | sample YL17G11_40_MG_FD_203452 | JGI IMG/M metagenome (GOLD analysis project Ga0315289, IMG submission 203452) | Sediment microbial communities from Yellowstone Lake, YNP, Wyoming, USA - YL17G11_40 | ecosystem: Environmental > Aquatic > Freshwater > Lake > Sediment | place: USA: Wyoming | collected...
TGTGGTTTCCTTTCAGTCGCGTCTCCACTTGATGGAGCATCCGAACGGTCTAGTCTCGGCTACGGCGGGTTTCTTTCCCGCCGTGATGGCGTCGAGCGCGCTCTTTAGATCATGTGTCGTCACTTTTGAGGGGTCTCTGTTATCGTCTATCCGGCCGTGGTAGACAAGCTTCCTTTCCTTGTCGAAGACGAAGGTCTCAGGTGTGCATATGGCGGAGAGCGCTCTGGCCAAGGATTGATCCTCATCCCTGATGTAGGGAAAGTTGAACCCTTTCTCCTTCGCTCGTTTGACCATGCTCTCGTAGCTATCTTCCGGATAGTCCTTATCATAGTTCGAATTCACGGCGACGAAGCCGACACCTCGATCCATGTAGTCGCGCTGGATGGCGATCATGCGATCCTCGTAGGCCTGCGCATAAGGACAATGATTGCATGAGACGATCAACACCAGCGTTGGGACGTCTTCGAAGCTGGCAAGAGAATACTTCTTCCCGTCGGTACCTACCAAGTCACGGAAGTCCGGTGCCTTTTCTCCGATCCGCAATGCGTTCACACAAGCAAATATGAGGAGGATAGAAATGAATCATTCCGCCTCAGCCACACAGGTTCCTCCGTCTCTCTCATGGGATTTGCTGTGCGCAAAGAGACCCACACAACAATGGGCATTATCGCCTTGCGGTTGCACAAGAGCGAACACAGTCGTCTCTCGCACAAGTCCGGCAAGAAAAATATGTGAAACCACAGGAAACAGTCTGCGATAAAGCGTCGTGTCTCTTTTACAATCCCCCTGACTTTTCCTCACTCTTTTTCAATCAGTTAAAACGAGTCGCGCGCGTCCTTTGCCTTGCGCCCAGACATTGTAGGCTTTCACGTGTTCCCGTAGCCAGCGAGGGTAGATGCCTGAGAGAGTGGATTGGCAGAAGTCGACCGTCCATTGGACCGTGAAATGGCATCTCTGGCAGAGCGCAGCCAAATTCCACGGCAGGAGATTCCACTTGTTGCCGTCCAAATGGTGAACCGTGAGTACGTTGGGAGCAGGCCCATTCTTTGCTCCGCAAACCTCGCAACGCCAGCCGGCTCGCCCTCTCACCCATCTTGACACCTTACTCCAGCGTGGTGGATAATCTGATGCTCCGCGCCTATGTCCCGCACCGTTCACAGGTTCCACACCTGAAACAACGTCCGTTAACGAGCCCCTTTCCACAATGCGTGCACGTTTCATCTGAATTCATGCGCGTCACGTTGGTCTTGTTCGAGTGAAAAGAATGAGAGGTGATACAAGGCGCCTCAGCGAGTCCCAACCGAAACTGCAACCGTGAAAAATGAGGCGCCTCACGAGGGCTCAAACAGACACGGTGGATGTAGTCGACTGCTGAGCCTCCACTTCTGACAGAGCTGCTTCCGTTCTAGTTCACTCTTGACGGAGGACCATTCAGCTAACATTCGAAGCGTCTCATCATCTAACCAAGATCGGATCAAACTGGAATCCTGACCCTTCTCATGGTTGCGTCCCTCGCGAATCGTTTCTGGTCAGCCTCTTGTCTTCATTGGGGCGAGCTCGCCCAATGTCATGACTTTTCCGCACACATCGCAACGGAAGATTGTTTCATCGAGGTCGTTGAATTTCAGCAGAGCAACCGGGACTGGGTGTGGGCAGATCTTTGGGTCAACCCAGGGCAGTTGTGGATAATCTCTTAGTCGTCTCGTTCTTCGCATCATAAGCAGACGCGAGATCGACCGCTCGATATGATCGGAAGAGATGACTGATTGACCGTCTGAGTCCTCAGTGAAAATGGACTGCCGACAATCAGGTTAAATCCAATAGCAGCATCCGTGAGCGGGCGATTAGATTTGCAGACGGGTCAAGCTGAGAAGTACACTTACACATTATTGGGCGCAGGAAGACAGGGCACCGCAGCCGCCTACGACATGGCAAAGTTCGGACAGGCGAGCAAGGTCACGATTGGAGACGTTGATCTGAGACAGGCGAGGCGTGCGGCTAGCCATGTGAATCGTCTGATTGGGCGGAGAGTGGCTGAAGGCACCAGGGTGGACGTTAGGCGTCCAGCACAGATCAAACGCTTCCTAACAGGCGTGGACGCTATCCTAAGCGCCGTCCCATACTACTACAATCTGGAAGTCGCCAAAGCGGCGATTGCCGCTCGTGCGAACATGTGCGACCTTGGCGGCCACACCGGCATCGTCCGGAAACAGCTACTCCTCGACCGAAAGGCAATGGACGCTGGAATATCGATCGTGCCGGATTGTGGTCTCGGCCCCGGAATGGGCGCGACGCTGGCCTGCTACGGCATGGAGATGCTTGACTCCACGGACGAAGTCTACATCTGGGAAGGCGGCTTACCCCAGAATCCTCGGCCACCATTCAACTATCTGCTCACATTCAATTTCGAAGGTCTCATCAACGAGTACTCCGGGAAGGCGGTCTTCCTGCGCGGAGGCGAGATCATCGAAGTCCCCTGCATCGAGGAGCTCGAAATCATAGAGTTCCCCTCTCTAGGCAAGCTGGAAGCATTCACAACAAGTGGCGGCACGTCAACGTGCCCATGGACGTTCAAGGGAAAGCTGAAGGTCTTCCAGAACAAGACGCTACGCTATCCGGGCAGCTATGCTCAACTGAATACGATGTGTGATCTAGGACTATTCAGCGAGAGAGAGATCAAGGTTGGCGGAGTCAAGGTGGCACCGAGGCGTGTACTTCAGGCGCTCTATGAGCCACATGTGAAGTTAGCAGGAGAGAAGGATGTGGTTGCTCTCCACGTGAGATGCGTTGGCAAGAAGGATGATCGGCCGGCTGAAGTCGTTCTTGAACTCCTAGACCATTATGATGACGCGACACAGTTCACGGCAATGGAACGTACCACAGGCTGGAGCGCCTCCATCGTTGCGATCATGATGGCGCAGGGTGAGACTCCACGCGGAGCAAAGCCGCTTGAGATCGCCGTCCCAGGCCACCTGTTCGTCAAGGAGTTAGAGCAACGAGGAATCAAGCTGAACAAGAATGCAAGCTGGCCCGATAGCTAGCTCTGGCTAGGGGAATTGCTCTCTTTTGGGCAGTGTCATAGCTTTCACTCACGTGCATTTCGACAAACCAACAAGCATTTTCACACTAACACTCATCTTTGTGCGCTAAGGGGCTGGCCACTTCACGCCGTTTGATAGATTGATTCGCCATGAAATGGCGCAACTCTTTGAGGTTTTCTTGGGGCTTGAGACAGGCACGCTCGTCAAGCGCCTGAACTTGGGCCATGAACACCATTGATCCAAAGCACATTCGAACGAAGAAGAGAATGAGGAGGGGTTCGATAGGCGCCGTCCTTGGGCAATGTGTGTGTTATCCCTAGCGCGGGCGTCGTAATTTGAACCGTTTGAACTTGTGTGTGGGTAGGCTGGTGCGCACACACACACACAAAATAAGGAAATGACGACGGACGAGGGTTCAAATTCGGACGACGCACCATTAGACCCACACACAATGCGTGGACATAATACGACGGTTCAAATCGCGATGCGAAGTAATTCCTAGAAATGGCATTCGAAACTATTACCCGACTGTTCCAGCATCGCTATATGCTCTACAAATGTGACGGAAATGTGGGAACCCATTGTTGGAGCCAAGATATGACTTGCCGAGAGAATGCTACAGCTGGGAGAAGCCGGTTTTCGAGTACGCTCCTGTCTCAGGTTTGACCAGGAAACTGGTCATAGCTCCGGAGACTTGCCCCACAAAATGCATGTCAATATGGGTCGTCCACTTGGATAGACGGAAGACGAATGCGCTTGACGACACGTTTGACATTCACGATGGCGTCGAAGAAGCCTTCTACGGTTTGAAGGGACGCGTGAAGGTATTCACGCCGAACGAAAGCTGCATTCTGAAGCCGGGTGGATTCGTTTGGATTCCTGCCGGCATGCCTCATGCGGCAAGAGCTATCCAAGATGGGGCAGTCTTCATAGCGATCTACGCTCCAGCCCGCAGCGGACGAGATAGAAATCGTCTTGTCTCAGCTCAGGAAAGCAAGAGAATTGCTCGAGAGATCGTGAGAAGGACGGCATCGTGGCGTCGAACTCGTCATAGATGAGAAGACCACACAGTAAGAGCAAATTGTCAGCGAAAAGCCGATCTCCCTAACTCGATGCACTAAGTGGACCGACGGTGAATATACTTTCATTGATGCTCTGTGCTCATTCAGATGGCCCATTGACATCGTAAATTGAACCGTCGTCGGGTAGGCTGGTGCGGGCATTGACATTTGAACTGTCGATTTCTGTCATGCAACTGATTTGAACTTGTTCGTGGGCTGCTTGGTCAGACTGGTATGCACGCGTCTTCTCGGAGCTTCTTCCTAGAGTCTGGATCAGTCTGATGACTCTTAGCTCTGACCGCCAGTCTTGGCGCGGGTGCGGTACCTCACAAACAGCGAACCAACTAGGGCTAATGCTCCGACAAGAAGTATAACGGCTATAGTTTGAGTCATTTCATTTTCGCCTGTCCCAGCAGGCGTGCTAGTCATAGAAGTCGTGATGGTTTGTGTCTTGTTCTCGTTCCTTTGGAAATAATATACACCATCAGTCTCTAGTGCAGCTACGATGCAGCAGTCATTACCCGACACCGCAACTCGACTACCCCCCATTACCCGAGTGGGCCCAATGAAAGTGTACTTGGCTAATAGGTCGCCTCTGTCATCCACGACGTAAAGTAGTCGGGCCGTCTGTGTAGTCAGATAATCTCTTGAGGTGAGACTCGCGGAAATGTCTCCGTTCCCGGAGATAGCCACTGACTCAACCTGTCCGCTGATCGGCATTTGGCGATAGGCCCCGGTTGAATTTCCGAGGAGTAGTTCTTGATCAGTATAGGGTGCTGCAACAAATTTCTGGCCGGTTTGTGAGGTCACGATTATTCGGCTCTCACTGGGGATGCTCCAGAGAAGTCGCCCGTATCTATCAAATTCGTAGATCTTGGTTGCGCTTCCTGCTCCCACATATTCGCCGTTCTCCGATACAGCGATATTTAGAACATACTCCGAGGTGGTGTAGTTCCAAAGTACCTTACCGCGGTTGTCGAATAGAACGACTCCATTGTTTGTTCCCCCTCCAAAGATTCCTGATTGCTGTCGAGCCGCCGCGACGTATAGGCCATTTCCGGAAACCAAGATCTTAGAGTGGACTAGGAGGTAGGGCTCGCGCCGTTCATCTATGTGTTTCCACAGAAGACTCCCCTGCGAGTCGAATGCATAGATGAATGTGTAACTGTCGGTGACACTGCCTGACACTGCCACTAAGCTGCCATCCTCTGACATCGACAAAGACTCAACCATCTCATTTTCATTCAGGGTTGCGTTCCTGATCTGACGTCCAGTGTCCACATCGAACCAGACCAACACCGGTTTCCAGTCGTACGTCCCAATGGGTTTCGTGCTGGCAACCACGAAGAGTCTCCCATCAGCACTGAGCGATGACGGAGGAGGATTAGTTTCCGCCCCGCTCAGATACGTGTTGAATGCCAGCAGCCTCTTTCCGTTCTCGTCGAAGGCTGCCGAACCGTGCGGATACCCGACGACAATTCTCTTTCCATCCGTCGAAGTCTTGACGTCGAAGAGGCCAAATTCGAATCCTATCTCGACATGCGACCACATGAGGTTCGCTTGCTCATCCATAACATATGCGACGTTCCCATCTCCGACCGCACCTACGACCCATGGTTTTCCACCCAAAGCGATCGAGACAACGCTCGAACCCAAGCTCGTTCTTGACAAGAGTTCGCCTGATTGGTCTAGGAAGTAAACGGCACCATCGGAATCACCTGCCACGAATCGAGAGGAGCCGTGGTCAGTGGCGAAAGCCACGAGCCTTGACGATATTCGAAAATCCCACAGTTTCTCTCCGCTTCTGTTGAACAGGACAGCATGGCCTCGATCAACGGAGCCTCTGCCGGCTGCGGAGACGTATTCGCCGGAATCAGAGACTCCTAGGGACTCCCAGAATTCGATGTCCGCAAAAAGGTCAGGGGACGCGGACCAGAGCAGGTTACCTTTGTTGTCAAAGAGATGAATGCTCCTTGGGCCCGCAACAGTGGAAGCAGAATTGGCGGCGACGACTGAGGTTGCATTAGCTGAGATAGCTACAAATCGGACGCCGTTGCCGATAGTTGCGTTCCAACTTCTTCCTGAGTCAAGGTCGACGAAGTATAGCCAGTAATCCTTGTCATCCCTGCCCCAAGTCCCGATTGCAGCGTATCGTCCGTCGGGAGAAATAGCTGGTTGGCTGCCCTCGTCAAATTCTAGATACTCACCAAGCCGGCCAAACTTCAAGCTCAGAAGAGTTGTCCCGTCTTTGTCTTTAACAACAAGGAGTTTCTGCCAGCCTCCGGTCGCAAGAGGGACGGCACCTACAATTACAGCCCTCATACCTCCCCGCGATAGCCTAGTGTAGTCGACCCTGTCCAGAGTATAGTTCCATATCTCGTGAAGACTGTTGGCATCTATGAGAGATACTTTCTGTTTTCCTTGCTGCGAACGGGAATCAGTCAACAGAATCGACTTGCCATCAGCAGAGAACTCTCCATACCTGGCATATGGATCGGGCAGACTCCAGATAGCCTGCCCCTTCGAATCGTACAGACAGTAGCCATCGAAAAGCGCCGACAGCAGGGTCCTCGTGCCATCTTCGGAAAACGCTATAGACTTCAGAACTCCAACAGGCAGCTTCCAGTTGAGTTTGAAATTCTCTTCCGGAACTTCTCCGGCAGAAGCATATGTGAGTTCTTGACCCGTATAGGCGGCAGATACTAGGATCAGAAAAACCAGTAGTAAACATGACGCAACTTTCACTTGCACCGCACCTCCAGAACAGGCGCGTATCTTCGGGCTCATTTCCTTCCGGACTCGCCACTAGGGCTTAGATTCTTCTATCCAAGACCACATTATATGCATGCGATAGGAGCAAGAGTTGGCAAATTGAGGCGTCAAGCGAAAGTGATTGCTCGGACATATCGATTTTGCCCCTAGGAGTGGACCGATGTGGACGCCACCACACTCAGCAGGAAATTGATGATGGGCTATCAGGGATGGTTTGCCTGTTCCGGCGACGGTTCCCCACTGAACAGCTGGATGCATTGGTTCCGCAACAACAGCCCCGATGCTATCAATCTCACCATTGACATGTGGCCAGACATGAGGGAACTACGAGCAGACGAGGGTTTTGTCACCCGCATGAACCATTCTGACAACAGGGCGGCAACGCTCTACTCGGCCTACAACTCCTCAACCGTGGCTCGACACTTCAAGTGGATGCAGGACAACAATTTAGATGGGGTCCTGCTCCAACGTTTCACCTCTGAACTGCGAGATCCAGCGTTGAGGAGCTTCCGGGATCAACTGACGAAAAACGTGCAGACAGGGGCTGAAACGCACAGCCGCGTGTTTTGCGTGATGTACGATATCTCGGGAAGCAACGAAATTACATTAGTTGAGGATTTGAAAAACGATTGGACCTACCTTGTGGATACTCTGAAGATTACTGAGAGCTCGCAGTACTTGAAACATAGAGGAAAACCGCTTTTGGCAATTTGGGGTCTAGGTTTCACTGGCCGGCCCGGAACATCGGCGCAGGCTAAGGAAATCATCACCTATTTCAAGAGCGGCGCTCCGCCCAAGTACCAAGCAACTCTTCTCGGAGGCGTGCCCTCCAACTGGAGGACGCTTGATGGTGATTCAAAGACAGAGGCGGCGTGGGCCGATGTTTACAAGTCTTTCGACGTGTTAAGCCCCTGGTCTGTCGGACGCTATGCCGACGACGACGCCGGAGCCGACAATTTCAGGAAGAGCAGACTTGAAGCAGACCTGAAGCAGCTTTCACCCCTAAAGATCGACTATATGCCCGTGATCTTTCCAGGGTTCTCTTGGAGAAACTTGAACAACGGCCCCCTGAACCAGATACCGCGAAGGGGAGGCCGCTTCTGGTGGCGGCAACTCTACAACGCCATCTCTGCCGGGTGCACCATGATCTATTGTGCTATGTTTGATGAGATGGATGAGGGCACGGCCATGTTCAAATTGGTGGCTGACAAGCAGGACCTACCGACGCAGGCTCATGATAGGCTGGTCTATCTCAACATCGATGGCGAAATCCTTCGTAGCGACTGGTATTTGCAGGTGGCTGATCAAGGGGGCAAAATGTTACGCGGCGAGATCAAACTGACACGAAGCCTCCCCATCAAGCCGGGCGTGATTTGAACCGTCGTCCGTCGTCGTTTCAGTTGATTTGTGTGTGTGCGCACCATCTAAGAGAACTGAGACCGGTTGATCGCCGTAGAGAATGACAAGATATATAGGCACATTATCATGCAAGGCCTAATGGGTCAGGAAGTCCTTAGGAAATCGTGCCGTGCGAGAGGGGTTCATGCTGGAGGAAAATGACATGGCACTTAGCGAGAACCCCGTTAGTTACTGTGTTTCGCATGGGAGTGTGAGGGAGACGACCCAAGGCACGAAAATCTCCAGTTTCACACCCGAACAACTACTTGGGCCGCTGAATGATGTTGAACAGAAGTTTGCCCCGCAGAGACTCTATGTTACGGGCGTTATGGAAATTCCGCTGCCCACTCCCCGAGCAGCAATCGTGGGTTCACGGAAACCGTCCTCAGACGGACTCAAAGCGACCAGAGAAATCGCAAGTGAATTCGTGAGAAATGGTGTTATCGTCGTTAGCGGACTTGCAGAGGGGATTGATACCGCCGCGCATACGACTGCGATTAAAGATGGGGGACATACCATTGCAGTTCTCGGAACACCCCTAAACCGTGTCTATCCACGGAGTAATTTCGAACTTCAGGAGATCATCAAACGTTACCACTTGGCCATCTCGCAGTTTCCGATTGAGCAGCGAACTGCACCTGAGCATTTCATCTTTCGAAATCGGACAATGGCACTGATCTCCAACGCCACAATCATCGTCGAGGCGAAAGATGATAGCGGGTCGTTGCATCAAGGATGGGAGGCTCTCAGACTCGGACGACCACTTTTCATTTGGAAATCTGTCTTAGATGACAAATCATTGATAGTGCCAAAGAAGATGCTTGAGTACGGTGCCATGAGACTGAGCGAACCTGAGCAGGTGCTTCAGTTCTTGCCATCCCAGGGCCGAGTTCTTGAGATTGCCCAATAAGCCAGAATCATGTTACTTCCTGAACTTCAGTATGGTGCACTCCTATCCTACGCTTCTCATGGTTATTCTGCTGAGGTAAAACATTCCAAGGATATTATGCTTAGACTCAAGTATGATGGATTTGTCCAAGACCCACCAATTCTGATGTCACAGTGGGTCGCGCAAACAATTCAACGGAATAGAAACATGCTAGCGTTTGCTTCGTTTTTTCAGCCTAATACAATTCTTGTTCCCACGCCTAAGAGTTCTTTGATGAGAGAAGGAACTCTTTGGGTTCCTTACAGGCTAGCGACTGCCCTTGTAAATTGCGGCCTCGGGAAGGAAGTTGCTCAAATTCTGAAACGAGTCAAGCCTGTTCCTAAGGCGGCTTGGAGCACCCCAGAGAAGAGGCCGCTTCCTCATGAACACTATGAATCGATGGAAATTCAAAAGCCTCTCTCAGAACCAAGCAACATTCTTCTAATCGATGACATAATCACTCGGGGTTCAACTCTTCTTGGTGCAGCAAGTCGATTGGCAGAAGTTTTCCCTAGCGCTCACATTTGTGCCTTCGCAGTGATGCGAGCTATTACAAACGAATGTGATTTTGAGAAAGAATATTGTCCAATCGTCGGAACAATCTATCTCCGAACAGAAGGGGATACTTTGCGAAGGCCGTAGGTAAGACATGTTGGCATCTCGAATAAGATGATTTTCATTATGACGGCGCACTTGTGATGCGCTGACGTGGGTCCTCTCGTCTAGTTACACGCCCCTTTCCCGACTACCACGTGGAACCCCAAACGCGTCGTCGTTGCGTAATTGTGTGTGGGTCTAATGGTGCGGCGTCCGAATTTGAACCCTCGTCCGTCGTCATTTCCTTATTTTGTGTGTGTGCGCACCAGCCTGCCCGACGACCACGCCTGCCCAGGAGCAATTCAGCGGGTTTGCGACACTTCAGGGAGAAGGCGAAACCGATGCCTTGAACTCATCCAATTCTAGAGAAGAGAGTGAGAAACACCAAGGGGCGACGCAATTGGTCTCAGTTCTGCGAGAGTGGGACAAAGGATGCGGGTAGTGCATCTTTGAACCAGTCGGGGATAAATTGCCAGCACTTTCCGACGAGTCTTTGGAAGCTTCCGTCTATAACGTAGAATGTTGCTTTGTCATCCTCAGCTCTAACGGCGCGGCCGTAGGCTTGTATGACTTCTAGCATGGCTTGATTGTTGTACCATTGCTGGCGCCCCATATCGAGTCGTCTCTTGACTCGTTTGTCGCCTAGGTCTGGAAATGGTACTTTGAGGAGTATCTGTGCGTCGCATACGTCATACTTCCAGTCTTGCCCCTCATTGAAGGCGACTGAGACGAATACTTTGCCGCGTGATTGCATCCATTCTCCGAGTCTCTCCTCGCGGTCTCTTCTTGTGTGGATGATGAGTCTCTGCCTAAGGTCCTCAGGAAGATTGTCGAACAGAGTCTTCTGATGATCGTAGCTGTGACAGTGTATCGCCACGTTGCCTCTCTCTTCTCTCAGTATCTCCTCTACAGCCCGCACCGCTTTGGGCATGTTCTCTTCCCACCCAGCCCTAGATAGCGGGCCCACTGTTCGATCTATCACAGGACGATTCTCTACTGGGAAGGTGCTCGGCACTTGAGGCAGGATACAGATTTCATCGTTTTCCAGCAAGTCATGCAGCCCGATCAGTTCGATGTACTCTTGCGGGTTGAGAATCGTAGCGGATGAGATGATGTAGTGTTCGGCGCGTTTCCAGATTAGCTCCTTCATGAATTCTCTCGCAAAGAGCGGCTGGACGAATAGCTGGTCGCCTTTGATCTGCCACACCCATTCCGACTTGGATGACTTGTAGAGTCCGTATGTTTCGAGATACCGTTCGATCC
>Ga0315289_10014364_pt1 | contig 11060 bp, 10 predicted proteins | sample YL17G11_40_MG_FD_203452 | JGI IMG/M metagenome (GOLD analysis project Ga0315289, IMG submission 203452) | Sediment microbial communities from Yellowstone Lake, YNP, Wyoming, USA - YL17G11_40 | ecosystem: Environmental > Aquatic > Freshwater > Lake > Sediment | place: USA: Wyoming | collected...
AAAGAGGCTCATAGAATTCCAAAAGGAAACAGGAAACAACTATAATCTTGAATCGACTCCTGCGGAAGGCACTTCATACCGCCTTGCGAAAATTGATAAGGCAAAATATGCAGACATCATCTGCGCCAATCAGGATACATATGCGCAGAACAACGGTGAACCCTTTTACACTAACTCTACGCAGCTACCTGTGAACTTTACGGACGATATATTTGAAGCCCTGGATCTGCAAGATGAAATCCAGACGAGGTACACGGGGGGGACCGTTTTCCACACATATGCAGGAGAAAGGATTAATGATGCATCAGCGGTAAAGACATTTGTGCGCAAGGTATGCACTGAGTATCACTTGCCCTATGTTACGTTCACGCCCACCTTTAGTGTTTGTCCCTCGCATGGTTATTTAAGCGGCGAGAAAGAGACATGTCCCATTTGTATGGAAGCCTGTGAAATATATTCACGTGTGGTCGGTTATCTGCGACCTGTTAAACAATGGAATTTAGGGAAACAGGAAGAATATAGAGGGAGGAGGGTTTTCAGTTTTTAGAAGATGCAGATTGGCGGGTTGCAGAAGGTATCATTGATCGAATATCCCGGGAAAATAAGTGCAATCGCATTTACGCAGGGCTGTAACTTCAGGTGTCCCTACTGTTATAATCCGGAATTAGTGGATCCAGATCTGTATAGGGAATGTCTCTCGGAGGAAGGAGTATTTTCTTTCTTAGAAAGACGCAAGGGCAAGCTTGATGCCGTGACAATTACAGGAGGCGAGCCGACAATACATCATGACTTGATCGACTTTATAAAGTGTGTTAGAAAAATCGGGTATTTAATTAAATTAGATACGAACGGTTCCTATCCTGATGTGCTGGAACAACTCATCAGTGGTCGACTTGTGGACTATATTGCCATGGATATGAAGGGGCCGCTCCATAAGTACAAGACAGTGACAAAGTCAAAGATTGATGAGGATAAAATCAGACAGAGTATAGAAATGATCATGAAATCAGGCGTGTCTTATGAATTTCGCACAACCATCCCCAAGAGACTGCTGCACGAAGATGATCTTTTGGAGATGGGGAAGCTACTGAGAAATGCCAGCTGTTACATATTGCAGCAGTTTATTCCCACAAGGACTCTTGATAAACAATTTCTGAAGTATGAAGCGTATTCGCAGGAAGAGATGGAATACTTCAGAGAGAGACTCAAGAAAGATGTACCTGCTGTCCGATTGAGATAAGATGAATACCATAAAAGGAATTATGGCAAAGTATGCCTGTGTCGCGTCTCATTCTTCCCTCCCCGGGCTCAGGTCAAACTATGCAGAGTATTTTTTGTGTCTCATTTCCCGATGAGTCTATCCTGATATTGTTGAAAGGCGCGCTTCGAATATTGTATTTTTTTAGGACATACATCTTCCACTGAGCATTTGAATTTCTTCGTGGGTGTCATATGGACAAGGATAAGAAAGTAAAACCTGTTTGTGAAAACGAAAGCGACCAGGTCAATATGTTATTGAGCAAACTGGCACCGGAAGTTAAAGGATTCTTGGAAAAACAGCTTGATCAGATCAGGCGGTTAAATCAGATAGGGATGGCTCTATCGGCGGAAAAGAACCTGGACAGGCTCTTGGAAATGATTGTCGATGAGGCGAGAAAGTTTACAAATGCTGATGGCGGCACTCTGTATATCATGTCTGACGATGAGGAGGAACTCCACTTCGCCATTGTGCAGAACACTTCTTTAAATATCCGTATGGGGGGAACGGGCGGAAAGATTACCTGGCCGTCTGTAAAATTAAAGAATCTCGATGGGAAACCCAATCATGCCAATGTTTCTGCATATGCCGCCATTACAGGTCAGGTAGTCAATATTGCTGACGTCTATCATGCAGAGGGGTTCAATTTTGAGGGCACCAGGAGATTCGATGCAGAAACGGGATACCGCTCCGAGTCGATGCTCGTAGTTCCCATGCGAAATCATGAAAATGATATTATCGGTGTCTTGCAGTTATTGAATGCCCAAATTGAAGGGGAGACGGAAGTCATCTCATTTTCAATAGAAAATCAGAAAATGACAGAGTCATTAGCATCTCAGGCGGCTGTTGCCATTTCCAATAATCGCCTAATACATGATCTTGAAAACCTGTTGGAATCTTTCATCAGAACGATTGCTGCTGCGATTGATGAGAAATCTCCTTACACGGGCGGTCATGTTCGTCGCGTTTCAGAGTTGACTATGGCCATTGCGGAAAAGATAAATAAGAGCGTGGAGGGGCCATATGCGGGCATCTGCTTTGATGAAGATAAATTGAAGGAACTCCGCATCTCTGCCTGGCTTCATGACGTTGGCAAGGTAACTACTCCGGAATATATTGTCGATAAGGGGAAAAAACTTGAAACAATATATAACAGGATGGAAGCCTTAAAAGAAAGGTTTGAGATCCTGAGACGGGACCGTGCAATTGAAAAGCTGAAAAACGGAAATAGACAGAGAAATAGGAAGAGTGTGGAGAAGACAATCGATAGCACTGCCAAAGAAGAAATGGATTTGGACGCAGACTATGAATTCCTTAGAGACATTAATACTGGAACAAAATTCATGGATGAACAAATGCTTGACCGACTGAAGAATATAGCAGGGAGGAAATGGAATCTGGGCGGAGATCTGCGAAATTTGCTCAGCGATGATGAGGTATACAATCTGAGCATTCCCTTAGGTACTCTTACTGACAAGGAGAAAGAGATCGTCAAGAATCACGTTACTGTTACCCATAAGATGCTCTGTCAGCTCCCGTTTCCTAATAAGTTAAGGAACGTTTCCTACTATGCTTCTTCCCATCATGAGAGGATCGATGGCGCCGGTTATCCCTTTGGATTAAAAGGCGATGAGATTCCCCTCCAGGCTCGAATCATTGCCCTTGCGGACATCTTCGATGCATTAACTGCAAAGGACAGACCGTACAAGAAGGGAAAGACTCTATCGGAAGCGATTAAAATAATGAGAAATATGGTGAAGGATAATCATATTGATAGAGACCTCTTCGAATTGTTTATCAAGGAACGGATTCATCTCGACTATGCAAGGAAAGAACTGACGCCGAACCAGATTGACATGTCCTGAATAAATATTCTCCAGACCCTTACCGTTTTATTGACTTTATTTCCTTTTCTATCTCCTGAGATCTCTCGCCTTGTGCGGGGAAATACTTCAGGGCTTCCTTGAAGTGAAACAGGGCGCTATCCATCTTCTTTTTCTTCTTGAAATAGACGCCGAAATAGTAGTGAGAATCGCCAGGATTGTTTGTCTTCCCGTACACCATAGCGATACTGTAGTATATATCTGCATCAATTATATTTTTCTTTTCGATTTTCTTATAAAGACTCAAGGCTGCTGTGTAATCACCCTGCAATTCGTAAGACCTGCCAAGGTAGAGCAAAGTATCGAGATCGTCTTCTTTAAGGCTCAATGCCTTGCGAAGGAAGACAGTTGCGTCTGCCGACCGACCGAGCTTGAAGTAAAGAATTCCTATGTCCCTGGTTATGTCCTGATCATCGGGAGACAGGCTTAGGGCTTTACGGAAGTAGATCAGGGATTCGTCAGTTCGTCCGAGCTTTTCCTGAGTTGCTGCCATCCCATAGAGGGAATCGACGTTATTCGGGTTTTTTTGCAGATCATTCTGAAAATAATGAAGACTCGAATCGAGGTTCTTTTCTCCAAACATAAGGATGGTTTGTACCCTTTTTAAATTCCCGATAATACTTTCGTGTCCCTTCTGGGTATATGTAGTCTGAAGAAGGGCATCTACATAGCTGATCCTTTCATCGGTACCCGGATGGGTGAGGAAGTATGATGGTATATTGCTGGAGTAAAACTCATACCTCCTCATCAACTTCAAAAAATCCAACATGGCCTTGCCGTCGTATTCCGCACTGACCAAGTAGGACATACCCAGCCTATCCGCCTCTTCCTCGTGTTCGCGACTATATTTTAGACTTAGGGTTGTAGCCGTCGCCAAAGAGAAGCTGGCGACAGCGGCAGAGAGATCCCCTCCGCCTCCAAGAAATGCACCGGCAAGAACTGCGGCGAGCGTAGCCATACCAACCTTCTGCGATTTTTCTATGATACTCGCCACATGCCTTTTATTTATATGTGCTATTTCATGTGCAAGCACGGAAGCCAACTCACTCTCCGTTTCAACCAGGGTAATTAAGCCTCTATTAACATATACATAGCCGCCGGGCGTGGCAAAGGCATTGATTGCCGAACTCTTAATCACTGAGAATCGAAATTCAAAAGGAGCCTTCTCACTTTGGGCGAGTACTTTATTTCCCAACTGATTGATGTACGGGTCTATTCTCTGGTCATGGATCAAGACATCACTTTTGTCTAGCCTCTCATAAAATTCCTTTCCGAGTTTTCTTTCATCTTCAATAGTAAAAGAAGCATGCGCTAATCCAGCAGCCTGAAAGATCAGAAACATAATAATGGCGATGTAGAATTGATACAATAGTTAACCTCTCTAATTAAGAAATTATCATTTGATTATATGCGCTTTTCTCTCGGGACATACAGCAAAAGGGCATTTCCCTATTAACTCTTTTGGCAATCATAATCAAGTCATCGTTTATGCGTTGCCATCGAGATGTGAATGCGATCGCAGTTGACATGCGTTACTATTTAATATTGTTAAGGGTTGACCAATATGCTATAGCGCTGGTGTATGAAATCAAGTCACGGTGGAAGCGTTTGTCTTCAAGATGCGTTTAGAGGCATTTGTAAAGGTAGTTAACTATGATGAAGAAGTTCGTTGTTACGATCGACGGTCCTGCCGGTGCGGGCAAGAGTACAGTCAGCAAGGCCCTTGCAAGAAAATTGTCATATATTTATCTGGACACGGGTGCTCTCTACAGGGCGTTTGCCTATAAAGTTCTCCAAGAAGGGATTTTGCCCTACGATGAAAGGGAACTTGCCGACTTATGTTCTCGCATAGAGATAAATGTCGAAAACATAGATGGCAGCTTAAATGTCTTTATCGATGGTGAAAATGTAACGAAGAGGATAAGAAGTGAGCAGGTAGGTCTTGTCGCGTCAACGGTTTCGGCAGTTTCCGCAGTCAGGGAGAGACTGCTGCAAATTCAGCGCGATGCTGGCGAAAAGGGGGGTGTAGTCGCCGAAGGTAGAGACATGGGGACAGTGGTTTTTCCAAATGCCGATTATAAGTTCTACCTGGATGCGGACGTGGAAGAAAGGATTAGAAGGCGCTACAGTGAGCTGCTCACGCGGGGCGGCAGTGCGGACTATAAGACAATTGCAGGTGACTTGGTTGCCAGGGACCGGCAAGATCAGGAGAGAGATATAGCCCCTTTGAAGGCTTCCGAAGATGCAATTATTGTCGACTCTACAAGGATGAATGTCGCAGAAGTAGTTGAGAAGATGATTTCTATAATTAAGGGTGCATGCGAGTTAAGTCAGTCACGTAAATAGCTGATGCAGAATGATTTTCAACTGCACTGAATTCATAGGATATTCTGCGCAAACTAACCTGAAGCGAGAAATTTTGAATTAGCTTGATATTTCATAACCAGTATGCTACTTGATTTTCCTTATGCAAGTTTTTTTATAAAATTCAGGGGGTAACGGTTTAATGGTTAACAGCAATAACTCAATTTCTAAAGAACATGTTGATGGCGGGAAGGTTGACGAGAAAGCATCAGCAGAAAAAGCAGTTCCTCAAAAGGCCGCCGGTAAGGAAGAGGATATCGGATTCAGAGAATTATATGAGCAGAGTCTGCAGAGTGTCCAGCTTGGACAGATCGTAACAGGAAAGGTCGTCCAGATAAACAGTGATGTCCTCATGGTTGATGTCGGCTGGAAAACGGAAGGTTATATTCCGGCAAGGGAATTGAAGGATGAGGAAGGGAATATTTCTCTTGTTGTTGGTGATGAACTGGAAGTCTTAGTAGACAGAAGGGATACGGATGGCAATCTGGTCTTGTCGAGATAAGGCTGTAAAGATTAAAGTATGGGATGATGTTAAGAATGCGTGTGAACATAATATTCCCGTAAAGGGTACGGTTGTAGAGAGAGTTAAGGGTGGACTCTCCGTGGATATTGGAATTTTGGCCTTTCTCCCGGGTTCTCAGGTGGATGTACGTCCAGTAAGAGACCTCGACAGATACGTGGGGCAGACATTGATGTTCAATGTTCTTAAATATGACAGGAAGAGAAACAATGTTGTGCTCTCCAGAAGATCTATATTGGAGCAGGAAAGAATTACGGCAAAGAGGGAGACCCTCGAAGGTATCGAGGAAGGAAAGATCATGGAAGGGGTTATCAAAAATATAACCGATTACGGGCTTTTCATTGATTTGGGAGGGATTGATGGTCTCCTCCATGTTACGGACATATCATGGGGAAGAATTACGCGACCGTCCGATAATTTTTCCAAAGGCGATAAGATAAAAGTGAAAGTCCTTTCTTTCGACAGGGAGAAGGAGCGGGTTTCCCTGGGTCTTAAGCAATTGATGGACAATCCCTGGGAGATGATTGAGAAGAAATATGCCGTGGGATCTGTGATTGAGGGCAAAGTAGTGAACCTCACGGATTATGGCGTCTTCGTAGAAATGGAACCGGGTGTGGAAGGCCTCGTGCATATAACGGAGATGTTCTGGACAAGAGAGATAAAACATCCATCCAAGGTATTATCCGTGGGTGAAACTGTAAAGGTTATGGTTTTGGATGTCAATCCCGAGGTAAAGCGCATTTCACTGGGACTAAAACAAACAACTGAGAATCCATGGGAGGCGCTTAAGCAGAAGTACCCCGAGGGTAGTATCGTAAAAGGAGTTATACGGAATATCACGAACTTCGGTTTTTTTGTTGGTATTGAGGAAGGCATAGATGGACTTGTCCACGTATCCGACATTTCCTGGAAACAAAATATAAAACATCCTTCGGAATTGTACAAGAAAGGCCAGGAAGTTGAGGCAATGGTCTTGAATATTGACGTTGCAAACGAAAAATTTTCTCTGGGAATAAAGCAGGTGGACAAGAACCCCTGGGACGAGAAAAATTTCATTTATTCTACAGGGTCAATCATTAACGGAAAGGTGACCAATGTAACCGACTTTGGTATTTTTGTAGAATTGGAAGAAGGCGTGGAAGGCTTGGTTCATATTTCGGAATTAAGCCACAAAAGGGTTAAATCCGCATCAGAGATATATGCCGTTGGCGACGTAGTATCGGCAATCGTTAAGAGCGTGGATTTGCAGAACAGAAGAATCAGGCTGAGTATAAAGGACTATGAATCGGTAACTGAGGGGCCTTCTTCGGTCACGCAGTACCTAAACAACAAAGAAAATGTTGGTTCAAATCTTGGAAAAGTATTGGCTGACATAAAAATGGCAGAGAATGACAAGGGATAATGTCAAGCCGTGAGAAGACACCCTGTTATATTTGGAATATTCCTTCTGTTTCTTATTGTAACAGTATTCTTTCTGCTCGTCTATGTTTTAGGATCGTCGACGGAAGACAGGCGTTCATTTGCCCTTGACAATAAGGTAGGCATCGTAAAAGTCGAGGGGTTCATTGGTGATACGCGTGATGTTGTTGAACAGTTGAATCAATTTGGTAAAGACGACGCCATCAAAGCAGTAGTTTTGAGAATTGATTCGCCGGGAGGTGGAGTCGCTTCGTCACACGAGATATATGCGGCGGTGACTGACCTGAAAAAGAAGAAGAAAGTTATAACTTCCATGGGGTCTCTTGCAGCATCTGGAGGTTATATGGTTGCCTGTGCTACAGACAAAATTGTAGCCAATCCAGGAACTATGACAGGCAGTATTTCTGCCGTCATGCACTTTGCCAATGCTGAGGAGCTCTTGAAAAAGCTGGGTCTTAAAGCATCAGCTGTTAAGAGCGGAAAGTTTAAGGACATAGGCTCCCCCGTAAGGGAAATGACGGCTGAAGAAAGGGCGCTAATACAGGAACTGGTTGATGACATATACGATCAGTTTCTTGATATGGTAGCCCGGGATAGGAATATCCCAAAAGAGAACCTGAGAAAAATCGCTGACGGGAGGATTTTTACGGGAAGACAGGCTCAGAAATTAGGACTTGTCGACTATTTGGGTGATATGGGGTATGCCGTGACGCTTGCTGGTGAAATGTCAGGGATAAAGGGAAAGCCTGAGGTTGTATACCCAAAGAAGAAAGGATCAAGATTCTGGGATTATCTGTTTCGTGAGATGTTTACAGCCCTTGAGCTGCAGATGCGGGCCAAGGCGGAGCAATTCAATGGCATTCTTTATCTCTCACCTATAGCGAATCATTATTAAAGCGCTGCATTATGACGAAAAGAGAGTTGGTTAAAAGGGTTCAGGAAAAAATTGGGCATTATCCTCCCAAGGATATAGCATACGTGGTTTACCTGATTTTCGAGGCAATGAGCAGTGCTTTGAAGAGGAGTGAACGGATAGAAATCAGGGGTTTCGGAAATTTCACCGTCAGAAACAGGAGAGAAATCCAGGGCAGAAATCCGAAAACCTCTGATGTGATAAACCTTCCCGCGAGAAAAGTACCTTTCTTTAAGGTCGGTAAAGACCTCTATGATATGATAAATCGATATAAGTAAATTGCGAAAGCTTATATAAAATCCCAGTCACTGTCCGGTGACGCGAAATCTTTCAGTTGTTCTCTTCTTTTCTTATGTTGTAGCTTCTTGAGCGCTTTGGCCTCTATTTGCCTTATTCTCTCGCGAGTTACCCCCATCATTTCACCTACTTCTTCAAGAGTAAAAGGCCCATAATTGCAGGCAACCCATGTGCAATTTAGAAAAGTTTCATTCTTAAGCCGCCATTCGCAGGTCATATCCTGGCAGGCTTCTGATATTAAATGCCCCTTTTTTTTACACCTGTAGGTGTTAATCAATTTACTCAATCTTACACCCCGCAACATATTATAGTTTGAGATTTGATTCAGTTACAAAGCTCGTCCGCAAAAGCTCTGACAAAAATTTTTATGTAATTTAAGCACTTGTCATTTATTTGTCAACAATAATTGCTTAGAAATATACCGAATTTTGAACCATTATCGTTCTATTCATCATTAACATGGCCTGCTCGGCTTCTAAGACGCTTGAGACGATAAACCAATGCATCCCTTTCTGAAGCTGTCTTACTATGCGGGATGCTGAGAGCCTCGCTTATTATTTCGATAGCCTTTCTAAAATTACGTTGCCTATGCTCAAGGTACTTAGCCAGTTCATCTACGGCAAAAAAATTACCGGGGTCGTTAACAAGTATTGTCTCCCAGATCTTGATGGCGTCATTCCAGCGACCGTGGCGTTTGTGGATGAGTGAAAGGCTTTTCCTCGCCTCAAAGGCGACGTGAGTTTCATCTGACTTTATCAGTGCCTCCAGGATCGTCCGGGCGCCGGGCAAGTTCCCACGGTCAAGGAACAGGCGCGCCGCTGCTAATAGGTCAAGATGTTCTCTCGTTGCCATGTCGGGTTTAGGGGATAAGATTTCGGCAAGGTAAACCGCAAGGGCCGCCATAGAAATTACATCAAGACGGTTGTGCTCAAATACATCGTCCAGCAGGCGCGGATCGCGATATCTCAGCCAGTCGAAATAGCGCTGGGGAATCTCGCTTCCCGGTATGTCACCATAGCGATGAAATCCGATGATATCCTTTTCCATGGTAGACAGGCGATTATTTTCCAGGCGATGCCCGAAAAGGCGGCGGGCCGGGTGAAGGAGATCCAGATGGGGCATGGCAGTGAGACCGTCAGGCAGACGGTTAAGGATAAAACGCGTCGATAGGAGGCCGACATCGAATGCCTTGCCGTTGTAGGTTACGAGAAAACTTTTTTCTCGGGCCATTTCGAGAAGAAAGTTAAGGCACGCGCGTTCTTCGGAAAAGTCACGGGCAAATAGCTGTTGCGTACGGAACGTGTCACCTTCAAACCAGCCGACACCGATGAGAAAGGCGAACGTACCTGTGCCGCCTGCTAGTCCGGTAGTTTCTGTATCGAGAAATAGGGCGTCCTTGCAGCCGAAGGAAGCGATATCGGCGTTATTAGCGAGAATCGCTGCGGCCTTCATGTCAATGGCCGCGATTTCTCTGATGCGGCGGTTACCATGCTTCGAAGAACCTTCATGGTGACGATGGACGATAAAGAATTTTCCGAAGGCGCTGACAATCTCTTCACCCCTTATCACATCATGAAGCGGGATGCGGCTTTCGTAAAGCTTGGAGGCGGGCTTCTCATGCCCCATGGGCCGCCGCGACGTGATGGCTTCGATGCGCCTCCGAAGTTCGCTGATCTCATCAGCCCTTGGGGATTTCTTATGTTTTGGTGAATCCTCACCTGTCAGGCGTTTAAGCCGTTTGATTGTGCTCATGTTTTAGATAATCAAATCAAGAATGGCAAGAACCGTTTGTTTGGCAACAGGGCCTACCTCAAGGGTGGGTCCCACACAGCTCGGGCAGCCATGCCTGCAGGGACAGCTGCGAATCAAATTCAGTGCTGAGGCCATCAGGCGGTCATGCTCGTGATACAGGAGGTCCGAAAAACCGATCCCTCCTGGATAGGCATCAAAGATAAACACCGTCGGGTCAAAGGCGTCCGCCATCACGCCCGATGCATCCCTGCCGCTTTGAGGTGAAGTTGTAATGAAACGCGATCCGGCTCCATGGCGGACAAACCATTCACCGCTCTTGTCGCCGATGCATCGGTCAATATCGTGCGCATCGGACATAAGGAGCATCGATGCAAGATGATGGAGGCTGTAAGCGAGGCCGGCCAGTCCGTCAATGATTTCCGACTGGGTGTAAGAGAGCCCGTTCAGCATATCTCTGGGGATGGTGAACCAGTAGCTCGTCGTGTGCATATCCTTTTCCGGGAGCGTCACATCCCCGTAACCGAGGTTTTCCGAGGTGTAAAATTTGATCTTCTTATAACCAACAACCTTCCGCACGACCTGCACCTCGCCATGTTCAACGATGATCTTTTGCCGGTACTTCTTGGCAAAGCTATCGATGACCCGGATATTTGT
>Ga0315289_10014365_pt1 | contig 11059 bp, 16 predicted proteins | sample YL17G11_40_MG_FD_203452 | JGI IMG/M metagenome (GOLD analysis project Ga0315289, IMG submission 203452) | Sediment microbial communities from Yellowstone Lake, YNP, Wyoming, USA - YL17G11_40 | ecosystem: Environmental > Aquatic > Freshwater > Lake > Sediment | place: USA: Wyoming | collected...
CCCTCGATATTTTTCAAAGTCAAACATACTCACTCCTTTAAAAGGCATAATTCTTATGTGTCTTGCGGCACTTTACCTGCCAGCTCGCATTCTCCTTGGCATCCATGCATGAGCGCAGCTTGCCATTGGGATTCTTGAGTACTAGTCCCTCGTCAATCTTAGGCTCAGTGATCCCATGGAACAGCCCGACGAAGCCGCTCTCAAACCTTTTGGCATACCATATCTGGTTATGCGAGTCGCAGACATAGTGCGTCTTATCATCGATATGAGTCGCCTTCGGTATAAGCCTCTCATCGAGGATAGCGCACCGCTCTGAGAACAGAGAGTCGAAAAGAAGAAAGCCATCCCAAACGATAACATCGAATATGTAGATCGTGTCCTTAATCGATGGAGTCTTCAAGTGAAGGATCTCAGCCACCAGGACGATCCATTTTTTCTCAGGGAACAGCCTAGTGAGCTGTTCTTTGTGGTAGGACGTTAAGCTCCACGTCTTGTGGTTGGAGTTGTGCCTATTCATGCAGTGGAACTCCTTGTCGGGCGACATACCTATGATTGAGCATGTCCCGTTTTTCTTGTACTGCGCCCACCATCCTTTTTTCTCATAGAAGGGTAGCATCTCTTGCGGTATCGCATTGTCTGGTCGAGGTGGCCAGAGGTACCGCCATTCTTCAAAGGCTATCGGCATCATAAGGATTCTCCCCTTTAAAGGTTAATAAAGAGCATCGTTCCCTGATGCTGAATGACGAGAGGAGAACTCTCTTATTCGTCGCCTTCATCTTCGTCGCGGCCTTCGGAGACCTTCTTGTTGAGGGCTTTCTTCTGAGCGGCCAGAGTGACGATACCATTGTTCTGAAGGAGCTGGAGAGCCTTAGTAACTAAGCCAGCGTTCTGCTGAGTGATAAGCTCATTCTGCTCAGCTGCGCCTTCCTTGCTCTCATCCTTGAGTGTCGATAGCTTCTGACCATCTAAGGTCGCTTGAGCTATGGCAAGAGTTGCGATACCACGCAGGATGATCTTGCGTTCAGCAGGATTCTTAACATTGGTGATAACCGCAGGGATAGTCGCATCATTCATGGAGTGCGACACAACGGCATCTTGCTTGATGAAAACTTGCAAGCCACCGAAGTCCACGCCCTGAAGAGCCTTGTCCATCCGATTGCGCAGCTTGTCATCATTGATGATATCTGGATTGATGATATAACCTTCCTGAACCTTAACATTGGTATCGAAAGGAACACCATAGTCTCTCAGTTTTTCGGCAAGCTCCTCAGCGAACTTAGCCTTCTTGCGGTATTGGAATGAAGATGCTGCGCAGCCAGAGGTAGCCTCGAAGCTCTCAGGCTTCACGCCATGCTGAGTGATCTCTTCGAAGAAAAGGTCGAATGCTGCATCTTTATATTCGCCTTCCATCTGCTTCTTAATACCTTTGATCGCATTAAGGAAGATGACAAGTGCGGTAAACACCTCAAACTCTGCTGCCCAACTTACCAATTTCTTCATCTTGCCCTTGCTGGTCTTTGCGGCTGAGGGCTTCGCAGCATCGGCTTGTGCGAAAAGGCTGGTTTTCGGTGCTGGTTTATCTGTTTTCTTAGTAGCCATTTTTGAATCTCCTTGTTGGTTGTTTTTCATCACCTGCCTTCAAGTGATTTGTTATCACTTTATCGGCACATTTTTAAAAAAACTTTAATATATTTTTTACTCATTAATATCATTGCTTAATTTGTCATGCTATTTTAAGGTGTCAGCTTTTTTGACACCTTAACTTGCCGCCTGCGAAGGTATAGTATGGTTACCTATGATCTTCAACAGCTAAAACAGACTAAGATTCAATGGGGACAAATTCTGTCCGACTTCAAAGGAGACTAAAATGAAGTGCTATTTTTCTATTGCAGTCCTTCTCATGCTGTCATCCTGTACATGGGTGCAAAAACAACCTGAGCCTGTATGCAAACTATTGTTTAAGGCGGTATCGATCTCTTCGCAAGCTGTGGCCACAGCTCTTCAGTGCGAAAACACAGCGGCCATCGCTGCTGATCTCTCTGCTCAGATAACCAAATTGGGGCTATGTGAGACTACAGCGCAGTCATCGCTATCCGACTTTCTATGCCCACAGCTATCGCAGATGGTATCGACGCTATCGGTGAATGCCCTTCCAGTAGAATGGAAGTGTACGGGAGCGATTGCCGGCGATATAGTAAAGCAGAAAGTTTCAGAGGCATGCGCATCAATCATTAAGTGAGGTACTTTTAAAATGGCTCAAGATCCACTTGTTACACACATAGTCTCTCTGGCGTGGATACGCTGCGCGATGGAGGAGGGAGTTGACTTCGTCAACAAGACGACGGGAATCACTGAGACTAATGAGGTTGTGGTTTATACCAATCTTCAGCAGCGGACGGGGGCTTTTGATCTTCCCAAGGCGAACTGCAGCCCTAAAGGGCTTGAGAAGAACCTACTCGAAGTCATAGGTAACCTGGTGGTTCATAATGAGAGCCAGCAAGTCAAGGATACTGTAGTCTCTCCTGAGTTCTCGGCGCAAATCAAGGAGTACATAAGAAGAATCAAGTCCAGGGAATTCTCAGGCGAAGTGCCAGAGCGCTATCGCTAATTCTTCTCACCGCTCCTCGTAAGTAGCCTTTTTCACGCGCCCTAGTCCTTCGCAGTATGGGCAGTCGCTCATGCCACGCATCCTGATGGGCTTCTTGTCTTCACAAGGACAGTCAACCCATTCGAACTTAGCAAGACCCTTATCATAGAGAGCTTCCACAAGCATGGGAATACCGGCTTGGAGGATCTCTATGACCCTCTCTTTGGACGTACATTCATCATCCAGGTACCAGCCTCCCCGCGCCAAGTCATGTACCAAAGTAATGGAGCCAAAACCCCAGCCTTTCCGCGAGGCTGAGAACTCAATGCCCACATACTTGTCATTATTGAAAAGGCTCGCCGATGTATGGTCAGTGAAGCTATTTAATACATCTTTGATATCAGGTTTTTTTTGTTTTTCTTCTTCCACTTGATTCCTTCCTCTTCCTTACCTGCTCAATATACTCCAATAACTTTCGCATGGGTATGTGAAGGTCGGCTGATATAGTATTAAGGTTTTTTTCACGCTTGAGCTTGTATATCAAGACTTGTTTTAGGTATTCATCATAGGTCATCCCATTTAGGCCGACTTCAGCATGCATCTACGGCCGTACTCTGCAATCATAAGGGCATCAATCATGCCATCATGGCAGGTCGTACATCTAGGCGTTGCCCTCATGTCCACATCCGGATACATCCGTTTAAAGATTAAAAGGGAGCGATCTTTAGCCTCGATGTCTTTGGATATCCCTTGATGCATCTCTTTACACCATGCTTGCGGTGTTACGAGAACATAAGGATAGCGGCAGGCAACTAAAGCCATTTCTATAGCTCCGAACGTATACCCGAACCCAAACATGCTCACGGTTCCCTGCCCAGGGCGGCTGCCCACCTTTTCCAAGTACACCCTATCTGGTTTTAACTCGCATAGTGTGGAGTGAAGAAGCTGAAGATCAATTACCGTCTTAGTTTTTTTACTACCCGTGAGCTTCATCGTAGGCATAACTATTTTAAAAATAATTTTCCCATCTTCATCTATGGACACTATTCCGCCGGATAAGCCGGGGTCGATGCCTACAATCTTCATTAAGCCTCCTGCTTATGAATTTAGAACATGCTTCTGTAAACTTCCATGCTCTCATGTTCCTGCACATCCATCTCGACCGTCTCAAGGCTCTCGATCTGGTCGGGAGTGAGCGAGTCGAGCCTCTTGAACTTCACGCTGTCCCAAAGGTCAGCGATCTTCTTCCACCCCTCATCATTCACCGCAAGGCCTTTCAGGACCCTTTCGTTGATCCCAAAGCTGTCCTTAACAAGTAGAGCTGCCATTTCAATCTCCGTTTTAGCTTAAAAAGAGTTCCATTTCCTTCTTCCGCCGATTCACTAATCCACCAAGAACCTTTCCACTAGCATATACCCATCTGCCGAACTCATCAGCGGCTCCGGCATAGTCACCCTTGTTCAACTTCTTCAGCAGCGTAGACTCCTTGAGACTTCCTGAGCCTAAGTTGTACGTGAAGCTGACAAGAGCACTGAACTGGTTGTCCGTTAGGTTAACCTTAACGTATCTTGCCACAGCCGCCTCAGCAGTCGCAATGTCTTGTTCTAAATATCTTTCAGCCTCTTCCTGTGTGACTGACATGCCTTCAACAACCTTCTCACCATCGATAAGCGTCGTTCCAAAGCCAACCGCCCAACATTTACCATCTGAGTAGGCTTCAAGTCTCAAGCCTTCAGCCTCTTTTATGAGATCCTTGCCGCTTTCATTAGTTTTTCTCACCGTCATCCTCCTCCTTGACTATTGTGAACCTGCCTTCTGGCTTCTTAGCCGCCAGCTCGGGATATAATTTGCTCAGGTCCTTCTCTACCCTAGGCCTGGGAGGGAACCATGTCGCCTCCTGCGGTATTGAGGATAAGCTATCGCCCCTTTTCATCCGCTCGACAAGGTCCCTATTCTTGCGCCGCCTCTTCTCGGCTTCGTCCTCATACCTCATCTCTTGACCCAGAAATTCAGGAAATTAGTAGCCGCCTTGGTACTTATCTTCTCAAGGTTGCTTCGGCTTGCACGTATTCCCGGACATTTTCGGCACTCCTCTAGGAATGAGGCGGATATATTAGCCCTATAAGATTGAAATAGGTTCTCATCCTCCCTGATTGCCCTTGCCACTATGTCTTGAGCCTCTGATACCGTTGCGGCATGCTGAGCTGCCTCGTTCTTCTTTCCCGTGAACCATTTAAGCATGATCTTTTCCTTCCAGCTTGTCGGTTAATAAAGATATTTCATCCTGAAGGTTAAGGCGGGCCGAAGCCTCCCACTCCTTCATGACGTAGAAGATCGCTTTCCTTGAGATGAGGGCTTTTAAGAAAGCCCGTCTCCCTTCCGCGAATGCGATCTCATCCACCTGAGAATACTCTTCCCGTATTAACTTTGACGCCCTGGTGAAATGCTCCTTGTCTGCAAGGGAGCAGAGGTCGAGGTCAAGAACATAATGGGAGAAGACCTTGAGGTTCTCCTGGTCTTCCGTATGCCTTGATGTGGCGTTGATCGCCTCTATTACGTTTATCTCATGAATAAGGTTCAGCTCGCTATTAGCGAACGGATTGGGATGGCTGCCTATGACCCGCATAGCATAAAGTAGGTACTCAGCGGCAGAGAGAGCTTCATTAAATCCTGGAGGCGTGGGTTCGGCCAGATATACTATGTCATGATACAGTATGGCCTCTAGGATCGTCTCGACGCCCATGATACTTCTGGGAACATGACTCAGCATATCCCTCAGATGCTCAAGGTTGTGATACTTCCTATGGCTCTGCTCATAGCAACCTCGAAGCATGGTTTCAGCATACTTCGACATGCCAAGGGCTTCAAAAGCTTCCTCAAGTGTATAACCGATCATTTGTACCTCTTTCATGCCTGAACGTAGGGATGGCTTCCCTCAGAAAAACCAGAAGCTCCGAAGTCGGAAGCTTGAGCCATCTCTGTACCCAGGGTCCTATCGCTTCGGGATGCTCTTCCACATAAACTTCCCGACTGGCCAGTGTAGGCTCGTTCCGCCGGAACCATTCCCAGAACTCGGGATTGTGCTTTCCTCCGAAGAGCGTAGTCATGTAAACACCGACCTTCCCCTCAGCCTTGAGCATATCATTCAAACATAATCTATCCTCTATATCCTCCATCATCCTGATGGTTGATAGTTTCTCAGCTACATCCTCATCTACTGGGACATGCTCTGCATCAGGTCCGCTCTTTAGAGTCTTAGCTTTCGCCTGTAGGTTAAGGATGTAGTTGTCTGCGCACTTGATAGCCCAACGGAACATCTTGTGGGGGCTATCGGCGAAATGGTCGTTGGTCCTCAGCCCATAAAGGACTTCGGAGTTCACTTGCTGGACGAGGTCAGGAAGCGAGTGGATAGCTGGATCACGGCGAGAAAGGTAGGTCAGCCGCCTGCGGCACAGCCCCTTCACCGTAGTCTGGACATCAGTGAAGAGCTGATCGACTTCCTTCGGCCTGTCGAATATGTTCGGCCACTCCATCCTTGCAGATGCCTTTAGGGAGACTAGCTCTGCAGGCTTCAATAATGAGATGGCCAGGCAGGCCTCTGGGTATCCGAAAAGAGGCCATCTCTCTGCGTCTACGTTTCCCTTGTCGAGCCAATGGTAGAAGGCCCGCCAGAACTGGCTGGTGAAGTAAACACTACGGTCGAGGACTTGATAGGCTTCAAGGATGAGGGTAGAAACGCCATCATTCGGTGCTGAGAAGGCGAGCCTATTGATCGCCTGGCCGTTCTTCTTCAGCCTCAGGATGCGAAGGAGAAATGTCCTTTTAACCTCATTCCATTCTGCATCGCGGTACTCAGCCCCAAGGTGACTTTCAATGGCGGTCAGCATGGAGGAAAAAGGGTTTCGCGTCCCAGAGCTGCTGGGCATCAAAAGGTCTTTTGAAAGCATATTATCCCTTCCCATTCCATTGAGGCAAGTTCGATTAAGGAACTCTCTGCTATCCTTTTTTAGGGCAATTATTATATCGCATACAGGTAGTCTAGTTAACATCCATTGCGAGGTCAAGGGAAAGATGTTAGTCTTTAACTAACCAAAATTTAGTTTATTTTAATTCAATTGAAATCAATAGGAGAGTCTGATGCGGTATCTATTTATGGTCATGCTTCTTGGAGTCCTCGGCTGCCTTCGGTTCACAGCTGATACTGTCCCTGTGGATAGCATGAAGTTCACTAAAGCAGTTTCCGCAAGTACAGATGAGTTTAGCGTCGTCGAATACATTGCAGCAACGGACGGGGACACATTTACTGTAAATCTTCCAAACGCCAGGTCTGATGTTTTTGGCAAACGAGTTCCTGTTCGTATCCGTCATATTGATACCGCCGAGATGAAGGGTAATGGGAACTGCGAAAAGACGATGGCTCAGAAGGCTAAAGCCCTTACTGATAGTATACTATCTTCGGCGAAAAAAATCGACCTAGAAAACCCAGGACGGGACAAGTACTGGCGGATACTGGCCGATGTCCGCGCCGACGGTGTACTGGTGTCTGATGTACTATTGTCCAGACATCTCGCCGTCCCCTACGAGGGGGAGACTAAGCTCAAGGTGAACTGGTGCCAAATGGCGAAGAAGTAGGAAACTCATGACATCTATATTACCTCTTTTTGCTCTGCTGATTATAGAATTCTCCCCCATATAATCTCCTCTTTACTTTTCGGGTTCCAGTCTGTATGTTCTGCCGACTGGTACCTTCCTGTTACTCAGTTGGATATAAGGAAGCCCCTCGAACTGATCTGCTCGAGGGGCTTTCATGTTTTAAAAGGGTAACCTATCAGGGTTGAACTGATCCTTGCAGAATCACAATCTGCCGTGCAGCCGATACACTAAGGCTACCATAAAAATGCGCGGGGTGTGATTCGAACACACGAAGGCATACCGCCAGCGGATTTACAGTCCGTCTCCTTTAGCCACTTGGATACCCACGCGAAAGAAAGTTGCGGAGTGAGGAACTGCCCCTCATGATTTCTAGGTTATGAGCCTAGCGAGCCACTTTTACTCCATCTCCGCCTTATCTCTAAATGGCTGGGGTGGGAGGACTCGAACCTCCGAATGCTGGAATCAAAATCCAGTGTCTTAGCCACTTGACGACACCCCAGTAATAAAAAGAAAACCCCTTAAAGTTTTTATTCCTTAAGGGGTTTTACATCGCAACATAGCATTTGCTAGGTTAACCCCAACCGCCGCTATCTTGATAATGTCTGCTTGTGTTTTGCACTTCATTTCCTTTTTAAGGAGCAGATGAATTAATGGATAATGGGAATAATGTTCAGGTTAACCCAACAATCCGACGACCTGCTCATGTTCAATACTAGCAGGCTCTATGGAGAAAAGAAAGTATTTTTTTACCGAGATGCTATCATAGTTCCACCGCCCCCACCGAGAGTCGCAGCATAAGCCCTATTTTGCCTCACCGATGAGTTCTCTGTGGCGAACATACCCTTGAAGGTCTTGCGAAGTTCATTGAGTCCAGGGTTTGACTGGAATACGGTGAAGGATGCAGTCCAATTATTGATCTGACCTGGATTGTCTGCTGAATCACTCCAAGAAACCCCATTCTCATCGAAAAAACCCTTCAGCCATAAGCCCTTATGGCCTACGAAAAGAGGGCTGATATAAAGGATGTTAATATAGTTAGGAGAGCCATTGGCAAGGACGTTCGGCTGGTTCAGTAGCTCCATGAAGTCGCAGAAGTTCGCGGCACCGTGGGGAACTATAGAAGGCTCAGGAAGTCCGGAGAATAGGTCATTATAGCCACCATGAAAAAGGATACCCGACTGGAATGCTATGCTAAGAGTCGGAAGATCAAAACGCGTGAGGTCCTGTGGATCAGTGGGTGCCCTAATATACTCATAGTTTATTGATCCGCCCTGCGTCTTTTCGTTCGCCGTCCTGGTCCCCACCTTCCACTGGCACTCTGAAGGGTTGACCCAGAGCTGAATGAAAATATCATCCGAGTGCTTATCTGCCAAGGCAACCTGGCTCTCCCTGGCGAAGGCCCATCTCGTGGTATTGCAGGACTCCTCGCTGCGATGGTACTTCTCAAGCGAGATCCTGCTCCCGCCTAAGCCCTCCGACTTGTTGAGCCGACGCTGGTTGTAGTTGTGATACCATTGCGTCCTATATGTCTTCTCTACGCTGTCGACGTTAGCCATGCTTACCTCTTCGGTCTTGTTGGCATTTGAGGAACCTAATAGATAATTAATCTAGTCGAAAAAAACCCAAAGGAAGGAGGCCTTTGGGTTAATGATATAGTGAAGCGGATAAATGAATGAAAATGGGTGTCTTCCAATAGTAACCCATGTTCTTCGACCCGCATCGTATCAAGGAGGAGTGAGAGAAGTTTATCAAGCACGGGGTACATTTGAAGTTAACCCGAGCTAATTCGCCCTCACTTTCTAACTTTAACCAAAAACCGAGCGGGAGTCAAAGCATATCATAAGCCTCCCTTCACGAATTCAGAGATAAGGGAGGGAACGGCGGTATCAAATCCTGCCATGGACATAGTGTAAGGATCATGCGTATCCCCTATCGATGTCGATGTCGACGTGAAGCCGATCTCGCAGTGCCTTGCCAAATTACCAGTCGCTTCCCTATACTTCCTCAGCCATTGGGAAGGATGGCCTGACTGCCGAGAGAGGTATCCGCAGCTCCCGTCGAACCATGTCTCATTGTCGGTATAGCTGATGAAGGCATCGACCTTCACCTTATTAGCCGTCGCCCACTTAACCGGAAGCGAGCAGTCTGTTCCGCCCATCATTATCTTCTGCATCTCCTTGATCACAGAATCGAGCCTCATCTTCGGGCTTATCTTCAAATCCACGAGCGTATGGGAGTATGCCTTTATTTCATGGTTAGGCTCAGTAGCCGCCGTGACAAGAGCCATAGCCGCAGCTGCCGTACCTGCATCGAGGTTTGATCCTGCTATCATGGCGCCGAACATAGAGCCTGATACATCCACGCCGAGGACAAGGTTCTTCCCCGTAGGCTCGACGGTCTTGAATGCTGCATAGAACGCATCGCTGAGGGTATCAACGATACTCTGAACTGGGGTCCAGGTTAAGCTTCCCTTAAAACCCTTGCCGGAGGAGTAAGTCTTTAGTGCCAATAAAATAGCCATAGGGTGGACCTTAGCCTCCTCTGGATGCGAGAGCTTCTCCCTCACAGCCTTGACGCTCTCATCTAGGTTAGACTTCAGGAACCCAAGGCTCGTCATCTTAGCGAGGTTCCTCATCATGGCGGTATAGCCCATGCTGGGGAGAAGAGCTTCCCATACCTTAAGCTCCTTCGTCATTCCTGTGGGGACGCATTCCCATGGCAGCCGGAACTCAGCTATCAGCTTTACCGCCTCATTCACGTCGCAGCTTTCCATCCTCTCATAAGCCGCGACCATGCCACCGACCTCCTGAGGATCGGTGACCTTTCCGACAGCATACCTGAAAAGGAGATTTCGCTCAGGCTCCGAAGTATGGGGATGCGCCAGACGAAGGACGTCGCGGTGAGTCCAGCCTTGCCGCTGCCTGTACTTGACGAGCTGCAGCTCTAGTTTGCTTATGGGTACCTGGGTATAGAAGTTACCCACCGCATTCCTAAGACCTCTCGACCATGATGAGAGGTCCTGTATGCACTGGCAGAACTGAAACAGATGAGTTCCCGTTCGGCATACCTTCGGTATGGCATCATACATAGCTTTTTTAGCTTCGGCATTTCCGAAAGCCTTAACAAGGGCCAGGGCGAATATCGCTGGATCATTCTTAGGTGCCCTTATCGAAGTGCTTATCTCGGTGATCATAGCCACCGCCTTCACGCCATCATCCTTTATACACCGCACAGCATTCTCTGCATTCTCCTTCGTCATCTTATGCTCTCCGGCATAATAATGACCGCCTTCCGTACCTAGGATGAGAAACCTGTTTAGCTGAGTCCATGGGCTGATTTCATAGCCATAGCCTCCCGCGCTATTAGGGATCTGATTTTCGAACGGGATAGGCTCAGACTGTGGTGTTTCCTGCAGGTTGAAGTGTTTCGTGTACAAAGTAACCATGGCGACCTCTTTTCTCTTAGAGATTATAGATAGACGAAGTAGACTAGGACATTCTCAACTTTTTGTAAAGAGTGCTGGCCAGCTAATTGGAAAGGGAGCCACAATGACGGTTATAGATTTCAATAAGAAGCTACTTGAGACAAACAATGCCTTCGTGTCGCCCATTGAGCTTAATGAAGCCCTCAAGGGACTTGGGCTGGAGGATTTCGTGATGAAAGTCTCGAGGATCTTCTCTGACCAGGTCACCTGCGTATGCACTGAGACAGGGGAGCCACTGTTCGACCTGGCTAGGGCAAGGATCATAAGGGAGAAGCTTAGGGCGACCTTCGATGCCGTCCTTGAGGTCATCGACGAGGAGATTCAGGAATATGGCT
>Ga0315289_10014367_pt1 | contig 11058 bp, 11 predicted proteins | sample YL17G11_40_MG_FD_203452 | JGI IMG/M metagenome (GOLD analysis project Ga0315289, IMG submission 203452) | Sediment microbial communities from Yellowstone Lake, YNP, Wyoming, USA - YL17G11_40 | ecosystem: Environmental > Aquatic > Freshwater > Lake > Sediment | place: USA: Wyoming | collected...
ATTAGTGCCCCCCGAAAACGTAGCTGCTCTGGTTGTTCTTCTATCTAACGCCTGTTGTGAGGTTACATCACCACTTACTACATAAGCTTTTACTGGTTTGTTAGATGCCGCTCCGATTGTTTGTGCAATTTGTGAACCAGGCGATGCTTGTCCTTGCGTACCAGTTATTTGTGGTACTGCCGCTCTTTCCAATGTTGGTGGTACAGGTGCTACTGAAGCTCCTCCGCCTCCAGACGATCTTGGTAATGAACCACCGGATGTTGGTGCAGTTCCACTATCTGCTGAATTGATTTGTTGAATTGCTTTTATACCTGCTGCTACTGAAGATGCGATACTTAATGCTGCTGATATTGTATTGATTGCAATAAATGGTTGTCCAAATGTTAATGGAGTTGCCGCAAGTGCTTTAGCGTTTGCAATACCTGTATTAACTACAATCTTACCAATTGCTGCTGCCTGTTCTACAATTACACCAGCGATTGCTAATTTCTTATTCTTACCTGCAATCTCTTTTAAGAACGAACCAAACTGACCGGCTAAATCTAAGTAAGCATTCTGCATATCTGCTCTTGCTTGCAATTCAGCCATATCAATTGCAGCTCTTTCATCAGCTGCTCCTTGCTTAATAGCAGTTCTTTGATTTTCAGTTAAACCTTCTTGTGTAAGTAATTCAGATTCTTTCTGTGCAATCAATTCTTTTCTTCTATCAAACGTTGTTGATAGTAGTGCTAACTCATTATCAATACCTAATATCTCATCATCAATTCTTGTCTTCTCAACTGCTGCTCTTTCAGCTTGTGCATCTAATACTATTTTAGTTTTTTGTGATTCTGTAAGTTCGGTATTAGATAATGCTAACTTTTCTTTTTCATCAATAATAGTAATTAATTCATCGTATCTTGCAGTTTGTTGTACTAATCTATCATTAGCTGCAGTTTCTCTGATTTGATTTCTTTGTTCTTCAGATAAACCTTCAACCGATAACATCATCTGTTCTTTCTCATTGATTAATGCTATCTCTTTATTGTATCTTTGTTCTAATTGTGCAGTACGATTTTGATTACTTCTTTCAGCTTCTTCAAATAACAACTTAGCAGTTTCTAATGCTTTTTGTTTCTTTTCTTCAGCTTTCTTAGCTTCTTCTTCGTCAAACTTAGTATTGATTTTATCTAAATCTTGTCTATATCCTTCTTGAGTAGTAAGTCTTGCATTATTAAAATCATCTTCAATCGTTTGTACATCATCTGCTCTTTTAGCAAGTGCTGCTTTAACTTCAGGTAATTCAAATTTAATTTTACCAGTAGTTTCATCAATAACTTTACTAATATTAACTCCAGCTTTTTTAAGAACATCAGCAATTTGAGCTTCTCTCTTTTTCTCTAAAGTAACAATATCTTCGTTTAACTTCTCACCTCTTTTAAATATCTCTTTATCTCTATCCTCTAAGCCAGATAAGTAAGCTTCGGTAATAACTTTATTACCAGCTTCAATATCTTTTGCTCTTTGTTCAGCAAGTTTCTTTTCTTCTGCTGCAAGTTTTTCTGCAGCTTGTTTTGCTTTCTCAGCTCTTTCTTTTCTTTTAGTTTCTGCCTCCTCTGCTGCTTTCTTTTCAGCTTCAGTCATTCTTTTTGCACCGGCACTAAATGCAGTAGAACCTGCATTAAATCCTTGAGTAACACCATCAACTACTGCAGTTGCAACATTAGTTCCAAAGGTAACAACATTATCTTTTATACCTTTAAGTCCATTTACAACGGCATCAGATGCTTGAGTTGCACCTTCTTTAATTAGTGCTAAATCAAATGTGAATACACCTTTAATAACTTTACCTGTTCCCGCAGCAACATCAGCAAGAGTTTTAAATGCTGTGATAAAGTTGTTGACTATAAATTTGTAAATCTCAACTTGAACTTTAAATAAGGTTGTAAGAATTGCTGAAAGGACACCTACTGTGGTGGATAATACTTTCATTACCGTTTCGTTCTCTAATAAACTAACAGTGAAATCAGCTACCACCATTGCGATTGGTTCAATTACCGCAAATAGACCGTTCATTATCTTTTCAAATGCTTCGGTTATCTTATTTAATTTCTTTTGACCTTCTTCAGTTCTACTTAGTGATTCTTTAAATGCTGCAATAGCACCAATGATAAGAGCTATAGCTCCTAATGCTAACTTAAATCCTAAACTAAACTTATTCAATCCTTCGTTAAACCCTTTAATAGCTCCACCCACTTGTCCAATAGGACCAGGTAATGATGCTAACTGGTCATCAAACTGACCGGCTTGGAAACCAACTTTCTCTTGAGCATCGTTTAACTCATCTAATTTTGCTCTTAGTTTTTCAAATTCAGCAGTACCTTGTTTACCTTCATCGGCAAGTTTTTGTAATCCAACTGTGGTTTCTCTGATTTGTCCTCTTAGTGATTTAAATTTACCACCGGCACCTTCAGCTTCATCGCCCAATTGTTTTACTTCATCTCCTCCTGTTACTTCAGTTTCAACTACTACATTATATGTTGTTGTGTTATCACTTGCCATGCCACATGCGTTTTATTAATTGTTTCACTTGTTTCCATGTATAAGGAATCTTTCTACTACCTTTAGCGAAATCCACTTTATCTGATACACCATAGTAATCTTTAATTACCAAAAGGTCTATTATATTCTTTATCATAGTATTATAACATTTAAGATTGGATATTTAATGAACCCTCTAATATCGGCCCTAATAATTGAATATCACATTCACCTGTACTTAAATTAAATGAATTTATTGCCCTGAGATGATAATCATTTCCTCTAAATTCGACAATATCATTCAGTTCCATCTCAATATAATCTGCTAATGGTATAACGGCTGACATGTTAAGCAAACGAGTTCTAGGGTTATATAATAATTGTACATAAGAATTCCAATACTCCGAAAACAAAGATGATGATGGTGCTGAACCATACACAGGTTGTTCATTAAAAAATAGTAGTGATTTAGATTCTACTGTAGGAAACTGCGAACCTGATACAACAGAGTAATTATCAAAGTAAGGGAATACACTTATTTCATTAGTTACATCGGCTGCATCTCTTATATAATAAGATTCACACTCAACTGTATTATTGTAATATAAAAGTCTTGGTTGCACTCTAACAGGATTGTAATTCTGGTCAGAGATATAAGTTGGTATGTATAATGGTATAATTTGTGCCATAGTATTTTAACAATTTGTTGTAAAGTAATTATATCCAGCACTTCCTATTTCCGCAACATAGTAAGTACCACCTGATGATGGTGAATAGAATTTCCAATATTGGTTACCACCATTAAATGGTATTGTCAATAATGAATCTTCATAAAAATAAGAAATAGTATATGGTGATTGTTCAGCAGTATATACAACATTAGGATAGAAGTATGTATCATTACATGCATCATTACTATTATTAAATCCTTGATACCCCATTGACCATTGGAATGATGTTGGTGTAGGATTTAAATTTGCTACTGAACCTGATACACCAGTTCCAGTTACTTGTAATAGTTGTGTTGATGATACTGCTGTTTTTACTTCAAACTTTCCTTGTGAAAAGAAGTTTTCAGTATCAGTAAAATATGATTTACCAAATTCTCTATTTGCTGCTTTACTAAATTGTTGTGAAATATAATCGTTATCTAATGTATCAGTAAAGTTTAATTCGTTTACGGCTAGATTATTAGCAGGTATTACTTCTATTCTATCATTTAGATTTGCATATTGATTAAAATCCCATCTTCTACCTTTATTGTACCATTGATTAAAAGGTTCAACAATAAATTCATTGATTTGTGTTTTAGATGGATATATTACTAAATTAAATTTCTTTTGTATTGATGTCAGAAAATCTATCTGCTTTATGCCATTAGTACCAAATGGCATATTAAGAGGTATATTCATAACCCTACCATCAGCTGCCTGATTTACTTTTGTTACATTTAAAAATGATTTAGTTGTACCACCAGGGTCCATCGTTACAGTTGGTAATGTACCACTAGATACATTCGGCCTTTGTTTAATTTGGAAATAATAATTTCCTACGGGTAATTTATCAGTTGTAAATTCACTTTGTAATTGATATGTTGTATTAATACCACCATTTCTACTTTGTTGTAATTCATCAAAAAATTGTATATACGATTGTATTGCTTTTAATGAATATGATATACTACTACCAGTCTCTATTAAACGAAGTTGCCAAGTTCCATTTGCTGAAAAAGTACCAGGCATATTGTTTACTGAACAACTTACATTTATATTTAGGTTTAATATTCCTCTAAGAGAGCTTGATACTTCTACTTTATATGCACCCTCATTATAAAAGTTTTGTGGGTCTTCCAATTTGTTATACCAAGGTAGAGTAACAAACGTATCGGCAGGTAATTGGACATCTGTCATACCACTACCAGTAATAGCTCCAACTCTAACAACACCAAATGTTTCTAAATTAACATTATCATATACAGGATATTTTAATTGCCTGTTACATAATAAATAGATACCATCTAATCCGCCATTATCTATAAATGAAGATGAGTATGTATATCCAGCTTCTTGAAATATTGCATCCCATACTAATTTTGATTGTATAGCTGGTTTAAAATCCTGCACACTTAGTGCACCATCTATATCATCTACACCAAACTGACTAAGAGCCCCCTTCGTAAATTCTAATCTTTGTCCATATTCTGCTAAAGGATATACAATAGAGCCTGAAAATAATCCATCATTCCAAGAGGATGATATGTTAGTAAACGATGACGTGTGATTATATACTGAAAGAGTATCTAAATCATTAAGAAAGTTTCTATTAATTTCTCTAGCAAAAGAAGATACCGCTCCATAGACTGTTACTTCGTATGAATCAATAAACTTATTCGCAAATATGTTTACTTTGTTTAATTGTAGATATCCTTGTGAAAGATATAATCCACCAAAATCTAAATAAGCTTGAACTTTTACGTTAGTAGCAAATGTATCAGGATTATATACACTAATATCATACACATGCTCAAAGAAAGCATTATTCTTTTTGGTACCTGGCAACGTAATCTGCCTAGTAAAATCGGCAGGTATAATACCCAGGTCAAATAGACCTGTAACATTATCAGATAGCAATATGTCTTCATCTTTAAATAAATCTAAAATCTGTCCTTCTGCAACTAATTGAAACTGTATTCCTTGTGTCGATAAAATCCCCATATCTTATGCTTTTATAAATTTATATCCGCCTGTTGTTTTTAATTTACCAGAAACAACTGAACTAATATTTCCACATTGTAAATTTAATGCACTCGCTGCAGCTGAAATAGAATTAAATTTGTTTACTAAATTATTTTCTTTATCATATACTAATACAGCAATAGTAGGTTTATTAACTTTTCCAATTCTCTTTAATCTAATTTTTTCTTTAGTTTCTTCGGAATGTTTAGTACCTGTTCTAACTTCTACTGAACGTTGTTGAGCTTTAAATATATTACCATTCTCAACATTTTTATCTCCACCAATCTTAGCTCCTTTCAATCCCATTTTAGTAACTCTACGATAATCTTGCGACGTATTCCAACCATATCCATATTCAATATTAAGTTGAGCTTCCATTTCAGCAGCTTTATCTATATTACCAACTGTAATAACTCTATCTAAATCATTATATGTGTAATTTAGCCTTTCTAATCTTTTTTCTAAGTTAGTTGTGCAGCCCCACTCTTTTCTATTTGGTATGTGATATAATGTGTACATAGTTTTTATTGTAAAGATACGATTTTTTAGTGATAATTCCAAATTTACTCACAGTATCAACTTGTACCCCTGGCCGAAATCCAGGTCAAAAGTATATTGTATTACTTTATCAACTGCACCTGTTTTAAATGTTATTGAATCGGTAGCAATTGTTAATGGTGCTAAATCAGTTTGTGATTTAACCCAATATATTTCTTCAGAAACTAACAATTGTTTGAATATTTCGTTGTAGGTTTCAGGCACCCAATCAGTATTAACTGAAATTGATTGCTTAGAATCTACTATATAATTTAAGTTTGAACTATCGTATTGGTTATATCCTAATGTTGCACCCGTCCATGTTCCTAATTGTGGTTGATATCCTCTTACAGTTGTAGAGAATGATTGCTTGTTTACCATATAAAAATCAAACCAATCAAATTGTCCGTATCTATTCTTCCATTTAATTCTAACGTTAGGATACTTTTGTTTACATACCACTTCAAAGTTGATAGGAGTACCCAATGCGGTACTTCCTGAGTACGCTTGGATAGAATACCTATCTGATAATGTGCTTATCGGGAAGCCACTCTCCTGTGGAGAATTAGGGTATTGCTGAACTTGTTGTGAAGATGATACACTTCCACTTAGGGTGAATGTACCATTACCTAAAGAACCTGAATAAACTAATTTTGTTGGAACACTACCACCTGTTGTACCTACATAAACACCTGCAGTTCCATAATCATCTGCTAATACTGATTGAGAAACAGGTCCATCGGTCATTAAAGGCCAATGTATAGATTTAGATGTAATTTGTTGTCCAATTGGTTCATCAAACAATGCGTATCCATCTAATGCTTTATAAACACCACTTTGAACATGTGAACTTGTTAGGAATGTAGAACCTGATTGGAATCTAAAATATCCATCAGTTTTAAAATACTTTACATTTGAACTATTTGCAGCTGCAGAGTCTGTAAGTGTTGAATTTAGAATACGGCTCACATCAAAGATACCAACGTTACTTGCGTTTGGATACTTTACTAATGTGTAATTTTCTACCGAACCTGAATTTGATGGTGTTCCATTCCAATAATAAAGTTCTAAATAATATTGGAAAGAAGCAGATGTATATACCAACCCACTCTCCGAAAGAGTGAATATAGTTGGTGATTGTGCTAATGAACACGATGCTGGAAGTTGAGTTATACTAAGGGCCATCTATAATCTTTTTATATTTTAACCTTTTCAAAGAGAAAAGTATTTGATGGTTATCGGCTTGCTCTCTCTGAAGCTAAACTACGGAATGCTCTTTTTAAACCTATTTCTATTACAGGTATGAAATCTTTTTCCACATATCCACCAATATACGCATCTATTGTTTTCTTTAAAAGGGGGTCTTTTGATGATTCTTCAGCAAATGGTCTTGGATTACCAGCACCAACGCCTGTACCATTACCCCATTCTACCCATCTACCATACTCTGCGCCCGGAGGTGCAAATTGTAAGGATATATTAAAAGATATTTGAGGTAGATTTAAACTTGTTACACTTGAAGCCTGTTGTTGTGTAAGCATATTAGAAGGTGTATTGAAAGATTGTACCGTCTTATATAGATTACCAGTCTTATAAGCAGGTTTCCAATTCCCACTTATCATATATAAATTAGCTAGGGATTGGTAGGTTTTAGCAACATCTTCTAATGTTTTCATTAACAATCAGTTTGTACTCCTTTAATTTCTAAAGCGTTTCCAATTAAAACAACACCTGTATCACAATAGTTTGATTGGTTAAATGCTTCTAATTCAAAAGAACAAACCCATCCAGCCAAACCATTTGGCATTTCATTTTTAAATGCTACTGCGTTAGGTTCTGAAGTAAATTCAAATGCTTTCACACCTTTTTCAGTATAAGATAATAAATCGTTTAATATAGATAGTGTATTGGCATGTATATCAACTGTATCATTAGTACCAAAGAAAGGAACTTCTTGCTGATTATATACTCCAATACTTTCATTATTCTTATCTTTAGCTTTATCAGCAATAGTTAATTGAACTTGAAATTTAATTACTTTCTCACCAAAACGAGCAGTTGTAATTAGAATGTTACCCAATGGATATTGAGGAAACTCATCATCATCTAAACCAAAATCATCACCATAACTTACTCTTTGAATAGAGGGATGGTTCTTCATTATTGTTTTGAAGTAATTTACTATATTGTAATAGAGTACATAATTTGTACTAATATTATTTACTACGTTACCCATAAGTTATTATAGATTTATTCCTCCGAAATAAGCATTGCCCATATCAGGAAAGATTTGTGTTTGATTACCTACTGATTCTAAATATTCAGGTATCTGATTCGAATATGAAATCAAATAGTTCTGCATTCTTGTCGCGTAGTAATCAGCATTATTCATAGCTTTTTGTAAAAGGTAATCTACATCGTTTTTAGTTACCGCCTTTGCTGTTTCTGTCTCATGTCTTACTGCACCTTCACTTTTGAATTGTACACTACTGAATGGGATGTATTCAACACACGCGTACCATATTAGAGTAGGCTTGATATGTTCTTTCATTAAGTCCTGATAAGCAGGTCCTAATGTATTGAAAGTTCCATTTGCAATAACCAATTGAAGTTTATCAAACAATACCGTTCCTAATAAATTTAGAATGTATTTGTCCTGTGCGGTTCTTACAAAGTTTAATAATCTATCCGCATCAATAGAACCTTGAAGTGGAGTGTTTTTGATTATATCGTTTCTTGTTATAAATAAAGCGTATGCCATATCAATTATTTTTTATATGTTTCAAAGTTCTTAGAAAAATTAGGATTAGATTTTGAATAATCCATAAGAGTTTCCGTTTGTATATTAGGGTCTACTGATGATGGGTTATCCTCTATTTCAGCAGGGTTTTCAGATTGTTCGTTAATATCAGTCTGTACCTCTGCAATACTTTGTCCAGTTTCTTCCGCAGTTTCAGATAGAATTACCAATGGAGTTAATTGTTCAAAATACAATTCAGTATCTTCATATCCACCTACACTTAAAGCCTCTGATAAGAAGTTTATAATTAGGTTTTGGAATGGATTAATCGTCATCGTTTGTAAGATAGAATAAGCTGTTTTCATTTCCTCTGATTGAGAACTAAATCCATTAGATACAGTTCTGATACCAAATAGTAATGGAGATGTTACTCTATGTCCAACTAAGATTCTATCCTGTGCGTAATCTGCAACGTATTTGTATTTATCATGCAAATTATCAGTAGAGATAATATCAATTGTTGGTTTTCTTTCTGGGTCATCGTTGAATGAAATCATAAATCTACCAGCATTTCTAGTACCTGTAAACTTCTGCTCAATCAAATCTTCAATAGTATCTCTTTCTTCAGGAGCTGGAATACCATTATTCATATTAACCATTACTAATGGTAAGAAACCATTCTCAATATTGTTAAGATGTAAATTAGATAATTCAGCTTCAGCAAATGAGAATTGTAAAGCAGGAATCCAATCAGGCAATGCATAATAGTATTTGCCAGGTGAATAATTTTTTATCCAAAGTATTTCCATCTTTTCAGTAGATGTACCAAATGCTGGAATCTTTTTTTTATTTCTTTGTGCTTTATGGTCACTCCAATCAATACAATAGAAGTAATTTTCAATCTTTGGGCTATCGTATAGTTTCTCAGCTCTAAAGTTTTGTACTGGAGCATGATACATTTTGATTATCTTAGTATGGTCATCGTTCCAATAAATTTGGAAACATGCATTACCAGTTAGTTTCAAATCAAAAGCTACTCTTTTAATTTCTTCTTGCGGTATTAACTTACCTAAAGTTTCTTCAAATCCTTTGTTCTTAGTGTATAATCCTTTACCATATACTAAATCAGCAATACCCTCAATACAAGCTGCATTAGTTGTTGAATTATTATATGCATCTATTATGTTTTGGAAGAAATCATCAGGTCCAATAACGCCTACCGGCACCCATTGGTATCTTGTTTTTGTATCTTCGGTTATAACTGGGATGTCTTGTTGTGTAAGATTAACTACACTAAAGTTTTGATTTAATTTCATATTAGTCTAGAATTATATATTCATTATCTGTCACGTTACTAATATACACATCTTCTAATGGTATTTGATTAACGTAGTTTGTTTTATCCAATGATTGAGATGTAAATACATTTATACTACCATGCCATATTGAGCATGTTGTATCTGAAATGTAAGCTCTATATTCAGTAGCAACACTTGCTGATACTAATGTAGGTACTTGTGATGCTGTAAATGATAGTTTACTTTCGTAAGAATCATATTTGTAATTTGATAACGATGCTGATGTATTCACCAAAGTTATCATATCCTGCAAATGTAAAGTAAGGTTTGAACTACCAGTAGGTTGTACTCTTAGTGTCAATACGTTGCTTCCTGATGAGTAGTATGTAAGCATTATCTCGTCTTTATGTTTATAATTTAACAATTTTACAAACAATTATAGTGATGAGCATAAAAAAGGGTAACACTTAGTGCTACCCTCTTAATTATTTCTTTCTATACTGATTAATCGTTTGTTCCGTAAACAATCGTTGGAGGATTGGCTACTTTACCGAATGGACTAGCGTATGTAGAACCAGATACGAATGGAGCTGGGAATTGTTCTTGTCCAGTGAAAGTTACTGAATAACCATAAAGGTCACCCAATGCTGCACCGGTCTGAATAGTACCTGCTGTTACATCTGCACCTTCTCTTTCTCCTACCAATAGGGTATCACCCGCCATTGTTTGGATAAAGATTTGAGGTCTACCATAAGCCATCAACTTTAATTGTGTAGTCATTTCGTTGGATAATTTCTTCAAGTTAAGAACTAATTCTTGAGAGAAGAAAGTTGTACCATTATCACGAGATGTGTTTACAGTTTCAGTATAGCTAGAATTTCCTTTAAGGTCATACGCGTACACTGTTAAGCCAGAAGGAAGTGTTTCAATTAATGCATCACTGTTTGAACCAGATGATATTGCACCAAATGAACCTGTATAGTTACAGAAATATACTGTTGCTATACCACCTACTGAATCTTTACAAGGTTCGTTACGTCCTATTGTTAAATTACAAGCCATAGTTTTAGTTTTTTTTAGTTAATTTGTTTTTGTTTTTCAACATATTGTGAATGAGGGAGGGAATTACACCCTCCCATTATTCATTCAATATATTAATAGTTTTTATGGATAGCGATGTCAGTTCCGATACCATATTGTGTACCAGCTGTATATCTCATAATGATTC
>Ga0315289_10014369_pt1 | contig 11057 bp, 7 predicted proteins | sample YL17G11_40_MG_FD_203452 | JGI IMG/M metagenome (GOLD analysis project Ga0315289, IMG submission 203452) | Sediment microbial communities from Yellowstone Lake, YNP, Wyoming, USA - YL17G11_40 | ecosystem: Environmental > Aquatic > Freshwater > Lake > Sediment | place: USA: Wyoming | collected...
CTGGCAATAGCTGTCAAGGGCAAAGGTGTGCTCAACTTGTTTAAGCGTTCTCTCGCTATCGGTAGCCGCTACGGGTTAACACCTGCCAAAATGGACCACAAGATGGGAAGGTTCGCCCAGATACTTGATGAATTTGATTGTGGCGCTACTTTTCCGCTGACAGCCTCTACACTGACGCGAAGCAATGGAATACTGGGAAAATATCAGGATTGCGGAGTTGAATTTGCAGTTCATGGCGACCATCATATAGATCATTCGCGGCTGTCCTTGGATCAGCAATTGGATTACTTGAACAGAGCGCGGCAGAAGTTTGAGGCGTATCATCTGGGCTATAATGGCTTCCGTTGTCCTTATCTGCGTTGGAACCAAGACACACTGACGGCTCTGGACAAGCTGAACTTTAGCTACGATAGCAGCCAGGCCCTGGCCTGGGATGTCGTGGATGGTTTTGACACAGAAGCGTATCATCGGGCGCTGGAGTTTTACCGTGCACAATCGGCTGGCGATTACCTTTCTCTACCCCACCTCACAGGCAATCTAGTGCAGATTCCTTATTGCTTGCCAGATGATGAGGCTCTGGTAGAGCGGCTGCAACTCACCGATCTCAAGCCGATGAGTGAGATATGGTTGGAAATGCTGTGTATTACCCATGAGTTAGGGGAATTGTTCACATTGGGCCTGCATCCAGAGCGAATTCTTCTCTGTGAGGGAGCGCTGCGGGCTGTCTTGACTCAAGCGCGCTCTATGTCGCCACCTGTATGGGTCGCCCGCCTGGATGAGATCGCCAATTGGTGGCGCAGCCGCGCTCAGACAATGTATCAGGTGGTAAAAGTAAGTGAAGACTCGTTTCGACTGACGATAAACAACCCTCCTGGCATGGCCGTCGTGGCTCGCTTCGTTACGGTAGAAGCCCCTACGATGCCGTGGACAGGACCCTATCAGCGTGTATTGTCAGACGACTTTGTGTTTCGAGCAGAAAAGTTGCCTCTCGTTGGCCTCGCACCTGATAGCTCCCCTGCTCTAGTGAGCTTCTTGCGACAGCAAGGCTATTTGATTGATGATCGTGCTAGTGCCCAGTCGTGTATACTCTACCTTAACCGAAAGGATTTCGCTCCCGAAGATGAACGTTCACTTCTGATGCAGCTAGAGAAGGGTACCTGGCCCCTACTACGTCTGGCTCGCTGGCCCGATGGTGCTCAGAGTGCTTTGGCGATTACCGGAGATATAGATGCACTTACGCTTTGGGACTACGTACTGCGTGTGTTGGTCGGTGGCTAATAATAGGCTTACCTGGGGTTACGTTGTGTCCTGGGCTACGATAGTGCAAAATCACTACTGATAGAGGGAGGCTCTAGTGAAAGTCAGCGTGTTTGGGTTAGGTTATGTGGGGTCTGTGTCGGCAGGATGCCTGGCAGCCCTAGGCCACGAGGTGATCGGCGTGGATGTGGGCCGTGTGAAGGTGGATATGATCAACGCTGCTCGGAGCCCTGTTATCGAAGCGGGGCTGGAGGATATTATCGCGGAAGGAGTTAAGGCTGGTAGGCTGAAGGCCACTACCGAGGCTTCTGAGGCTGTCGTCGCTTCCGACCTCTCAGTAGTGTGTGTGGGTACACCGAGCGACGGTAGTGGTAACCTGGATCTGACCTATGTAGAGCGGGTGTGTCAGGAGATTGGACAGGCTCTTGCCAGGAAAGATGGTTATCACGTCGTCGTGGTGCGCAGCACAATGCTACCAGGCTGTACCGAAGAGCGAGTCATTCCCGCACTGGAAAGAAGCTCGGGGCATCGGGCAGGGCAGGATTTTGGTGTGTCTTTTAATCCTGAGTTTCTGCGCGAGGGGACGGCCATCTACGATTTCCATCATCCTTCCTTCACTCTCATCGGCCAGTACGATAGTCGGGGCGCTGAAGTAGCCACCACCCTGTATACGGGCGTTGACGCTCCTTGCCTGGTTGTTCCCCTAAAGGTCGCTGAAATGGTCAAGTACGCCAACAATACCTTTCATGCACTCAAAGTTACTTTCGCCAATGAGATTGGCAGTATTTGTAAGCGGCAGGGGATAGATAGCCACCAGGTCATGGACATTTTCTGTATGGATGAGAAATTGAATCTGTCTGCGTACTACCTTAGACCTGGCTTCGCTTTTGGTGGTTCTTGCCTGCCCAAGGACCTGCGGGCATTGCTCTATCACGGTCACCGTCTGGGCTTGCACTTGCCAGTCTTGGAAGCCATCCTGCCCAGCAATGAACTCCAGGTTAAGCGGGGCTTCGAGTTGATCAAACAGACGGGCCGCAAGAAGATTGGCATGCTTGGCTTCAGTTTCAAAGCGGGTACCGATGACCTGCGCGAGAGCCCGCTGGTGGAGTTGATCGAAGTTCTTATCGGCAAGGGTTACCAGGTCAAGGTCTATGACCAGAACGTGTCCCTGGCACGTCTGTACGGTGCAAATCGTGCCTACATTGAGCGAGAAATTCCCCATATTGCCACCTTGATGTGTAACTCGATGGAAGAAGTGTTGGCTGACAGCGAGGTCATCGTCATCGGCAACAAGGCTCCCGAATTCAGCCAGGTGGTTCAGCAAGTACACCAGGATCGGGTCATCATTGATCTGGTGCGGATATTAAAGGACGTAAGCCAGTTAGACACCCAATATGAGGGTATTTGCTGGTAGGAGTAGATATGAGTGACAATCGAGAGAAGACTTGTCGTAGGCGGCACTGCATGGTTGTCCACGCCTACTACCCGTTGGGAGAGACCCGCGTAGAGCGGGAGGCCCAAGCCCTGCTGGCGCATGGCATCGAGGTAGATGTCATCTGCCTGCGAGTGCCAGGCCAACCAGCGCTGGCCATTGTGGACGGTGTACAGGTGCATCGTCTGCCTGCACGCCGATATGGTGGCAGTGGCCCCCTAGTGCAGTGGTTTGAATATATGGTCTGCTTGGTACTGGCCTTCATTTATCTTACCAAGTGGCATCTACGGCGGCGCTATGATGTCGTCCAGGTTCACAATCTGCCCGATTTCCTCGTCTTTGCCGCCCTGGTCCCCAAATTGACCGGCGCTCGCATCATCCTGGACCTGCACGATCTGATGCCCGAGTTCTACGCTGAACGATTCCGACAGTCATTGGACAGCCTGGCGGTGCGCTTGATCCGCTGGCAAGAATGGCTGGCATGTCGCTTCGCTGACCACATCATCACTGTCACCGAACCGTGGCGCCAAGTGCTCATCGGGCGTGGTCAGCCGGCCGACAAGATTACAGTGGTCATGAATGTAGCCGACGACCGTATCTTTCATCGAGAAGCGGCAGCGGATATACACCAAGACGATGGCCATTTTCGTCTCATATACCATGGCGTTATGGGCCGGCGGCATGGCCTGGACCTGGCCTTGAGGGCCATCGCCCAGGTTCGACAAACTGTGCCTGGCATCCACTTGACGCTCCACGGTGATGGAGAATATCGTCAAGCCCTGGCGAACCTGGCTGATGAGTTGGGCCTGCAGGATCACGTTGAGTTCAGCACCTACTTCGTAGCCACGGCCGAACTTCCCAAATTGCTTGGCAAGGCTGATCTCGGCATTGTGCCTTATCGTGATGATATATTCACCGGCGGCATTTTGCCTACCAAGCTGATGGAGTATGCGGCGATGGGTATTCCGGCTATCGCTGCTCGCACCCCTGCTATTGCTGCTTACTTTGACGAATCGGCTGTCCAGTTCTTTACCCCAGGTGATGTGGACGAGTTGGCTCGTTGCATCCTGACACTGTATCATGATCGAAGGCGGACGGCCGATCTGGCTCGCAATATCGCCAAGTTTAACGAGCGGTACAACTGGCCTGAACAACAGGCAGTTTATCTGCAATTGGTGAATCGGCTGATTGAACATAAGGATTGATCACAAGTGAAAATCGTACAATTCCTGGAAGAGACAATTTGGCGCCGCTTTGTCGCTGAGCATCTCGGCGGCAGTATCTTTCACACGCCTGAGATGTTTCAGGTGTTTGCTCGGACGAAGGGCCACCAGCCTGCGATGTGGGCTGCTGTGGACAGCGATGGGCAACGAGTGTTGGCTCTCTTACTGCCTGTGCAAATCACGCTGATAGGTGGCCTGCTGCGCCGTTTGACAACCCGCGCAGTGGTCTATGGCAGTGTGCTGTGCGAACCTGGTCCAGCCGGCACGGAAGCTTTGGCGGTCCTCTTGCGCACGTATGTACAAGAGGTGGGGCGTGAAGTTTTGTTCACCGAACTGCGCAATTTGTCAGATCTGAGCCCCATTCAATCCACGCTCACAGATTGTGGTTTTGTCTACGAAGGTCACCTGAATTATCTGATTGACCTGGACCGTCCAGTGGAAGAGATTATGCAGGGCATCGGTGCACGTACGCGCAAGAATATCCGGCGTGGATTGCGACGTGGCGAGGTAGTGATCGAAGAGATCGTGACGCGAGAGCAGATTCCTCTTTGCTATGGTGTGCTTCGCAAAACGTATGCCGCCGCCAGGGTGCCGCTGGCCGATTACTCGCTATTCGAGGCCGCCTTCGACATATTATATCCTAGAGGTATGATCAGGTTTGTGCTGGCACGCGTGGGTGACGCTTGGGCGGGCACATCGGTGGAATTGCTTTATAAGGATATTGTCTATGGATGGTATGGCGGTGTGGATCGAGAATACAGCGATTATGCCCCTAACGAATTGTTGATGTGGCACATTCTTCAGTGGAGTGCAGAGCATGGGTATCGAACGTACGATTTTGGAGGTGCTGGCAAACCGGACGAGGAGTACGGCGTGCGTGACTTCAAGGCCAAGTTCGGCGGTGAACTGGTATCTTTTGGCCGCAACACTTACACCCACGCACCCTGGATGCGGTGGGTGAGTGAGCAGGGATACCGTTTGCTGCGCCGGTGGTTATGAATCCTGTTCATAAATATCCTTAACCCTTTTGAAACCTTTTTGATACTCGTACCTTGTATAGTGATCATGTCGGCTATCTCTACATTTGAAAGGAAGGTGGCAAGGTGGTAAAACGTAGATTGGCAGCTTTCAACGAGTTGATTGCCGAAATCGGGAAGACCAGGGAATCTCAGGGGACCTTTCCGGCTTTGGCGCGTGTGTTTAAGATTATCAAAGCGCATCTCTTCTTAGTCAGCGACGCGATTCTCTTCGCCCGTTCGCTGGACGACACACTACCAGACGTACAGTTGGACGATGCTCTCACGATCAGAGAAGCGACAATGGATGATCTGGTTCTCTTCGAGCCAACCAGCACGCCATCGGAGATGATGTACATCAGAACGGAACTGGCAGGAGAAGCGCGCTGCCTGATCGCTCTGAAAAATGGCCAGTTAGCCTCATACCTCTGGTTTACGCCTCAAGTCGTGCCATCCGTGCATTTCCTATACCTGCCCCTGGCTCCAGATGAAGTATACGTGTACGATGGCGTTACACCTCCGGCCTTTCGGCGTCAGGGCATTCAGCGTAGGCTGCACGAATGGATGTTCCACCTGCTTCGCGAGAGCGGCTACAGGCGTGCACTTACACTGGTGGGAGTAGGCAACTACCCTTCACTGCAGATGGACAGCACGCTCTATCGAGTTATCGGCCGCATCGTCGGGATTAAGGTCTTTAGGCTCATGTATTTTCGATATTATCCGCAAGTGTCAGGCAGACCAAGGCGCGTTACTAGGTGGCTGGGAATATGAAAAGTTTGTGGGCTGTATGGGTGCTTATGTCTGGCGAATCCAGGGCTACTGTCAGGCGGTGAAAGAGGGTCAGGGATGAACAGGCTACTGGAGAGTGTGCGCATCTTTTGGATCAGAGCCCGGCTGGATGCCCCGCCCTTCGTACAACGTGTTATTGTCCCTCGTTTGCAAGAAGCTAAGGAGATTGTCCGCCTTCTGGTCAGGCCCTATTTGCCGGTCTATCAACTGCTGGGACAGGGGCAGGGTGGCCCGCTGTCGGTAACTTACGTTGGGCTGGACTATGCCAAGCCATTTCTGAAGAGTCTCCTTTTTGTCGAGGATGCGGTGGAACACCGAGTCGGGCAGATTCCTTTTTGGCGCTGCGATGAATTGGCCAATCTTTCGTCGGGTGACATCATCATCGTCGAAGCGGCCAAGCATTTGATACGCAGACTGCCTTGCCAAAACGCGATCGTTTTGCCTCAATATGTACACCACATTCTGGACGTGCGGGGCGATTGGCAGGCTGTGCGAAGCCGTTTTCACAAGTCCGTTCGCACGAACGAATTGCGGTGGATGCGCAAGTATGGCTACGAGTACGACGTGGGTCATGATCGCCAGGATTTCGAGACATTCTATCACCACATGTATTTGCCGACCATGAATCTCAGGCATGGCGACCTATCTATGCCTATGTCTCTTCAGGAAGCAGATCAATACTTTCGGTGTGGCTGGTTGTTTCGGGTTACGCGCGATGGAGATTGGGTGTCGGGAGTAGTCTGTCACCCTCAGAACGATGTCCTGATGTGGGATATCACGGGAGTGAAAAACGCTGATGAGCAATTGATGACCGAGGGAGCGGCGGCAGCAACCTACTATGCTGCAGTTCACTGGGCCAATCAACAAGGGTACAATGCCGTTAACTTCTTGGGAAGTCTCCCCTGTCTAAGTTCGGGTCTGTTTCACCATAAGCGTAGGTGGGGCGGGGCTATCAGCATTCCACCGCATTTGCACAGGCAGGTCTGGATAAAGGTTCGACGTAACACGCCTGCGGTTTCTCAGTTCCTGAAGGATCACCCTTTCGTTGTGGTGGATAAGGATGGGAAACTACACGGGCTCGTTGTAGTTGACGATCCGCACAATGTGTCTGCTGAAACCAGGAAAGAGTGGGAAAAGAACTACGTAACACCGGGATTGAGTAGCCTTTTGATTCGTCCAGTCAGTTGTTTTACTGAGGAACCAGCACATGACAAGGACTCAGGCCTGGTGATCCCAATTACCCACTGGCTTCAGCGCTGAGGCAGGCAATGATTCATAAACATCGTCCCGATCTTGGTCTGTCAGAGCTCCTGGCCGTATTGCGCCCTGGTGTAGGACGGAGTGAATTTGAAGCGGCTGTGGCAGCGTGCGTGGGGGCACGCTACGCCCTTTCTTTTGCCTACGGGCACGCTGGTCTTATCGCCTCCTTTAGAGCGTTGGGTCTAACCGGTACAGACGTCGTATTGCCTGCTTACACGTGTACCGTTATAGCAGACGCAGTGGTTGCCTCTGGCAATCGTCCGGTCTTTGTGGATATAGATCTGGCGGATTATAACATGCGCCTCGACGCGATGAAGGTGGCCCTCACGCCTCAGACGCGAGCTGTCATCGCTACGCATATGTATGGTTACCCAACTGACGTAGACGCCATCCGCGGGGCAGTCGGTGATGAACGGGTGCTGATCATCGAAGATCGCGCTCTGGGGCCGCTGGCATCCAAGCCAGGAACTGTTGGTTTGTGTGGTGATATCGGTCTGTTCAGTTTCGGCCCTGCCAAGCATCTGTACACTGTACAGGGAGGAGTCATTGCTACCAACTCGGTTGAGCTCTATGAAAAGCTCCGGGCCTATCGAGATCGAGAAATGCCTTGCTTGCCAACAACCTTGTTGGTGAAAAGATGGATGCGATTCTTGCTCAATTTCATACCGTTCGAAAGAGCATTCCGGAACGCAGTTCTGCCTGGGCTGCGCCAGGCAATCCATGGTGTGGTCGGACCCGACCGTGACCCCGACAACGCCGATTCAACCCCAACATTGGTGGCGCGTGATTATGCCACGGCCTACGCTGGCTTTCAAGCACGAGTGGGACTGTCTCAGTTACGCAAGCTAGACGACATGTTAGAAAGACGTCAAAAGCTGACTGAATTCTATGATCGGGAACTGCGTGACATTCCAGGGCTCATCCCTGCTCCCATCATACCAGGCGCCAACTATTCGCATTATACCATGCGCGTCACGCGACGCGACGAGATCGGTTTCAGGCAGCACATGCAAACCAGGGGCGTGGAGGTCGGCCAGGTCTATGACCACGTGTTGCCATTTCGAGAGCGTTTTCGGCCTTATGCAAGCGACAGGTATCCTGATACCGAGCAGGCCACCCGTGAGGTAGTAAATCTGCCTCTCCATCCCAGGCTAAAGATGTCAGAGGCTCAATATGTAGCGGACTGCGCTCGGCTTATCTTACAGCAGTTTGGATAGTGGTTCTGAGAGGGGGTTCTATGGGTTCATTTCTGCGCCAACAAGCGATCTATCTGTACCAACTTTTTACCGGTCGTCACTTTTTTTCCCGTATGATGGAATTAGACCGGACCCAATGGTTGGGCCGACAGGAATTGCTGGCCTTGCAACAACAAAAATTACATCGTTTACTGGGCTATGCTTATATGTATGTGCCCTATTACCACCGTTTGTTCGACCAGATTGGCTTCCGGCCAGCCGATATTCTGGAGGATCCAGCTTCGTTTCAAAGGGTCCCCTTTTTGACCAAGCCACTCATCCGCGAGAACTTCGATGACCTGCTCACCACCGAGGCAAAGCGACGAGAAAGGATGACCCGGCTCTCAACTGCCGGGTCTACTGGCCAACCGTTGGTGTTCATGCAGGACATCAACTTTCGTGATCAGGCCACAGCCGAGCTTCATCATCATCTCACCTGGAGTGGCTGGGAACTGGGGCAGCCGCATGCCTATCTCTTCGGCGCCAGTTTCGAGGCCAGCTATGCGCGGAACCTGCGTGCTCAACTCATGAACCTGGCTCTGAACCGGTTTGTCACCAATGCTTACGTGCTTTCAGAGGCGAAGATGCATGCGTTTGCAGCCAGGGCCATGCGCCGCCGGCCTCGCCTGCTTTTTGGCTATGCATCCAGCCTGTACCGCTTCGCTCAATTTGTGCGCGATAGTCCGGTGTATGACCTTAGATTTGTTGATGCGGTTTTTTCCACGTCTGAGTTACTTTATCCTGCTCAACGACAACTGATTGAGGATACCTTTGATTGCCAGGTCTTTAACCGTTACGCCACTCGGGAACTGGGCGCCCTGGCCTGTGAGTGCAAGGCTCATACCGGCCTGCATATCAGCGTCGAAAACGTGTACGTAGAGATTCTCAAGGACGGCGTACCGGCTGAGCCAGGAGAGACTGGTGATGTCTTTGTCACAAATCTCAATAATTACGGGATGCCATTTATTCGTTATCAACTGGCAGACGCAGCAGCGTGGCATCCCGACGAACGTTGCTCGTGTGGACGAGCGCATCCGCTGATGAAGGTAGTGGAAGGCCGGCACAACGATATGTTCAAGAGGCGGGATGGCGGTGTCGTATGGGGGGGGATCGGCAATCCACTGTGGAACATGGGAGGAGTTAGAAAGTTCCAATTTGTCCAAAAAACCCTGGATCACGTCGTGGTGAGGATCGTGAGCGATGGGCCTTTCGGTCAGGCCCAACAGGCGGAGGTCGAAAAGGCGGTCAAAACTGCTCTGGGCGATGATGTCAGAGTGGACTTTGAATTTCCTGACGAGATCCCGGTCGAACGTTCGGGCAAGCATCGCTACCAGATCTGTGAAGTAGACTAACCCACACCCAGTGGTCGGGTGTGGCTGAATGCCAGTGGATGAGACAGACTGACAAGGAGGTATCATGTGCAGCGTCCCTGAGGCCCATTCTGGAGATTTCACCGCCTTTGGTTTTACCAGGGAGGGCGAGACCTTTTTACAGCACGTTCGTTCTCGCTTGGGGATTTTACCCCAGACCATTGATTTTGGTGAGGCTGGTCATTTCTTCTTTTATACATCCTATGGGGACGTGGCCGAAACGAACGAGGTGATCGTCCTCAAACTGGGCCTCGTTCATTCTCACCAGGGCTCACCTTTCTCGGCTCGACAATTGCTGGACGGAGGGCTCGTCAGCCCGCGGGAGATCAAGGCAGATGAACTGCGAGGAAATGGCCTGATCGCCTGTTTCAGTAAAACGGCCCCTGAATTCTCGGTTTACAAGACGCTTCTGTCTATGCCGCAGTTGTATTACTCTACCCACAGCCAGGCGCTGCTGTGTACCGACGGGCCGAGGCCACACCTGGCGCTGTTGGATCAGGTAGGAGTGAGTGAAGAGGCGATCGTCCAGCACTTTCTTTTCAGGTATGCCCTGGGAACACATACCTACTTTCAGGATATCCAGCGCTTGCTTTCCGGCCAGTTGTTCAGATGGCGGGCAGGTAACATTGAGATTAAACAGATCCGAGACCTGCGTGCAGAACCTGATGCGCCTGCCTTTGATCGCGTTGACTCGCACAGCATCCAGGCCCTTTACGAAGAGATGAAAAATGTGATGGGGGCCTACATCAGGGACATCGAGTCGGCCGGTCGTAGTTTTGGCAGCATGCTGTCGGGAGGAGTGGACTCTACGCTGCTCCAACTGCTGATCAACGATCACGTCGCTGTGCCTGCCCAGCGAAAGACGTTTAGTTACGCGGTGCGTGTGCCGGAGTTTGAATTTGAGATCGAATATGCCAGGGAGGCCAGCCGGGCGCTGCAGACCGATCACACCTTTGTAGATGTTGGGCCTGAAGATTATCCTGGGTTGCTGGTAAGAACCATAGAGACGCTCGGCTATCCTATTCCTGCTGAGTCTCAGCCCTGCAAGTTGGCCATTGCCGAGTATTTGTCCGCCAGTGGTAGTGACCTGCATTTCTTCTTTGTGGGAACTGGGGGGGATACACTTCATGGGACTACCCTGGCCCGCAAGATGGCAGTGCTTGAGGTTGCTCGCAAAATCCCATTGTCAAATCTGGCTCTCAGGTCGGTGGCGGCGGTGGCTGGCTCGGTTGCGCCCCGCAAAGCGCACGGCTTGAGACAAATTGCCAGCATGCTTCCAGAACTAGCGGATCCCTACTCCTACAAAGTGCCCGCCAATACTACGGCTGTATACACGGACATTGATACGGCACGTCGCTCCTTTGGTGATCAGGCACTCAAGAAAGCATTTGAGTACCGGCATGCGATGGAGGCGCAATTCTTAGACAGCTCCCATCACATTGAGAAAGTCCACGCTCTGGAACTGGTGACCGATG
>Ga0315289_10014370_pt1 | contig 11056 bp, 10 predicted proteins | sample YL17G11_40_MG_FD_203452 | JGI IMG/M metagenome (GOLD analysis project Ga0315289, IMG submission 203452) | Sediment microbial communities from Yellowstone Lake, YNP, Wyoming, USA - YL17G11_40 | ecosystem: Environmental > Aquatic > Freshwater > Lake > Sediment | place: USA: Wyoming | collected...
CAAGAACTGGTGGACTGACATTAACTCCTCTCTTAACTCCAACAGTGGCCATACTAGCCTTGGTCTTCGGCGTAGGTGTCAGCGTGATCTTTGCAATCTACCCAGCTTGGCGAGCCTCGAAACTTAAGCCCGTAGAAGCTTTAAGATACGAGTAAAGCAGTATTGCATGAGAAACTTAAGGCTTGAAGAGGCTTTTTCCTGAGAAACAGGGTGAAGCCGCAAGAGCTCCGTAGCTGACTTTCCTGTGTTTTCTGTCTTGGCTAGATCTTGTCTCGGGCGATATGCCTTCGTACTTGTATTCGGAATCTGAATTGCGAATCTTAGTAATCCGTATCTACTTTTCATAAGCATTATAGTGCTGCCTGTCGTATATCGCAGTAAACAGTATAGGGATGATAACATACATGAAACCAAAAAGACTATTCAGCAAGAAGACAGCATTCTCAGCAGTAATAGCCTCACTGATACTGATGCTACTTGCAGTAGCTGCAGGCGTCGTTGTATACGCATACGTCATGGGCTGGATCGGAGGAGCCACACAAAACCCGACACGAACAGGAAAGCTACAGATTGACTCAATGGCAGCCAATACGAGTGCCATCAGGATATACATAAGAAACGTGGGCGGCGTCGATGTGGTTCTGAACAAAACCTACGTTGAAGGCACGTTTGTCGCTAACAACTCCGCCATCACCGACAGCACCGGCGCCTTGCCTGTTCAAGCCGTGGCATACATTGAACTCAACTACACGATGGTCAAACACAACTTCTACGAGGTCATGATAGTCTGTAAGGACGGCACTGCAGTCAGCGGTTCAGTTGAAGCCAAGTAGAGTCCCAATTCCCTTCCTTTTCTGTATTCGCAAACGAAGAAGTAGGTTGAAGAACGTGCACAATGCTCTGTTCCATAATAAGAAAGGCGTAAGCGAAGTCATCGCAAGCCTAATCCTAATACTCATAGTCTCCGTTGCAGGAGTCATAGTATACTCGTACAGCCTAGGCGCCTTCAACTCCTCAAGCACTTTTCTCCAATCACAGACAAGCAACGAAGAGGAAAGAACTCAGGAACGATTCTCGATAATAGTCGTTTGGTGGAGCACTTCAAACCAGCTGAACCTAACCGTGCTGAACTACGGGAGAATAGAAGTTGCCATAGACGCCGTGTACGTTAATGGCACTGCGGTCTCGGTTTTTTTGAGCGGAAAGGGAATCACTGTTGGAGCGGGGCAACTAGTCTGGGTGAAGTTCACTTCTCCGTTTTCAATACTGTCTGGCAACGTACATGAGATTCTAGCTGTCAGCGAGCGAGGAGGCAAAAATGCGGTTTTCTGGAAAGCCTAGGCGAGGAAAGCGCGGGGTCGGTTCCATAATTGGAGCCACATTCATAGCTCTCATCCTCCTGTCAGGCTTCACTTTCTACACCTTGGTTCTCAGCATCATTGAGCACTATAACAGAACCACGGATACTATGGGTGAACTGGATTGGAATCGCAATAGAGAGAAGCTCAACATCAAAGACGTAAAAATAACAGGTGCCAACAAGTTGAACGTGACCGTTGAGAATGTAGGATCGGTTTCGTCACGCCTTCTTTGGCTTGGCATATTCAACAAGTCGATGACGCCGGAGGCTCAAGGCTATTACAGTCTTGCTGAACAAGTGGAACCTGCTGAAACTCGAAGCATAATTTCGGATTTCACTGTAGTGAAAGGGAACAAATACGTGGTGCAGCTAGTCACGGATTTGGGCAACGTGTTTGAGAACAAGTTCTATCCTGCAAGTGAAGTTAGATGCGCGCTGACTCTGGTGTCTGTTTCTCCAACAGCTTATCAGGGAAATAACATTACTATGTTTCTCACAGTGACTCATAACGATACAGAAGTTGACACGATTCAAAACATAACAGTAGGCCTTCAAGCAACACCGCCTGGACTTGTGTCGGTCCGAGAGCAACCAAGCTCACTCACTATAGAATCACTGGGAAGAGGCCAAAGTGCCTTCTTCAGGTGGGTATACAACACGACAGGAACCGGCGTTGTATCTTTCAATGCTACGTACGACCAAGCACCAATTGGCACTTACTTTCTGTCAACTGTGGACATACTTGCTCCCCCAGCAGCAGGAGGACAGTCGACGGTAACAATTGATGGTAAGAACTGTACTGCTCCGTATAACCCGTCACAGTGGACTCTGCTTGGGTCAACCGCGTACATCAGTGGTTCGGTTTCTGACTTGACTGACAACGACAGCAATTATGCAATTTTCCGCTCTTACTACACTGGAACAAATGCTGACATCAACGATTTCGTTGATAACAACTCATCAAATGTGGATGGTTTTGCGAACAGGGGAACGCACAGCAACTTTACTGCGATGCAATACGGTCCCGACGGTATAATGGATACTCTCAAGGAGGTTGACACAAGTCTAGGCGGCGTCGAACAATGGGTGTTGCCTACGGGGTTTGATGACCCTGGAGGCGTATGGTCAACTGAAACGAACGCCTATGACAATGACACTGGGACAAGGGCATCGTGTTCTGTGCCTCCAAACAGTTGGAGCAACTATTTGGTGCTCAATCACAGTGTAATAATCTGCAGTAAGATTCGATATTACATTGGCAGGTCTCAAACGGATCTTAGTCAGGTTCAGATTGACATCTACAATGGTTCATGGGTGAATGTCTATAGCGGAGCAGGTACTTGGGAGACTTACACAAACGTGAGTTTCACGGGGACATCTGTGACGCAGATGCGATTCAGATTCTACAATTCACATGGTGTCCAATCTAGAACCGCATACGTTTATGAAGGGCACTTTCTTCAGAGTCTGCCATCGCCTGCTTACGTATTAGATTTAGAGGTTCAGTGGTCAGGAGTGGATCTTAGTCAGACTAACGAATGGTTGTGCATCTACGGGGGAACTATGGCGTCAGAGAGTCTTCTAGTGGATGCCTGGAACGGTTCGGCTTGGAACAACGTCTTTGCCAGTCTGCTGAGTGGTTGGAACAATGTCTCGGTTTCCACCTATCTGGTAGCGTCAAATTTCACGATCAGGTTCAGAGATGCGAATCCGAGTGGGCCAACACAAAGTAATTGGAACATAGATGTATCGCTTCTGCATCTCTGGGCTGCAGCTATTGACCAATATACGGCAGAAGTTGAATTTGTGGGTTCATCGAATGTGCAGATCTGGACGCAGCTGGTCTGGCAGATCAGTAGTGCTTGGGACGTAGGCGCCGTCAATGTGACGATCCAGTTCTACAACTATGCGCTGGGCAGTTATGCCACTAGTGGAGATGGGTATGTCTCTTATGTTTCCACGTCGAGTGCAAATACCAACGAGCTGAAGAATCAGACAATAACATCGAATCCGACTGACTTCAAGAATTCCACCGGGTATTGGAGAGTTAGAATCAAAGGTGTTAAGGCTACGTCCACTCAGTTTCTGCTGAAGGCTAATTGGATAGACTTCGAAACCAGCTATTCATCCACGGGGGCCAGTGTGCCGTATAAGGCTTGGCAGCGGTACACGATTATGGCTACTACAGCTACAGGTGACCGGATACCATATGCCTACGTTTCTATTTATGCTAATGGAACAAGCGTAGTTTTTCGGAATGCGACAGACGGCACTCCTATTTCAAATCCTGGGTGGGTACGCTTGGATGCAAACGGAGAGCTTCAGTTGGAACTCCAATCGACGAATGGAACGGCGGAGGCTTTTGTGCTGTCAGCGGTTGTTGGAAGCGTCCTAGGTCAGAAGACCATAACACAGGAGGCTCCTTGATGAGCGTCTCAGGCGGCGATGAGCTTGGCGACTAAACAGAAGGTTCATGCAGATCGGAGACCTGTTCTAAGGTTGTTCAAGAGGAAGAAGGCTGCCGTGCCGCAGACCTTGAAGCCCGAGATCGTTGAGGCCAAAGATGGTGTTCCGCTTACTTTCAAGGAGTTTTATCCTGTGAATCCGCCATTTGGGTATGTTGGGATTAAGGCTGAGAAGGAAACTGGGCGGTTGTTGTATCTGGTTATTGAGCCGACGATGGACGAGGATGAGAAGAGAACGTTGGCGATGCTCAAGGTGATGTTGAAGGAAGAAGCTGATGTTCCCCTCACGGTTCTGAAGGACAATGTCCTTATTGAGAAGTATTTGAGAGACCGAATCAGCAGAGCGATAAAGGCGTTCAAGCTTGACGTTTCACAGGATTCCTTAGAGAAGTTCATCTACTATGTGAAGAGAGATTTCTTGGGCTACGGTATTGTTGATGTTCTTATTAGGGATCTAAACACAGAAGACATCAGCTGCAACGGCACTGGGATTGCCATCTATGTTTGGCACAGGTTCTACGAGTCAGTCCCCACGAACGTCGTGTTTGGTTCGCGAGAGGAGCTAAGCTCTTTCGTCACGCGACTTGCTTACAGGGCTGGGCATCAAATCTCTGTTTCAAGTCCGATTCTTGAGGGTGCGCTTCCAGAAGGGTTCAGGGTTCATCTGACGCTGGAGGAGGTTTCCAAGCGTGGCGACACGTTTACTATAAGGAAAATCAGGGCGAATCCCTTCACCATTGTTGACTTGATGAATCTCGGGACGATCACACCCAGCATGGCGGCTTACTTCTGGATTTTGGTTGAGAATTTGAGGTCGATCATTGTTTCTGGGGCTACGGCTTCGGGTAAGACTGCGTTGTTGAATTCGATTTGCACTTTCATCAGACCTGAGATGAAGGTGGTCACGATCGAGGAAGTTCGGGAGCTTCGGTTGCATGAGAACTGGATTCCGATGGTTACGCGGCCTTCGTTTCAGCCTGGGGTTCAGGAGGTTACTCTGTTTGACTTGTTGAAATCGTCTTTGAGGCAGAGGCCTGACTGCATTATCGTTGGCGAGGTTAGAGGCGAAGAGGCGTACACGCTTTTTCAAAGCATTTCTGTCGGTCATGGCGGGCTTTGTACTATTCATGCCGAGAATGTTGAGACGGTGGAGAAGCGGTTGTTGACTAAGCCGATGAGTATTCCGCCCATGTTGATTCCACTGATGAACGTGGTTGCACTGATTAATAGGACGAAGTTTAGGGATAATGTTGTTCGTCGTGTTATGGATCTTTCTGAAATCACAGGCGTTGATAGTAAAACCGATAGGGCTGTTTTCAAGAGAATGTGCGAGTGGGATTCGAGAGATGACACTTTTGCTTTGAAGGTCAAGTCGTTTGCTGAGAGCTTTGTTCTCAAGAAGGTTGCTGATCTCCGACATGTCCCGATTGAGAGCATCGTGGAAGAGTTGGAGAAACGCGAGTTGATCTTGAAGTGGATGGCTCACAAAGGCCTCAAGAGCTATGATGAAGCGGCTGAGGTGATCAGGCGGTATTATCTGAATCCTGGCGAGATCTACAACAGGGCGAGGTTTGAGGCTTAAATGGCGAGGCTTGGCTTGGCTGATTGGGTAAAGAATTTCAGCTTCAGGCTGTTCGGCAGAGCGGTCCCTAGCTTCGCTGCTTTGAAGCTGGTTTACCAGAGAAGTGGGATTTCGCTTCTATATGAGTCTTACATATCGGTTATATTTTTTGCTATTTTTCTGGCTTTCGGATCTACTGTCGTCGTAGGTTTTGTGTTGCATATTGTTCTGTTCAAGTTGACGCTGTTTCAGAGCATTGTTGCTGTTCTGACGTTATCATTGGTGGTGGCGCTGCTTGTTCCTGTTGTTTTCCTTCTTCTTCCTTTGCTGCGGGTGAATCAGAAAAGGAATGAGATTGACGCGAATCTCGTCTATACGGTTGGCTACATGGGTGTTCTGTCGGCTGGCGGGGTTTCGGTTGAGCGGATCTTCAATCGTGTCGTTGAAGTAGAGTCTAGGGCTGCGATCAGGGATTTGGCGAAGAGGGTTATTGCCAATGTGCGGATGTTTGGGTTGGATGTGGCTTCGTCTTTGGATGATGTTGGGAGTCGCAGTCCTTCGGATGTCTTCGGGAAGCTTTTGATTGGTGTAGTGAACACGATTAAGACCAGCGGGGACTTGAAGAGTCTGCTGGTTTTTGAGACTAAGAGGTTGTTGACCGTTAAGCGTGAGCAGTTGAAGAAGACTTTGAGCACTTTGATTGCGTTGGCTGAGCTCTATGTCACGGCTATGGTTATGGCGCCGATCACTTTCATTGTCATGCTTACGATTCTTTCTGTTTTGGGGACTACGCAGTTTGGGTTGTCGCCTGCTACTCAGTTGAATCTGATAGTGTTTTTTGGGCTTCCTGTGATTTGCATTGTCTTCATAGTCGTGTTGGATGGGGTTTTGCCGAAGGAGGAATAGTCATATGTACTTCAAGAAGAGGTTCAGAGTGGCGGTTTGGGCGATTTCGGTAGGCGTTGGGGTTTCAATCATGTTGATTCCTCTTGCTTTGGGGCTTTATGTGCCTGAGCAGCCTTACCTGATTCCTCTCAGTCAGCGCGTTAACAACGTCTTTGCTTTGGGCTTGGTTATAGCGTTTGGTTTTCCTGCTGTGGTTGAGTACAGCAATTATGTTTGGGGTAGGCAGATTGAGCATGCTATTCCTAGGCTTTTGCGTGATGTTGCTGAGTCTGTGCGTTCCGGTGTGACTTTGCCTAGGGCTGTAGAGGAGGCTTCTCAGCGTGGTTATGGGCCTTTGTCGAAGGAGCTTGAGCATGTGATTTCGATGTTTGTGCTTGGGGCTAGTTGGGAGGAGGCGATGATGTCTCTTGCTAAGCGTGTTCGTCGTCCGAGTGTTTCTAGGATGGCGACTGTTTTGATAGAGGCTAATCAGACTGGCGGCAGGATGAGTGAGGTTTTGGATACAAGTGTCGAGCTTTTTTCGAGTTTGGATGAGTTTAAGGAGGAACAGTTCAACAATATGAGGCCGTATTTATTCACGATTTACATGGCTACGATCATTTTTCTGGTCATTGCATACGTTGTGCTACATCAGTTTCTGGCTCCGCTTTCTGTTGCCGCAACGAATGCGGTTGCAGGCGAGGCTGGAATGTTGCCTAGCGTTTTGGATATTGACTATTATGTTTCGATTTTGTTTTGGGCTTCTATGGTGGAGTCGTTTTTCGGAGGGTTCATCGCTGGGAAAATTGGGGACAGGAGTTACTCGGCTGGCTTGCGTCATTCGGTTATTCTTGCCGTTGTGACGCTGGTTTTCTTCAACGTTACGGGAGTGTAGACTGGAGTGGGCGAAGAGCGAAGTGCTGAATTGCAGGCGCATGCGCCACTTGTCTTAGCGTCTGCTAGGGCTGAGGAGAAGGAGCTGGATCTTCTGCGTAGGCTTGTGAAGAAGGGTGTTTTGGAGTTGAGGCCCTCGTTGGATAAGTCTGGGATTCATTATGCTGATGCTGAGGAGGTTCTGAAAAGTGGCGATTCGGGTTTTGTGAAGAGGGTTCTTGAGGATTTGACAAAGAAAGGTGCGCTTAAGTCGAAGATTGTGAAGAGGGTTCTGACTTGTCCCAAGTGCGATTCGCCTGAGGTTCATTCGAAGTTTACGTGTCCCAAGTGTGGTTTCGATGGTGTTGAGCTTACGGCGCTTCTTGAGCATATGAAGTGTGGGTATATTGGTACGAGGAGCGATTTTGTGAAGGGTTCTGACTTGGTTTGTCCTCGTTGCAGCACAACGCTTTCAGGTGCGGCTGGGAATTACAGGGTTATCGGAAACTTTTATCAATGCGATAGTTGTGGCAATCGTTTTGATAGGCCTGAGGTTTTGCATGTGTGCCAGAATTGTGGCAGGTCTTCCACGTATCACGATGCCGCGTATGTTAAGCTGTTTTCCTATCGAGTCAGCGAGGATGTGGTCAAGGAGTTCGGGCGTGAGCTGCCTATTTTGGACAACACGAGGAAGCTTTTGACGGACAAGGGGTTCACGGTCAAGTTGCGCGCCAAGGTTTCTGGAAGTTCTGGGGTTCAGTCCTCTTTTGACATTGTAGCAGAGAAGGGTGATGTGCGTTTGGTTATAGATGTGTCTGTTGAGGGGAACAAGAATGATATTATCGGGTTGCTTGCCAAGAAGATGGACGTTAATCCCACTAGGGCTTTGATTCTTGACTTGTCCGATGGTGACGAGTTGACTCTTCTGGGCAAGGTCTATGATATTGTCGTGCTTAAGGCTAGAGTTGACCAGAGTATTCCTGACGAGTTTGAGAGTTTTCTGGCTTCTTCGGTGCCGAAACCCGCTGGCAGTTCTAAACCGTGAACATACATGCTATGTCCTAGATATTAAATTTTCAGACTGCATGAGAGTATTTGTCTGAAATAGCAGGAAATCGAATCATTGCATTTTTGAATCACGGCTCACGTGTGCAGACTGAACACGCAAAGCCGTCGAATTCGGAATCTGAATCTCGAATAATAGTAATTCCTATCTCATTTTCACAAGTATTAATACTCGCGACATTGTTTAAATTGAAGCACGCTATCGTGTCAGAATCTCATGGAGAGAAAAAGCGCGCAGAACGACTATAACCGTAAAGAAATGAAAGAGTAGCCCGAAACCGCAAGAGGAGTTTTGCTGTTGTCGATAACTGGACAGAAAGATTTGGTGGCCAAGGTTACGCGAAAAATCTTTGAGGAAGCTACTGCCTCAAGCTTAGGCTCAACCTTTCACTTGATCATATCCTTCCATCTCAAAAAAAAGTTTGGCAAGGATCCCTACGAAATACTCATAGACGACCCCAAAATCTTCTACAATGGACTCAGAGAAATTCTTGGCGAAGGCGCCGAAGCCATCATCAGTCTCGTGGGCACGTTCATAACAGTGAAATACAGAACAAGCTGCACCGCAGACGAATTCACAAAACTGTTCACCAGAAGCAGCGAAGCATCAAAACAACAACTCACCCAGATATTCACAGACCTGATCAAACAAGAAGAAAACAAAATCAAAGCCACATAACCCAACCGAGACTAACAAGAATGAAACAAACAAAAGAATACATCGCCAACTATTTGCACTGCTCAGGCGTCCTAGAAGAAAAAGTAGCAGACGCATACGCAAGCTTCGCCGATCAAACCGAAAACCCGACAATCAAAACCCTTCTGTTCTTCATAGCCCTTGACAGCCAAAAGCACTCAAGAATCCTGAAGACGTTAAGCAAAAACATCACGAAAACCGAACCAACCACGGAAGAATGCCAACAAATCCTCGGGAAAACCTGGAAAACCTCCTTCATGCGAGCCCAACAAGAAACACTGAAAAAACAGAAAATCACAAGCAAAGAACTAGCCTCCCTCTTAGACAAAATGATAAACTTCAAAAGCTTCGTCGGCGAAGAATACCTGACGACATTGCACCTCAAAACTCTAGAACTCATAGCGAAAGACAAGGAAATAGATCCAATAAGTCTAAAGAAAATCTTGGAATGGATAATCGAAGACGAAGAAAGACACGAAATAATCATGGCAAGAATCAAAATCCTCATTACGCAACAAAACAAAAAGAGGACACCAAATCCCCATAGAACCATATCAAGCTTGTCCCGTGTTGCACTTCGAAGCAAGAGCTGTGAGATGCTGTTTCAGATTACGGATGCACAAAGCACTCCAACGGCAAACCTTGACAAGCCGGCTAAAGACGGAGCTCGCCCTCAAACTACTGCATAAGTTTGGCTAGTTCCTCCCTGTTAGTGTTTGCGCTAGGGTGTGCGGTGCCTGTGATTTTAGGGAGATCTCAAAAGGCTGACAAGCAGAAGTGCTGACACGTTTCGGTTGGAGTTTGAGGGAGTTGCTGCGGAACAAAAGCTCGCGTGTTTTGTAGCGTAGGATGAGGTTTAGCCACTGGTTTGTTGTGGCTGGTTTCGTTCTGGTATCAATTCTTTGATCATCATTAGGGTTGCTTGGTGTCTTTTTTCGTCTTGGATGATCCATTCTAGGATCGTGTTGAAGTATCCTAGGTCCAAGTTTCGTTGTTTTGCTAGGAGCCTGACTATTTCAATGTTTGTGATGGTTAGGTAGCCTTCTGCAAAGTAGTTTTCGAGTTTTGCCATTCCATCTATGAGCGTAGCAAGCTCTTCGGTTGTGACTTTTTCCTTTTTTGATAGTTCTTCGATGGAGGTGATGATCCAGTTTTTCCAGCCTTTTCCCCAAATCTGCTCGCAGTCTTCTATTTTGACTTCTTGTTTGGCGATGTTGTCGGCCATGCTTCTTAGAATTGCAGAGTGTTTTGTTGTGTCATGGAGTATGTATTGAAGCAGGGATTTTATCTGCTGGTTTTCTACTCGATCGGATAGATGCTTGTATGCGTTTGCTACTCTTCCTTCTACGATGCTTGAGCAAAGAAGGTATTTGGCAATGTCTTTCATGTCTCTGAGTGGTTCCATGCTGAATCATGAGTCGGCTGCATCTATTACGGTTATGTGGACTGTGGATGTTGATTCTGATTTCAAATGCTGGTAGCGCTGCCCTCTGCAAAATCTGAACTCCCTCTATGTGATAGAGAGGTCATATTTCCCGCCGACCGAAAAATTTCCGCATCTCAGTTTGCGTCTTTGAAGAAAAGCCTTGTTTCTCCCATGGTTTTCACGTCTAACGCTTTGATCTTGACCACCATCGGAAAATCTCTCACAGCTCTTCCCAATGCTAGACAGTGTTGCGGTGGCAAATCTCTGGCTATCAGTTTTACGGTTTCAACATCCACGCGTGCAGCACGCGAGACCACATCCAAGTCGTGTTCATTCGTGAAATTGAACAGGAAAATGTTGTCGGCTTGGCGATAGATGTTCTCTTTGACCGTGTCAGGCTGATTTGTTATGAACGTGGTGAAGATTCCGAAATGCCTCATACGCGTTACAATGTCATCCCAATAGGTCTCGCGAAGATACAGATGCGCTTCCTCCGCAAAAAGGAAAGCCGCTTTCAGCTTCCAACTCGTCAACAGATCAATCATCTTTCCGAGCACATACTCCACGACGATCTGCCGATCAATAGCCGAAGTGTTTCTCAAGTTGATGATAACTGCGCCGCCATGCTCTTTGGATTTGAACATGCAATCCTCCAACTCTGTGCTTTCTGCAACGTTGTCCGTAAAGAAACCAGAGTTCATCAGGGAATGAAAACGGGAAGCCA
>Ga0315289_10014373_pt1 | contig 11055 bp, 15 predicted proteins | sample YL17G11_40_MG_FD_203452 | JGI IMG/M metagenome (GOLD analysis project Ga0315289, IMG submission 203452) | Sediment microbial communities from Yellowstone Lake, YNP, Wyoming, USA - YL17G11_40 | ecosystem: Environmental > Aquatic > Freshwater > Lake > Sediment | place: USA: Wyoming | collected...
GAGCAAGGGCGCTGAGCGTTCCCCAATGCTGGCGGCCAGCATCGAGGCGCAAGAGGCGGCGACGATGCGCCAGCAAGCGGGCAACCTGGCGCTGGCGTCTCAGGCAGCGGAAACGGTCAAGGCGCGGTCGGGCAGCGGTGACGTCACCCTGATGCTACCGCATGAGAAACGCGGGCGAACGGCGCCGGCGGCCCCGTCACCCGTGAGAGTGCTACCAGAGCCTACACGCGAGGTGGCGGGCTGGATTGTGGACACTGAGCGGGCGCTTCTGCCCGAGGTGGTGAGCGATGGCGACGATTGAACAAACCTTCGTAGACAAGGCCAACAGACTGGCGCGAATTGTGCCACACGTTCTTGTACAGCGTGGGTTGGATCCATGCTTCACGGACTGGGTACTGACCCGCTCCGAGGGCGGGCAAACCTGGCTTTTCGGTGCACTGGACACACGGCGCATTGCCCGCATGGAGCAGTACATCAGCAGCGATCTACTGCATCAGGTTTCGACGGTGGCGCGTGGCGTTCCCGTCTATCTGAGCAACACAAGTGGCCTACGATACGGATTCCTACTCAGCGGACGGCCCCGTCTACCTGGCCATGTGGACTTCCCTGGCCTGGAGCGCGGCACGGTTCGCATGGGGGTTGACCTGCGCGGTGAGGTACGGTGCACCTGGGACCGCCTCGGGCACCTGCTGGTGGCGGGCATGACTGGGAGCGGTAAAAGTGTGTTCCTGCGGCTACTGGCCCATCAGGCAATCGCGGACGGCGCGCGGCTGCTGCTGGCCGACCTGGACGGCGCAACCTTCCCCATGCTGGCGGGTTGCCCTTCCCTGGTGGCACCTGTTGCGGGCAACCCTCAAGAGGCCCATGCGGTGGTGGGGCTGGCCCTGGGGGAATGCGACAAGCGCGCGGCGCTGTACGCGGCTGCGGGCGGATTCCCTGACAACCTGGTGGACTACAACGCGCAAGTCGTCAAGGGCGGTGAGGACCCCTTGCCCCGTCTTCTGGTGATCCTCGATGAATACAACGCAACCGCCATAGCCAACGGCGGCGCGCGTGGGCAGTTTGCCAGTGATACGGCTACCCTGGCCTGGCGCGGGCGTAAGTTTGGCGTCAACCTGGTATGCGCGGCCCAAGACTTCGCGAAAGAGGTGGTCGGGCGTTTCCGTGATCAGGTGGCCCCGATCCTCTTTCGCGTTCAATCGAAAGAACTGGCGCGGTCGGTGGGATGCTCCAATGCAGTGCACATCACCCGGCCCGGGCGGGCGGTGTCCACCAGGTGGGGGGTGTTTCAGGCGTACTTTTTGGACAAGTCAGAACTGGCGATGGCGGGCGCGGGTGGCGCGGGCGTTCTATCTGCCGACGAACTCGCGCTTGCACTTTGGGCGATCGAGGCCAACGACGGCTATCTTTCGCTGGCAGACATTCAGGCGGGCGGGCACGCGGGCGCGCACGCGCGTATGACAGAATGGGCGGCCCGTAAGTTAGCAGAGTCATGGGAACTTCGCGGTTGGCTGCGAAAAGACAACCAGAGTGGGAACAAGCGGAAGGTTACCGACGAACTCGAAAAGGTGGCTGCATTACTCAAACCGCAATCCCCTCAATCCCCTCAAACCCCTATCTCAAACCACCAAACCGATTCTCAAACCGATCTTGCGCAACTCTCACACTCTCAAACCGCCAATTCGGCCCGTGACGGCGCCCTCCTGGCCGACGTTCCCGGCGCGCTTGTCCCGATGGTAGGGTACGGCCTGTACAAACCTGCGGCTGGCACCTTGCAGCGGGTGAGCAAATGATTATCGAGGCCCGTTACACTACTCACGGCGAGACGTCTGCATACGCATATCACGGGCGACCGGCACAAAAGGATGCTCAGAGCGCGGCGGCCTGGCAATTCTACTGCCCCGATCGTCGAGCTGAGGCTGCCAAGCGTGAGTACGACCGCCAGCAGGTAAGCAAACCGTTCGTGTACGAGCCGGACGGACTACCCAACTTCCCTGAGTGAGGTACAGCATGGATAACGAAAACCTGGAGCGAGTGCTTAGAATGGCAGACGGCGCAAGCGACGCGATCCGCCGACGGGTGGCGGACCTAGAGCGCGTAGAGGGCGAACTTGCCAACCTGGACGGCCACACCTGTACCGGTGTGGAATACTGGCGACGGGAAGCCGGGAAGCCGGACCGCCTCTATATGAACCATTCCATTGACCAGGCATGCCCGCTTCACGGCAAGCCGTCACCCGGCGGGCGGCTGCGTTCCTACGTAGGGAGCGACCAGGACCGTATTGCAGAAGCACGGGCGGTGCTGGCCCTGGAGCGCACACGGCACGATCTGGAGCGTGAGGCGGAAGTGATCCGGCATGGCGTGACGTCCTGCGGTTACTACTTGCGCCAGTTTTACGGCAACCTGGGGGTGAGGGTTGGCGACGACGGCAAGCCGTGGTGACGGTGGGCGGCCTGGCCCACGTGGTGGCGGTCACCATCGGTGGTGACGGTGGGCGGCCTGGCCCACGTGGAAACCGTCACCATTGGCCCGTGGTGACGGGAAACGCCGGCGGCCGTTTGGGAATTGTCACCAGTGGTGACAGGCGGGTGGTGCCAATGCCCACGATCCCGACCGCGACGGGCACGGCTTGTCACCATCGGATGGTGACAAGAAACGCTGGCCAGCATCGAGCTCACGTCACCATCAGGGGGGTTCGATCCTATAGGTTTACGTTCTAAAACTCATAGACAGGGGTGCAAGGATGGGGACAACTCAAATCGTCAACGGTATTCTGGTCACGTTCACAGGAGACCCACTTAAGAAAGCGATTGAGATTGTGGGGATGTTTGACCGCCTGGCCTGCGGCCTGCTGCTGATGAGCCACAGGACCAAAGCGAACCAAAACAGAAGGGAGGTGAAAGCAATGTCATCAGTCGTGGAACTGAAAGCCGAACTGCAGCGGCTGGCCGGTGACCTGAGCGAGCATGCCAACGACGACGCAGGCAACCTGCGGGCGGTGCTGCGGTACGGTGTAACGGAGTTGGAAAGACTGGCGGCGGACCTGGACGAGGCCCAAGCCGGCCCGGCGGGCGGCTGACCGCCTATCCCTGTCCCCCACTCGGGCACGGGTGGGGGATAGACGCGAGGCGGCCAGCACGCGAGCGCACGTCACCACAGAATGGAGGTATACATGGACAACGTAGCACTGACCACGACTGGGCAAACGAGGGTTGACCTGATCCCGACTGGCGCGGATAAGTGCGCACGGTCACGGCTGGCCCACTTCGTAAGGTGGCAGACCTCGCACGGGCGGCCCTGGCACGATCCCGACTTGACGGCATACCGTGACGCGATGCTGGCCGACGGCAAGCAGCCGGCTACGGTGGCGGCCCATCTGTCTACTGTGCGGGCGCGGTATCGAGCCATAGTCAAGGACAACGCGACGCGCCAGGCGCTTTTCGACGCGGCGGCCCAAGTCGTGGGGGTTGGCCCTGCGGACCGCAAAGCGTTCGTTGACGAAATGCTCACGCGCATAGAGAACGCGATTGACCCCGACCTCTCACCCGTCAAGCAGGTTACGCGCCAGGATAGGCCAGACAGCGACGAACTCAGGTTGACGGCTGAGCAAGCAGGCGCATTGCTGGCGGCCCCTGGGGTTGACACTGCGCGGGGGTTGCGTGACACTGCCATAATTGCTCTACTCCTGTGCACGGGCGTTCGTGAGGCAGAACTTACGGCGCTAGATGTGCCAGACCTGCGGCAACGGTTGGGCGGTGAGTTGGCCTTGCACGTCCGAGAGGGGAAGGGTTGCAAAGAGCGGCTTGTCCCCTACGGCGCTTTGTCGTGGGCACTCGCTATCGTTGACCGGTGGCTAGAAGTGGCGGGCGTCCAGGTGGGCGCGGTGGTTCGTGGATTCTACCGCGACGGCCAGACAGTGCGGCCTGGACGGCTGACGGTGCGAGCGGTACAGGACGTCTTGGGCGCTTACCCCATCGTGGCGGACGGCGACCTGGTCACGGTCAAACCGCACGACTGCAGAAGGACCTACGCGCGGCGGCTGTACGAAGCGGGCGTCGACGTCGTGGCGATCCAACAGAACTTGGGCCACTCTGACCTCAAGACCACGTTAGGGTACATCGGCGCGCTAGACGTGGCGCGACGGCGGCCCCCTGCGATCTACGCTTTCGACGTGGCCGGCCTGATGCACCAGGCAAAAATGGCGTTTGACGGTGAAAACTGATTGCGTAGAATTGAGAGTATACGAAGTGAACACTTGCGGGCAGTCCGGAGGACCCGGACGCGGCAACCTGGCCCGGACCTGGCCCGGACCTGGCCCGGGTGAGGGTGACCGGCGTAGAAATGCCCCTGGGGGCATTCCTGGAGGTGGACGGTGAGCGAACAAGCGAACATGCTAACACTGGAGGGGCGTAGAGCGTTCGTGGCCGACGTTTGGCCCACAATAGCGACCTGGGTGTATCGCGCATACCAGGAACACGGTAGAGGCGCGGTGATCATCCGTGGGGGACTGAACGGACCCGAACCGCCAGAGTACATACCACTATCGCCCATGTCAACCTGGCCCAATCCTGAGTGTGAGCAATATGCCAGGGACTACGATCCCAAGACTGAGGTAGTCATTATTTTTGTGTTGGGTGACGTTGTGGCGGCTGGCCGGTGGACTGCTGAGTCGTTTGCCACACCTAAGAGGGTACACAAATGGAGTGAACAATGAAACGACGATGGGCACGACGATGGGCGCTGGCGGTCGGGCTGATGCTGGCGGTGGCAATATCGTTGGCAATCGGCTACTACCTGGGCGCGTGGTTGCGGCTGGTGACCTCGCGGTGATCCTGGAGGGAGCGATGAGCAAGAACGGCACGAACGTCAAACGGTGTTCCATCTGCGGGCAAGTCAAGAGCCTGGCCGACTTCTACGCGGACAGTCGCCAGAAGTTGGGCAAGATGAGCGCGTGTAAGTCTTGCGTTCGAGCTGAGCGCAAAGCCAAGCGGGCACAACGCCGGGCGGCTGACAATGCCCGGCGGGCGCGTGATCCTGTAACGGCACGCCAGAAGGATGCTGCTTACTACCAGGAGCACAAAGCCGAGCGCAACGAAGCGCAACGGCGGTATCGAGCCAAGAGACGCAAGAGGCAAGGCAATGCGTAACCGATGTAACGCAGTTTGCAGAAAACAGGCAAAAAGGGCGGTTATGGTAAGTTATTGGCATTACATAACCTATGTAGTCGGAAGTAGAATATCAGGTATTGCAGCAATGCTCCCGATGATTGCACGGTGCACGGACAACCTGAGCGGGTGGGCGATCCTATGGGTTTATGTTCATAAATCTTTAGAAATTGATCCGCTTTTTTGGGGTTTTGGCCTTGCGCGCTTGGGTGAACGTGCTACAATATCGACACAATGTAAGGATGCCCTCGCATGTCTGCGTGGACGGACACTGCGGGGGATCAGGGAATTGGCAGCGTGTGGCAACGCTTGCTCCAATAGCGCGGTTGATTGGGGGCAGGGTTCTACATCCTCTCGGGGAGGGGTAGGTCTCTGCCCCTTTTCGTTATTCTGGAGGTTGGTATGAGACGGGATGCACGTTTCAATCTGGCGATGAGTGACGAGGAGAAGTGCACACTGGAGGCACTGGCGGCCTGGGACGGCACGAGCGCGGCTGCAACACTCCGGCGGTTATTGCTCAGCGAATCGCGGCGGGTGGGGCTGCTCCAGCCGATTAGCGCGGGCGGCCAACTGGGGGGGCTGGATGCGCTGGCCGGCGGTGACGGCGGCGACGTCCGCCGGGGGGAGGTGGGCAACGATGGTAACAGGTGATGTAAAAGCCAAACCCGCCGGTGGCGCCGGCGGGCAGGGCGGTGGTGCGTGGAGCATTCCAGATGCCCCTATTTTACCACACGGTTTCGAGAGTGTCAATCCCCTGGCGGCCTGGCACTTGGCCCGTCTGCTGGCGGGGGCGGCTGACGCTGACGCGGCCTTGATCCGGGAGACGTGGCCCACTGTGCCATTGAACGGGGGGCGGCCCGATCTTGCCCTGGTGACCGCCTGGCTGGGCACGATCCCAGACCTCGCGCGGGCAGTCAAGGGTATTGACCCGTACAGGCTGCCAGAAGTCACCCCGGCAACGTCAAACGTGTTGCCTGGCGACATTCCAGAACTGCCCGCAGAAGCACGGTTGACGCCAAGTCTGGCAGACGACGCGCGGGCGGTGGGGGCATGGTTGAATGACTATGTGGACTACGCAACGCGCAAAAGCCCACGAACCCCGGCGCTGTTTCACGAGGCGGCCGGCTTGTTCGCTGGCGGGTTGGCAATCGCGCGGCGGCTGCGTCTTCCCCTCGCACACGATGACGTATTCCCCAACCTCTACATTCTGTGGATTGCGGCCACTACGTTGTGGGCCAAAAGCACGGCGTTGCGGATATTGACTGACCTGACAGACGAAGCCATACCACACCTGCTACTGTCAAGCGAGTTTACCCCGGAGGCCCTTTTGGGTGAGCTGGCAGGGGACGAGCCAACCGGATTGACGAACCGGGATGAGGCAACCCGCAACCTGTGGACGGCTGGACGCAACTTTGCCGGGCAGCGTGGGGTTGTCTTAGATGAGGCCAGCGCGCTTTTCGCTGGGTTTCGGAGAGACTACATGGCCGGGACCGCCGAACTACTTTTGAGGCTGTATGACGCGCCTGCTCACTATAGGCGCAACACGCGCGGGGGCGGTTACCTGGTGATCCGCAACGCGGCGCTTTCCTTCCTGGGCGCAACCACCCCGGCAAGCCTCAAACGCGCAGACACGGCGGCGGCGTGGCACGACGGTCTTTTCCCCCGCTTCGTGCTGCTCACTCCTGACTGTCACCCCGTCTATGCACTGGGTGACACACGGCCAGAGCCGCCACAAGCGATGGTCGGGACTTTGAAACGGTTGACGGGGGAACTCCTGGATGTTCCTACCTTTCCCGATCCGCCACACGTCCGGGATGTTGTAATAGACTGTGAGGCCCATCAGGCGTGGGGAAAGTACGACAAGGCCCTGACACACGATCTCCTGACCGCTGACGATGCGCCAGATGGGCGGCTATGGGGGACTTACGGCCGGCTGCCTGCGCAAGCCTTGAAAGTGGCCGTGATTCTGGCTGCACTCGACTGGGCAGGCGGGCAGTTACCAGAGCCGAGAATCACCCTCGCACATTGGGGGCGCGGGCAGATGATTGCCGAGCAATGGCGGGCGTCTGCCCACAGGCTGCTTGCACACCTGGCAGACGATGCGGGCGACGGGGAGGAAGAAAACCGCCTGGTGCGTATACTCAAAAGGGCAGGTAAGCCCTTGACAGCACGCGAGGTGGGGCAATATCTTCACAAGCGGCGCGATCTGGTAGAAGTGATGCTATCCGATCTTGTCAAGGATGGTCTGGCGGAATGCATCACCGACAAGAAGGTGACGCGGTATCGCCTCAGGGCGGGAACGTAGCAGGATGAGGTTATCACCCTAAAGGAAGTGTAGCAAGTGTAGCGTAGCAAGTGTAGCAAGTGCTACACATGGAGAGAAGCATGGCCGACCTGCTGACAGTGCTAGATTCCAATCTACGCCGGGTAGCGTCTACCGACGGCGACGAATACGCCGGCCCTTGTCCCTTTTGCGGCGGCCATGACCGCTTTCGTGTGTGGCCCAATGCGGCCCATCCTCACTGGTGGTGTAGGCAGTGTGGCAAGCGGGGGGATGCGGTGGACTACCTGCGCGAGCGCGAGGGGTTGACCTACCAGGAAGCCTGCGAGCGGTTGGGGGCGGTGAGTGTAATCGGTGCATATCGTCAAGAGCGTGAGGTGATCCCGGCGGTTGCGGCCGAGGCGGCCCGGCCCACCTGGAAGCCCGGGGCGGCGCTGGCAGTGGTGAGCGAGTGCGAGGCGGCACTTTGGACCGAGGCGGGCGCAAAGGCGCGCGACTGGTTGCATGGTCGTGGCCTGGCTGATGACACGATCCGAGCCTGGCGGTTGGGGTACAATCCTACCGACGGCCGGCGCCTGCATGGCCTGCGCATACCTCGCGGTATCGTGATCCCGTGTTTCGTTGACGGCGCGGTGCAATATGTCAAAGTGCGCCGGCCTGTCCCTCCCTTGCCTGGCCCCAAGTACCAGCACGTGGCGGGCGGGAAACCTGCCCTATTCGGCCTTGACCGCCTCTCCTGGCAGCGGGTGGCGGTGATCTGCGAGGGGGAACTTGACGCGATCCTGCTACACCAGGAAGCGGGCGACCTGGCCGACGTCGTGGCCCTGGGCAGTAAGGGTACTCACCCGGCCATGCCCTGGCTGGCCCGGCTGCTGACCGCCGCGCGGTGGCTGGTGGCCCTCGATTGCGATGCTGACGACGCGGCTGCATGGTGGGGCGACTTCTCGCCGCGTGTGCGACGTGTGCGACCTCTCCAGGGTAACGACGTGACAGAGTTTCATCAGGCGGGCGGTGATCTCCGAGCCTGGGTTGTGTACCACCTGGAGCGAAACGCCGAGCCGGTGAGGGCGGACCACGAACAAGCCGACAGTCTGGGCGATCTGGATCCGCTTATCCGGGTGGCAGTGGAAGAACTGGGCGCGGTGGTGCAAGTCGTGGACTGCTGAGCAAAGAGGATAAAGCAGATGGAAATCTCACAAAAGACGAAGGTGGCCCGGCTGGAGGCGCAACAGGCAGATGCCGAGGCGGCGCTGGCGGCGCTGGCCTGCGCGTTATCCGACGATGAATTGACGGCGACGCTGGCATACTGGTGGCTGGAGGATAGCACATTTCTGCATGATTACGCCATGAAAGAGGGAGGTATTGAGGGGTATGACCTGGCGGTGTCCCAATACCGCGAACTGTGCGCCGATCCCGAGCGGCACCTTGCCCTTTATGCGTCTGCGAATCTAACGCTATGGGACCGTTTGACCTCGCGGCAGCGGGCGCTTTTGGGCTGGCCCAAGACGCGGGGGAAAATGGAAAGGGAACTGCGGGGAGTGGGGGAAAACTGGCCGGCCTGGCACGCGGCGGCGCTGGCCCGACGGTTAGAGGGTTTGGAACAAGAACGGCGGGCGATCGTTGAAGCCTGGGCGGTAGAGCGGGCAGGGTTGGCAGATTTTGGCAGACAATGGCAGACCTCGGGCAATTGACGCACTTCTTTGCTGCCCGACGGTGAGGGCGGCGGCGAAAAGGGCCGGCCTGGGGGAACGTACAATCTATCGTTACCTGGCCGATCCTGACTTTAGGGCGGAACTTCACAGGCGGCAAGATGAAGTTCTTACAGCGACGACGGCTGCCCTTGCCGGTGGGATGGGTACCGCAGTTCAGGCGCTGGCCGGTGTGTTGGACGATCCCGAATGCCCGCAAGCGGTCAAAGTGCGGGCTGCGTTGGGCTGGCTGCGTGAGGGACGCGCGATGGTTGAAACCGACAACCTGGTTGACCGGGTGGCAGCATTGGAAAAAGTGCTGCTTGAGACGGGCAGTGATTGACGCGCGATCTGTAGTTGTGGGGAAACGAGCAAATGGCCCGGAACCTGAGACAGCGTATTGAGGATCTGGAGAAATCGCGTACAGCGGGGTACTGTACATGCAATCTCACAGACGAGCAACGACTGGCCGAGATTATGGCCCTGTTGGAACTCGCACGAGCGCGTGAGCGTGAGCGGGCGCTGTTTGGTCGTCCCTCCCCTGAAGTAACGCCAGAGGAGTGGGCGCGCCTGGCTAAGATAGAGGCCCTTCTTGCTGTGGCACGGAAGCGACATGACGACGCGGCCCAAGGCACGAGGCCGGCTATAGGGTTAGCATCATAATCCCATAGGGTTGCATGAGAGAGATAAGGAGAAAAAGCGATGAGTGAAAAACTGACGGCGGAAGAGGTGCAGCGGATAGAAGAACTGCGGCGGCAACGCAGGGCCAGTGAGCGCGCGGCTGATGCACGGATTGAACAAGAACGCCAACGCCGGGTGGATGAGCAAGAGAGGGAGCGCCGGGAGCAGGAAGAAAAGCGCGCGGCGATACAGGCGCTGGCGAAGCAAGAACAGCAACGCCGGGCAGAGGAGCGCCAGAAGCGAGAAGCGGAGCGGGCAACGGAGGACGCCGGCTTGAGGGCGCGCAGTCTGGTCCTCACTCAAGAACGCACGGCGGCCCAATCTGCTTTGACCGAGGCGGAAGCTAAGGTGGCCCGGGCGCGCGCGTTTGGGGATCCCGGCTTGAAAGAGGCGCGGGCGGCGGTGATCCGGGGGCGACGGGAAATCGAGGAGCTGACGGCGGCCCTCGATGTCCTGGATGCTGAACTTGCCCGGCTGAACCCCGGCACACAGTTTGGCAAGTACAAGAGGACTAGGATTTGACGGGCACTGCTTGACCTTGGGCGGTTGACGTGTTATTGTCTGAGGCGATCGCGCGCTTGCTGGTGGCAACGAAAGCGGACGGGCAAAGCGCTGAGACCGTGACGGCCTACAGGCGCAAACTCAAACCGCTTATCGTCTTCCTGGGTGACGTCCAGGTGGGAAGCATCAGCGTTGACGATCTGCGGCGGTATGTCGCCAGTATGTGGGACAAGGGGACGCTGTACGTGGACCATCCATACCACGAACCTCGCGCGGGCACTCTCTCACCCTTCACAGTGGCCGGGCGCGTGAGGGCGCTTAAGCGGCTGTTTTCTTTCCTGGAGCAAGAGGGGCACGTAACCGTCAACCCTGCGCGGAAGATTAAGACTCCAAGGCCCCGGCGCGATGAACCCAAGGCGGGTAGCATGGCAGACTTTAGGGCGCTGTTGCGTACCACTGACGGGGGAAGCGTAGACGATCTACGAGATAGGGCGATCTTGCTTCTGCTGGCGGATACCGGTTGTAGGGTTGGGGGATTGTGCGGCCTGCGGGTGGCCGACGTCCACCTTGAAAACGGCCTGGTGTCCCTCACGGAAAAGGGCAGCAAGGCCCGGCTGGTGCCAATCAATCCCTTGACGGCGGACGCGGTACGCGCCTGGCTGGCGGTGCGGCCTGTGGACCAGGGACCGGCGCTTTTCGTCAGCCTGAGTATGAGCAAGCGGGGGGCGTTGGCACCTGG
>Ga0315289_10014374_pt1 | contig 11054 bp, 14 predicted proteins | sample YL17G11_40_MG_FD_203452 | JGI IMG/M metagenome (GOLD analysis project Ga0315289, IMG submission 203452) | Sediment microbial communities from Yellowstone Lake, YNP, Wyoming, USA - YL17G11_40 | ecosystem: Environmental > Aquatic > Freshwater > Lake > Sediment | place: USA: Wyoming | collected...
GTCTTCACATTAACATTCACTAATTGATCTCCCCTGCCATAATGCTGAAAATGCGGTACACCCTTGCCCCGTAAAATAAAAACTTTGCCTGATTGGGTAGCCGCTGGAATTTTCAAATCAACCTCTCCATCAATTGTTTTAACTGGAATTTTACCGCCTAAAGAAGCAGTGCTAAAAGGTATTTCTAGAGAAGTTAAAATATTATCGTTCTCGCGTTTAAAATAAGAATCTTGCCTGACATGAATATGAATGTATAAATCACCTGTTTTACCACCCTTAATCCCAGCTTCGCCTTCTCCTGCCATTTTTAAACTGACCCCATTATCAATGCCAGCTGGAATTTTTACATTTAATTGTTTTTTTTCTTTAACTCGGCCTTGCCCACTGCATTTAGAACAAGATTTTTCATAACTTTTTCCTTGGCCCTGGCATTCTGGGCAGTCCCTGACTGTCTGAATATGACCTAAAATTGTCCGTTGGACAGTCCTAACATGACCTTGGCCCTCGCACGTTTTACAAGTAATAATTTTAGTGCCTGGCTCTGCGCCATTGCCATTACATTTATCGCAAGTGGTCAATTTATATAATTCAATTATTTTTTCAGTGCCAAAAACCGCTTCTTTAAAATCTAAATTCAAATCAACTTCAATATCACGTCCGCGCGTTGTTGTTCTGCGTCTGCGTGTAGTTCCTCCAAAGCCAAACCCTCCGCCAAATAAATCTCCTAAAATATCTCCCAAATCACCCATATCTCCGCCAAAGGCGGATCCGCCCGCATCGCGAGGCGTACCTCCGGCGGAAAAATCACCGCTAAAACCGCCTTGTCGCGCGGCTCGCATAAAATCTTCCCAGCCCATTCCACCGCCAAACCCACCTTGCTGGTCAAAGGTTGAACCAAACTGGTCATACTGTTGGCGTTTTTCATCATTGCCCAAAACCTGGTACGCCTCATTGATTTCCTTGAATTTCTTCTCATCGCCGCCTGGTTTGTCAGGATGAAAAAGATGGGCCTTTTCCCGAAAGGCCTTTTTGATTTCGTCTTTGGTGGCGTTTTTGGCAACGCCAAGTATATTGTAATAATCTTTACCCATAAAATAAATTAATTAAGGGCGAAAACGCCCTTTGTCATCCTGAGCGTAGCGAAGGATCTCAATGTACAAGGAGATCCCTCACTTCGTTCGGGATGACATAATGCGTACAAAGGGCGTTTTCGCTCCCTAATTTGATCTCTTCCCCTCAAAATATTTCTGTAAATCCTTTAAAAATTCCTCATTTTCAGCTAATTCAGTATTTTTTAATATTTCTTTAATAAAATTTACTATTACTTTTGCCTCAAAGCAGTTTTCTGGGCCGCCTGGCAATTTATCATGCCTTTGCCATTTTTTATAATTGCCGAAAATCACATCATGCTCAACTGGAACTGAAACCAAAATCAAATCATCAACTTCATGCGGATTTTTCAGGGCGCGCGCCACCTGCCTTTGCTTATGTCGAAAATCTTCTGACTTAGCGCTTTTCAAAGTAAACTGAATGCCTAAAGTTTCTTCCATGCCCTCTGACTGCTCAACTTCCTCAATCCCCACCCCACGATTTTTCTTATGTTTAATAATAAAATCAATTTTCTCTTCCACATCTTCAACCACATTGGCTGTTTCAATCTTTAAACCATATTTTTTCAAATCAATTGCCACTTTGCTCAAAATATTTTTAATCATTTTTTCAAAAAGCAAACCCGCTGATTCTTCCCCTCCTTTTTCAATCGCGGCCCCAACTTTTTTATAGGTTTCCAATAAAAACTCGTCAATTTCATTTCGCTCTAATTCTGTCCTTTGGATTATTAATTGCTGGTCAAATAATTTGGCGATTTCCTGATTATAAACTGCTTTAATGTATTGCTCTTTAAATTCTTTAGAAACGTCAGGGCTTAATTCATAATATAAACCCCAGCCCATATCAGTCATTAAATCACCCTGACTGACTTTTTGGGTAAAACCCTTTTCAGTTGGGAATTCAAAAGCCTGTGAATGTTTTTCATATTCAATCTGGCGTTTCTCAACTTTTAATTTAATGCCGCCTTCTGCCAAAGCTTGAGCTTTTTCCAATTCTAATCTTTGCTTAATAATTTCCAAATCAAAAATTCGGCGTTTGGGCTGGCCTTCAGCGCCATAAATTGCTTTGATCTTGTCTTTAATCTGTTTTCTGGCTTTTTTCTCTTCGTCTGTTTTCGGTCCTTCTGCTTTTATTTTTTGCTTTGCCAAAACAGCAGCTTGCTCATAATCAAAGCTTGGTTTTTCTGGTTGTTCAAATCTCTCAAAATTAGGCATAAATAAAAAATTATTTTACTGGGCGAAAACGCCCTTTGTCGTAATTGTCATTTCGAGCGCAGTCGAGAAATCCCTAAATAAATTGAGGGATGCCTCCGCTACGGTCGGCATGACAAAGGGCGTATCGCCACGACAATTATTAAACAATTGGAAACGGGATGCCCTTGGGCGCCTCGGCCTCATTAATCTGGCCAAAACTCTTTTCATACCTGTCTAAATTCACTTGCAAGGCCTTAATAATCCTTTTCATGTGGCCTGGGCTGGTAATGACCCTGGCTGTCATAATCCCCTGCGGCGGCACCACATTGGCAAAATCCAAAATAAATTCTTCCTTGGTGTGCATGACCTGCATCATGTTGGCATACCTGCCTTCCAGAATTTCATCTGTAATTTTAATGTTAATTTGTTTGGGTTCGTTTGGTTGGTCCATAAAATTAAATTATTTTAATAAAAATTTTCTTATTTTTTTCAAATAAAATGGCTGGTTTTTTTTAAGCTGATGTTCCCAAATTCTTATCACGGTCCATCCGTGGCTTTTTAAATATTTCGTTATCCTTTTATCTCTTTTTCTATTATTTAATATTTTATTTTTCCAAAAATCATTTTTTAATCGATGTTTCCATCTCGAGTATTGCCATCCATGCCAAAAATCACTATCCAAAAAAACACATATTTTTTCATTTAAAAAAACAATGTCCGGCTTCCCCTTAATACTAGCTAAATTTAAAATAAATTTTCTGCGGGTAGTTTTTTTAAAAGCCTCGACAAATTCTTTTTCAAAAGCAGTATTTTGTGATCTTATCTTCGACATCAACCGTGAACGATGACTTTTAGATAGTTTATCTGCTCGTTTCGGACTTTTAAAATTACGCCCTAAGTAATTTTTTATTGTGTTCATATGTGCTAATTCTATCTGCCCATAGCTCAATCCATCTATCATAAATATCATAATGTAATTCTTTTCGTTCCCAATTGATATCTATTTTAATTGTCTCGTCATCTTGCGCAAGTAGCTCTAGTGCATTTTTGCTTATCTCGACTCCCCGTGGGTTCGTACCTTGTTTTGGTAATTTAATATAATTTTTCCTTCCTATTCTTTCAAAAATCCTCTTCTGACTCTCTGGCGGGAAATAATATAAATGCCCAATACCTCCCCAACTTATTTGTGCGAGTAACATATCCATGGAAGGATAATAGGATTTATAAAACTCTAATACCTTTCGTCTATCAACGGTCCAAATAAGTTTGACGCCTGCTAAATTACCAGAAACAGTTTTTATTGATATAGGATTTTGATAAAGAAATACATCTATTTCGGGTTTTGTTATAGGAACGTCTGTTTCTACATTTTCTTCACCAAATTTGTACATTAAAAGCGCAATAATTATCCGCTCTCTTGCGGAGCCAACCTCCATGCCCAATTTACCCGCTCTAGAACTCTCCATTTCTGCGAGCTGGAATAGATAAGGCATCTTCGATTTAATTCTATTGACCATGTCAATATCAAGGAATAATTTTTTTAAATTTTTGGCCATAATATTACGTTAAATTTTTATTTAAAAATTTTTGTATCGCTGAAGCGATGTGCCACCCTAAAACAGGAGGCACAGCATTACCTATTTGTTTATACGCAGCAGATGTAGAAGGATAAAATATAAAATTATCAGGGAAAGATTGAATCCTTGCTGCCTCACGGGCGGATAAACGCCTCTTCCCATTCCAATGCCATTCAATATTTCCGTGATGTTCAGACCTCATGGTGGGTCCCGGTTTATCTACGGAAACAAAACTGTTTCCTTGACCATTATTTTTTATAGCCCTTGACCAAAAATGATTTGGCACCTTCCCTTCCGTTATATTCTCCAGATCGCCTATGGCCTGCTGTAAATTTATCCAATTGTTTTTACGAAATACAGGTTCGGGATATAAGAAAGGGGGTAATTTATCTTTTCGAGTTCCAACTATAATAACTCTTTCACGTTTTTGTGGCACACCAAAATCTGCAGCATTTAATAATTTATAAACGACATTGTATCCCAACTTCTCAAAATCCTTAATTATTGTATCTATGGCTTCACCGCCATTCATAGTCAACAACCCTCGTACATTCTCAGCTATAAAAATCAGAGGATTAGTACGACGTATAACCTCAACCATACTTTTGTAAAGCAACCCGCGTTTGTTGTTAAAACCTCTCCTTTTACCAGCGTGACTGAAATCCTGGCAAGGGAAACCCCCAAGTACGATGTCCGCTTTTTGTGGTATAGGCTGATCAAACAATCTAGTGCTATGCTTACCTTCCAAAATTTTTCCTATATCCCCAAAAACTATGTCGTGATTAAAATACTTCCTAAAAGTTTCGCATGCGGATTCATCAATATCATTAGCCCAAATAATTTCAAAATTTCTTTTGTTATAATTTTCCCCTAAGAATTTAAAGCCACCAATAAACCCTAGATCCAGTCCCCCGCACCCTGCAAAAAGCGAGATAATTTTATATTTTTTATTCATAATATATTATTCTGATTTATCTCAAAAATATGCGTTTTTTATCTAAAATAATAGCGTTTTGCCCACTGCGGCGCTCTGCTGGCGCGTTTTAGACCTGCGGTTGATTTGGTTCCATAAAATTAAATAAAATAATTACACTTATTAGAATTGACTCCCCTCTTTTTACAATAAACGTTTTTCCTTTAAAAAATACTCTAATTGCTCTAAATCATTTTTTACTATTTCCAAATCAATTACATGATTTTCTAGATACTTTTTTATATTTGTAATCGTCTCATCGTCTGTTCTTGCTTCATTTACTAATCTAATAAAATCTGGATCAATTTCGCCTAGTCCTCTTAATTTACTTATATATGTTCTTCCTGTAATGGCCCTCCTTCTTTCTGTTTCTCTTTCATCAATCACTTTGTAGGCCTTGGATTCAATATTAAGTATTATATCCCTAAAAATCATCTGGTTAATTCTATCTATTTTTTTAAAAATTTTAGCGTCACTCCAACCTGCTTTTTTTAGTAAATACTTTGCCATATCCCTTTTCTTAATCATATCCCTCTGTAAGGAAAATTCCCCGCCCAAAATACGGCCAGTCTGCGTTGCCGAATAAATATAATTTTCGGCTAGACTTTCTAATATTTTGTTTACCTCTGCGGCCTTGGCATAAATATCTTTTCTTGTCTCCTTAATTTCATCCAGGACTAATTTCAAATTCTTCAAATCCAGCTCTTTCAATCTATCAAGACAAATAAGTGCAATGATTACAACGCTTATACCAAAAATATAGAAAAGAAATGCTTGAGTACTAAACTTGTTAACAATAAAAAAATAGACGCCTAATAAAAACAAAGCTAAGAGTGCCAATACGCCAATTATATTCTTACCATTATGATTATTTTTCATAAATCAAGTCCTTCTAAATATTTATTTTCTTAGAAACGGTAATTTTTCCATGATGAATCTTCTTTTTCTTTCCAATGGTTCTATCCGTTCATTATAATTTCGTAATGTCATATGCGTCTTTACTTCAATTATATGAGTTGATGTAGGAGCTTCTCTAATTTCTTTAACCTTATCATCTCTTTCTTTATACAACCTATTTATTTCCCTTTCTAAAAAGAAAACTCTAGCGAAGTTAATCCAATATAAAACCGTAAAAATAGCTACTATAATAGTCCAAAAGATTGATAATATTAACCAAATTAAATTAAAATCAATTTTCATCTGTTTTAAATATTACTTTAATTATTAATTTTACGAATCTCATCTTCAAGATAATCAACTCTAGACTTTAAGTCTTTAATTGTTCTGCTGTTTTCAAGTGGACACGATTTCGAACCAGTTTTAGAACAAGTTGCGCACATTGACCACTCGAAATTACAATCTGACATAATTTTTAAAATTGAATTATTAAAATTATTTTTTCTCTGTAAATTCACCCTCTTCCGGCTTTTTATCCTCATCTTTCTTAGATTCTTCAGTACCTGGTTGCGCGCCAGCTTTAGCTTGAGCTTCCTGCTGGGCTTTGTACATTTCAGCCCCAACTTTCTGCGCAGACTGCATGACAGCGTCATTGGCTTTTTTAATGGCCTCGGCATCCTCACCATCTTTAACCTTTTTCAATTCCTCAATCTTATCCTGAACTTCTTTTTTCAAATCAGCCTTAACCTTATCACCAAGCTCTTGCAAGGTTTTTTCAGTTGAGTAAATTAAAGTGTCAGCTGAATTTCTGGCTTCAATTAAGTCCTTTTTCTTTTTATCTTCTTCAGCATGAATTTCTGCGTCTTTTTGCATCCTTTCAATTTCTTCTTTGCTTAATCCAGAAGAAGCAGTAATAGTAATTTTCTGTTCTTTATTAGTGGCTTTATCAAGTGCTTTAACATTTAAAATCCCATTAGCATCAATGTCAAAAGAAACCTCAACCTGGGGCACGCCACGCGGAGCTGGCACAATGCCAGACAGAATAAATCTGCCTAATGACTTATTATCAGCAGCCATTTCGCGTTCGCCTTGTAAAACATTAATTTCTACCGAGGTCTGGGAATCAGCTGCTGTTGAAAATATTTGAGATTTGGAAGTTGGGATTGTGGTATTTCTGGTAATTAATTTAGTACAAACACCGCCTAAGGTTTCAATGCCTAAAGACAAAGGAGTTATATCCAAAAGTAAAACATCTTTAACTTCACCCTGCAAAACCCCGGCTTGCACAGCCGCGCCCACTGCCACCACTTCATCAGGATTAACACCTAAATGCGGCTTTTTACCAAAAAATTCTTCTACTTTTTTCTGGACCAAAGGCATGCGTGTCATACCGCCGACCATAACCACTTCTTCAATCTCGCTGGGTTTTAAATTAGCATCAGCCAAAGCTTTTTTCACCGGCCCCATGGTTTTTTCCACCAAATCACCAACTAATTCTTCTAATTTTGCCCTGGTCATTTTCATGACCAAATGAACAGGACTGCCATCAGGGCCTTGGGTGATAAACGGCTGATTAATTTCTGATTCTAAAGAAGAAGACAGCTCAATTTTGGCTTTTTCACCAGCTTCTTTAATTCTTTGCAAAGCCATGGGATCTTTGGAAACATCCAAACCGCTTTGCTTTTTAAATTCAGCGATTATCCAGTCAATTATTTTTTTATCAAAATCATCGCCGCCCAAATGCGTGTCGCCATTGGTTGATTTAACCTCCACCGTATTAGCTGAAACATCCAAAATAGAAATATCAAAAGTGCCGCCGCCCAAATCATAGACCGCAATCTGCTGGTCTTTTTTCTTATCAAAACCATAAGCCAAAGCAGCGGCTGTTGGCTCATTAATGATTCTTTTAACTTCTAAACCAGCGATTTTACCCGCGTCTTTGGTAGCTTGCCTTTGGCTATCATCAAAATAAGCTGGCACAGTAATAATGGCTTCAGTGATTTTTTCACCCAAGCGCTCTTCAGCATCAGCTTTTAATTTTTGCAAAATCATGGCTGAAATTTCCTGGGGCGTGTATTCTTTGCCGCTCATTTCCACTTTAACGCCATCGCCTGATTGGACAATTTTATAAGGCAGGGTTTCTTTGTCTTTTTGCACTTCAGCATCTGTCCATCTGCGGCCAATTAAACGTTTGATTGAAAAAATCGTGTTAGATGGATTAGTCACGGCCTGTCTTTTGGCTAATTGGCCGACTAAACGTTCCCCGGTTTTAGAAATTGCCACAATAGAAGGCGTGGTTCGCATGCCTTCTTTGTTTTCCAAAACTTTTGGCTCACCGCCTTCAATAATTGCCATACAGGAATTAGTTGTCCCCAAATCTATACCTAATATTTTTCCCATATATTTTACATTAATTATAAATAAAAATTGTTATTACCCACGTCCCGAATCAATGCTTGCCCTGAACCGAACGACCCTGAGCTTGCCGAAGGGGAGTTCTGGTTCAGGGCCTAAAATTTTACTCATATTTGTTATATTTAATTATTAATTAAAAATTTTTGTTATGGGCGAAAACGCCCACATTTATTTGTAGGGAACGCATATATGCGTTCCCTACGGTTGTCGCAGACAACCCGAGGGCGTTTTCGCCCCAAAGCCAATGGCTTTTTAAAATTTCTTGACAATTACTCAAGATATTGTTAAAGTAAAATCAGTGTTTTTCGCTATTCAGAAAAACAAGATTACAGGCCAAAAAGGAGGAACATGGTTCATGCAAAAAAATGTTTGCGTACAAACAGAGGAGGGCACCAATCAGGTTTGGGAAAAGGTTTGGAAAAAGAGGAGCAATTTACCGCCTTTTAATGTGTCTAAAAAGCTTGCTAAAACACCCCGGGAAGCGAAAAAACTTGTCGGGCATATTCCCAGCGCTTCTATTGATACTCTTGATCCTGGCCAAGAAACTTTTCTGGTCTTACCTGGCTTTAGTGGCCTTGGCGTGTTGCTTTTTAAAGACCCTGCAACCGAGCAGGTAACTGTTTCCAAACCAATGGACACCAAACCAAAGCGCAAACAATTTAATTAAAGGACCCTAGTCATCCCGCCTTATTTTCAAAAGGCGGGATTTCTTTATTTAATTTTCAAAATTATTCAGCCACAATAACTTTTGCTGGCACTAAAACTTTGCCTTTCATTAAATATCCTGGACTGGCTTCAGAAATAATCACGCCAGATTCAACTCCTTCTTTTTTTTCTTTAGAAATTGCTTCATGAAATTCAGGATTAAACTTTTCACCAATGGTTTTTATTTCTTCAATACCATAATCTTTTAATAAATCCTCAAATTGTTTTTTTATTTGTTTAATTCCCTCAAGCCAAGCTTTTTCTGCCGAAGCTGTCATGGTGAGCTTAGTCGAACCATCAGCTGCGGCAGGCGCCTCAATTGTCATTATTGCTTTTTTCAAATTATCATAAATCGGCAAAATCTCCATTAGTAATGTCGCATTAGCAAATTCAAAAAGCATCTGCTGCTTATCTTCAGTTTCTTTTTTAAAATTAATATAATCAGCCTTAGCCCGTTTCCAGCCGTTTAAATATTCATCGCATTGGGCTTTTAGCTGTTCTAATTCGGTTTGTTGGTTATTTGGTTGTTGCGTTTCTTCGGTCATAGTTTGTTGTTGATTACGGATTACTGATTACGGATTTCGGAAAATAAACTGCAATCCGCAATCCGCAATCTTAAATCTTAATTAATGAATTCCGAATATACTCAACTAAAGCCAAGTTCTTATTATAGTCCATTCTCTTTGGCCCTAAAATTATAAAAAGGCCAGTGGATTTGTCTTTTAAAAAGTATTTGCCCAGAATTGAAGAACAGTCATTGCCAAAGGGATTTTTTGAACCAATTAAAATCTGGACCTTATTTATTTTCTTAAAAAGCTTAGCCACTACATCATCAAGATGATCAATTATCTGCGAAATATTATAAATCTGATTTTGCTGGCGAAATTCTGGCTTTTTAAATAAATTGGCCAAGCCAGTGTAATAAATATTATTTTTATCAAAAGCCACAATCACCGTGGCATCTGCCAGTTCTACAACTGTTTTAGCCAGATTTTTCAAAAGTTGATCCTTGTCCAATTTTTGCTTTAAAACCTGGTCAAATGACTGGCGCCAATTAGCTTTAATTTCTCTTTTCTCCACAAAATTATCAATGTAATACTGATAACCTTTTTCAGTCGGCACTCTGCCTGCTGAAGTGTGCGGCTGGTAAATAAAACCTTCTTTTTCCAAATCAGCCATTTCATTTCTAACTGTGGCCGATGACAATTCTAAACCGGTTTTTTCAACCAAAAAACTGGAGCCCACTGGTTCAGCGGTTTGAATGTGCTCATTAATAATTAAGTTAAGTAACTTTTTTTGGCGTTCATTCATAATATTTGAACTCCGAAGTCCGAATGCCGAATTCTGAAATTTGTGCCCGAGCTGTCCCTTCGGCAAGCTCAGGGCAAGTATCTTAGTTTATGCTGAGCCTGTCGAAGCAAACCATCTAGCGAGGGCGGTTATATTTAGAGTTTAGGATTTAGAATTTACGGCCGCAGTGAGAGTATTCCCCTATTTTCTGCCGTTATTTATATTATACTGCGGCCGTTAGCACTCGTCAAGTGGGAGTGCTAAAAACATAAAAGCAGGGCTTTTTATTCCCTGCTTATTTTGTCTCCCATTCTCCCTTTAAAAGTTTTTCCCCTAAAAACTTGAACAATTCTTCGAAAGTGGCAAAATCCTTATCTTCTGCCGCAAAACCTTGTTTGGAAATTGCTTGGCCAACCTCTGCGGGGCTAATTTTGCAGAAATTTTCAGTGCTATAAGGCGGCTTTAGGACCAGATATTGCTGGCCATCAAAGACACAAGCAATGCCGCTTTGATATTGAACAGCGACTAATTTTAGCATTTTTACACCTCCTTTGCGTTTGTCTTCTTCTTATCATATTTAAACAAAAAAGTCAATAGGTTACAGATTAAAAATCCCCGACTGGATAATGAATCCAGGCGGGGACATTGTTGATACTAGTATGAGTAACGGACAATTTGCGCTTTATCGGTTGAAAATTCTTCCATATCTTTTTCGCTTACGCCGTTACTTAAAATCGAAGCTTTAAACCTTTCTTTTAGCATTTTAAATGCCTCTCTTTTGTTTTGAGCTATAACCACAGCCATAAAACTCTTGACATGCACACTATAAACCTTCATTTTTCCTCCTTCTTATTGTCTTATTCAGTTTTAAAACTAATTCTAAATCATAACATA
>Ga0315289_10014375_pt1 | contig 11054 bp, 17 predicted proteins | sample YL17G11_40_MG_FD_203452 | JGI IMG/M metagenome (GOLD analysis project Ga0315289, IMG submission 203452) | Sediment microbial communities from Yellowstone Lake, YNP, Wyoming, USA - YL17G11_40 | ecosystem: Environmental > Aquatic > Freshwater > Lake > Sediment | place: USA: Wyoming | collected...
AGAGAAGAGAATTTATTTGCGAGGTAAAAGTAACTAAACACAACATTATAAGGCAAGATGTAAACGATTTAGATAATCATCGTGAAATACATAAACTTCCTGTAGCATTCAAAGGAATCCTAATTGCTAATAATTTTAATGAAGCTTTAAGTTATAATGAGAAAGATAAAGAAATAAATGCCGATATTTGTAAATTAGCATCTGCACACAATGTTATAATCTTAAGGGCCTTGGATTTGTTGAATGTTCTAAATAATTCAAACTTGGTCGAATTTATTAAAGAATTTCATAAAAAATTAAAAGATGAAAATGGATGGTTTGAAATTGCGAGAGATGGGGAATTTAAAATTCACAAGTAACCATTCAAATTACTTTTAAGAGTTATCTATTTCAAGTGAGTAGTTTTTCCTGGATTGTTTATTTCTGTGGGGCGATTTCCTAAGAACCTTCTGCCTTTCGCAACGAACCTTCTGTTCTGAAAACAATATTATTACAGGAGTGGTTGGTATGAAAACGAAAGAAGACAGGGAAATGGAAGAGCTAACAGAGCTTGGCTACGAGCTGTCGAAGATGAAAAGGTGAGAGTTTATAAGTTTCTGGGGATAGATGAATAAATATGGCTGAATGGAATATCTATACCTTTGTTATAGCATTGCTTTTAGTGGGTAGTTTTTTCACATTTATGCCAAATTTGGCGTTTATTGGTTGGATTATCATTTCACTAGTTATAATTTTGATAACGTTGATTGCATTGAGTATATTGGTTGGGAGATAAAAATGTCTGATATTATACTACCATTTCAAGAATTGTTGCCGTATTTAGCTGCAATAGCACCAGGCTACATAAGTTTATTGGTGTTTTATAAATGGAAATGGGGCAATTTAAAAAAATGGTGGAAAATACCCACATTTGATAAATTTATGTTATCTGCAATTATTGGTAGCGTTTATTTTTTAACTACGACATGGCTTTTGACAATGGTGCAATCGTATCAACAACTATCAACTTTAGAAAAAATAATTTTTAGTATGACAGCCCAAATGATTTTATTTAGTATTATAGTAATACTTACTGCAGTTATGAATTTTTTACATTTTAAAAAATAAAACTATCTTCGTCTAACGAAACTTACTTGCCAGATGCATCGTTTTCCACCACTGACAGAGGTTCTAAATGTTGATATTGTGTATGAAGTTATCTTATTTTCATGGTTCGCTGGCTAAATGCACATCTAACAGTTTCACTTCCAGAAGACGAGTATGAGAGGATCAAGAAATTTCCGGAGATAAAGTGGGGAGCGGTTGCGAGAAGGCTGCTGATTCAATATCTGAACGAGCTGGAGAAGATGAGAGAGACAGCATCAGATCAATTCAAACAAGCATTTGGAGAACAGGAAAAACAAAAGCAATGAACAAGAACAACGCATAAGAAGTTTGTTATCTTAATTATTTCATGTGATAGAATGGCTATAATGTCTGAAATAAAGGTGTTAGAGGAATTTTTTAAAAGATATAACCGAAATCCGTTGGGTTGGAAAATGTACCAGGGGGTTAGTTCCACCGGCAACCCAGAACTACTCATAAATCACTCGAAGTATGGTTATTTAATAAAGCGTGACGGATATTCGGGCATGCCGGGCATAGGCGGAAGAATTGAAGAGCGATTAGATCTTAAACTGGGCGTGGAGCAGAGCGGGCTTAGACCGATTCCGAGATATGTCATGAGGAAAATGATAGCTATGATGGATGAGGAGGCCGATCCGATAGAGATAATAAAAATTCTTGAAACTCTTCTCTCACAGCCACCGGTCACTTTTAATGAGCTCAAAAGAGTTAAGCCCCCAGTTGTTATACAAGGTCCGATATCTCACTCCCACAGACCCGTACAATCTGTAGTCGGAAGACAATTGGAGTTGGACGCAAAATTAGAGTTGGAACTAGAGAAATTAAAAAGAATAAGAACTGCCCGTATATTATAGAATTCTTATTCAATTTCATCTAAGATACATTAAAAGCAGCAATCTTAAGAAATTTGAAGTGGCGGAATTGGGTTGCTCAGAATTTCTTCAAGCAATCCAAGCGTGTTGCTATATCCATCTATAACTCCTTTTCCGATATTCATTGCTTCTTCCTTATCAATTCTTTTTCCGCTATCATCTGAAATAGCCACTTCATCATCTCTTACCATCCGGCAAAGTGCTTTATTAAAAACTATTTGCCAAGATAAGATTTTTTTCCTCAACTTTACATCTTCTTTGGTTATAAGTCCTCTTTCCAATCCTTCGGTAATGAAACTTCTGAATGCTTTTGGATCTATAGGGATTTCGGTAGGGAATAAATAAGAGTCTGAGGAATTTTCGTTATCGTTATATCCGTCGATAAACCACATGGGCAGTAATCTGTATATTGCGCTACTACGCGACCCTATGAATTTTCCTGTCAGTCTGCAATATTTTCCACTAGCCAACAGATATTTAAAACCGCAATCATCTCCAATTCTTCTAAAACGAGCAACACCAACTTTTAAACCTGTAAGCTCTCTAAATCTCTTCAGATAAGAATTGATGTCTTCTATCTCGGCCCCATTGTCAGCGCCATGTGCATACACAGATATTTCGAACGGAATGTGTTTTATTTTATCATAATCGACTTGATGTTCGGCGCAGCTTTCATCTCCACCGTATTCATTGAGAATACAGCCTTCCTTTTCACAATGAAAGCTGCCTCTACCTTTTATCTTTCTTCGAAATGTTGTTTCCAGTATTTCATGCCCCAAAGATTCACATTTACCAATGGAAATTTGATTGGGAGGATATGTTAAACCGCATACCCAACTGAAAGGAGCATAACCTTGATCAAAAACGAAGCCATTATACAAGTTAACTTCTAATCTTCTCATAGATTTATTTATAGCATAGATAGAGATTTAAAAAAGTTCATCTATCATAGATTACAGGCAGATTGAAAAAAATTGAAATTTATAATCCTCCGACTGAGGAAACAATAAATCTTGAGAAGTCAACTTGCAGGTGTGCGGCTTTTTGCGTTTTTGCTATGCTCTTTAACCAATTCAGACCTTTTACTTTCCAGGTGTTCCGCATTTTTTTTGTATATCCTGCTTATTTCGGGCAGCAAGTTTTTCATATAAAAACCCATCGCTTCATTGAACAAGCTGATTAAACAGTCTGTCTTTCCCGTCATCTGCGATTCAACCATACTTCCGTACAATCTATTTCTGATTACCCTCGCCTGGATCGTTATATCGAATAAAGACAATTTTTCTTTATCTGAAATTCCTTTGGATTCCTCCATATCAAGAAAATTTTCAGACGGAACTAGAATACTGTCAAAAATAGCCTCCTGATGGCCAAGCAAATGCGATAGGCTTCTAGTTGCCGAAAAAGTGAAATTTCTGTAATCCAAATGCACTTCATCGCAGCATGCCAGTGCATAAAACTCATCTACAGAATTGGGCAAAGAATGCAGCCCGCTTGTTGCCCTGTGAAATCTGTATCTTCTGTCTTCTAAGCCAGAAGAAATTTTTCCCAACCTCCCGTATAATTGCTCCAGCATTAATGAAAACTGACAGGTGAAAGATTTAAATCCTTATGCTACAGCAGAAATTTACCACCACCCATGCAGGTGAGTATTTTTGATATACACCATATTTGCAACATATTCTCATGGTAAAATGGCTGAACGCTCATGTAACAATCGCACTTCCAGAAGACGAGTATGAAAGGATAAAGAAATACCCGGAGATAAAGTGGGGAGCGGTTGCGAGAAGGCTGCTGATTCAGTATCTGAATGAACTGGAAAAAACGAAAGCTGCAATGCCAAATCAATCTAAACAGCCTGTCGAGTAGCTCTCTGTTGGTATTCGCGTGCAAATTGCCTGGCTAATGTTGTCGGAAAATAAGTTCTGCCGCGTTCATGCAACAAAGTTTGCATTATGTATGGCTTAAAAAAGCCAAATTCTCTTCCGATTGCTGCATAATAATGACCTTTTTTGAGAAGGAACTCTACAACATCATCATGACTAACTCTCGTGCGCTGCAAATCACCAGCTTCTATGCATTGCTCCAAAACATAACACACGATTTCAAGGCCCATTTTAGAAACCTTTGGTTCAGAAAAAGCCCCCCTTACTTTTGGAATACGTCTTATAGTGCCTGGGCATTTCCCATAAACAAGCTGTTCTAATTCACTAAGTTGAGATGTTGCCAACGCTTTTTCTATTTCTTCTCGAACTCCTGATTCTGATTTTATCTTTGTCATAATTCTTTGTTGCAGGTCAAGTTTAAATAATTTTGCTGTCATGGTAAAATGGCTGAATGCACACGTAATTTATCTAATGACCCACTTATTAAAAAACCAAGCCCTTAAATAGTTTTGATTTAAATCTTAGGTCAACATGGACATAAAAAGATTACTTGGATATGCCGAGCATGCAGTCGGATCGCTTAGTTTATACACTCTAGCTGACTTTTGCGCAAGATTGCGTTGTGACACTATCAATTACCCACAATTTATTGAAAAAGTTATTCAAAAACAGGATATTGTTCTCCCTCCAAGAGGTTTGATAATGCATTATGACAGGTTGGCATCAAATGTTGTAAATGATTCAGTTCGACTTCTCTCCGGCTTTGATATGTCAAAAATATTTCATGACAAAATTTACGAAGGCGCAATTGCAAGTAATAACAGTTTGGTCGCCATAGCTGCAGACCGTTTGGGTTGCATTGCCGGCACTGAGTATGCTGCTGGTGCCGCGGCTGTTTTTTTGGTAGTAGTTCCAACCATTTATTTAATTGGACTTGCTTGCTCTCGCAAATAGCGTTCGTTTTTTACGTATTTTTTAGTTCTTATAACCACTCTTAACTAAAATCTATGTGGGTTAAAAAGTTTATATCTACGACTAATATCTTCTACATATGGACTAAAGGGGAATTTTCTCATCATAAAATCTTCAAAAGAAGTTAAACCATATGGTGGAAGTTGAAGCGGTAGTCCTGACCGAGTTTCTTCTTCTCTTTTACTTGCTCCATGTAACGATTCAACTGTTTTTAACGATTCATATATTTTGTTTGACTCATTTAACAAATCAGATTGTTTTTGCAATTTTCCGCTAAGATTTTCACTACAACCCGGTTTTGTACAATAATACCCGAACCGTCTATCATATTTAATTGGAGAGCTACACTTAGAACAGTTTTTATGCTCAATATCATACCATTCCAACCATTTATTATCCATAATTTAATGTTATTACCCAATCTATTTAACTTTTATTCGCCAGAATGAATCTTCAAATTTTATATTTTGAGCTAAAATCAGTTCTTATAACAGCTATTATACGCCATTTTCCTTAGGAAAACGCTATTTTTAGCCATTTTTCACTATTTTCTAAGTAAACTGCGCCGCTAAACCATCAAGACAGAGCAAATTTAAAGTTTCATTGAATGTCTCAAATACATTCCCAACAAAGTTAGCCCTGCTCCATAAGCAGCAATTTTGCAAAAACCCGCAACATCATATCCCTTTAGATAAGGTATCATTTCACCAACTGTCGAATCTGCATATTTTTTTCGAAAGTTGACGCCAAGCAAGCCCTCCACGAAGCCCCTTTTCGCTCCAAAATGGATTTCTTTTGCTCCTATCATATACAAAACTAATCGTAGATTAAATATTAATAGTTTTCTAAGCAAAATGCGCCACCAATATGCCAAGACTGAGCAATTAGCGAACACTTTTTATAAATGCCACCTCACCTCTTTCATTCAAACCAAAAAAGTTCTGAGGTTTTTTTATATCATTTTCAAATTTGTAATGTAAATGTTTTTTCTCTAACGGTGTTTCTGTGAAAAACCAAATTTCGTCAAAAATTTTTATGCCCATGTATTGATCAAATTTAGCTAGGAGCGACTGCTTTTCAGCCTCACACGCAATAATTTTATTATTATTCAAAATTATAATAAAATCGGGGTAAACATTTGCACCTTGATATTTATTTATTATGCCCCGTTCTTCCCACATTCTTTGAGGCTCTAATTTGCGCAGAAATTCTCTAATTTTATTAATAAAGGGTTCATCCACATTTCTGCGCCTATTTGACGGCGCATTTTCAAAATAAAAGATTATTTTATCTAAAATATCTTTCTTCATTTATTTTACTATATCTTTTCTAGTATATAAATATAACGTATATAACATATAATATTTATTTTATTTATTTAAAAAATTGTGTATAGTATAAAATATAAATTAAATTTTTTGCGGCGTTGTTAAAATTAAATTAGTTTACGAGTTGGAGTGAGACCAACCAATTTCGATCTAGTAAAATTGATATGCGGCGCATTTCTCAGGTCATAATTTTTTGACAAAAAATAGATAGAAAAGTAAGAGTGAGAGTTCGAGTGGCAAAGACTGGAAATTAGAAAAGTGAGTATGTTGCTAAAGTAAGAGTTGATGAAAACTTAAATACTAGAAAAACTAATAATTAATTGATCAAAATGGGTCTAAAAAGCTTCTTTATGCGTGTTTTGCGCCGTCCATTAATGATTGATTCAATCAATCACAAATCAATCAATCAATCAATCACAAATATTGAGCAACCGCCCATAGTTGAGCAACAAACAGAATCTCCCCAATTCACACAAATTCCTATGCATAAAGAGTCTCTTGAGCTAGGGTTGGCAGCCGGCTATGCTGGTAAATCTTTAAAGGGAATCGAAGCTTCACTTGAAAGATTGGAATCTCAAATAACAACCAAAGACTGGTTTTCCAACACCTTTGAAGATAAAACACCAGAATTGATTGAAACACTCAAAAGACATGAAGAAAACGATCAAAAACGGTTCGAAATGCTCCTAAACACCCTAAAATCTTCCAAAACAACAGCTGAGGGGGCTGCTGAAGCTGTTAAAACAAGTATTTTTACAGCAAAAACACTGGAAAGCCAGTTGCAACCAACCCCCAAAATGATTGAACTTATACGAATAGTCAAGGAAGCAGGAGATATCAGTTACAAAGATTTGGCTCAGAAATTACTTATCGGCGAAGATGCTTTGAGGGGGCTTCTTACCAATACCACTAGGCGGTCCAAAGAAATCGAGCGTTTCGAGCGAGACAACAAAGGCTGGGTGCGTTATAGATACTGATTTTAAGCAATTAAAAGCGATTTTACATCGATTGATTGCAAGATTTACTGATTCAAATCACAAATCAATCACTTTATTGATATTTTTACCCTTTTTGACATTTTAAACTGTAAAATTCCACAATTTTCATCGATTTTTATTAATTTTTAGTCAATTTTAGTTAAAAATAGCCAAATTACCATAAAATCGGCTGAAATCAGGCCAAAATACCAATTTTTTGTCTGAAAATAGGCTATTTTACCAAAAATTTTGGTCAAAAATAAGCCTTTTTAGGCCAAAAAATTATTTAAAAATATCCAATTCTAGCAAAACCAGCATTTCCCAGAAATTTTTAGCCAGCCAAGCTAGTTCCACTTGGAATTACAGGCAGGGCAGGTCATAATCTTCTCGTTTATACCTGCCTTTACCAAAGTGTTGCACTTTTTGCAAGGTACGCTGACCTTTGCCATGTATTGACCGTTGAATTTACCCAAATTGACACCTTTGACTTCTATACATATGGAGTTCTAAACAGATAAACCCCACTGGTCGCATTAGCTATGTCTGGCGCAGTTTTTGGAGCGAATTTTTATGAAAAATCACAGTAACGGCAAAGCGCAGCAGGCAGAAACTATTTCGCAGTGTTCAGCTTCTCCATCGTCGACAGGAAGCGGTATATTCCACTGATGTCTGTGCCGTGCTTGAGCCTGATCATCCTTACATTGAAAGGTTCCATGGCCTGCATATCAACAAACATCGCCAGGTGCGTGTCAACAAGCCGGGAGACGGTTTTATGGTGCAAACCAGTGCGCCTAGCAATCTCCCTTATCCATAACCAGCCTTCTTCCGCCCCCTTTAGGCATTTAACGATTTTAATTATGTTTTCTGCCGTGTCTTTTCTCATCGTACTTCACCTGAAATCAGATAGCGTTAGCTGGCGCACTTCTCCACAGAATAATAGATTCTCACAGCACTTTATATAATTTTCTGTAATTTTTTACGCATATCGCCAACAATTGGTAGGATTTCCTCCAGTTCTGGGAATGCAGATTCATCGAGGAGCCTTTTCAGAGGGTCGCGGATATGTTTTGTAACCGCAACAGCCGGCTGGAAAAGCCCCTCTTTGACCAGAAAATAACCTATTCCAAAATAATCGTAGTACACCGTGCACAACACTTTCTCAACACTCCTGTTTTTGTATGCCTTTGCCTTATGGCTGCCGTCTAACACTACGCGTTGTCCATCCCAAGGCCGGCCTATCGCTACAATGGGGTCAATATATTTACCTGCATCTATCTTATCTTCATATCTTTTCACACCGCTTCCCGACGTTTTTTCACTTATGTGAAGTTTTTTAACTTCAACATATTCCTTTTTTTTGAAAAGGCTGCCCACACTGTCTAGCATTTCTTCGATGCCGGCCATATTTTCATATAAGCCGAAAAACTATAAATATTATTGCAATTTTTTCGCGCGTTTCTTTTTATCTTTGGAAAACAAATTATATTATAGTTTTTTTGAGCTGCAAGAGCTGTTTGTATGAGTCTGATGAACATAAAGTGCCCCAAGTGCGGCAAACCCATAAAAAAACACATCCTGAAACTCACAAGAGGAAAGTGCAACCACTGCAATTATCTGCTTGCAGGTTCTCTGACTACATTTACAACCGCTCGTTCACGAGTGCAGAGCAAATATTCAAAGTGATTACTTCTTCTTAACCATCGGTAACCCAGTTCGTGGATTTTCTATCACGGTCAACGTGTCTGGCAAGTCTATCGAATCTTCCGGACTCTTGCTGAAGAAGAACAGCCTTCCTCCTCTTGTATGAAGCCAATAAGTCTGACCTCTTGAATTCTTGTGTGAATATGCCATTGAAGCACCTCCAATTTTTAAATAACTCTGAATTCTAACTTGAATTTTTTATTATTTAACCTTTTAAAAATTAGTTTTAGGACGTTTAAACTAAAACAGTTTCTTCAGTCTGCGCTACCAACCCACCGCTTTCCTCTCTCAATATCGGATAACCATCCAAAGCACCAACATCCATCAGCTGCTTCAACGCCATTTCAATTTTCATAGGCGTCGCTATTTTTGCAAGCCACCTCTTCGCAAACGGCAGCATCTCAAAATCATCCGCAGCCATCTCCAATATCTTCCTCGCCTCAATCATCCTCACAGGTTTCGGAGCACCGAACTTGTAAATCATAACTGGATATGATTCCTTCACCATGCCGACACCGTTCGTTGCAAAAACTTCCATTGCAACGGCCTTGCCCTCAGGTATTTTCGTCTGCAGATTATTTTTTCCGTTGGGTATGCTCGGCTCTGCGTGCTGCACGTACTGCTCCAGGCCGTGGCCGCAGAGGTTGTGTATCGGGTTGAAGCCGAATTTGTTTATCGTGTCCTCAACCACCTCAGAAATCTCGCAGATTTTTGCTCCGAGCTTGATCATCTTCAAAGCCTCCTGCAAAGCTTTCTCTGAAGCTTCAATAAGAGGATGTGTTTTCTTCCCAATGCAGACGGTGAACGCTCGGTCCCATATGTAGCCCTCGCACTGCACGCCTATGTCGATCTTGGCCAAATCGCCTTCCTTCACAACGATCGTGTCGTTTATGTCTGGCGTGTAGTGTGCAGCATTGTCGTTTATCGAGATGTTTACAGGGAACGCCGGCTTCGCCCCGAGTTTTCTTATCTCGCCTTCAATATTTTCCGCGACAACCAGAATTTTTTTCTCTTTCAAGGCAGTGACGCGCGCGAACTCCATTACTTTGTCGGATATCTCTCTAGCTTTCAAATAATTTTTTCTAGCTTCCTCTTCCATGAAATAATTATGGAAGTCATTTTAATAAATGCATCGAAGTGCAGAATAATATTATATTGATATGCTGAAAAGAATAAAGAGGCTCAGGCTGAGAAGACCGTCGGTCGGTGTCATCGGCAGAAGGCTACACGGCCTCATCCGCTCGTGCGAGAAGTGCGGTGCAAGCAGGCAGGAATTGTTCAGGATGCACACTTTTTCGAAGACAGGTGTAGGTAAAGTACAGTACTACTGCAAGCACTGCTATGCTAGAATGTTGAGAAGACCAAAGGAGATTTAAGCCGGCCGACCAAATAACTATTATGGCCTTCAAATACAGGTACAAGCCGAAAAGCCGGTTCAACGCTCCTTTTGATTTGAAGCCGAACTACAAGTTGCTCGCAGTGCTTTGCGTGATAGTCGTTATCGTAGCGTATTTCCTGATAGGCAGCCAGATACAGCAGCCGCAGCCAACGACCACGACGACAACAACAGTCACAGCCACAACGACAGCGTATTCAAAGGAAAGGCTCATAGTCGCTGCCAAGGACGCGAAGCAGAAGCTGGGAGGCTTCGGCACTGCCACGGCGTTAAATATAACGGTGAAGAGCATACAGGTTCATGCTGCTGGAGATGATACCGAAGACTCGAACGTGACCGCAGCGGGATGGATAACAATTTTCGACGGGACGAAAACCCTCGACCTGATTGAATATACCGACATACTCGCCATAATCGGGTCTGAGGATTTGGACGTGGGAAAATACACGCAGATCAGGCTCTACATCTCCGACGCGACAGTGATGATATACGACTTCAGCAACTACATCTACAACAAGACCTATCCCATGAACATACCTAGCAACGTATTGAAGCTGACGCACCCTTTCACGATCGAGCAGAACAAGACAACTGTCCTGACGCTAGACTTTGACGTTCCAGCCTCGATACCGTTAAAGGAGTCGATAGTTGGCATAGGCTTGACGTACAGGTTCAGCCCTGTTGTGAAGGTCACTGAAAGCAAGATTGACGCAGGCACATGGCCGGAAAAATCCACGATCATCTGATTTTTTAAACCGAACGTATATATTCGCAGCTAGGCGTGACTTCTACGAAAT
>Ga0315289_10014377_pt1 | contig 11053 bp, 9 predicted proteins | sample YL17G11_40_MG_FD_203452 | JGI IMG/M metagenome (GOLD analysis project Ga0315289, IMG submission 203452) | Sediment microbial communities from Yellowstone Lake, YNP, Wyoming, USA - YL17G11_40 | ecosystem: Environmental > Aquatic > Freshwater > Lake > Sediment | place: USA: Wyoming | collected...
TTTCTGTTTTTGAGTCCCAAACAACTAGCTTTAACGAGGCATCTCCACAGCAGGTTGCGAGCATGTCTGACAAAATCGACGGTAAATGGAAAACTTGGAACCCTGTCATCGGCTGTTTACACGGCTGTAGCTATTGCTGGGCGAAGAGATTTGCTCTGGAAAGACTTGGCAACACTGAAAAGTACAGAGCCGGGTTCGCGCCTAAACTCGCAGAAAATGATCTGTGCAAGCGTTTCAGAAACCAGTTTGTCTTTGTCTCTGACATGGGCGATCTCTTCGGTGAATGGGTGCCTAAAGAATGGATACTGAGAGTAATTGAGGCAACAAGAAATTCACCATCAAGCGACTTTCTCTTTCTAACAAAAAACCCCAGCAGATACAAAGAATTTGTTCATCTGTGCCAAAAGAACATTGTGTTGGGAGCGACAATAGAGACCAACAGGTCATACGACTTCTCAAAAGCTCCACCAGTGGCTGAAAGAGCAAAAGCCATGATAGATCTGAAGTATGGCAGAAAGTTCATTTCAATTGAGCCCATAATGGATTTTGATCTTGGAATATTCGCCGGCTGGATTGAAGAGATAGCGCCAATTCGTGTCGCTGTGGGCTATGACAATTGGAGCAACTGTTTACCTGAGCCTTCTTTGTCAAAGACTTTGAAACTCATAAAGAGACTTGAGGAATTCACGTGTGTCAATAGACGTACGTTGAGACAGGCTTATTCACGATGATTATTTGGTTATGTTTCTATGAATCCTAGCATGACGATTGCCGTCAAAAACAGAAAGGTGAAGCGAGTCCCTGATATCTGGGTTCCAAAATGATGAAAAATGTTTTAACCTGATCTGACGTTACTTTGTAGAAAGGGAACGTTATGGCTAAATGTCCCAAATGTAAGAAAGAAGTCAGTACTCCTAAGAAGACCTGGAAGATGGCTGGCAGAAAAGACAAGAGTGGCAAAAGGACTGAACTCACAATCGGACTCTTTTACTGTTGCGGAAAGAGCTTCAGATCAGTACTGAACAAAAGAAAAATCTAAACTCACCAAAACACTAATCCCCCGTCTTTTTCTTTTTTCGTATCTACGATGAAAAACTTCTAGGGACTCCCTGACACCATTATGAAATACTAGAGTCTCTCATATCATCAGGTCATTTCCTTCTTAGGAGTATCATGTTGATGTTTCTAGGGGTCTTAGATTTTTCAAGTGGTTTGTCCAAGAACCAAGTGCTCTCATTTCCTTCCCACCATCCTAGAAACTCGAACTTACTGTTGAGTTTTACCAATGCCTTGAATTCTTGTGGAAAAGTGAATTTCAGGTCTTCTTGACTGACGAATCTTTCTGTTTGTCCGTGATCATTGACTTCAAACTTCAGTCTCTCTGTGTATACTTGGTTGAGTATGTCCTTCCAATGCATGCTGAAGATCGTCTTCACCGTGATTCCCTCTCTTTCCTCAGTCCAGCTTTGTTCTACAGTTCCCGTCCAATCTACCATCTTGTTCTGAATAAAATACAGACCTCCTCTATTCAGAGAGCATGCCACGGAATCTAGATGATCCATGAACTTCTCATTCGACTCAAAAACTAGAGAACCCATCATGATAAATGCAAAGTCAACTTTCTTCTTCACATTGAAGTTTGACATGTCAGCTTGCACAGTCTCGATCCTGAGTCCTTTTTCCTTTGCTTTTCTAGAAAGATATCTCAGCATTTCAGGAGCCAAGTCTAACCCGACTCCTTCATATCCTCTCTTTGCAATCTCTCTCAACTGCAAGCTAGGTCCACAAGCGATGTCGAGAAAACGTCTGACCTTAATCTTGCTAAACTTCCTGATTAATGTCTCGAAGGTGTCAACTTGCTTTCTCACATCAAAGAAGCTGTGGGCAATCTCATAATATAGAGGATGCTTGTAGGTTTCCATTTCTTCACACTTTGCTTCTTTTGTCAGATAAGCTTTCAACATTGAATAGAGAATACAAAAACCCACATATTACATAGACATAATGATATGACACAAAGCCAGCAGACACACTATGCGTAGACTGACTCATAGTACGATGAAAAACTTCCAGAGGATCCCTGAAATCTATGTAAGAAAGGGTTTGCCAACAGAATTAATAGTTTAACCTTGCTTATTGTTTTCTGAGGAAGATGGGTTACTTATCTATTGGCTATTATACGATCTGTCTGAGCTCTGTCTTTTCTTCTGTTTTATTTGTGACTCTGCTCTGGAGGGTCTTTCTTGAAACAGAGTTAGAGCAGCCAGTATTTCTTGGAATGAACATTTCTATCATAAGTATTCAAGCCTGTGGGATCGTTCTTTGTGCTATTGGATACAGAAAACATGAAACCATAGAATCTCTTTCTATTCCTTTGAGCGTAGTCCTGACTGTCCTTCTAATCCTTTGGGGAATTTTCATCGTTGGCATGGTATCCAACTACGTGTTTCTTTGGAAGACATATGAAAAGCTCATGCTGATGAGAAAGACTGTGCAATTTGCTGCATACGTAGCTTGGGCAATCAAAGGGACCATAGGGCTCATTTCAGGTTTGACATTCACAGCCAAACTATGGTTCAGGAAACCAAAAACTGAGCATGAATTCGGTTTCTAGGGACTCCCTGAAATCTTTGAAGTAAGCAATCAACCCTGAATTCGGGTATTTCCGTTCAATTGCTCCATCAGAGCCTGATACTCACTATGCTCTTTATAGTGGTAGGACGATTCTGAAGCTCCAACCAATCCAATAATCACGCCCATAATCACGATTGCAGGTCCCAGAAATGGGATGCTATACTTGGGAAGAAAGAAGCATAAGACAACAAGGAATGCTCCTAGAATGATGATGCAAATACTGCCTTTCTGATTGTTCTTTGATTCTAAGAGTTTTTCTTGAACAAAAGTCAGGTTTGATCGTTTGTACAAGATTGTAACCCTAGTCTGTACTGCAGTTTTAAGGCATAAAGAGTTTTTCTATTCACAAGTATTCAATGGACTCCAAGAAAAGAAGCCCAATTCTAGCCCTGCATGTTACAAACAGACAGAATCTCTCTATCTCTTCTCGGTTCTTGTTAGTATCTTTGGTTCTTTCCATTCTTCTCTGAGAATGCTGTACAGATAGGCATCTCTTCTCGCTCCTCCTACAGACTTACGGATTGTTCCTTCTCTCGTGAAGCCTGCTTTTTCCAACACCCTTTGTGAACCTTTGTTCTTTATGGAAGTTGTTGCCTGTATTCTACTGATATCCATTGAAAGAAATAGATAATCAACCATTAGCTGAGTAGCTTCAGTGCAATAGCCTTTACCTCTTTCGCCTAAAGCTAGTGCATAGCCGATTTCCAAAAGTTTTCCCAAACCTAGATACGAATCATACTTTGCCATGAAGCCAATCTTGCTTCCATCTTTCTTCTCAATTATGAACACTTTAGGCTCAAAAGGGCTAGTCTCAAGTGCCTTCTCTAACTCTGTTCTAGACCATTGTGTAGGAAGCTGATACTCACCCATGACTTCAGGATTGTTCAACCACTCCAAATACACTTGGATGTCTTCTTTCTCCATAACTCTCAGATTCACAGTCTTGCCTTCAAGCAATGTCTAGCACCACTGAGTCAGTCTTCTTGTGTCGGTTCTTATGATTTTTGTTCATTCATTCCAACGGTACTTCTTTTTCTTGTTTCTCAGCTTCTCTAAACCACAATTGAAACAGATTCCGTTATGGCAGCAGATCATTTCACCACAACTCTTACATTTCCAAGACTTTTCTTGGCTATCAAGGAACTTTTCAATTCCGTTCCTTTTGATGAAATTCAAATTCTCTATCATGCTCATCCTGTAACGAGACCTGTATCTACTGTCGATAGTTTTCAGCCTGTCGCATGGAAAGCTACTGCACTCAAAACAGAAACGTACTTCGTTGTTTGCCAATTTGGAACATCGTTTTTTCAGAAAGGCACATTTCTTGTTTCTTGGTCTGCAACCTGTGCAGTAAGGCATTTTGACGCCTTTGTTTTTAACGTCATTCTTGAAGGCTAAATATCCAGAGCAAATTGCACAGTTCATTCCGCATGGTGAAATCAATTCGGATCTTGTTTCTTCCTTCATTTCATCGGTCAAACTCGATAAGGACAATTAACCATCAAGTTCTTCTGCCTTTTCGCGATCATTTCGAGCGTGCTCTTCCGCGCGGTTGCCAGAATAAATTAACGAAAGCGTTTGTTGTTTGGGTCATTGTCTATGGCCGCATTCAGGGCAAAAACGTGCTGAGACGGGAATTCTGTTGTTGCAGTTGGGGCAGATTTTCAATACCAGTTTGGTTCGCAGTAATGACCCGCAGAAATTGCAGTATGTTGAAACTGAGGGGACTTGCCTGTTACAATTTGGGCATGTTAAGTATTGCCCAGACAGAGGAAGGGGAATCAGAACCCATGCTTCAACGTTCAATCCGCTCACTTCGATCCAATAGAAAACTTCGTCTCATTTTTCTCTTCTCATTTTTCTCAGATTCAAAACTCTTTTGGTGTTTATTTTTCCCAGATTAACTTGAACAATTGATTATTCGGTCATGAACGTAATAGTGCGCGCTGAGGGCGTCAAAAATTTGCCGACGATAAGAAGGGTTGATTCGAACAAATACAAGTACGACGATTGTGAGTGGTTGACCACAGTCAACGATTAAACAAACGAATATAGATGAAAAGAGGCTCGATTTGAGCGTTTTCCGCGTGAGTCTAGGTGAATTGCAGGTTCTGTAGGCGGCTCATGTGGCTGGCGTCGCCCCAATAGAATCTTGCTGTGGTTCTGTCGAGCTTCGCGGAATAGCTCGTAGACACGTGGTAGTAGACAGACCAGGTTGTTCCCAGCAGAGATGTTTTTCCAAGTTGCCCAGTTGTGAAGTTAGCCTTGTCCGTCCAAGCCCCGTCTGCTATGCTAACGTAAACTCGTATTACCAATGAGAATGTTGTCTCCATCGACATTTGCGTGACGTTGACGGTTCCCCAACCTGTAGTCGTGACCGTTGCTTTTGGAGTTCCTGTTTGTCCGTCCAGCGTGACTTCATATTCCGTTCCATTTGACGCTCGGACCCACGCGCGAATACCAAATTCTGCACCATCCCCTTGCCCGACTTGCTGTACGTATGTGTAGCTTGCTGTTTCGGTTGCGTTCAAAATGTATGCATTGAGACCGTTGACAGTTGCGGCGTCGCTTCGCATGTACCTGTCGTAATAAACATTCACTGAACCACTTGAAAAGATACAGTCTATTCCTTGGCCACTGTTATTTCCCAATTTGATGTCCGCCAATGTCAAAGAAGTTGTTCCAAGTTGCATTGCCTGGAATGTCAGGGTCACCATCGTCATCGATCCGGTGAAAGATGAGGCAGGGTAGACAGCGGCCTGGCCTTGCCAATAACGGGAAGAGGTGTCATTAAATGTGGCTTCCAAGCCTGGACCAAAAGTCTGTGTCTGGCCCTGCCACTCGGTCGGAGTGTACATTGTATAGCTCGTGCAGTTGAGCAACGTTTTGTTCCAGTATAGTTTGAACTCCCAACCATACAGGTCGGTGGCATCGGTGACCGTCACATTAACTGAGAATACTTCACCCTCAAACACGGTGATTTCACTGGGGTCTAAGGTGACGCTGGGAGATCCGTCGATGGTTACCACCATTCCGTTCAGAGACGATTTCCTACCTCTCGGTGGACCGTATATGTCCCAATTAAAGTGTGACGTAAAGATGATTCCATCAAAGATGTCGATTATCTGCTTTCCCGTTGAACTATCTGGACGATGACTTAAATTTGCATCAGGATCGTAGCCATCTTGGCCTTCCAATTTTCCAAAAGAAGTGGCTAACCGAATAGCATCGAAGAGGTCCACGTGACCATCACCCGTCACGTCGCCAACAAGCACTCGGGCTTCTGAGGTGGTCGAGTCTTTTGAGTTATCTTCAGGCCATCCGTCATAGTATCCGTAGATCGAGATCGGTTCAACGAAAGCGCTGATCCTCCATTTCCCAGCCTGCATTGTACTCGTCTCGTTCCAAGCGATCGACTTAGTTGTTTGCTCTTCGACACTAAGGACAACTATTGTACTTTCATTGACAACTTTTTCCCGGCTTGGGTCGTCAACGCTTGTTCGCTTTAGACCCACTTTGGCAATTATATAATAGGGATCATTTACGTATGCGCCCGCTCTTGCCACTGTAACATCGTAGTTCATAGTAATTCTCACGCCGTCCAGCCACATTCCGTCATGATACACCTGAAAAACGGAATATTGAGGCGGAGTCGGTTCAATACTGACAACTGAGAAATCCGCAGCGCTAGCATTCAAAACTGCACCATACGCACTAACAATACCCTTTCCTCTTTCAGATTCCTTCAGCGGCCAGATGTAATCATTGAGCCGAGCTGATAGACTCAACGCTTTATTGACCATAATAGGATCCCAATCAGGATGTGCCTGTCTGACAAGAACGGCAATGCCTGAAACATGTGGTGCTGAAAAGCTTGTGCCGCTAAGGACCATAACTCTAGATGAAGCACCATCTGCATAAGCAAGGTAAACCTGGTTCGCTCCAGGAGCAACAAGATCCGGCTTTGTCGTCCGTCCGTCGGGTGTGGGTCCTTTGCTGCTGTTGGGATCAAGAGCGTCGTCGCAGATAGAGACAGTATTGTTCGCTCCTACTGACCCGACCGTAGTAACGTTGAAGGCGCATCCAGGAGAACTCAAATGTCCAAAACCTAACGCGCCGTCATTCCCGGCTGAGGTAACGACCACTACCCCGTCGCTGACAGCCTGATCCGCGGCTATACTGAAAGGATCATCCTGGGTACCGAATCTATCTCCGAGGCTCATGTTTATGACATCTACTCCTTGCATTACAGCGTAATCAATGGCAGCGGTAACCCATTCCACTTGAGTTGCATTACTCTTGTTGAAGACCTTTAGGTTAAATATCGAAGCGGCTGGCGCTACGCCCATTGAGGTAATATTCCCGTACATCGAGGAAAAGTAGCTGTATCTTCCGCTTCCGGCAGCAGTGATTGCAACCCACGTCCCATGGCCATACAAAGTTGGGGTCCAGCAGGCGTAGTCCAAAGTATCGCCATCGTCCGTGAAATCCATCTGATTTACAATCTTTGATGTACCGTCGGAAAAGAGTAAATCTGGTCGGAGGCTGCCGTCAGGCAGGGAAGAGTTAATGCCCGAATCAATTATTGCGATCTTCATTCCTTGACCAGTGTATCCCATTTTCCAGACGCGAGGCCCGTCTACGCTCCTGACGCTGTTTTCCAATGTGGTATTGGCAAAACTCGCGGACCCTACACTTGCTGCGGCGTTTTCTTGCGGACCAACAGAAGGCAGTTGCAGTATTGGATAGATCGCCGAAACGAGGACGTCTACTACCTGCTCTTGCGCAATTTTGTCAATCATTTCGCAAGGCACATCGGCAGTGATAAATGGCAAGAAACCTATTCTTCGTATTGTGGCATTATACTCGGCAGCAAAGTGGTCGGCCACGCGGCTTTGAGTGATCTTATTATTTTTAAGGTAATTTTCATTGAGCCATGCAATCATTGAGACTCTGTGAAAAGGATCCGTAGATAACCACGTCTCAACTTCGTTCCTGAGCCATGAATTTACCTTGCCGGATTCGATCGAAAGCATCTGCTCGCCCTTAACGATGACCGGAAGGATCTGCGGAGAAATGCTGCCTACGAAGAGAAGGACTATCAGAAACGCCAACATCAGCCTGGAGATAACCACTATCTCGTCCCTACGCCAATATCGTTAATGATATCATAGGTGTCTCGACTGTGAATCTAAGCGTCGAGCTAATGAAGGCCCCTTTGATTCTGTATGTTCCTGGAGGAACCACATTGTAATAACAATGTGGATCATGGTTTGGATCGTATATTGCATCGAACACTTGGGCCCACTCGCGCGTGAAGCCACGGGCATCACCTGGTTTCATCTGTTCAGGCACATGTGTCTGAGGGTACGCAGTATTGCTATTATATCTGTAAACGCAAGTCTCGTTTGCCCCATATATGAAGAAGTCAAATTGGTCGTTGCCATCGGAGAAATAGAGGGTAAGCGTCTCGTTTCCAACATTTTCCAAAAGCATCTCAATGTTCAAACGCTCTCCGGGATTCAACTCTACATTGTTCACAGTCATCGACAGTTTAAGCGGCTGATACAAACCTTCGACGGTTACGGGACCGCTAGTTTGCCCGCTACTCGCTGGGTTATAGAGACTCACGACAATTGCCACTGAGACCACAATTGCCAAGGAAGATGCCACGAGAACTGCGGCGACGGTCTTTCTCAAAACCAGTAACCCCCCTGTATCGCTATTTAACAAATGGTCAAACTGATATATATAATTATTGGAAGCATTTCCTATGTAACCAGCTCGTCACCGTTCAGAATATGGAGAATGCTTAATGCGCTTCTGTATTAAGCCCGTTCGTGTGATCAGCGGACTATCAAGGAGGAGGACTAAGCCCACCGAACCCACGAAATTGCGTCATGTCATGTTAAAGCCAACGCAGTTTATTCTCCAGTTGTTGGAGCACTGATGGCTGAAGATATTGACGGCGACGGAACAGTCGACATCTTCGACGCTACCCTGCCAGTAAACAACCTCAACAAACGCGTACCATAACCCCCCTTTTTCTTTTCAAAAGAATCCTTTTTCAATTGATGATCACTCTCTAGACCGTACATGTCAAGCAAGGATTGCCTTCAAGAACCACAAGTCATAAAACTGTACTGCGAAAGCCACCGAAACGCTGTCTGCGTCGGCGGATACGGATATTTCGGGTGCCGACCCTGACCAAAAACGTGAAGATTACATCAAATACGACCTGCAAGCCCACCATATGTGCGGTCAGACCGGAAGATTGTCAAGGTTGGTGAAACCTACTGTGGAAGAAAAATACCTAGCCGTTCATGGAAAGGCAAACAATACTACGAAAACCATATTTGGAACCGATCTGGACTTGGGCACCCCGATCTAGTTGACGGAAACTTGATGGAGAAGCAAAAGGTGGCTTACCGTCGGCCAATAAGGTGCGAACGACGTTGGGTCACTCGTCGTCCTATGTGGAACTTGAACCCTCTTTCAAGGCGGGCTTTCTGTTTCCGAAATTTTGGCTTGAAGCGAAAAGTCTCCAGACTGAATTCAAAGTTTTCGAAAAGCACGGCATACTTCTTCTAACCATATAAGCACGCGTTCCTTTATTGCCAAAGATTCCACTGATGAACAGTGCTAAGCCATTTGCATGTCAGTAGACGACCCGAAGGTGTAGTCCAAAATGGTTCAACATCAGGTGCATCACGAATGCCGTAATCTCTCTTCACGCGTTCTGCTGTTTCTGCAATGCATGCATTGTATGGGAGAATAGAAGGAACCGTCAAAATTACAAAGACGATCACGCCGATGAACCATGCTACCTTTCTTTTCCGGATGCTTTCACCTTCCTGTAGAACACGCGCTACTCGCCAACGTCTTGTGGTAGCTCTTTTGTTGGGATCTTTCTGAATTGTTTCTTCCAGACAGGAAGTATCCCTCTGTTCACGATCAGGACAACCCCAAGGCACGCGAAGCATAGTGGCACTCCCACGATGAGTGCTTCAGCAATCCACAGAAGACCTGTGGTCAATAGAGGCACGACTGCGCCAAGTTGATCCACAAACGGCGATGAACCCTCCACATATTCTTGAAGGTAGATGCTGATGTCTGACAATGGCGTTTCCGGCGTCTCGGTCTGGTTCACTTCAACTTCATTCACGTCTATTAGGACGTGCGTGACTTTTCCGTGGTCATTGACGAGTTTTCTGACTTCAAATGTGAACCATGTGACGCTGTCTGTGGGCAATTTGCATTTCAGTGTTCCGCTCCATAATTCATTGTCGTAGGTCATATGTAGATTCGGGATTCTTCCACCGTAATCCACGGTTATGTTCTTCAGACCTTCAACTGCGGTTTCAAATTCGCCTTTTCTCAGTTCGCCTTGGATGTTCTCGGTTATGATTTGTTGAGTCGACGTGCCTTGGATAGGTGACCACCCGAAGCTCTTTGCGTCTGTTACATACAATGCGGTTCGGTTATCTTGATCTTTTCGAAGACTCCCATAGACCACTAGTAAGGCAATTGTAACAGTCATCAAGATGGCTAAGACCAGTTCCAGTTTCATTCTTCTCTTCACTCTTTTCACCTAAAGAGAATGAGAATACTCAGACGCTTAATGCTAAGCCTTAGAACACTATCGTACCAAAAAACGAACACTCCGCTTCAATATGCGCGCGCTGGAAGAAAGCATCTTGACCACTCCTGCAGAAGCCCTTGCTACCTTAAATATGTGCAAAGTCTATGAGTATTCTCTGAATGTGTAGTTGCATTTTGTGCAGCGCAGAAATTGTGTTGAAGATTCGTCTGCACCCCTAGTCTGCACTTGCCACACGTATGCAAGGTTGTTTCCGCACTTGGGGCACTCGATCCTTACGGTTGGAAGGGTTCTGAGTTTCTGTTCTTCCTTTCCAATTACTGCCACAAGGAGCTGCGGCTTGTGCTGGATCACCTTGGCGACTTTCGGCTCCACTTTCTTTCCTGCAACGGGTTTTTTGTAGCCGCATTTTGCACAAGCCATCACGACCGATTCTTCTTTTCCTTTTTTCGTTTTCTTCGGAGTCAGTCGAGTGCCGCATTTTGGGCAAAATTCCATAAAATGATTCCCCATTGTCCGTTTCAGTAGCCATAGCATGGTCCCTTTTAAATGTTTTCTGGTTCAAATGAGTACCAGAGCTACACTTTGCTTATGCCGGAAGCAATGAGGTGCGCGACGCGCAAGGCCTCTGGCACACTGCTTCTTGTGGAAGTGAGCTTCAAAATCTTACGGGCGTCTTCTTCGACGATCCCGCGGATTTCCATGTAAACCCTTTCTTTCTTGCTCCTTGTAGTGACTTCAAAGATTTCTCCAGCATCAACGACAGCTTTCCAACGTTTCGCTGGACAAGGAAGCTTCTTAAGCGCTTTGCGAATCTCC
>Ga0315289_10014379_pt1 | contig 11053 bp, 12 predicted proteins | sample YL17G11_40_MG_FD_203452 | JGI IMG/M metagenome (GOLD analysis project Ga0315289, IMG submission 203452) | Sediment microbial communities from Yellowstone Lake, YNP, Wyoming, USA - YL17G11_40 | ecosystem: Environmental > Aquatic > Freshwater > Lake > Sediment | place: USA: Wyoming | collected...
TACGACCAGTTTCACCAGATAATAACCAGCAGTTGCAAAGAGGATAAGGCCAAAGAACCGAAAAATGAGGACAGTGACTTTCATGATAATTCCTTTCGTGCAAACTATTGTTAATGTTCAAAAATAATTTACCCTTACAATTGGATAATATCATGCGGGAATACAGAAGTCAATAAGATTTATATTAAAAAGGAGAATTTACAGGTTTGTTACAAGGATTGTTTACCGTAAAAATAATGGGTTGATAGGCAGGCGTGATTGACACCCCGCCTCGCGCATGCTAAAATTCGACCAGTGCCTGCCCCCATCGTCTAGCGGCCCAGGACACGGCCCTCTCAAGGCCAAAACAGGGGTTCGAGTCCCCTTGGGGGCACTTTTATTTTAAGCCTTCCCCTCTCAGGCCCTCTGCACACCCATTAAGGGTGCGAGGAGGCCAAAACAGGGGTTCCGTAAGTACCCGAAGCGGAGCGGAGGGTAGTGTCCCCTTGGGGGCACTTTTTGTTTAAGGCTTTCTCCGAAGGCCCTCTGCACACCCATTGAGGGTGCGAGGAGGCCAAGCCAGGTATCCGAACCCCCTTGGGGGCACCATTAGAGACCCATCCCGAACCACAACAGGTTCCGGTGGATCAGTTTCTACTGATGCTGCGCTTAGAAAAAAAGCACAAGCTCATGGAACTTCCAATGAACAAAATATGAGGTTTAGGATGATTGTTTTAAACTTGGTTACAAATAATCCATCTTCCCACAAAGAGATTATGTATATATCAGTAAAAACTGCCTCGATAAGTTCTGGGTATAGGAAACAATATTTACGTAGATTACTTCGTGAAAATCGTCTGGATTGTATAAAAATTGGGCAAATGTGGTTTATAAGTATTGAATCATTATCAGATTATGTAAGATTATCTCAATCATTCAATGATCTTCGGTATGGCCCCAGGGAATTATTAATAAAATTTCAGAAATCTCTTTAACTTTAATTGCTGACCTACTGATTAAGAGTCAGTTTCCGGCGTATCTACAGCGTATCACAGCGTCCATAGTGTCCATACAGTACACAAAAACGGGGAAAACTGTCTACAGGGTCAATAGTTGCTAAATAGTATCACAATCATTGCCCCTGATTTGCACCCAAAACAGGAAAGGCGACTTAATAATTATTCAAGTTCTTTTTTTGGATACATCAAAAAACAGGGCGTCAGTGTGAATTTAATGCTGAACTGGATTTACTAGAAGTGATTTAGGATCCCAATTTGCTTTTATTAAGTAGTTTCCAACCAGATGGCAACAATAACATCACCATTCCAGCTTTTATAGCATCTCCAATCAAGAATGGGAAAACACCCAACAACAATACCCGCTCATAATCAACAAATGCCAAAAGACGAATTACACCAAAAAAATAGATTATTGTTTGTCCTAACAAGAAAGCGATTATCATTGAGACCGGATTTCTATCGAAAGATTTTTCTGAAAGGTATCCAACCAGAACCGCAGCAGGGATAAAACCAATCAAGTAACCCGCTGTTGGTCCAAAAAGTACTGCCATCCCCCCTGTTCCTCCCGCAAAAACCGGCAGCCCAAGTATACCTTCCAGGATATATAGCGCCAGGCTCAATCCCCCTCTTCTCGATCCTAAAACAGCTCCTGTGAATAATACAGCAAATGTCTGACCAGTGATTGGAACTGGTGAAAATGGCAGATAGAAGGCAAATTGAGAGCTTACTGCAACAAAAAGGCTGCCAAAAACCATTACTCCGATATCAAGAAAAATATTTTCCTTTATGTGCAGCTGTTGAGTAATTTCATTTGTTATAGTATTTTGCATTTTATTTTCCTTTTCGGGAATACTGGATAAATTCATTAACCCTGTAAACTCTTCACCGTTCCCTTTTTTATTCAATCCATTATACAAGAGGATGGATTCATTCTTTGGGAATCAATTAAAATTTGCCAACTTTAAAATCACTTCCGGTTTTTAAAAAAGAACTTTTTGTATAACCTTTTTCAATATCTTGTGTTCTTTACTATCAAAGCCAAAAATTTGAAAAAAGTGGTTGGATTCATTCAAATTAATAATGAACCCAATTTAAAAAATCATAAGAAATTGTTTATCTGAAGCAAACCATGAGCCCTGTTGCCATTATTGGAATGTCGTCTATCTTCCCTTAAGCAGAAAATTTTAATCAATATTGGGACAATATCCCGGGGGAAATCGACTGTATCACCGAGGTCCCTGCATCCCAACGGGAAATAAAAGATTATTATGATCCAAACCCTGATGCACCAGATAAAACCTATTGCAAGCGCGGTGGATTTATCCCGGATATCGATTTCGACCCGGTCGAATTCGGGTTACCGCCCAACCTGCTGGAAGCCACGGAAGTATCGCAATTACTGGCATTGGTTGTCACTAAAGCAAGCCTGCCGGATTTCGGGTGATCCTCAAGCCCTCTTTTTCAAGAAAATCCATTTGAAGTTGGGATGAGAAGAATTCTCCCCAAAGAATTTCGGGGTGCTCCCAAATCTGGTCAGACATACGGGTAAAGCGGGGGGTCTGCTCATCAAGCCAGTCGAGCAGGTCAACGGGTTTCATTACATCGGTCATCGGTCAGCTTCCATGCAAGAATGAAATGGAAAAATTATCCCGGGATTATAAACGAAACGCTTATTGGTTATCATTTGACAGCCCACCAAACGTCAAACAGGCCGGTCAGATCGCAATGGCAGGATTCTTCGGCCAAAGATTTGAATTGCTGTGTGTTCACTGTTTTCCACTGATACGCTTTGATATAATCTGCCAGAAACCGCGTAAATACCTCTGAGCCCATTTTATTTTCCAGCTCCAAAATAAAGAGCGGCGCGCGGCCATAAATTATCGCGGCATATTGATTTAGCTCATATTCACTCGCAGACTTTCCAATGGGAATGGGCTCCATGTCCACTCTTGACCAATACTGCTCCCACGATGAACGGACCTGGTCAGCCGCGGCGCTGCCATAGGTATCCAGAAAATAAATGTAAGTAAGGTATTGCGCAAAACCCTCATCCAGCCAGGGTTCTTCCAACTGGTCATTCATTACCTGATTGAAGAACCACTGGTGCGCTACCTCATGCGCGGTGGCATATTCCAGAAAAACAATGTTGGGAGATCCACTCGCGGTTTTTCCCGGCCCGTATAATCCCAGCGCCATCGCCGCCGCGCCGGAGTATTCCATCCCGCCAGCCTGCATGGGCGTACTGGCCAGGTCCAATTCAGTATAAGGGTAAGGTCCATATCGCTGTGAGAATACCCTCAATGCTTTTACGGCGGTTTCCAATACCAGTTGGCCTGATTCTTTAAATTCTTTCGGGTAAAAGCTGGTGACTTTTACCTCACCAGACTTCTGGCTGGTGCTTTGATATCCGGGACTGGCAGCCAGGTAAAAATCACGCTGTGGGCCGCCCGCAAAAGTGACGATCTGGCGGCTTTTCTCTTTCTTTTCATTCACCTCAACCCCGGAAGCCACCAAGAGCAGGTCATCAGGGGCGTTGACCTGTACTTCAAAGAAAGCGGCATCCGTATAGATCATGTCCGCGTTGCGAGGTGGGTCTTGTACCCTCCAGACCTCATCATCATACACGGGGATAATTGGAAAGAAAGAATCTAACGCGAGGATATCCTCCTGAAAAATGAAAATGCCGTAATTTCCGCCCATCGTCTCGGGAACAGTTTCTAAAAAATCCATACTGATCTTGACAGAACCCCCCGGCAGGAGGGGTTCAGCCAAATCAACTTTCAAGGCTGAATCCTGAAAGACCAATGATCCATCGACAGGCAAATTGTTCACGGTAATATTCTCAACTTTGAGATAATCCCCGCCAGAATTTGGAATTAACTCAAAATAGACTTGATCCAAAGCCGCAGTTTCAAGATTGGTGTAGAACACATCCTGATGGCCGGATAAAGAATTTAAATCGTCTTCGATTTTTAATTGAATCTGATAGCGCGTTGCGTTTTTAAAAGAATCCAGAATTTTTTGCTCATCAACGACCAGGTTTGCCTGAAAAACAACCTGGGAATTATCATCCGTAATCTGTATTTCAGATTCTGCGCCCTGTGCATTAGACTGTTTAATTTCGGGGAACCTTTGACATCCGCTCATCACAGTGCTGTAGAGGAAAAAACCGATAATCCATATTCTGGTTTTCATTTTATAGATTCATTTCCAAGCATTATTGAATTTTTTTTAAAAATTTAGCGGATTATAAATTGTTTTACTCACGCATTAATTGCCAATGGTATATCATTAATTTCGGATATTATTTACATATAAGACTTACCAGGTAAAGGGAACAAAAATGCATCAATCAAAAATCAGCAGTGACGCGGTCAAAGCCAAAACAGGCAAATCATGGGATAAATGGTTCGCTTTAATGGACGCAAGCGGCTGTGCGAAAATGAGCCGCAAGGAGATTGTTGCAGTACTGCGCAACCAGTTTAATGTTGGTAACTGGTGGCAGCAGATGATCCCAGCCACCTATGAACAGTCACGCGGCAAACGCCTGTTTAACCAGCGGCCGGACGGGTATCAGATCAGCAAGAGTAAAATTTATTCCGTAAATAAAGAAATAGCATTTAATGCCTGGACTGAGGAAAGTATCCGGATAAAATGGATGGCTGATCCTGGAATCTCCATCCGTAAAACTACCCCAAACCATAGTTAGCGAATCACCTGGATGGATGGGATAACCGGTGTAGATGTCCTGATTAAACCCAAGGGGGAAAAAGTGCAGATAAGCGTGAACCACAGTAAACTTCCCGATTCTCAGATAGCGGAGGAAATGAAAAAGTACTGGGCTGAACAATTGAACAAACTGGAGGAATTTCTTGAATAGAATTCCAACTGCTTCCTTAAAACAGAGAACCGCCTCTCGGCGGTTTCTGTTTTTTTGGCTGCGGCATCCGTTATCGGATTCCGAGGAGGGATACCGCAGCGCTAAGTTCATAACTAGACATTTTGGGCATCACCTCCTCATCCAAAAGGATAGCAAGGTAAATAAATCTTATATAGAGTATACACCATTTTTCCTCTAACCAGAGGTTTGTTACCAGATTCATCTCATATATAATTGACCAATCCTAACCATTTAATAAACTAACACAATGAAAAGAATTATTATTACAGTACTTATCATCCTGATCGCCGTAATCATTTCCGCGAACTGGATTTTACATTCCCCACATGGGTATTATGAAAAGGCTTTCGCAGTGGGTTCATCCGTCTGCCATCAAATCCCTTCGCACTCATATACCAATTCCGGAACACAATTTCCGTTATGCGCGCGCTGCAGCGGGCTTTACCTGGGCAGTTTCATTGGTTTGGCTTATTTCTTCACGCGAGGGAAAAGGAAAGCAATTCCCAAAAAAGGTTTTTTGATACTGCTTATATTCTTTTTTCTGGCCTGGGCCGGTGACGGAGTTAATTCATTCGTGACTGATTACTTCAACAGAACAATTATTTACGAAACCACCAATATGACGCGCCTGGTTACCGGATTTGGCATGGGGCTGGTTATGTCCACAGCCTTGATAACCCTGTTCAACCTGACTGTTTGGAAAGATGCCGTCAATTTTTCGCTTCTTTTTAGTCCCTGGCAGATAGCGGGTTATGCCTTAACATCAGCACTCGCGGGATGGATTCTACTTTTTTCGAACACATTCTTTTTTCAGGTTTTTGCGTATATAAGTATAGTAACGGTGATGATAATCATCACAATGCTTTATACAATTTTTTGGGTAATATTATTAAGGAAAGAGAACAGTTTTTCAAAGTGGAAATCATTGGGTTTATTTTTGGTCGCCGGGTTTGCCTCAGCCATGCTGCAGGTTACCTTATTAAATCTGCTCAGGCAGTGGGCGCTCGGATTAATTTAATTGTGGAGAATTGATGGAAGCATTATTGGGTATTTTTTCAGCCTTCGGGCTCTCAGCCAGCGCCGGATTGAACGCGTATATTCCGCTGCTTGTGGTCGCGTTGATGGCGCGCTTTACAACCTACATAAAGCTCAATCCGCCGTATGACGTATTATCTAATTGGTGGATCATTGGCTTGCTGATTGTTTTGACGATGATTGAATTTCTGGTTGATAAATTTCCGACAATCAACCATATCAATGATTTTGTGATTCAGACCTTTGTACGACCGGCTGCCGGCGCGATCGTTTTTGCGGCCAGCACCAATGTCGTTTCCGACATCCATCCGGTTCTGGCTCTCGCTTTGGGATTGCTAATGGCCGGCAGCGTCCATGCGGTTAAATCTGTCGCCATCCGCCCGGCAGTCAGTGTAGCCACCGCAGGGGTTGGCAATGTGCCGGTCAGTGTAGCAGAAGACGTAACCTCTACTACCCTCTCTGTCTTGTCAATCGTTGTCCCGATCGCGGTGATCAGCATTGTGGTGCTGTTCTTCACCTGGGTGTTTTGGTACCTGTTTCTCAGGATGCCTGAAAAATCTGACTCTAAACAAGATCGCGAATATTAACCATTTCATTTTGAGAAAACAAGGATTGCAGTTCTTTCAAGGCTGACCGGGCATGCCGTTGGTCAGCCTTGTTCAAATCCAGTGAGGTAAATTCATCCTCATCCAGCGCCAGTTGGCGGCGATCCGGGTAAACCAATAGATCCAGCGCCAGATCATCATAGTGAATGGCATGACCAGACACACGCACCGGCCGGGTGATATTACAATACCAGGCTTTCAACAAACCGCTATCCCGATCATAAATTTGATAAATATTGAACCATTTGCCAAACAAATACAATTCCAGAAAGCGGTCACCTTCTTTAAGTAGTATTCCGTTAAATTTAAGATCAGAGCGATTAAAAAACGCTTCCGCGATAATTCCCTTTGGGGATTCGTCAAGAATCTTGCCTGAATAACGCCAGACCTCTCGGCCCAGATGGTTGTTTTTGATGATAGTTACATCTGAATTCATCATGCACTGTTCCCGAAGCACAGAATTGAATCTGGAGAGATGAAAAGATGGATGTTTTGACCTGTCTTAATTTCATTATCGAGAAGAAATTCAAAACCAATATCATTCTCAAGCAATACTTTGGTTTTAAACCTGTCAGCACTGAAAATGGATTCTGCCACTTGCCCTTCGAGCAGGTTTTGTTTGCGAACATTTTTGCTCACCTCAGCGCCGGTTTGCTTGAAAACCAGGATAACCTGTTCACCTTTATGAAATTCTCCTTGCGGACAGGCACATGCAAATTCTCCAAAATCCGTCGTGACTGTTAGCGGGGTTTTCTTCTTTACAATGCCATGAATCTGGTTATCCATGCCAAAGAAGGTAGCCAACCAGGGGGAGGCTGGAAGGGAATATACCTCGAACGGTGTGCCCGTTTGGACAATTCTGCCCTGGTGAAGCACCAGAATGCGATCCGCGATTGAGAAAGCCTCCTGCTGGTCATGGGTTACATAAATCGCAGGGATTTTCATCTTGCGCAGCAAACCGCGCAATTCTGCCCCCAATTTTTCTCGTAGCGTGCGGTCCAATGCTCCAAGCGGTTCATCAAGCATCAATAACTGCGGCTGTGGTGCCAGTGCGCGTGCCAGGGCAACGCGCTGCTGTTCACCTCCGGAAAGGTCAGTCACACGCCGGTCGGCAAAATTGCCCATATTGACCAGATCAAGCGCTTCTGTCACACTTTCCTTGATCTTGTTATCCGGCATTTTTTGCATCCTCAGCCCAAACGCCACATTTTCTCTGACGTTCATATGCGGGAAAAGCGCGTAATCCTGAAACATTAATCCAAATTTGCGCAAGTACGATGGAAGTGCATTGATAATCCTACCCTGCCATAAGACCTGTCCATCTTCTGCAGTTTCAAGCCCGGCGATGATCCTTAAGATTGTACTCTTCCCACCTCCGGAAGGTCCCAAAAGGCAGACGGTCTCATCTTTTTCCACGCTGAATGAGATTCCACTGAGCAGTGGATGGTTTTGATAGCTCTTGGTAATATCCCTGATCTCTAATAAAGCCATGGTCTTATTTTGTCCCGGATGGAAGGTTGAATTGTAATCGGTCGAGAAAAGCCATACTGACAACACATACAAAAAGAATAATTACCGCCATCGCCATTGCCTGACCGTAATTGGAGGACCCTGGCAGATTAAGATAACGGAAGATCGCAACAGGCATGGTGGGTGTATCCGGGCGTGAAAGAAAACTGGTGGCTCCAAATTCACCCAGCGAAATAGTAAAAGCATAAACTGCTGCGGTCATTAGCGCGCGCCAAATGATGGGAAGTTCTACAAAACGCCATACATCCAGGGGCTTTGCGCCAAGACTCTGAGCAGCCAGTTTCAGATTCACCGGTATGGATCGCAGCGCTGGCTGGACCACGCGCAGAATGAATGGTAACGATATAAGCGCATGCGCCAAGGGGATAAGCAGACCCACCCATTTTTGTAAACCGACACCACCGGAGAAAGCCGTGAAAAACCCTAAACCCAGCGTCACTGCGGAAGTTCCCAGTGGCAGCATCATCAGAAGATTGATCCAACGGAGATTCTTGCCTGAAACCAGTCCATAGGCCAGCATCAAGCCCAAAGACAGGGATATTAAGGCGGAAGTTCCAGCGAATCTTAACGAATTCAATACCGCCCCAATCGGTGGAACGTAAAAAAGTGACTGCTGGCGGTTGATAAACAATTCACGATAATAATTCAATGACAAGTGCATTTTTTCAACAAGCCCTTCACCAATGGCAGGTGCTGCGACGCTAAAAGACCTGAAGACCAGACTGACGATGGGGGATATCAGTAAACTCAGCAAAAGTATAACCATAATAGAAGTGAATACTTTCTCCCACCCTCTGACAGGATTTCGCAAGCTCTCTTGTTGGAGACGCGGCATGACCGGTACGCCTATCCCTCCATCGCCCATTCTCATCAACAGGAATGTGACCAGCATTGTGATGCCTAACTGGATCAATGAAAGGATGCCAGCCAATGGTAAATTCAGAAATTGCATGGTCTGGATATAAATCTCCACTTCAAGCGTGGTGAAACGCGGACCGCCCATCATCAGGATGACACCAAAGCTGGTAAAGTCAAACAGAAAAACCAGTAAAACAGCAGATAGAATGGACGGCATCAGCAATGGAAGGGTAATTTTTGCGAATGTTTTCCAGGGAGAAGCCCCAAGCGTCTGGGCAGCATCTTCCAGTTTGCGATCAAACTGGGCAAGTGCGGAACTTACAACCCGGATCACAATGGAGGTGTTGTAAAAAACATGCGCCAATAATATGGCAGCCAGGGAATTCTGGATATTGATCAATGGTTCAGAAGCTCCCAGAATTCCCATCAGTGCCAGATTTAACCAGCCTTTTAGACCAATTAAAGCGTTAAAACCAGCTGCGACAACGACCGTTGGAAGTATAAAAGGCAAGGTTGAAGCTATCCTGAGCGCGTTCTTTCCCGTGAAATTAAACCTTCCAAAAAGATACGCAGCAGGCAAACCCAAAATAACCGTCAAGACCGTGGAAAGCCCTGCCTGCAGGAATGTAAATCCAGCTGCTCCGCCGATAATCTTCCAGTTGGTAGATTTATTTAAAGCAGAACCGGGATGGGGAAACGATAAACTAACCAGTTTTCCGAGTGGGAAGAAGTAAAACACGCCCATAAAGATTAGCGGAATTACCAAAAGCCATATTCCGCTCATCCCAAATTTCTTATGTGCCATTTACTGAAGCATCAACGCCCGCCAAGCCTCAATCCACTGCTCCCGGTTGGCTGAAATTTGATCGGTTGATAAAGCCGCCGGTTGTTCAGGGACCTGGACGAATTTTGTGAACTCCGCGGGCACCTGGGCTGTTTCATTTGCAGGAAAGACAAACATATTCAACGGGATATCTTCCTGGAAGTGTTTGGAAAGCATAAAATCCACAAATTTCTCTGCCAGGGCTTGCTTCTTTGATCCCTTCAATATACCCACAAATTCAATCTGCCTGAAGCACATATTCTTGCCAACCAGCGACGCAGTGGGAGCTTTATCCGGCCTTGGATCCGCAAAAATAATCTCGGCGGCTGGGCTGGTACCGTAAGATACCACCATTGGCTGTGAACCTTTACCAGACGAACCTGAGAAATTGGTGTAATAGGCGGTATTCCAGTCATTGACAACAACCACATTATTTTCTTTTAACTGCTGCCAATAGGCCTGGTAGCCGTCGGTGCCATATTCAGCAATCGTTGCCAATAAAAACGCCAGGCCAGGGGAAGAAGTAGCTGGATTTTCAACAACCAGTAATCCTTTATACTCAGGCTTGGCCAAGTCTTCCAGTGTCGCTGGAATTGGTAATCCCTTATCCGGGAAATACTGGGTATCGAAGTTAATACACACATCCCCAAAATCAACTGGCAGCGCCTGGTGACCCGTATCCAGTTCAAATTGGTCCGGGATCTGCTCAAGCAAAGGGGAATCGTAGGCCTCAAAAATTCCTTCCGAGAGTGCCCGGGACAGGAAAGTATTATCCACACCGTAAAGGACATCCGCTATGGGTGCGCCTTTGGTCAAAACGGCTTTGTTTAACATACTTCCCGCGTCACCGCTCAATAAAAAATTAACCTTCACATTGTTTGCATTTTCAAATTCAGCCATCACGTCGGTGCTGATGGCGAAAGAATCATGCACCATAACAGTCAACGCGGCAGGTTCCGGGCTGCAGGTTGCCAACAGAATCCCCACCAGAACCAATGGCAGTATCCATTTGGTTTTCATCTTATTTTCCTTTCAATTTTCGCGTATGAACACACAACAACAATCCACGCTTCAATGAAATTTCAGCTTTGTCAGCTTCCATCTCATTACTCACACCGCGGGATCGCTCGGGAAACAGAAATTCGTTGCGCAAGGGATATCGTAAGCCAACTGTTTTGACTCCCTCGGCCGGAGAAAGCAGTGGTACAAGAGAAACAGTATCTCCTTTTCGTCCAACCACCTCAACGTGGTTTTGAATGAGAAAAAGTTCTTCATGCCCATCATCCAAACGAACATCTACGCC
>Ga0315289_10014380_pt1 | contig 11052 bp, 9 predicted proteins | sample YL17G11_40_MG_FD_203452 | JGI IMG/M metagenome (GOLD analysis project Ga0315289, IMG submission 203452) | Sediment microbial communities from Yellowstone Lake, YNP, Wyoming, USA - YL17G11_40 | ecosystem: Environmental > Aquatic > Freshwater > Lake > Sediment | place: USA: Wyoming | collected...
CTCATGACGGGGCTCTTGTGGCTCGTGCGCCGCTGGTCGCCGGCGCCGGTGAACCGCACGTTCCGCCTCCTGCAGCCCATCTCGGCGGGGTTCATGGCGTTCTCACACGGCGGCAACGACGCCCAGAAAACGATGGGCATCATAACGCTGGCCCTGTTCGCCAGCGGCAAGATCAGCACGTTCGAGATCCCGTTCTGGGTCAAGATCGCCTGCGCCACGGCGATGGCCCTCGGCACCTACTCCGGCGGCTGGCGCATCATCCACACGCTCGGCTCCAGGGTGATCAAGCTCGATCCCATCCATGGGTTCGCGGCCGAGACCGGGGCAGCGAGCATCATCCAGCTGGCGACCCACTTCGGCTTCCCGGTGTCGACGACCCATACCATCACCGCGGCGATCATGGGTGTCGGCTCGACGCGACGGCTCTCGGCGGTGCGCTGGGGCGTCGCCGGCAATATCGTCGGCGCCTGGGTGCTCACGCTGCCGGCGGCCGCCCTGATCGCCGCCGCCTGCTACCTGATCCTGAGCATCTTCGTGTGAACCCTGGCGGCGACGGCCGCTCCGCTCACCTCACCGCCGGCTCGACCCGGTGACGCGTCGGCGATGGCGTCGCCGCACGCGCGGCGTTCGCCTTCGTCCTCCGTGCGGTAGAATCACCTGGCGATCGCGCCCCCACGCGCCGCCCGTCGCATCCGTGCGGCCGGGCTCACGGCGCTCGAAGGAGACTCATGAAGATCCGTCTTATCGAACCCGAACCACCCGGTATGCACGTCTACGCCAAGGTCATGCTGCCGCGCCTCGGCCTGCCGATCATCGCCGCCACCCTCGAAAGGCACGGCCACGACGTCCTCATCTACTGCCCCCAGATGGCGCCCATCGACTGGGATGACGTCAACAGCGCCGAACTCGTGGGTATCTCGAGCACGACGTCGACGGTCCCGACCGCCTACCAGTTCGCCGACGAGCTTCGCGAACGAGGCGTCCCCGTCGTGATCGGCGGTTCGCACGTGACGTTCCTCGCCGACGAGGCCCTCGGACACGCAGACTACGTCGCCCGCGGCGAGGGCGGCGAGGAGCTCATGCTCGAGCTCATCGAGGTCCTCGAGAGCGGCCGCGAGCCGGAAACGGTGGCCGGTCTCTCGTTCCGCCGCGACGGCGCGGTCGTGCACAACGCGCTGCGCGAACGCTGCGCCGACCTTGACGCGCTGCCCTTCCCGGACCTGACACTGCTCGTCGGCAACGAGCGTCTCACCACCATCCCCATCATGACCAGTTGGGGTTGCCCCTTCGCCTGCAACTTCTGCTCGGTCACGGCGATGTTCGGGCGCAAGTACCGCTTCCGCAGCGCGGAGAGTGTGATCGCCGAGCTCAAGGGGAAGCGTCCGGGGCGCATCTTCTTCTACGACGACAACATGGCCGCCGACAAGAAGCGCCTCAAGACGCTGCTGCAGATGATGATCGCGGAGGGCCTGGTCATCCCCTGGTCGGCGCAGGTGCGCACCGACGTCACTCGTGACCCCGAACTCCTCGACCTGATGCGCCGTTCAGGTTGCGAGCTCGTCTACCTTGGTCTCGAGTCCGTCAGTCAGGCGACCTTGGACGGGTTCCACAAGGCGCAGACCGTCGAGGACATCGAGGTGGCGATCAAGAAGCTGCACGAGTACGGCATCCGCAGTCACGGCATGTTCGTGCTCGGCGCCGACACCGATACCGTGCAGACCGTACGCGACACCGTGAAGTTCGCGATGAAGAACCGCATCAACACCGTGATGCTCAACATCCTCACGCCCCTGCCCGGGACCCCGCAGTACGACGACCTCGAGGCGGCCGGGCGCATCTTCGAGAAGCGCTGGGAGTTGTACGACGCCCATCACGTCGTGTTCACGCCGGAGCAGATGACCCCGTACGAGCTCCAGGTCGAGGTCCTGCGCGCCTACACGCGCTTCTACTCCCTGCGCCAGTGGCTGCGGTACGTGTTCACCTTCCGCTTCACCAAGCAGCTGCTCTTCCACAGCTGGGGCATGGTCATCATCCGCACCTGGCGCCGCGACGAGCGCAACAAGGCGTTCATCAAGGCGCTCAAGCGCCTGCCGCGGCCGCGAACGGCGGGGGCGCCGCAGAGCATGACGACGCGCCAGTAGGGCGCGGCGCGAGTTGCCGCACCGCCCGCCCCGTGCTATGGTTCCGGACCGACGTGCGACGGGCTCAGCCTGATGGGCGCGCCCGGAACGTACGCTAGCTGACCGCTCACCTCGACGCGGGCGCGACGGCTTCGGCCAGGTGCCCGAAGGGAGGCGACGCAGTGGACGGCACGAGACGGGCGATCGCCCCGCTCCTCCTACTCGCCGGCATCCTCATCTTCATCCTCACGGTCGCCCCGGCCGCGGGCGCCACACCGCTCTCCCAGAAGAAGGCCCGCGCGGTCGCGATCGAAGCCAAGCTCGAAGCGCTGTACCCCAAGGTCTCCCTGGCCGTCGAACGCTACAACCAGGCCATGGACCGTCTCGCCACCGTCAGACAGCAGATCCACGACAACGAGCGCATGCTCAAGGTGGCCGAGTACAACCTCGCCCTAGCGCGCACGCAGCTCAAGACGCGCGCCGTCACCATGTACAAGACGCGCGACGTCGGCTTCGTCGACGTGCTCTTCGCGACCAACAGCTTCGACGAGCTCGTGACGCAGCTCGACCTCATGAACCGTCTCGGGCAGAGCGACGTCGACACGGTCAAGTCGATCGCCGCCTACAAGAGCGACGTCAACGACCGCCGCCTCAAGCTCGAGGCCGACAAGAAGGCGGCCAGCGAGCTGGTGACGGAGGCCAAGGCCGAGAAGGACAACGTAACGGCCCTCGAGGCCAAGCTCGAGAACATGCAGCGCGGCGTCAAAGCCGAGATCAAACGCCTGCAGCAACAGGCCGCCGCAGCCGCGCAGGCGCAGGCGCAGCAGTCGTGGGGCGGCGGGAGCGTCCCCGTCGTCGACCCGGGCGGCCCCGGCCATCCCGAGGTCGTGGCCATCGCGCAGCGCTACCTCGGCGTGCCGTACGTGTACGGCGCGGCCGGACCCAACGCGTTCGACTGCTCCGGCCTGACGATGTATTGCTACGCGCAGATCGGCATCGGCCTGGCGCACGGGGCCACTGCCCAGCAGCAGGCGAGCACGCCCGTCCCCGTGAACTCGCTGCAGCCCGGCGACCTCGTCTTCTTCGGCGGCGCCAGCTACAGCTATCACGTCGGCATCTATGTCGGCGGCGGCTCGATGATCCACGCCCCCCACACCGGCTCCGTGGTGAGCTACGGCTCCATCAGCGGCGCCTGGATCGGCGGCCGGTTCTAGGCTCGTGATGTGGGCGAAAGGCCGGCGGCGCCCCGCGGGGCGCCGCCGGCCTTTCGCCGTTCTGGGAGACGTCGTGGGCAGGCGCCGTTGCTCGTCCGGGCAGCGCTTGTGTCGTCCAGGCCTTGCGCGCGAGGGCATCATCGTTTATGCAAGACACCGACGCGGGCCGGTGCCGACGGGCGGGGACCGTCAGCCGATGTTCATCGACGCTCCTCATACCGGCAAGGGGTAAGGCTTTCGCGCCGCGTGTCGAATAGAGGGTCAGAGAACTGTCGTCGAGCCACGGGGTTGTGACGTGAAACCGATCGATGAACTGCTCAGCGAGATGATGACGCGCAACGCGTCGGACCTCCACCTCAAGGCCGGCAGCCCGCCGGTGATGCGCGTCGACGGCGAACTCTCCCTCATGGACCAGCCGTCGCTGACGCCCGAGGACACCAAGGACGTCGCCGCCTCGATCATGACCGACAAGCAGATCCGGCGCTTCTCGGAACACAACGAGATCGACTTCGCCTACTCGGCGCCGAACCTCGGCCGCTTCCGCGTCAACGTCTTCCGCCAGCGCGGCAGCATCAGCATCGCCATGCGCCAGGTGACGACCAAGGTGCTGTCGTTCGAGGAGCTGCACCTGCCGGAGATCATCAAGCGGATCGCGCTCGAACCGCGCGGGCTCACCCTGGTGACCGGCACCACAGGCTCCGGCAAGACCACCACGCTGGCGGCGATGATCGACCACATCAACACCCAGATGCGGCGGCACGTCGTCACCGTCGAGGACCCGATCGAGGTGCTCCACAAGGACCGCAAGTCGATCATCAACCAGCGCGAGATCGGGCTGGACACGGACTCTTACGCGACCGCGCTCAAGTACGTCCTGCGTCAGGACCCGGACGTGATCTTCATCGGCGAGATGCGAGACACCGAGACCGTCCAGGCGGCGCTCACCGCGGCCCAGACCGGCCACTTCGTGATGAGCACGCTGCACACGATCGACGCGACCGAGACTATCAACCGCATCATCGACTTCTTCCCTCTGTACCAGCAGAAGCAGGTCCGCATCATGCTCGCCGGCACGCTCAAGGCGATCATCTCGCAGCGCCTCCTGGTGCGCGCCGACGGCGAGGGCCGCGTCCCGGCGGTCGAGGTCATGATCTGCACGAACCGCATCCGCGACTTCATCCTCGACCCGGAGCAGGCGCACCTCGTGCACGACGCGATCACGGAAGGCGACTTCTACGGCATGCAGACCTTCGACCAGGCGCTGCTCAAGCTGTACGAGGAAGGCCTGATCACCCTGAGCGACGCCGCCGCCGTGGCCGCCAACCCGCACGACTTCAAGCTCCTCGTGCAGCAGAAGGGTCACGACGTCAGCCTGATGACCTTCTGAGTCCTCGCGAAAGCACTCGAGAGACGCGGCGGGCGGCCCTGAGGCCGCCCGCCGCGTCTCTCGCTCCAACGAGGCCGCGTCCCGGCGGCCGTCGCCGTCAGTAGACGACCTTGCGGCTCTCGAGGTGAAGATCGACCTTGCGCTTGATGCGCTGCAGGGCGTTGTCGACCGTCTTGCAGTCGCAGCCGAGTCGGCCGGCGATGCGCTCGTAGGAGAGCCCCTGCATGTACAGCCGCAGCACGCGGCCCTCGAGATCGGACAGCATGCAGGTGAGACACGCGGTCAGGCTGTCGACCTCTTCCGACGAGATCACCTGGTTGACGGGGTCGTGCGTGCTCGGTCCGGGCAGGACGTCGGCCAGCGAACAGTCACCGTCGTCCGAGGCGTCGTTGGGCGCCTGGCTGAACGAGATGTATCCGTTCAGCGGCACGTGCTTCTGCCGTGTCGCCGTCTTGATCGCGGTGATGATCTGCCGTGTGATGCACAGCTCGGCGAAACTGCGGAAGGACGCCTGCCTGTCGTCGCGATAGTCGCGCACGGCCTTGTAGAGCCCGAGAAGGCCCTCCTGGATGAGATCCTCGGCGTCGCCGCCGGCGAGGAAGTACGAACTCGCCTTCAGGCGCACGAACTGGTGGTAACGGAGCATGAGCGCGTCAAGCGCCGCCTGGCTGCCGCGTCGGTACGCATGGACGAGAGCAAGGTCCGAACTCTCGGCATAGGGTTGAGGGTTGTGCGCATGGGCGGCGCTGCGTCCGGAATCCGCCTGACGCGGACCTTTCATCCCCCCACCTCCAGTCGACACCCCTGCAAAACGGGCCCTTGCCCCGTCGGGGGCGGCTCACGTCGGCTTGTTCCTGAGATCCTCCAACTTGCGCAAAGTCTCAGGGTCTACTTTATCCTCAAGCCGTGAGGGCATTCTAGTAGACTCTCGGGCAGAGTCAAGAGCCTGCGCGGATCTTTCGTCCACGTCCGCCTGTTGCAGCTCGGCGCCGAGTTCGAGCGGGGTCATCCGGCGCACGCCGGCGCGCGCCGCCGTGCGCTGGACCTCACGGTCGGCGCTGACGACGATCACGGAGACGTCCGCGGGCTGTCCGGCGATGCGGCGGGCGATGAGCGTGTCGGCGGTGAACCGTCCGCCGGCGAAGCAGACCTCGACCGGCGCGCCGCTGATCGGCCGGCTGCTGGTGCTGGAGGCGCCGTGCCCGTCGTAGACGAGTACGGCGCCGGCGCCGACCAGCGCGACGAAGCTGGCCAGGCGGTCGACGAGCCAGTCGCGGCGCGCGAAGAGTTCGTCGCGCGAGGCGCCGGGAAACAGGGCGTGCAGGACGTTGTACCCGTCGACGATGTACAGCGTCTGCGCCATCACGGCCTCCGGACGTCGGCTTCGCCGCCGTCGGACCGGCTCCCGTGGCCGCCGTCCTCGGCGTCGCGCTGGCGGACGGCCTCGAACAGGAAGACGGCGGCGGCGGCGCTCACGTTGAGGCTCTCGACCGGCCGCCGCATGGGGATCGCGGCGAGCACGTCGCAGGTGCGGGCCACGAGAGGTCGAAGACCGCGGCCCTCGGCGCCGAAGACGAGGACCACGCGGTCGCGCAGGTCCAGGCTGGTGTAGTCGGCGGCGCCCTCGCCGGCGGCACCGTACACCCAGAAGCCGGCGCGCTTGGCGTCCTGCAGAAGGCGCGCCACATTGGCGACCTGCGTCACCGGCAGGTGCTCGAGCGCGCCGGCCGAGGCCTTGACCGCGGCCGGCGTCACGTGCGCCGCGCGGTGGCGCGGCACGACCAGACCGGCGCAGCCGGCGGCCAGGGCGCTGCGCGCCACGGCGCCGAGGTTGTGCGGATCGCTCACTTCGTCGAGGACGACGACCAGGTCGCCGCCGAGCACCTCGTCCGGGTCCGCGTACTCGTACGCGGGCACCTCGAGGGCGACGCCCTGATGCTCGCGGGAACCCGTGAGCGCGTCGAGGGTGTCGCCGTCGACGACGTCGCACGCCAGCTCCGGGGGCAGGTGGGGCCTGAGAGCCCGAGCGGCCGGCGCGGTCGCGGCGAGCCGCAGGGCTCGCCGCCGCGCGCCGGCCGCCAGCGCCATGCGCGCGACCTGGCGACCGTAGATCCACTCGGTCATCCTCCGGCCCTTTCCCGGCGCCCCGGACCCGCCTCAGGCCCGAGGCACGACCTGCGTGCCCTGGGTCGTGTCGCGCACCTCGAAGCCACCCTGCTGCAGCGCGTCGCGGACCCCGTCGGCGCTCGCCCAGTCCTTCTCGGCACGGTAGTGGTCGCGCAGCGCACAGGCGTACGTGGCGTCGCCGCACGAGATGCGCTCGGCGTAGAGCAGCTCGAGGTCAGCCCAGCGTCCCTCATCGGCGAGCCGCGACGCGGGCGGCAGCGCGACGTTCTCGGTCGTGCAGGTCTTGTCGTCGGCGGCCGGCGTGGACCCGGGCACGGCGTGGCCCACGTCCGGCGCAGGCTTTGTGGGGGCGGTCTCCGCAGCCGCCCCGACGCTGGCCTTGGGCCCGACTCCCACCGCCTCGGGAAGGCCGATGAGCAGGCTCTCGAGGCCGTCGACGATCGTGTCCTCGACCTCTTCGAGGACGTCCACGTCGACCGCCGCGACGGCCGCGTCGGCGGCGCCGACGTAGCGGAACAGCTCCCGGGCCAGCACGAACAGCTCTCCGAGCGCGGCGGCCGTGTTGAGGTCGTCGTCCATGTGCTCGGCGAAGGCGCTCCGCGCCGCCCCGGCGGCCGCGCGCAGCTCCGCCGCCGGCAGCGACCGGCCGTCGCCGGGGTGGTCGATCCTGAAGCCGGCCGTGCGCACCGCCTCGACGAGGCGGTCGTACGCGGCCTTCGCCTCGTCGAGCTTGTCGACCGAGAACTCGAGGGGGCTGCGGTAGTGCGTCGTGAGGAAGTACATCAGTACGACGGCCGCCGGGTACCGGTCGAGCACCTCGCGCAGCAGAAAGATGTTGCCGACCGACTTGGCCATCTTCTCGCCCCCGGAGCGGATCATGCCGTTGTGCATCCAGATGCGCGCGAACGGCAGGTCGGCGGCCTCGCTCTGGGCGATCTCGTTCTCATGATGGGGAAAGATCAGGTCGCGCCCGCCGCCGTGGATGTCGAAACCCGCGCCGAGGTAGCGCAGACCCATCGCCGAGCACTCGATGTGCCAGCCGGGGCGCCCCAGGCCCCACGGGCTCTCCCACGAGGGCTCCCCCGGCTTGGCCGCCTTCCAGACGGCGAAGTCGAGCGGGTCCTCCTTGCCCGGTTCGCCCTCGACGCGGACGCCCTCCTCGAGCTCCTCGATGCGCTGGCCCGAGAGCTTTCCGTACCCCGCGAAGCTGCGCACGCGGAAGTAGACGCTCCCCTCGGCCTCGTAGGCGTGTCCCGAGGAGACCAGCCGGCGGCACAGATCGACGATCTCGGGGATCGTCTCGGTGGCGAGCGGTTCGACGTCGGGCCGCAGGCCGGCGCCGAGGCGCCCCATGTCGTCGTGGTAGGCGGCGGTGTACTGCTCGGCGATCTCGGCCGAGGTCCGCCCCTCCGCGTTGGCCTTGGCGATGATCTTGTCGTCGACGTCGGTGATGTTCTCCACCAGGGTGACGTCGTAGCCTCGTCGCCGCAGCCACGAACGCAGGACGGCGAAGGTGACGTACGGGCGCGCGTTGCCGACGTGCACCAGGTTGTAGACCGTGGGGCCGCAGCAGTAGATGCCGACCTTGCCCTCCTCGCGGGGGACGAACTCCTCCTTCTGACGCGAGAGCGAGTTGTACAGTCGGATCATGGTCGGGCTCCCTTGGTGGACGATGGCGAACCGGAGGACGGCGGACCGGACGGCGACAGGCCGGACGGCGGCGGCTCGGATACGGATGAAGGCCCAGCCCTCGACGCCGACGCCGCACCTTCGAGCGCCGCACGGACGCGAGCGAGCGCCGTAGCGCGATCGAGGGCCCCGAGGACGTAGTGCAGCTCGGGGCCGTGCTCGCTCCCGGTGAGCGCGAGACGCAGGGGCATGAGCAGGCGCCTCGCGGACAGTCCACGGGCGGCGCCCCACTCGCGGTAGGCGGCGAGGAGGGCGAGGGCGGCGGCGGGTTCGAGCCACTCTGCCGCCGCCGCCCGCGCCTCCGCGAGGTGTTCGAGCTGGTCGCGGGCGCCGCCGACGAGCGCGACCGCGGCCTCGTCGAGCCGCGGCGGCTCGAGCACGCCGGCCGCGAAGGCCGGCGCTTCGCCGTAGGCGGAGAGCGACGGCTGCGCGGCCGCCGCCAGGGCGGCCGCCGCCGGCGGCGGCGTGCCGGCGGGCAAGCGCGCGGCGAAGCGCCGCGCGTGCTCCTCCGGGTCGAGACGCATGACGTGCTCGTGTGCGAGCCAATCCAGCTTGCCGCGGTCGAACACGGCGGCACTCGGCGACAGGCGCTCGAGCTCGAACTCGGCCACCAGACGCTCGCGCTCGAGGATCTCCTCCTCGCCGTGCGACCACGAGAGCAGGGCGAGGTAATTGACGAGGGCCTGCGGCAGGTAGCCGAGCTCGCGGAACTCGCCGGCCGACGTCGCCCCGTGCCGCTTCGACAGCTTGCCGCCCTCGGGGTCGAGGATCATGCCGTGGTGCGCATAGCGCGGTGGCGGCGCACCGAGTGCGAGCAGCAGCAGCAGCTGGCGTGCCGTGTTGGTGAGGTGATCGTCGCCGCGGATCACGTGGGTGATGCCCATGGCGGCGTCGTCGACCGCGGTGGCGAAGTTGTAGCCGGCGACCCCATCGGATCGCAGGATGATGAAGTCGCCGAGAGCACCCGCGCCGACGGTGACGGCGCCGCGCAGGGCGTCGTCGACGGCGACCTCGGCGCCGGGCACGGCGAAGCGCACGGCCGCCGGCTCGCCGGCGGCGAGCCGGCGGCCGGCCTCCTCGCGCGACAGACCCGCGCAGCGACGGTCGTAGCGCGGTGTGACGCCGGCGGCGCGCTGCTCGGCACGCAGCGCCTCGAGGCGTTCCCCGGTGCAGAAGCAGTGGTAGGCGCGCCCGGAGGCGAGCAGGGTGGCGGCGGCCGCGCGGTAGCGCTCGAGACGCTCGCTCTGCCGGTAGGGCCCGGCGGGGCCTCCGGTGTCGGGTCCTTCGTCCCAGTCGAGCCCGAGCCAGCGCAGGTCCTCGAGAATGGACTCCTCGTGCCGCGTCTCGGAGCGCGCCACGTCGGTGTCGTCGATGCGGAGCACGACGACACCGCCCGCGTGGCGCGCGAACAGCCAGTTGAACAGGGCAGTGCGGGCCGAGCCGATGTGCAGCCCCCCCGTGGGACTGGGTGCAAAGCGTACTCTTACCGTCGAGTCGAGCTTGATGGTTCTCTCCGCGGTCTCGGGTTTCTCCTGCAAACCGGCATCCAGTCTATCACCCGGCCGTGCGATCCCGTGCGTCACAGGATCTGCCGCTTCCGACGACCGGCGGTGCGCCGAAGACGCCGTCCGCCGGCGCCCTGATACACTCGCCTTCCCCGTGCGACGTGCTCGCCGGGGCGATCAGGGGACGACAGGAGCCGCGATGCAGCACGACCAGGAGACCACTCCCTACCTCGACGCCGTTCTCTCCTACCGGCGCCGCGGGTTCACGCCCGGTCGCGCTCCAGCATGAGTGGGTGTTCGCAGGTCCGGATGATCGACTCGATGCGCTGGCGGATGGGAGCCAGGCGCAGCCCCTCGCCCGGCTCGTCAAGGCGCCGGGGGCGCACGACCGTGACGTCGAGCTCGCCGGCCTGCGCGGCGGACTCGCGCCTGGCGTAGCCCTTGTCGCAGACCAGGACTTCGCCGCCGCGCGCCGCGCGCCCCAGGAGCTCGAGCGCCACCTCGCGTTCGCCGCGTGCGGAATCGGCGAGCGCGAACGCCCGCGGGGTACCATCGGGAGCGACCAGCAGTTGAAGGCGAGGGGGCCCGTACCAGCGCGAGTGGGCTATGATAGGGTTATAAGCACCAGCGTGAAGTGCGACTACTGCGATGGCGACCCGGTGTGCGCGTCTGCATGCGAGGCCGATGCCATCGTTTGCGTCTTCTCCGAAGAGAGTGGCCTACTAGCACGGCGCGAGGCCCCGCTTGTCGAGGCTGCGCAGCGCATGCGGGAGTAGAGAGTGGAGCGGCAAGACCGTGGTGCGACGCACGCAGGGCCGGCAAGGACGAGACTGCGGAAATGATGCACATGGAGCCGAAGATCCCCACCCGTATGGGCGACGGCTCGCTGGTCGAGATGACCCGCTCGGAGATGAGAGCCGATCTCGAGGCCGGTACGCAACTCGCGGCCAAGAAGGCCAAGGTCCCGGAGCTCACGCCGGACGAGCTCGACCACCTGCTCGACATCTACG
>Ga0315289_10014381_pt1 | contig 11052 bp, 10 predicted proteins | sample YL17G11_40_MG_FD_203452 | JGI IMG/M metagenome (GOLD analysis project Ga0315289, IMG submission 203452) | Sediment microbial communities from Yellowstone Lake, YNP, Wyoming, USA - YL17G11_40 | ecosystem: Environmental > Aquatic > Freshwater > Lake > Sediment | place: USA: Wyoming | collected...
CCTCGACCATGACGCGGGCCACCGGCTCGGTGCCCGAGAACCGCACCAGCACCCGGCCGGCCGAACCGAACGCGGCCTCTGCGGCACGGATGGCCCCGGCCACAGCCGGGATCTCCGCCAGCTTCTTTCTTTCCCGCACGCGCACGTTCACCAGCCGTTGCGGATAAATCTGGAGTTCTGCGGTCAGCTCATCCAAGCCCAGGCCCGACTCCGAGATGATCTCCATCACCCGCAGGGTGGTGAGCAGCCCGTCGCCGGTGGTGGCGTGATCGCGGAAGATCACGTGCCCGGATTGCTCGCCTCCCAGGCTCGCCCCGGTGCGCAGCATCCCTTCCAGCACGTACTTGTCACCGACCGGCGTGCGGAGCAACCGGACGCCGTACCTCTCCAGGGCTTGCTCGAGGCCCAGGTTCGACATGACGGTGGCTACCACCAGAGGCTCACCTCCGGGGCCCTTGAGCCGCCCCTGGCTCAATAGCCAGCGGGCCGCCATGAGCAGCACTCCGTCGCCATCCACGACCTTGCCGGTGCGCGACACGAAGATGGCCCGGTCGGCGTCACCGTCGAAGGCCACGCCCAAGTCCGCGCCCGCTTCCGGAACTCGTTGCGCCAGTGCCTCCGGGTGAAGGGCCCCGCAACCCAGGTTGATGTTCCGCCCGTCGGGTGTGCTGGCGATGGCCTGTACCCGCGCTCCCAGCCGCTCGAGCAGTTCCGGCGCCAACTCGGAGGCTGCCCCGTTGCCACAGTCCACAATCACGTTCAGCCCATCCAGCGAGCGGCCACAGGTGGAGCGCAAGTGTTCCAGGTATCTCACCTCCAGCGACGGGTCAGCCTCCAGGGGGCAGGGCACTGGCTGGAGCCCCTGAGCGAGCGTGGCGAAGATCCGCTGCTCGATGTGCCGCTCCTGATCGTCGTCGAGCTTGTAGCCGGAGTGGGAGAAGACCTTTATCCCGTTGTCCTGGTAAGGGTTGTGAGAGGCTGAGATCATGACCCCGGCGACAAAGGAATCCGTGCGCGTCAGGTAGGCTACGCCGGGGGTGGTGATGACCCCGGCATGCTGGACGCGCACCCCATGGCGGGCCAGTCCCCCGGAAACGTGCTCCGCCAACCAGGGACCGGACTCGCGCGTGTCGATGCCCAGCACGACCTCGGGCGCTTCCGCCATTCCCGCCGCCACTTCTCCCAAAGCCACGCCAAAGGCATGGACCGTCGGCGCATCCAGCGGATACTGGCCTGCTACGCCCCGGATCCCGTCAGTGCCGAATAACTCCTTGGACATCTCTTGAACCGCGGCCCAGCCTCAGTTACGCCCCCCGCCTGAAACCTCCAGCGTCACCTTGACGCGCACCACCGGAGGCGTGCCGAAGCGCACCTGCGGATCCCGGACGAAAGCGTTGACCCGAAACTCGCTCTGCCCGGCCTTGGGGGGCAGTTCGATCGGGTCAGTCTCGGCGAACTCCACCTCGCGCACCCTGCTTTCCGGGCCCAGAATGGTCAATCGGGGGGGCTGCACCTCTTGATGCCGCACATGGTAAGGGTGGGGCGGCGGTCCGGAGAATCTCACTCTGACCGGCACCTCGCGGCTGGTCCGCCGCTCGAACACCAGGTGGAGCTGCCCCGGCACGGCCCGGATCAACCGCACCCCGAACGGCAGCCGCACGGTGTGGTAGTCAACGGTATAGGTCCGCTCGCCCGCTCCGTGAACATCCCGGAGGCTCAACACGACGGCCATCCCCGACAAGTCGAAGGCGCCCAGCTTGGCGGCCGAGCCCTGGATTTGTAGTTGCACCCGCTCGGGCAGCATAGAGACTATCTCGAGGTCGGACGGGATGTCTTGAAGCTGCACGGCCGCCGACATGGACGTGGCCACTTCGGGAGTGCTGACGAAGGTGAGCCAGAGCAGGAAGGCCAGGCCTAGCGAAAGCAGTTTCCAGCCCAGGTTGTCCAGCAGGACGCGTGTCATGGCGTTGCCGTCTTGCCCTTGGCGGCCGTGGAGTTCGGGCGCAGCCCGCCCGCGGGTACCGGCGCGAACCGGCCTCGCTGTCGTTTGCGCCCGAAGTGCTTGGCCACACGCTCCTCAATCCGGTTCAACGTCACGTCCAGTTCGATCTCCCCGAGGGCCGCCACCGAGAGCCGCCCGGTCTCCTCCGAGACCACGATGGCCATGCAGTCGGCTTCCTCGGTGATGCCGATGGCCGCCCGGTGCCGCGTGCCCAGCTTGCGGGCCACCAGCGGGTTCATGCTCAGCGGTAAGAAGCAGGCGGCCGCTCGGACCCGGTCGCCATGGATTATCACCGCGCCGTCGTGCAGGGCGCTGGTGGGCTGGAATATCGAGAGCAGCAGGTCCCTGGAGACCTGGGAGTCCAGCGCCACGCCGCTTTCGATGAAGGTTCGCAGGCCGGTGTCGCGCTCCAGCACGATCAGAGCCCCGATCTTCTCTTGCGACAACCGGCTCAAGGCCAACAGGATGTCGTCGAGGGATTCCCGCCGCTCCAGCTCTCCGCCCAGGCCCAGCCAACGCCGCCGCCCGATGCGCGCCAGGGTCCGGCGGATCTCGGACTGAAACAGCACGATCAAAGCGATGGCGGTGTAGGGAACGATGGTGGCAAGAATCGACCGCAGCAGTTCCAGTTGCAGCCAGACGGAGAGCAGGTAGACGGCCAGCAGCACGCCCAGACCCGCCAGTACGTGTGCGGCGCGCGTGTGCCGGACCACCTGGATCGACTGGTAAATGAGGAAGGCCACGATCAGGATGTCGATGACGCCGGTGACAGTCAGCTTGGGCAGCGAGGATGTGAACGGCGGTATAGGAAGCGGCATCAATCGCCCCGCGCGAAGCAGGTCACCTTAAATTATCGCAAGTAACGGCCGCCGGGTGCGGCCCGCCGCTTCCCGCTCCAGCATACGCGCCCCTGCCGACTATGCTACGATCCAGGTTTTGGCCCCCGAGTTTCACCACCCCAAGGGTTGGCCGCCGTAGTATGGCAGCCCACGGAAAAAGCCTTCCGTGAGGCTTCAGGGGGACAAGCTGAAGCATGTCCCACAAGGCAGCTCAGGACGGGCTTTTTCCAAGGGCTGGTAAGGGAGTATCAGCGTGAAGGTTTACGAGGGCAAGGACATACGGAATGTCGGTTTGATCGGGCACGGCCACAGCGGGAAAACCTCGCTGGCTGCGGCCTTGTTGTACGCCGCGGGAGCCACCACCCGGCTGACGCGCGTCGATGAGGGCAACACGGTCACCGATTTCGACGACGACGAGATCCAGCGCAGGGTCACGATCTCGACGGGCTTGGCCTTCCTGGAATGGAAGAAGTGCAAGGTCAACCTGTTGGACACGCCGGGTTTCAACATCTTCATCAACGACACCCAGGCTTCGCTGGTGGCCGCGGACTCCGCCCTGGTGCTGGTGGACGGCATCGCGGGCGTCGAGGTGCAGACCGAGAAGGTCTGGCAGTTTGCCGACCAGTACGGGTTGCCCCGGGCCATTGTGATCAACAAGCTGGACCGTGAGCGCGCCAGCTTCGAGCGGGCGCTCGAGAGCATACAGGCCAACTTCGGCCGAGCCGCCGTTCCGATCCAGTTGCCGCTGGGGGCGGAGCGGGAGTTCCGGGGCGTCATCGACCTGATCCAGATGCAGGCTTACACTTACCAGGCCGAAGGGGACGGCAAGGGAACGCCGGGCCAGATCCCCGCCGATTTGGCCCGGACCGCACAGCAGGCGCACGAGGCTCTGGTCGAGATGGTTGCCGAGGGCGATGAGGCCCTGCTGGAGGAGTTCATCGACCAGGGCACGCTCTCGCCGGAGCACGTGCTGGAGGGTTTGCGGCAGGCCGTGCACGAGCGTAAGATCTTCCCGGTGTTGTGCGCTGCGGCCACGGCGGGCATCTGTTCGGACCTGCTCCTGGACTTCGTGGTTGCCAACTTCCCGGCCCCGGTTTCCCAGGGCCAGGCTGTTTCTGCCTTTGTTTTCAAAACGATAGCCGATCCTTTTGCCGGGCGCGTCTCGTATTTCAAGGTCTACTCCGGGGTGGTGAAAAACGATGCCGGCCTGCAAAACAGCCGCAGTGGGGCCAGCGAGCGCCTCTCCCACATTGGCTGCCTGATGGGCAAAGCCATCCAACCGGTCACCGAACTGCACGCGGGCGACATCGGGGCCGTCGCCAAGCTGAAGGAAACCCTCACCGGTGACACGCTTCACGAGAAGGGGTCTCCGGTTGCATACCCCCCGGTAAAGCTGCCGGAACCCTCGATCGCTTACGCCATCGAGGCCAAGTCGCGCCAGGATGAGGATCGCGTGGGCAATGCCGTGCAGCGCATCCTCGAGGAAGACCAGTCCCTGCGCTTCTACCGTGATCCGCAGACCAAGGAGTTTCTGCTGGCCGGCAGCGGGCAGCAGCACGTCGAGGTGATCGTCAGTCGCTTGAAGAAGCGCTACGGCGTGGACGTCACTCTCAAAGCTCCCAAGGTCGCCTACCGGGAAACCATCCGGGGCACCGCTGACGTCCAGGGCCGCCACAAGAAGCAGACCGGCGGCCACGGCCAGTTTGGGGATTGCCGCATCCGCATGGAGCCCCTCCCGCGGGGCGCCAAGTTCGAGTTCGTCAACGATATCTTCGGCGGCTCTATCCCGAGGAACTACATCCCGGCCGTGGAAAAAGGCATCATCGAAGCCGCTGGAGCCGGTTACCTGGCGGGCTACCCTGTGGTGGACTTCAGAGTCACCCTTTACGACGGCTCTTACCATGACGTGGACTCCTCGGAGCTTTCCTTCAAGCTGGCGGCGCGCAAGGCCTTCAAGGCGGCCATGGAGGAGGCCAAGCCGGCGCTGCTCGAACCCGTCATGAACGTCGAGATCCAAGCGCCGGTCGAATATGCCGGCGACCTGATGGGAGATCTCAACGGGCGGCGGGGCCGCATCTCAGGCATGGACACGCGGGGCGGCACGCAGATCGTCCGCGCCCAGGTCCCTATGGCCGAGATGCTGAACTACCAGAACGACCTGATCTCGATGACCCAGGGCCGCGCTTCCTTCACCATGGAATTCAGCCACTACGACTTCGTCCCGCCGATGCTGGCCGACAAGATAGTCGCTGCGGCCAAGGCGGCCAAGGCGGGCGAGGCCGCGGAAGAGGAGTAGGGGCCGGGCATGGCCGCCCCCGGGGTGCGTCCAGCCGGACGCTTGACCGCCCCATTCCAGTTGGGGTAAAGTCTTAGTTTCAAACGTGACAAGCCTGAATGCCGCACCCTTACTGCCAGGGGAGGAATGAGGCGTCCTAAGGGACTGACATCCCGGATCTGGCTCCTGGCGCTGGCTGGCGGGTTGATCGGCTGCGTGGCGCCGAAACCACCGTCGCTTCGAGCCCTCTTCCTCCCACCCGCTCCCAAGCCGCCTGAGCCGCGGTTTGTGACCCCCGACCCGCCGCGCCTGGAGGGGCTCGCCGACCTTCGCGCCCTGCCCATGTTGCTGGAAGCGATCCCGGAAAGCGCAGCTCATCCCGCCCGTATCGACAGCCTGATCCGCGAGGCGGAGTGGCACTTCCTGGCTGGCCGGAAGCACTACCAGGAAGGCGAGTTGGATGCCGCCCGGCTCCGGTTCGATCAGGCGATAGATGTGCTGCTGGCGGCCCCCGAGCGGGCTCCGGATCGCGCCCGGGCGGAGCGCAAGCTCGAAAAGCTGGTCGAAGCCATCCACGGCCTGGACCTGGCCGGGCTTGGGGCGGGGGACACCACGTCGGAGCCCGGCTTTCAGAAGCCTCCCCTGGAGGACATCCCGCAGTTGACCTTTCCGGTTGACCCCAACCTCAGGAACAAGGTGCTCGAGGAGGTGCGAGCCACGGTTTCTCAGCTCCCCCTGGAAGCCAATGACGCGGTCTTGTCCTACGTCCAGTACTTCTCCTCCCTGCGTGGCCGCAAGATTCTGGCCCACGGGCTCCGCCGCGCCGGGCGCTATCGCTCCTTGATCCAGCGGATTCTGGACGAGGAGGGCTTGCCGCAGGAGTTGATCCACATGGCCCAGGCCGAATCCGGATTTCAGCCCAGGGCGGTCTCCCGACAGCGGGCCACCGGCATGTGGCAGTTTATCCGCAACCGGGGGCGGGAATACGGCCTGATGCAGTCCATTTACGCCGATGACCGCCTGGATCCGGAGAAGTCCACGCGGGCCGCGGCGCGCCACCTGCGCGACCTGTATCACCACTTCGGAGACTGGTACCTGGCCCTGGCCGCTTACAACGCCGGCCCGGTGGTCATCGACCGGGCTGTCGAGCGCACCGGCTACGTCGATTTCTGGGAGTTGCGACGGCGCAGCGTGTTGCCCCGCGAGACGGCGAATTACGTGCCCATTGTCCTGGCCATGATTATCGTAACCAAGAACGCGCGGCAGTACGGCTTGGAGGGCCTCGAGGTGGAGTCGCCGCTGGAGTACGACACGGTCGAGATCACCTCCGCGACGCACCTTTTGTTGATCTCTGACCTGGCCGAATGCACCGTCGCCCAGGTGCGCGACCTCAACCCTGCCCTGCTGAAGAACATCGCGCCGCCGGGCTACACGCTGCACGTTCCGCGAGGCAGTGGCGCCGCGGTGAGCGCCGCCCTGGAGACCGTTCCCGCCGAGCGGCGCGCCTCCTGGCGCGTGCACCGGCTCAGCGAGGGCGAAAGCCTGGCGGGCGTGGCGCAACGGTATCGCGTCACGGCCAGCTCGATACTGGCGGCCAACCGGTCGCCGGCGGGCGGGCCGGAGGCTGGCGACTTGCTGCTGATACCGACCGCCGCGCCGCTGTCCAAGGCCCCCGCCAGAGCCGCTTCCGCCCGCCGCGCCGCCCGCAAGCCGGCCTCCGCGAAACCAGCCACCGTTCAGCGCGCCTCACTGTGAGCCGGGTTCCGGCTGCAATTTTTTTCGCTTCGCTCTTGCCTTCCCCTCAAAACGAGTTATTCTATGTGTTGACCAAGCTGGCACAGGAGGCCTGAGAAATGTTTGATGACTTCATGCTCGCTCGCGTTGGCGACGAGCGCGATGACCTTGAGTTCACTGAAGAGCACGTGGAGCTGGAATCCGAGCTGGAAGAGTACGGCGCCGAGCAAGAGGAAGAAGAGGAAGTGCCTGTCGGCGCGGCTCTGGTCGGGCCCGCCCCCGTGCTACCCCCGCCGGTGGCGGCGGCCAAGCCCGCGCCGCCAGCCAAGAAGGTGACCGCCAAGGCGGCCGTACGCAAGGCGGTCCCCACGAAAGCTCCGGCCGAGAAGGCGGCGGTAGAAGCTCCGGCCAAGAAGGCGGCGGAAATAGCTCCGGCCAAGAAGGCGGCGGTAGAAGCGCCGGCCAAGAAGGCGCCGGTAATAGCTCCGGCCAAGAAGGCGGCGGTAATAGCGCCGGCCAAGAAGGCGCCGGTAATAGCTCCGGCCAAGAAGGCGGCGGTGAAAGCCCCGGCCAAGAAGGCGGCGGTGAAAGCCCCGGCCAAGAAGGCGGCGCCCAAGAAAGCCGCTCCCAAGAAGGCCGCCAAGAAGGCCGCCAAGAAGGCCGCGCCCAAGAAGGTTGCCAGGAAGGCAGCGCCCAAGAAGGTTGCCAGGAAGGCAGCGCCCAAGAAGGTTGCCAAGAGGAAGCCCGCGCGGAAGAAGTAGCCCGGCAGCTCAGGGTCTGAGCGGCGCGCGGCACCGCTGATACAGCTCCAGCAGAGCCTCTGTGTATTCTTCCGGGCTCCGGCTCGATTTGTCCGTGTACCCGGCGGCGGGTGTGCCCTTCGCATAGCCAGTAGCGAGCGCCACGAACTTCATCAACTCCAGAGCGACCTCCTCCGGGCTGCGCACTGGCGGATGCCAATTGCCTGCATAGCCTTCACCCATCGGCAAAGACCTCCCCAGTTTGTGGTAGAAAACTAGGGTACTTCATCGAGATGCCCATCAACGCCTGCGGCTATGTCCGGAAAATGCGCGGGGGCGCCCAGTCGCACCTGGTGCGGGCCGAGGACGGGCACTTCTACGTGGTCAAGTTTCAGAACAATCCCCAGCACCGCCGCATCCTCATCAACGAGTGGCTGGCGGCGGAGTTCCTCCGCTACCTCCAGATCCTTACCCCGGAGACCGCCGTGATCTACCTCTCGGCTGGTTTCCTGGCCGCGCACCCGGACGTTGGCGTCCAACTGGGGGCGCGGAGCGTACGGGCCGAACCCGGCTGGCACTTCGGTTCCCGCTACCCCGGCGACCCTGATCGGGTGGCGGTCTACGACTTCCTTCCGGACGCGCTGCTCGGCCAGGTGATTAACTTGGTGGAGTTCCTGGGCATGCTGGTGTTCGATAAGTGGACCGCCAATGCCAACGGCCGCCAGTCGGTCTTCTTCCGCACCCGCTTCACCAACTGGTCCCCGAGGGACGACGCCCCGCCGGTGCGCGAGGGCTTCGTCGCCAGCATGATCGACCACGGCTTCGCTTTCAACGGACCTTGCTGGGATTATCCCGATGCGCCCCTGCACGGCCTTTACCACCGCCCCCTGGTCTACGAGCAGGTCACAGGGCTTGAGGGCTTCCAACCCTGGCTCGATCAGGTGGTCAACTTCCCCGAGGAGGTGGTCGATCAGGCCTACAAGCGGGTTCCACTGCAATGGCTTGACGGTGAGGACCGAGCCTTGGAGGACCTGCTCGAGAAGCTGCTTGATCGGCGCCAGCGGGTTCCTGACCTCATCGAGAGCTGCCGCCGCGCGCGCCCGGCGTTATTCCCCAACTGGCGGTAGGGGCGATCGGCGGCGACAGTTAGTGATCGGGATTAAGTCAGCACGCCTAATTCGTTGATTCCCGGCGAGATATCTTGACGCCCGGCAGGTGATCGGGCGGGCGATTCTGCCGCCTGCCCTGGGGCTGCCTCACCATGGTCTTGAATGGCACATCTCTGGGCACCAGACGACGCGGGGCAGTGGGCGGTCCTGCCGCTCGAAGGTGGAGCCCTGGATCTGCGCGCCATCCCTCCCCGCGCGGCGGCTCCGGAGGATCACGGCGGTGGGGAGGCCGCGTTGCTGATCGGCTGTGGCGCGGCCGGCTGGGCACTGCTAGCGGGTGCTGCGGCGGGGGTTTCGGTGAACGGCTTGCCGCTGGTGACCGGCATCCGCGCGTTGCGCGACCGGGACGAGGTGCGCATCGGCGAAGCGGAGCCGGTCTTTTTCTCCACCGAGAGTCTGGCCGCGGTTGAGCCGTTCCCTGGCGCCGGCCGTGCCATCTTCTGTCCGCGCTGCAAGCAGGAGATCCCCGTCGGAGCCAGGGCCGTCAGGTGCCCGCAGTGTGGCGTCTGGCACCACCAGACCGAGGAGTTGCCCTGCTTCTCCTACGCGCCGACCTGTGGTGCGCTGTGCCCCCAGAAGACGGAGCTGGGCGCCGGCTTTCAGTGGACACCGGAGGAGATGTGACCATGTCCGGGAGACGTGTGACCGTGGTGGGCGCGGGCGGGAACATCGGCTCGCACCTGATGTCTCACCTGGCCCGAATGCCTGGTCTGGAACGGGTGACCCTGGTTGACCGAGACCGCTACGAACTGGGGAACTTGGCGGGGCAGGACATTGAGCCGCGGGATGTCGGAGGCGCCAAGGCGCTGGTCCAGGCGCGGCGCCTGCGGCGGATCAATCCCCTGCTGGGGGTGGAGGCGGTGGTGGCGGCGGTCGAGGACGTGCCTCTGGGGCGACTCCGTGCCGATGTGATTCTGGCCTGCCTGGACTCCCTCCGCGCCCGGCAGTACGTCAACGAGGCGGCCTGGCGGTTGGGGGCGCCGTGGATTGACGCAGGGGTCCGCGGCGAGGGCCTGCTGGCGCGGATGAACGTCTACGTTCCCGGCGATGCTGCCGGCCCGTGTTTGGAATGCGCCTGGTCGGAGGCCGACTATGCGGCGCTGGAGCAGGTTTATCCGTGCCGGGGCGCCGAAGCGCCTGCGCCCTCACGGTCTCCCTCGGCGCTGGGGGCGCTGGCGGCCTCGCTCCAAGCTCTGGAGTGCCAGGAATTGCTGGGCGGGAAGGCTGAAGCGGTGGCTGCGGGTCGTCAAGTCACCATCGACGCCCGCTGGCACAAGCACTACGTGACCACCATCCGGCGGAATCCCAAGTGCCGGTTCGATCACGAGAACTGGCGGGTTGCGGCGCTCGAGTGCCACCCCGGACGCTTCACTGTTCGGGAGGCGCTGGATCTGGGCGGCGAGATCCGGGTGGATGGGACGCCGTTTGTGCGGCGCCTGGTCTGCATGGGGTGCGGCTACCGGCGGCGGGTCGGGCTGCGGCTGCTACGCCCGCGGGCGCCGGGGTGCCCCGAGTGCGGGCGCACGCTGGTGGCGCCCGGTTCCGATCGGCTGGTCCGGCTGGACGCCAGCCTGCCGGGTCGCTGGCTCTCGCGGTCGCTGGCCAGCCTGGGTCTTCGGGCGGGCGACGTGTTCGGCGGCGGCGACCGCTACTTCGAGATTGTCACAGAGGAGGGCTAATGGCGGACAAGGTCTTGGAAGCGTTCCTCCGGCGGCAGTACGAGGAGGGCGTGCGACTGGCGGAATCGAGCGATCTGCTCGGGCTGCTCGCGCTGGGCGGCGACCCGCCGCGGGACTACATCGCCCAGTTCCGCTGTAAGGGCCTGGTGCGCGACTCGGCCGGGAAGGTTGACGAGGCCGACTGCTTCGAGGTCCTCATCCAGTTCCCGCCGGATTACCTGCGGCGCGCGGAGCCGGCCGAGGTGCTGACCTGGCTGGGACCGCGGGAGGTTTTCCATCCCAACATCAGCAACCGGGGGCCGGTGGTGTGCATCGGGCGGCTGGCGCCGGGAACCTCGCTGGCGGATATCCTCTACCAGCTCTACGAGATCATCTCGTACCAGAAGGTCACCCCGCGCGAGGACGACGCGCTGAACAAGGAAGCCTGCGTATGGGTCCGGAACAATCCCGACCGGCTGCCCGTGGACAGCCGTCCGCTGAAACGGCGGACCTTGAAGATCACCGGGGAGGTGTTGTGTACCGCGTAATGAGAGCGCGCGCCATCGAGTGCTTGGCCAAGTGCGTCCCCGGCCTGGAACCGGCCGGGGAGATGCGCTGGAGCTTCGCGCTGGCCA
>Ga0315289_10014382_pt1 | contig 11051 bp, 9 predicted proteins | sample YL17G11_40_MG_FD_203452 | JGI IMG/M metagenome (GOLD analysis project Ga0315289, IMG submission 203452) | Sediment microbial communities from Yellowstone Lake, YNP, Wyoming, USA - YL17G11_40 | ecosystem: Environmental > Aquatic > Freshwater > Lake > Sediment | place: USA: Wyoming | collected...
GATTCCCGCGAAGCCGACTCCGCTTCATTTTCGCGCGGACGGCTCTCTGACTCGGGTGAACCCGGAAGAAAAGGAAGCCTCTCGTTCATTCCAGTACGACCCGAAGAACCCCGTGCCGACTGTCGGAGGAGCGAATCTCCTTCTTCCCATGGGGCCGAAAGACCAGCGGGAAGTCGAAAATCGGCCCGATGTGCTCATCTTCACGAGCGAGGTTCTCCCTGAGCCTGTGGAAGTTACGGGGCAAATCAAGGTTGTCCTCTGGGCATCTTCTTCCTGTCCCGACACGGATTTCACAGCCAAGCTTTGCGACGTTTATCCCGACGGACGGAGCATGCTCGTGCTCGACGGCATCATCCGCGCGAGGTATCGTAATGGCTTCGAGAAGGGCGAGCTGATGAAGCCGGGGGAGGTTTATAAATTCGAGATTGACCTCTGGTCCACGAGCATCGTTTTCAATCGCGGGCACCGCATCCGCATTGCCATATCCTCGAGCAATTCGCCTCGCTTCGAGCCGAACCCGAATACCGGCGAGCACTCGGGTCTCAGTGAAAAGAGCATCGTAGCGACAAATACGATATACTTTGATATGAATCATCCGTCGCACATCTTGTTGCCCATTCCAACAGCGGCGACGAAATAGTCTATCGTTCGGCGAAAGGGCATACGAGCGCGCAGCAGGCTTGCACGGGAGGAAGCCGTGAAACACATCTATCAAAGGCACGCGGGACGAAGAATGAGAGCCGCCGTCTTCTTTTCGGGCGGGGCGAGCTCCATGCAAGCGATGCTCAAAGACCCGAATCACGGGAAGCTCTACGAGATTGCCGCAGCGTTCACGAACAAGGACGAATGTGCCGGAATACAAATCGCCCAGAAGGCCGGGATTCCGGTTGTCCGCAGGGAGTTCAAAAAGTTCTGCGAAGAGAGGCGAATTGACCCCAAGGACCTCCAGAAGCGAGCGGTCTTCTACGAAGCGGTGGTAAAAGACCTGGAGCCTTTCAAGCCCGACCTTATCTGCCTTTCCGGCTACACTGGCCCCGGCTCAATCATCGTCGAGCCGCTTCTCGGCGCCTATTCAGATAGAATCCTCAACGTCCATCCGGCAGACCTCGCCATCCTGGCATCGAAAGAAGGTGCTGAGCGCCAGGTGCGAAGGCTCTACGCTGGGGGTCTTTCCCCTGACCAGGTCGTCCTCCTCGTCGCTGAGAATAATTTGGAGAGAAGGTACAAGGGCGAGGATGCCGTCTGTGACGCCGTGATTTCGGGAGAGGAATACACCAGGTCGAGCGTCCATATCGCCAGACAAGAATTCGACGAAGGCCCGTTACTTGTCCAGTCGAAGAAGTTCCCCGTCAAGAGGGACTGGGTCGAAAAGAAACTCGAACAGCGGAACTTCCGCCCCATCCGGCAGTACGCCGACGAGCTCCAGGAAACCATGAAATGGGAGGGGGACGGCCCAGCCTATTTGAAAGCGCTTGAACTGGCCTCCCAGGGAAAGATAGCGGTTCAGGGCAGCACCGTTTTCCTCGATGCCAATCCCTTGCCCTACAGCGGCTTACAGTTGGACTGAACCTCCGCCGAAACGGGTGCTGACGTCTTCGGACGAGGTCCGCCGATTCTCCTGATGGCACAGCACGCCCATTCCCGCGCCTCCCAATCTCAGCGTGCCTCTGGTATTCGAGCACGCACTTTCCACAACGTTGTCATGCTCTCGGCAGGGCGCGAATCCCCCCGTCTCCGGCCGAGGCCGCAAATCGGCTGCCATGTGACAATTTTTCTCGCGTGAGAGGACTTGTGTCGCAGTGCTGAGTCATTTTGTCGCACAGGCGTGTCTGTCCACTACCGGAGAGGGTCTTGACCTCCTCTCAGGCGCTGGCCGCAACTCATTCCGTTTCAAAGCGTTAAGACACAAGCTTGAACGGACGCCCTCTTCGGCGCGCCCTGGCATAAGCGATGCTCCTTCAGAGGTTGACCATCGGTTCGAGAGAGTCAGAAACGAGCCGATGTTGAGATAGAAAGGAGTGATTGACATGGCTATCGTGAGATGGAGACCAAGAAGCGAATGGGACCCCTTTGCAGGGTTGCTGGACCTGCCGAGGGAGTTTTCGAGGTTCTTTGCCCCCATTGTTCGGTGGGAAGGGGACTCTGGCGAGTTCTTCCCGCCAGTGGATATCCACACCGATGAGGACAAAGTCGTCGTTCAGGCGGAACTCCCCGGATTGAAGCAGGAGGACATTGACATCAGCTTCGACGCGGGTGTCCTCACAATCAAGGGCGAGCGAAAACGCGAATCCGAGCTCAAAGAAGAAGGATACCATTGCGTTGAGCGCTCGTACGGGACGTTCCAGCGGTCATTCACCGTCCCGGCGGAGGTTGACGCGACCAACATCAAGGCCGACCTGAAGGACGGCGTCCTGACCATCACTCTTCCCAAGGCGGAGGAGTCCAAGGCCAGGAAGATCAAAGTGGAAGCAAAGTAACCCGTCGCTGACACAGTTCAGCACGGGGAGTTTAGTAGCAGGGAGGACGGAACCCTCCTTGCTCGCATTTATCTACAGGGCATGATTGAAGGGCCTGTCGGAACCAGTGAATATGGCCGGGCTTAAACCGGATTCAACCTGGATTTTGCGAGCCGAAGTAGAGTTGACAAGATGTGGCAACTGCTGTATGGCTACGCAATATAGGCCGGGGTTCGGTGTGCCCGGCCCTTTTTTGTTCTTATAGCTAACTGAAAAACAAAAGAAAGGAGAACAAGGAAAGGAGAAGGGAGTATGAAGGTAAGACCACTTGGCGACAGAATCCTTATCAAGAGGCTCGAGCCCGCCGAGGCCAAAAAGGGCGGAATTATCATACCCGATTCCGCAAAAGAGAAACCCCAGGAAGCGAAGGTTATCGCCCTCGGGCAGGGCAGGCTCCTCGAGGACGGAAAGCGGGCCCCCTTTGAGGTCAAAGTCGGGGACAAAGTCTTCGTCAGCAAGTATGGGGGAACTGAAATCAGCATCATTGACGAGGAGCACCTCATCATCAAGGAGGAAGACATTCTGGCGGTCATGGAGTAGTGATAGCCGCAGGCCATTTCATCACGAAAGGAGACAAAAATGGCAGCAAAGCAGTTGTTATTCAATGAAGAGGCAAGAAAGGCCGTGCTTTCGGGCGTCGAGCAACTCAGCAGGGCCGTTAAAGTGACCCTCGGGCCGAGGGGAAGGAACGTTATCCTCGATAAGAAGTTCGGCTCTCCCACGGTGACGAAGGACGGTGTTACCGTTGCCAAAGAGATTGAGCTGAAAGACCCTTACGAGAACATGGGCGCACAGATGGTCAGGGAAGTCGCCTCCAAGACGAGCGATGTCGCCGGAGACGGAACTACCACTGCGACGGTTCTGGCGGAAGCCATTTATCGGGAAGGTCTTAAGAACGTCGCCGCCGGGTCAAACGCCATGGCCATTAAGCGCGGGATTGATAAGGCAGTGGAACTCATTGTCCAGGAGCTGAAGAAGCTCAGCAGCAAGGTCAAGGACCGCACCGAGATTTCTCAGGTGGCTTCCATCGCCGCCAATGGCGACGCCTCTATCGGCGAAAAAATCGCCGACGCCATGGAAAAAGTCGGCAAGGACGGCACGATCACCGTGGAGGAAGCCAAAGGGATTGAGACAACCCTCGAGGTCGTCGAAGGGATGCAGTTTGACCGGGGGTATCTGTCTCCCTATTTCGTCACGAATGCAGAGACCATGGAGGCAGTCTTGGAGGAATGCTACGTCCTGATTTTCGAGAAGAAGATTTCCAACCTGAAAGACCTCCTGCCGCTCCTCCAGAAAGTCGCTGAGCTTGGCAGGCCGTTGCTTGTCATCTCGGAGGATGTGGAAGGCGAAGCCCTCGCAACCCTGGTGGTCAACAAGATTCGCGGCGTCCTGAAGTGCGCCGCTGTCAAGGCGCCGGGATTCGGCGACAGACGCAAGGCGATGCTGGAGGACGTTGCCATCCTCACCAACGGGAAGATGATTTCCGAAGACCTCGGAATAAAGCTCGAGAACATCAGCATCCCCGACCTCGGGCAGGCCAAGCGCGTAGTCGTTGACAAAGATAACACGACTATCATCCAAGGGGCCGGAAGCAAGAACGCTATCAAAGCCCGCATTTCGCAGTTAAAGCTCCAGATTGAGGAGACCACCTCCGATTACGACAAGGAGAAGCTCCAGGAGCGGCTGGCGAAGCTGGCAGGCGGCGTGGCGGTCATCAACGTTGGCGCCGCGACCGAGACCGAGATGAAGGAGAAGAAGGCGAGAGTCGAGGACGCCCTTCACGCGACAAGGGCCGCCGTCGAAGAGGGAATCGTTCCGGGCGGCGGTGTGGGTTTCCTCAGATGTTTGCCGGCTCTCGAGAAAGAGAAGTTCCCCGGAGACGAGGACATCGGGAGGATGATTGTTCTGAAGGCTCTCGAGTCGCCCATTCGCCAGATTTCTGAGAACGCTGGCCGCGAAGGCTCCATCGTCGTTCAGGAAGTCAAGGGCAAGAAGGGCGGCTACGGCTACAACGCCGAGACGGACGTCTTCGAGGACCTCGTGAAGGCCGGCGTCATTGACCCCACAAAGGTCACTCGCATCGCCCTCCAGAATGCCGCGAGCATTGCTGGTCTTCTCCTGACCACGGAAGCCCTCGTGGCCGAGATCAAGGAAGAAGAGAAACGTAGGGGCGGAGGACCTCCTCCGCATTACGGCGAAGACATGTACTGAGAGTGGATGCGGATTTCCTGCACAAAAGGGGCGGGCCCAAAAAGTTCGCCCCTTCTTTGTGTTCGGGAGCTGCTCGTCAATACGCTTCCGGGCGAGACGGGTTAGTAAGTTTCCGGCCGGGGCGCGTAGGGACGGAGCCCGAGGTATTCCTTCACCTGTCCGATTTTTTCCGGCCGGTCGAGGATCGCAACTGTCCCGAGTTCTTCACAAAACCGAAGGCGCTTTCCCGCCCTGCGGTAGTCCTCCGTCTGTGGCTTGAGGATTCGCTTCACTCCTTCGTAGCTGTCTTCCGCGATGTCGAAAGCCAGCGTCGGGTTTGCCTCGAGAAAGAGCGGGTCAACAAGGCTCACAACGGCGAGAGCATTCCCCGAGCGATCCTCAGGAGCGGCGAGTAGAAAGGCCGTGCTGTCCTCGATCATCGTCCGGAGCGAAACGACAAATTCAGCGTCCCCGGCAATCAGAACACGCCGCGACAACTTCTCGACCGAAAACAGGGTCCCTGCCACGACACAGTTTTTCAGAAGGAGCGTGCGGACGATGCCGCTATGCAGGAGCCTTTCGGCGCGCCAGAACTCCTCTTTCGAGAGGGCCAGCTCCCGCCTGATGAAAACGGGTCTATACATCCCCCTGGTTACGAAGTCCTTGTAGTCCTCCCGCCTCCAGACGATTCCGCCGCCTGTTCTTTGTGGCCGAACTCGCGGGGCGCGTTCGTAAGATGTGTTCGCCGCGTGGGAAGTTGCACAGGAGGCCGCTAAGAGGGCCGGAGAGAGGATTGAGAGAATGGCCGGTCTTATTCTCATTTCCGCACCGACGCGCCGGAGAACTCTCTGTACGCTCCTCAGCCTGCTCTGAATGTGGACAAATGGGAGAGCGAAAGCCGTCTTCGGGACCACACGCCGCGTCTTATCGTTGAGCCAGGTACGGCTGGTTCTCCATGAATTCGTAGAGCCGGTCGAGGTTCTCCGCTGAATCCTTGACGGTCACCGTGCCGAGGCGGTCATTGAACCACCAATCCCTCCCGAGGGGCGCCTTCTCGGACGACCGCAGGACATCGTCTGCTGCCGCGTAGTTGTTGGTTGCCGTCCGCAGCGCGGCGCTTGCGTCGGTCTCGAGGAACCGCAGGTCAACCATAGGAACGACGTCCGCGACAACCTCGTCCAGTTCCTCCCGCGTGAACAGCCGGTACGTCAGGTCGTCGTCAACAATCGTCCGCACCTTGAGGATGTCATCCGGCGGGGCGGTTATTGTGAGCCTCTGCTTCATTTTGTCGAAGACTATGCGGCTCTTCTCTCTCCCTTGCCCTCCGGCGAGGATGCTTTCGATGATTCCCTTGGAAATGAGGTCCTCGATCCTGTTTGCCTGCCACCAGTCGAGGTTATAGCTCCTCGTTATGAGGACGGCCTCCAGCTGCGCTTTCGCTGCAATGGAGACCCCTTCCGGCGTGACTTCCGGTTCTGGTTCTGCTATTTCCTCGACCTCCGGCTCAGCCGGGATAATCACCTCCGCCTCCCCGACGTACGGAGGCGGCTCAGCGTACCACCCGCCATCGTAGTAGTAGCGACCCATAACGGGGACTGGCACGAATACCGGATAGGGCACCGGCTCATAGCCAACCCACCTGCCGTATTGGAAGATGTGGCCGCAACTCGGGCCATGGAAATGGCCGGGCGCGAAGGGAAGCCATCGCCCATGGGAGAAATAATAGTCGGAGGTTCGGCCGTAGTATTGATAGGAGCGTCTATAGGTCTGGAGACGCTGCGAACGGTAATACCACCGCGAGTGCATGCCCGGAACGGTGTGGCCTCGGCTGTACCGCGAGGTCACATAGTCTCCCGCATGCCCCCGGGAGAATCTGGACGTTACGTACCCGCCAGTATGGCCGCGGGAATATCGCGGAGTTACGTAATTCCCCGCACCCCCGCGCGAGTACCGCGACGTTACGTAAGGCGCCCCGGCGGCCCCGCGAGTAAGCCCCGGTGTGGCTCGGGAGGATTGCGCCACACTCGCCGTGTCGCGTGCCACTGCCGTCGGTATGCCGCTGAACCCTCGAAACTCCGGCCTTGTCAGCCGAGGAGTTTCGCTTGCCCTGGTTGTCACGGTCGAAGTCTGGGGTGTCCGAATCGTAGTCTTGGCTGTCCCGGTCGAAGCTTGCGGCGTCCGAATCGTAATTGAACGCGGACTTGTCGGGAGAGTAACCGAGCTGGATTCGGAGGAGCGAGTGCCTGCTCGCACCGTATCGGCGGTTCTGCGAGTCAGCCCCGTGTAGGCAGAAGTCCTGGGCGGTTGTGAGATAGTGCTCGTTGCCCGTGGAACTGGTGTCGGAGTGAAGGAACGTGTTACCGTCGTGCGAGGGGTAACCGACTGCCTGGCAACGGGACGCTCAACGGTGACCGAAGGGCGCGGCGCCGTCCTGACCGGAGCAACGTTAATCGTTCGGGCCGGCGGAGGGCTTGAAACCCTGACGGAAGGCTGCGGCGAGGGCCTCGGCGGTGGCGTAAACGTCGCACGAGAAGGGGCCTGATATGTCCTGACGGGGGTCGCCACCTTCTCCTCCTTCGCCTTCTCGACGGTAGCCCTTGCGGACCGAGAGAACCCAGCCCCTAACATGTTGATTCGCGGGAGCATGAGACTTGCTCCCGAGCGAGTGATGAAGAGTCCAACTCTCAGCCCTTGTTCCTCTCCGCGCGCCACGCCGGCAGCGCTGAGAAGAACCACCAGCAAAACCGCACTCGCGGCAAATAACCTTTTCATTTTTGCGTCCTCCTTCAAACCGAGCTTAATAAAACATAGCACGTCCACTGGCGAATTTCAAGCCCTTTCATCTATCCAATAGTTTGGACGATTCTGGAGGCAGTTCTATTCATTGCCCCGCGTGACGCGCCGTCGCACGCGGTTGCGCGTTCCAGAGGGGACCCGTGGAGGGTCATGGGCAAGGTGCCCACGCCACGCCGCCATTTGTCAAGAACAGGATGAAGACACGATGCAGGGGGTGGGATGGCATGCAGGTGGGGGAGGATGACGCCGGCGATCCTAATATCCTGTTAGGAAAAGGACGCATGCGGGGTGGACCCGGATGGAGAAGGGGAGGGGGATGTTTGACAGGATGAACAGGATGAATATGATTTGAAGAGGAAGTTCCGAGGGCTCGCGGACTTCACGCCACACGGAACCGCTTGCGCAACATCCCCTTATCGTGTCATCCTGTCCAAGGCATACCTCACGAAACTTAGAAATCGGAGCACTAAGCGATCCCGGAAAAGGTTCGCCGGGGAACTGCGTCGTGGTCCGGATATGAAGCCGCGTGCCTCGCTTGCCGAGTGCGCTAAGCGCCAGGTGAGCCGCGCAGGACATCACCCGTACGGCTCAGCCCTTGGTTGGCCTCTCTTTTTCTACGCGACTGAGCATCCGGCGGAGGCGACGGTTTCGAACAAACTCGACCCAGCGAGATGCCTTGGACCGGTAGTACACTTCCTTTACGTGCTGCTCTATCGGGTGCCCGGTCACGTCTTCGTAGAGTTCCTTCGCTACGTGGTTGCCGAGACCCTGATCCTCAAACAAGACAAGTTCGCTGTTCCGGAGTACAAGCCTGAGCCTAAAATCGTCAAATGCGGGCGCCGAGATCGGCTTGTCCCTGAGGCGATGAAACCAATCCTTCAGGTGCGTCGGCACATCAACGGGCTGAGGCTCGCGCAGCTTTGTTGGGCACCGGAACACGTTCCTCTGCTCGGGATACTGAGGAAACACCAATTCGGAATCATCGCCGTGAAAGACCATCAGGCTTCCTCTCCCCGGATGAAACAGAGCGACATGGTATTGACGCACGGGATCCAGTCCAACGTTGGTGATAGTAAGTGACCGCCCTCGCCCTTTCAGATTCTCGTAAACCCCGACTCCGATCCGGAAGCGGGGCCGAGATTCGACTCTCCTCCGGATGCGGTCCACTAAAGCACCGAAAACAGCGCCGACGAAGGCCGATACGAGGGTGGCTACGCTGAGGATTGGTGATGAGTCAGGCATCTCTCAGTCTCCCCTTGTCTAACGTTCCCGCATTAGCGTTTCCCGCTGGCCGCCGCCCCGCCGTAGGGCAGCACGCTCAGTCGGATGGTTAAGCGTCCTTATGCTTCCCTTCAGTCCATCGACCGCGGACGATTTCCCCGTTCCTCTCGAGTTCTCGGTATTTTACTGCTTGCTTGAGTGAATTGACCAGATGTTCAACCTGCGGCTCGGTGCACTGATAGCTCACGGAACCTTTCGTGAAAAAGAGATGGAATGTGTCCATGATCCGCCGCAAGGCGTTGAGGCATGCCTCGATGTTGGCCCTGGATATGCCCGGGAGGGGATTGTCGTCTGGGTTTCTGACTGTCTCAAGGTCCCTGTGGGCAATCACGCGATTGCGGAGGGGGCGCAGGGGTTCACACTGTGCTTTAAGTTCTTCAAACGCACTCTCCATCTGTGGGAGGAGATCCGGCCAGCTACCGCCACGCACTGCTTCGACCAGCTGGGCGAGGCTGGCATTTTCGTGCCCGCACGACTCAAGCGGGTCCGTAAGCCGACACAGCGACAAAATCACGTCCCGAACAAGCACATTGTGAAAAACGCGAAAAGGTACCGCTCCAGACTCGTCGAGAAGGGCGATCCTCTCGGCACTCTTGGCAAACAGCTCACGGTACACGTTCCAGTGCAAATGAAGCCAGACCACCTCTTTTTCCAGGTCGGTCCACGTTTCTTGCAGTGAATCCGGAATGCTGCATTGCTCTTGGGTCATTTTTTCACCGGGCCTGACCGTGGCTCATCCAGCTTCTTCATAACACCTTTACGCCGAGCGCCTCTCGGACTGAGGCGCCTCGGTTCCTCGGTTTGAACTTTCGCGTTCTGCCTGGCCGGGCGGGCAAGGGCTTGCCCGGCCCGCACCCCACCAAAGGCGGGAGCAAGTCATATTGTTTGTGTACAATGCGACACCCTGGACGACCGGTGGCGCCCAGCTGTGTTGCTCGCCGCCTTGTGCACGGGCCTACCTGCCGGTTTGCTCTTGGTCGCGCGGTGCGATCGTCCCCAGCTTCGCCAGCCGGGACTCAATTGCCCCGCGCGTGCGTTGATGCGCCTTTGCAAGGTCCTCTATGGACTTGCCCCCGTCAAATGCCCGCGAAAGCCCCTCGTCCTCTTGGGGCGTCCAAGGTGTACCCGCCTTCTCGGGAAGATGCCTCTTACGCTGGCTGCGTTTCTGGGTTCGCTCGAGGGCTTCAATGGCCGTGAATAGTGCTCGGACCACCTGTGGGTGCTGATAGACGCTGTTGTGCGGCAGGACCTCCCCCGTGAATGGGTTTGCTCCATCGGCGAGCGCTTTGACTATTGTCAGCGCGGTGTTCACATCCATGATTTTCTCCGGCCTTGCCCAGCTAACGAGGACGCTCTGGGGCGCGTCCGCTGGAGCGCCTCCTGGGGCGAACCGTTCTTCGCTCCAGCCACTTTTTGAAGGATGCTTGACTCTCCCCGGATGGCCTGCCCGCTAATAAACCCTCTACGCTGATATCTTCATCAAGGTCCTCCCAATGGACGCCGTGCCCCTTCCCGACGAACCGCCAGTTGTCTCGCTCCTGTTGCGTTGCATGTAAGAGCCGGGGAAACCAGGCGAGGGGAACCGAGATAGTTCGGCCATCGCTCAAGTTGACACTCAACGTATCCTTCGTTACTGTGAGCTCTTCAGCCGTTGGGAGCGCAATTTCAACCCCGGAAATACTCATTCCAAGCCTCCACTAATTGGGTGTAGTGTGTGCTGATGATTTTCTGGATTTGACCAATCTGCGATCGAGAAAAGCCTCCACTAATTTGCAGCCTGACGGGATCGAGCCAGAATTTCGCAATCTTATCGTCGCGCTCAACATGAACGTGCGTCGGTTTGTCCCGATCCCCTGCATAGAAGAAGAAACGCTGTGGGCCAACTCTCAGTGCTGTTGGCATTTATCCCAGCTTAATACCACTTTTTCTCGCCTGACTATGGTTTATGTAGTTTCTTCATAACAGCTTCAGGCTGCGGGCCTGTCGGCCTAAGATGCCTTGCTTCTTCCGTTTCAGCTTTCGTATTCTCAAGCACTTGCCCAGCCCCGCGAAGGGGGGGGCTTCTACGTGGCGTTGCGATGACCAAACCAGGGATCACGATATACCAAACTCTGGTGCGATGTCAAGCGCGACTTAAGCATAAGAGTAATCCCTCAGTTACGGGCGGGATGGGACGGGTCTTGTTGGAAGAGGAGGTCGTAGGGATGGAGGGAGGGATTTTGGGCGAGGTGGTCGAGGGCGGTTTTGAAGCGGGTTTGGAAGTCGCTA
>Ga0315289_10014383_pt1 | contig 11050 bp, 8 predicted proteins | sample YL17G11_40_MG_FD_203452 | JGI IMG/M metagenome (GOLD analysis project Ga0315289, IMG submission 203452) | Sediment microbial communities from Yellowstone Lake, YNP, Wyoming, USA - YL17G11_40 | ecosystem: Environmental > Aquatic > Freshwater > Lake > Sediment | place: USA: Wyoming | collected...
GACCGATTTTCCCAGGCCACGTAGACATCGCCGTCCGGCGTAGCTGCAATGCAGGGCAGAGAGCCGAAATAGGGAACTATCGTAACCTGGTCGCTGAACGACTGCGTTTCGGAATCATACCTTCTGTAGAGGACCCTGTTGAGACCGCCTTGTATTTCCTGCCAGACGAAGTGCAGAAGGTAGTCTCCGGCGCCCTTGTCCACGCAAACGACATATGGCGCTACAGCCTTGACACCCTGGGTCACGTCGGAGACCTGCGTGGGAGTAGAAAACTCCGCGCTGCCGAAATCGTATGTGACCCAATAGACGTCATAGCTTTCGTCATCCGCGGAATAGGAGTAAACAAGGTGGATGTTGTTGTTGGGGTCGGGATAGGGACAGACGTCCTGCGCCCAGTAAGCTAAATCGGCATCGAGTATTCTGGCCTCGCCTGCCCAGCCGTTCTCATCTCTGATGTTGTACCATAACCGGAGGTAAGCCACATTGTCGATGGGGTCGTGATAAGGCCAGACCGCGAAGGTCTTGTTATCGCCGTTATCAACGACACTGCCGGTTTTCCGCCCCCCTGACTGTCCGCCACCCCATCCCAATAGATGGAGACCCCCTTCTTCCGAAATGTACTCAAAGCCTACATCCCATGCCGGTTCATTTCTGTGGAAGATGCGACCCTTATATTCGGAGTTGTATGCGTTTTGGGATGCATATGCCACGAGGGTCTTGTAAGCTGATGAGATTTTGTAAGTTGTCACGCTGGGATGACCGGGATTGGTGGAAGTGTTGTCATCTCCTGTTACGTTCTTATCGGTCCCCCAATTGCCGCGAAGCGGTTTGGCCCTATAATGCACCTCCGCAATGTCGAGAAGAACTCCCGACAAGTCTTCCCATACCACTTGAATTAAGAGGCTGTCATCTACGCAGATCGCCCATCCCGGCTCGCCTCCACGGGCCAATTGGTCGCCGGCTCGGGGAGCGTTCACAGCTTCGGGCGTCGTCCATGCCGCCAGAGCGCCACTACAAAACACCAAGGCGATAGCGGAGACCAGTACAAAAAATCTGGCTTTCATAAGGCCTCCTTTTCCCCATCACGGGGAGTTCAGATTTTTGTTTTACCGGCAGTTTCCATCAATAAGCGCCGGCCCATTGTGGAAATAATTGACAAAGTATGTGACATCTACCCCGTTTAACTGGCAGGTGCCGTTGACGTCAGCGAGATAAATGTTGGGTGGCAGCCACGGAACGAGCCCTTTGAGGTAATTTACGAGATATAGGGGGTCTGACAGATTGACGGCGCAATCGCAATTGACATCTCCAAGGAGGCCGCGGCCGGGGGTATATTCAAGAAACTTAGTGCCGCCGTCCAGACCTTCGTCCATCACAAATTCGCCCCAGCCATTGCCATTGGTGTCACTGACGCGCATCAGATAGCCTTCGTAATTGTCGTTCCTGTATATTAATTCAAACGTATCGTCGCCGACGGCCTTATAAAGGCCTTGCCCATCTACGTAACAGACCCCCAGTTCGTCAACCCCATCCTGGTCGAAGTCCCATAGCCCTATCCCACCGTGCTCCCATGCGTTCCCGGGAATTGAGTCCACATACACTTGTTCGAACTGGTTGTCTCCAGTGGTCTCGAAAAAGTAGTAGAAAAAGCCCCCCCTGGAGATGGAGTTGCTCATGACCACGAATTCCTTTCTGCCGTCCTGGTCCATGTCGGTTGGTCCCACGATAAAATTCGCGTTGTAATGGCTCACCTGGCCCCTCCAGACCTGCTGGAAACTATCGGGGGCAACACATTCATAAGCCAATAATATCCCTATATCAGAAGTGTTTATCATCTCCATCCTCCCGTCTCCGTCAAAATCACCGAAAACAAAGTCTGAGAAATTAGCCCATAAGGAATCGGGTAGATCAATGGTGTAGGCAAAAGCATAGCTGTTATCCCCAGTGCTCCTCCAGACCTCCATGTGGTTGAAACTCCTCTTCAGGTAGGTCTCCACACGGCCGTCACCGTCTATGTCCTGAATTCCACCCCAATAATATCCATACGGCCAGGCAAAGATGGAATCAGCGGGAAGTGAATTATATGTGGGACTTTCATAAATGGTGAAACCCTCATGGAAAAGACCCATTGCTACATATTCACTTAGCCCGTCGCTGTCAGAATCATGTCCATAATCCAGCGGCCAGGTATCATACAATGTGTCCCGAAAGAGATATGTGGTATCATGGCCAGAGTATTCGTATATCCAGCTTCTGCCGCCATAGACTCCCACGATTTCGGTCAGGCCGTCATGGTCGGCATCCCCAAAGACATGGCGCGACATGGGGCGCACATGGCCTGCTACCTGAAATGTGAAGCAGGTATCGGCGGAGAGAGCTGCGCCAGGCTGCATCTTCCAGCCGGGGGTGGAGGCAATATTGCCCCCTTCAAGCAAATACCTATGCTCTATGCCGCTATCCTTCTCCCGGACAGTAACGGAAAGGCTGTCGCGAGAGACAAGCTCAAGGTTGGGGGGCAGGCTAAACTCGTCGGCAAAAGCTACTGATGCGAGCAGAAGCCCCCAGAAAATCGTTCGCAGCACATTCATCGAGGCCTTCCGTACTTAAGGTTGAAGGTACTATAAGCAATTAAACTAAATCGGCAGGTCCCTGATTGTCAAGAGAAAAGTTACCATTTTTAGAAAAAAGTGGGGGCGTGCATATCGGAATTCGTCTTGGGTAGCGATACACAAGATAGCTGCAGTGATGCGGACAAGAAAATCCCGGCCCAAGGGGACCGGGATTTTTCATTGGTCTATCGTCAAGAGCGCCTAAACCTTCAACACCTCCGTGGCCTGAGGACCGCGGGGACCGTTCATGAAATTATATTCCACTTTTTGTCCCTGGGCCAGAGTCTTGAAACCATCGTCCTTGATTGCGGAGTAATGGACGAAAACGTCAGTGCCTCCATCGGGCGGCTTAATGAAGCCGAACCCCTTCTTCTCGTCGAACCATTTGACCACGCCGGTTGGCATGAAAAAACCCTCCTCAAAAAGTTAATCTTGTAAAACCATTCTCTTAATCGGCATGTTGAACGGAAAGTTGAGAATCGTGCCAATAGATATCGGACCGCGTTAGAATTGGATCCTATCGTCCAGTCCCGGGCCGGGATAACGCTACGTGCCCATTTCCCAGGACGTGAGATAACGCTTTTGTTCCGGTGAAAGCCTGTCTATAGAGACGCCCATCGACGCCAGTTTCAAGCGGGCGATTTCCATATCGATCTTGCGGGGTATGGAATGCACTTTCCGTCCCAGCGAGCGCCCGTTCTTGAGCATCCATTCGGCGCCCAGGGACTGATTCGCGAAACTCATATCCATGACCGACGCCGGATGACCCTCGGCGGCCGCCAGGTTGACGAGCCTGCCCTCGCCCAAGACCAGGATGTGTTTGCCGCCTCTGAGGGTGTATTCGACCACGTTGGGGCGGATATCGCGCTTCCTGGTGGAGAGCTTCGAGAGCGTCTTCAGGTCTATTTCGACGTCGAAATGGCCGGAATTGGCAACGATGGCGCCATCCTTCATGAGCTTGAAATGCTTTGGGCCGATGACGTTGATATCGCCGGTAAGAGTGATGAAGACATCGCCCACTCTGGCCGCCCTGGCCATAGGCATGACCCGGAAACCATCCATGACAGCTTCCAGGGCTCGCAGGGGATCGACTTCGCAGACGATTACATCGGCGCCCATGCCCCTGGCCCGGCTGGCGACACCTCGCCCGCACCAGCCGTAGCCGGCCGCGACAATGGTGGAGCCGGCCAGAAGAATGTTGGTCGCTCTCATGATGCCATCGATGGTGGATTGCCCGGTGCCGTAGCGATTGTCGAAAAGATGCTTGGTATCGGAGTCGTTTATGGCGAGAACGGGGAAAAGAAGAACGCCCTTTTTTTCCATGGCCCGGAGCCTGATCACGCCTGTGGTGGTCTCCTCGGAGCCGCCGATGATCTCGGAAGCCTGGCTGCGGCGCCTGGTGTGCAGAGTGCTGACGAGGTCGGCACCGTCGTCCATAGTCATTACCGGATTGGCATCAAGGCAAGCGTCGATATGGTCGTAATAAACTTTGTTGGATTCGGCCCTGACGGCAAAAACGGGGATATTGAAATCGCTCACAAGCGAGGCGGCGACGTCATCCTGTGTCGACAGGGGGTTCGAGGCGCAAAGGTATGGCTCGGCGCCACCGGCCTTGAGAGTGATCATCAGGTTGGCCGTTTCAGTTGTCACGTGCAGGCAGCAGGCAATTCTGACCCCCTTGAGCGGCTTTTCCTTGGCGAATCTGACCTTTATCGAGCGCAGGACGGGCATGAATTTTTCCGCCCACTCGATTCTGTTTTTCCCAACCCCCGAAAGCTTCAAGTCTTTGACATCGTACTTCATCTTATCCTCGCGTCTATGCATCTTTAATCAGATCGTTCACCCTGTCGGTCTTCTCCCACGTGAACTCCTCAAGCTCGCGCCCGAAATGCCCATAGGCGGCCGTCTTGCGAAAGATGGGCCGAAGGAGATTGAGCTCCTTGATTATCTCTCGAGGCTTGAGGTCGAAATGCTTCTTGACGAGCTCAGTTAAGCGGGAGTTGGGCACCAGCCCGGTGCCGTTGGTGAAAACCATGACGGAAACCGGCTCGGCGATGCCGATGGCGTAAGCCATTTGAACCATGCACTCGGCGCAGAGGCCGGCGGCCACGAGGTTTTTGGCGATGTAACGCGCCATATAGGTAGCCGAGCGATCGACCTTGGTAGGGTCTTTGCCCGAAAAAGCGCCGCCCCCGTGAGGAGCCGAGCCGCCGTAAGTATCGACGATGATCTTGCGGCCCGTCATGCCGGTGTCGGATTGAGGCCCGCCGATGACGAACTTGCCGGTGGGATTCACCAGGTAAGTGGTATTATCATCCAGCATCTCACGGGGAACGACGGGCAAGACAACTTCCCGGATTATATCTTCTTTAGCTCTGGACGTTATTCTCTTTCCGCTATCGTCGAGAATCTCATCGGTATGCTGAGAAGAGATAAGCACGGTATCGACCCGGCACGGCCTGCCGCCATCGAATTCGACGGTCACCTGCGTCTTGCCGTCCGGCCCGAGATACGGCAAGATTTTCTTTTTTCTGACCTCGGCAAGGCGCATCGACAATTTATGGGCAAGGCTGATGGGGAGAGGCATCAGCTCCGGCGTCTGGTTGACAGCATACCCAATCATCAGCCCCTGGTCGCCGGCGCCACCGACATCGACTCCTTGGGCGATATCGGGGGATTGTGAGCCGATGGCATTGAGGATGGCGCAAGTCTGGTAGTTGAAACCATACTTGGAGTCCGTATAGCCGATTTTCTTTAGTATGTCGCGAGTCAGATTATTAACGTCGACATACCCGCTGGTGGTGATTTCGCCGCCCACGATGACCAGTCCCACGGTGACGAAGGTTTCACAGGCCACTCTGCCATGAGGGTCCTGCCGGATGACGTCATCGAGAACCGCATCGGAAATCTGGTCGCAGACTTTGTCAGGATGCCCTTCGGTAACAGACTCCGACGTGAAAAGGTATCTATTTTTACTCACTTTGCCTCCGAAAAACTTGGTCTTATGGGCCCTGGATTATCATAGTAATCCATTGCCGGGACGGTCGTGTGAATTTATACAAGGGTCAGGCCAATTGCAAGGTTTGTTTAGAATCATGCCTGGTGGTGCAAGAAGGACGGCCAGGCGATCCGCTCGCCAGTATATGGGGACCTGCATCTATTTGAGATGCATCAGTTTTTTGGTCTCGGCATACTCCCCGGCCCGGAGTCTGACAAAATAGATCCCCGATGGAAAATCATTTGCATCCCAGGTAAACTCGTGATGGCCAGGAGCCATGACCAGGCCATCTACCAGAGCTGAAACCCTCAGGCCCAAGATGTCATATATCTCCAAGGTAATGTCAGTCGCCTCTGGCAGGTCGAGATCGATTTTTGTCTGGGCATTGAAGGGGTTGGGATATGGCGGGGAGAGAGACAAAGCACCAGGAGGATGCTCGAGTTCATTAACCGCGACTTCCTGTGGGCGAAAAAGGAATATGTATAGTGAATCGTTTGAGATTGTATAAACCAAACTATCCGCGGCGCAGACATCATAAAACGGTGAAAATGAAGGGTTAGGATATTCGCCCATACAAACTATGTGATACGGATTCGATATGTCATAAGCAAGCAATGCCCATCTTGTCATGAAAAGATAACTGCCAAGTACGAAAATATCCTCACCCCAATTTGAGTTGATAATAGAATCGGCTAGAACGGGTAAAGCAGGATTCGATACATCAATTACTTCCAATCCCTTCCACAAGTCGACCACATAGGCATAATTGCCGCTGATTTTAACATTCCAGTTCGCTTCAAAATAACTCGATAGATATTCACCTACCAGATTTGGCATATAAGGATCGGAGATGTCCCATATTTTCAAAGGATTGCCTGGCCAATACAAGTAATGAGTTGTAAAAGCATAATTGCCGTACACGGCTATTCCCTTCGTAGTCGCGAATCCCGCAGAATCGAATCTCGATACAAAACTTGGGTTCCAGGGATCAGATATATCGAGGATTATCGCATCAATGCAATGGGCCTGAAGCAGTAAGTTTTTGTTCAAGGCTATACGGTGATTATGCCAGCCCATATCATATGTCCCCATGCCGAGGGGAGCCGCAGGGTCTGACACGTCGACTATCTCGATCCGGCCACTGGCGTAACTGAGATAGACGTAATTTCCTCTAACGGCCAAATCCACGGTATATTCCCACCCCCCAAAGTTGGATACTCTAACGGGAGTCAAGGGATTAGAGATATCCCATATTCCCAAAGCGAATTGTCCGCCAATGTAAGCATAATTCCCATTTACCTCAATCGTCGTTCCATAACCGGAACAAAGAGGGGCCTGCCCTATAAGCGTAAAGGATTGAGCCTTAAGTGAAGTTGGGAGGAGGCTTGCCAAAATGATTACCAATCCACAATCGATCCCGAGTTTTTTCGCTGTCATCGCTTTCAACCAAAAATATCGATCTGGAACCTTCTGAAAATCATATGATTTAATCTAATAGCAATTCATATTTTGTCAAGTCAGCATTATGCTTGTCCGGGCTTCCTAACCGCAAAGCCGGCACGCTTTTAGATGTCATCCCGCAGGAGGTCGTTTTGCATGAGGTGCTGGCGAGTCAATATCCAATCTCCGAGGAATCGCCCAAGTTGACCCTCTGGTAATGCCCTGTGAGACTCGAGTGGTTCCCCACCAGAGATGATTCCAGCATGGAATCGACGACCTCGGCGCCCTCGGAGATAATCGAATCCTTGACGATGGAGCTGATAATCCTGGAGTCGTCGCCGACCGACACGTACGGCCCCACGACCGAGTTCTCGAGGACGGCGGTCGGGGATATGAAGACCGGGGGAATGAGCACGTTCCCCTCGCGGCGGTCGAGTGACTTTATCTGCGAGAGGAGATAACGATTGGTGGCCAGGAGCGCCTCGGGCTTGCCGCAGTCGAACCAGCCGTCGACGTTGAACGTTGTCATTTTGCAGTTGTGCTTGAGCATGATTTGAAGGGCATCTGTCAATTGGTACTCGCCGCGGGTGGTGACTTCGTTCTTGACCATCTCCTCGAGCGCCTGCGAGAATAGGTCAACCGATTTTATATAGTATATACCGACCAGGGCGAGGTTAGACGAGGGCTTTTCAGGTTTTTCGACCAGCGCGGTTACAAATTTGCCGTCCGTTTCGGCAATACCGAACCGCCTGGGGTCATCCACCCGCTTGGTGCCGATGCAGTCGTATTCTCCGCCGATGACCTGATCGAGGTCGGTTTCGAATATAGTGTCGCCAAGGATGATCAGAATCGGTTCTGACGTGAAGTGGTTTCTCGTCAGGTATATCGCCCAGCCGAGACCTCTGAGTTCTTCCTGCGAGACGAATTCAGCTTTGATGCTGTAGTTCTTCCTGACGTAGTCAATGATCTGGTCGCCCAGGAACCCGACCACGATGACCACATCCCTGATTCCGAAGGCGCGGAGCTCATCGAGAATATGGCCGAGGATCGGTTTCCCGGCCACGTGGAGCAGGGCTTTGGGAGCGGTATGGGTATGAGGCCTGAGGCGAGTTCCTATTCCTGCGGCGGGTATGATAGCTTTCACGATAACCTCAATTTATTTTCGATAATTCATCTTTCAGAGATTCTATGGCCGTAATGGGAAAAGGGTCGACACCGTTGAGCAAGGCCAGGTAGTAACATGTGAAATCGAGGAGCTGGACAAAGTAAAAGATCCTTTCCAGATCCGTGCCGGGTTTGCTTTCGAGGACAACGACTTTTATCCCCTTGTTCTTCAAATAACGCGCTACAATTTCCATCCTGACTTTGAGGCGGCGATGGTCTTGTGTATCTTTCAAAATGACGACAGTGAATCTGCCGTCGAGACGGCTGAGGGCATCCCAGCCGATTATCTCGTTATGACTGAGCTCCGGGAAAACGTTGGAGAAGGCGAGCGTCTTGGCGTTCTCGTTCGCTTGCGTCCGGAAACGGCCGGCGACGGCGTCGAATTTATCATACCCGGAGTATATCACGGGTATGGAGCCCTGGATTTGGCGGGCGAGGTCAAGCGCCGGGTTGTCGGCGTATTCGGGAACGTAGGCGGGCGCCCATTTTCGCAACGATGCGACGGAGCCTCTGAGCTCGTCGCACTGGTCATCACAGAGTCCCAGTCTCCAGAGAATGACAAGGAGCGAGGCCACGGAGTATCCGAGAGCGGCGCGCGGCGGCAGACCTGCTGTTATCGAAACTATGGGGATTTCGGCCGCTCGGGCCTTATCCTGGAGTTTGCCGCCGCTGGACAAGACGATGATCTTGGCCCCTCGAATGACGGCGTCATCGAAGGCCGCCAGGGTCTCTTCCGTGTTTCCCGAATAGGATGAGCAAATCACGAGCGCCTTTTTGTTCACGAAACCGGGGAGCCTGTAATGGCGGCAAACGCGCAGTGGGATTGCCATCTGGCCGCGCAGGTAGCTTTCGACAATATCGCCGCCGATGGCCGAACCTCCCATTCCCGCCAGCACCACGGTTTGAAAAGTCTCCTCCTCGAGGCCCTGGAGGTCGACTTCGAGCCCTAGCGCCAGACCATCCTCCAGATGGCGAGCCATGTCGACGATCATGCCGTACATGTCACGAGTATCCAGCCGGGATTTAAGCTCCTGGATATTTTCCACCATTCCTCCTGGAGAACATGACGACGGGCATGATACCGGGGAAAATCCGATTAATCTCTTTTTTCAGATAATTTTCGATTTCGGAGTGGGTTTTCATCTCAAGAGCATTATTGGCGATATTCCTCGCCCGCGAGTAGGTAATCGTCCTGATGATTTTCTTGAGGATGCCTATCATCTGGAAATTCACCGAGAGCTCGTCGATGCCGAGGCCGACAAGGAGAACCGCCGCCAGCGGGTCGGCAGCCATTTCGCCGCAGACGCTGACTTTCTTGTGATGCTTATGAGCAGCCTTGACGGCGGTCTTGATGAGCGTTAAGACCCCCGGATGGAAACTCTGATAAAGCTTCGAAAGGAGCTCGTGATCGCGGTCGACGGCGACGGTGTACTGAATCAAATCGTTGGTCCCGATAGAAAAGAAGTCGACTTCGGGAGCAAGGCGGTCTGCTATGATGACGGCCGATGGAACCTCGAGCATGATTCCCAATGGCACATTTTCGTCGAATTTCGCCTTATCCCGGCGCAGCTCTTGTTTGCACTCCTCGAGAATCCGCCTGGTCTGGATGATCTCTTCATAGTTGGAAATCATAGGGATCATGATGGCCAGGTTGCCGAAATTCGAAGCCCCGAGAAGCGCTTTCAGCTGAATTTTGAAAACCTCGGGTTTGTCGAGGCAAAACCTGATGGCTCGCCAGCCCAGGAAGGGGTTGCTTTCGTTGAGGATGCCGGTGATCCCCGGGAATTTATCGCCACCCATATCGAACGTGCGGATGACGACCCGGCGCTTCCCCATCCCCCGAAGGACCGAGGAGTAGGCTTTGAACTGCTCGTCGAAAGACGGGAACTCCGACCTGGTCAAGAAGAGGTATTCGGTACGGAAGAGACCAATTCCCTCGGCCCCGGCCGCGAGCACTTTGGAGACCTCGCCCGGTATTTCGATATTGGCCAGGATTCCGACCTGGACGCCGTCCTTTGTGACGGCTGACTGCGACTTCAACCCCGCCAATTGTCGTTTAAGCTCGACTTCGGAGCGTTTGATCCCGCGGTAGCGCGCGATTGTCGAACCTGAAGGGTTTATTATCAAGTGGCCGTTATATCCATCGACGATTGCGTCCTGGCCAGAGGGCATGTTTTCGACGGCCTGACCCAGGCCGATCACTGCGGGGATGCCGAGCGATTTGGCCATCAGGGCGGCATGCGAGGTCGGTCCTCCGACGCTTGTCGCAAAACCGAGATTCTTCTTGAAGGACATGGCCAGAATATCGCTTGGCTGCAGATAACGGGAGACAACGACGGTGGGCCCCTTTAGCCCGTGCATGGTCGTATGCTTTTCGCCTCGCATGCCGGCCACCAGACGCGCCGTCACCGCCTGAATATCCTGAATTCGCTCCTTGAGGTAAGAATCCTGGGATTCCTCCAGTTTCCTGATCACTTTACAGGATTCATCGTAGTAGACGTATTCGGCGCAGAGCTTTTCCCGCAGGATTCTATCCTCGATGCTCTTGTTCCAAACTTCATCGCCGGCTATCATGGATTGAGCGTCAAATATCCTGGCGAACTCCTGTCCGTGTTTCTGAAACACCGAGGCGGTGGATTCCTCGAGCACGCTTTTGACATGAGCGATGGCATTGCGGAATGTCTGGACCTCGAGCTCGGGATCGGATACCGCTTCCGGCTCCACCGGATCGCTATTCCGCGTCAGCGAGCGGGTGAGGCCGATTATTATTCCGGGAGACGCTGGAATTCCCCGATAAAGCTGGTCTTTATCGTTGGCCAATTTCACTCCTCGCCGAATT
>Ga0315289_10014384_pt1 | contig 11050 bp, 7 predicted proteins | sample YL17G11_40_MG_FD_203452 | JGI IMG/M metagenome (GOLD analysis project Ga0315289, IMG submission 203452) | Sediment microbial communities from Yellowstone Lake, YNP, Wyoming, USA - YL17G11_40 | ecosystem: Environmental > Aquatic > Freshwater > Lake > Sediment | place: USA: Wyoming | collected...
TACTCCCAGCAGGCGGCTTCGCTGGCAAATCGCTGTTCCAGTTCGCTCACCGTCTTGGGATAGTCTTCGGCCACCTGGCCACGCTACGGATTGTGGCGGGTTGAGTCAAGGAGACACCCCTAATGTTTTTTTACGATGCTCCCGCCAAGACCCCGTTGTTTGGTGTCCACGCTTTAGCGTGTTCATGCCGAGCCGACAGCCTAAAGGCTGGACACCAAAACCGGATTTTCCGAACACGCACTAACGGTTTGCCAACTCTTCAACCATGTTCTCCAACCCCGCCACCACCCGCGCCAGCCGGTCGTAGTCCAGTTTGTCCGGCGTGTCATCCGCGCCGTGGTAATGCGGAGAGCGAAACGGCGCCGTGTCCGTCGCCATCAAGGCCGGATACCCCGCCTGCCAAAAAGCCCAATGATCGGACCAGCCGATGCCCGGCAGCCAACCCGGCAACGCGCCGCCTTCGCAGGGAAATTGAGCCTGCCGTCGAAACAGCGCCACGCAACGCCGAACCAGCGCGCGGTTCCGCGTGTTCGCGACGAACCCGATGAAATCGCCGCGGTTCGGATAGAACAGCCCCAGCGGCGGCGGGTACCGCTGACTGCCCCGCTCGTCCCGGTAGTAGCCGAGGCTTTCGAGACTCAGCATGGCGACAATTCGTTCGCCCCGCTCGCGACACGCTTTCGCATAGACCAAACTGCCCATCTGCTCGGTCTGAAAGAACGGCGGCTCCTCGTTCACGAAGGCCACGAACCGCAGCGTGCGTTCCGGCTTGCGACTGGCCCAGTCGCGGGCCAGCGCCAGCAGGGCGGCCACACCGCTGGCGTTGTCATCCGCACCGGGACTGCCTGAGACCGAGTCGTAGTGCGCGCCGACGACGACGATCTCCTGGCGGCGTGCTGTCCCGGAAATTTCGACTTCCAAGTTTTGACAGACTTCACCGTTGGCTTTGAAAGTCTGGCGGCGGACTTGGTAACCCGCCCCGGAAAGAGACGAACTGATGAAATCCGCTGCCGCGGCCAGCTTGGCGGGCAGAAACACATTGCGCTCCCCAATGTCTCCGCCCAGCATCGTCACGTCCCGGCGCAACGCGTCGCGCAAGGCAATTTGCTCCTGAGTCAGCGGCGGCAGCGGGCCGCGAAAACTTTTCAATGGCATCCTTATCATGCTCCACCGACACGAGAGGATCAGTGCTCCGAGAACGAGAAACAGCACCGCCAGCCGTTTCCAGCCAGAACGCGTTGCAAATCGCATCGGCGTCAGCAAACACGAATTGCGAGCCGCTGTAAAGCTTGCGTCCTAACGCGACGCCCGCCGCCCGCCGAACGCACTTTTCGCTCGCCTTTGACGAAAACCGTGCTATTTAGTTTCCCAACACAGACAACCCACTTATATGACCATGAAAAACCAACTCCGCGTTCTCGTGACTCTTGCTCTCTGTTTGAACCTGGCTTCCGTTTACGCCCAATTCGGTCCGCGGCGGGGCGGCACGGGCGGCGGGCCGTCCGGACCGAAATTGTCCGGCAGCATGGCGAAGATTTTCGGCGAACACTCCGCCTTTTCCGCCAACCTGGAAATGCAGTCCAAGGACAGCTCTTCGGAGGAGATGATCATCATGCCCGGCAAGATCGCCTCGTTGGAGGGCAAATCCCGTTTCGAGATGGACATGGCCCAAATGAAAGGCGGCAAAATGCCGCCCGAGGCCATGTCGCACATGAAGGAAATGGGCATGGACCGCATGGTCATGATTTCACGACCGGACAAGAAACTCTCCTATATGATTTATCCGGGCTTGCAGGCCTACGCTGAAAACGCCATGCGTGACCCGGACGCCGTGAAACCGGAATCGGATTTCAAAGTTGAAATCACCGAGTTGGGCAAGGACACTGTGGACGGCCACCCTTGCGTCAAAAACAAAGTCATCGTCACCGACAAGGAAGGCAAGAAATACGAGTCCACCGTCTGGAACGCCGCCGATCTGAAGAAGTTCCCCGTCAAAGTCGAAACCACGGAACACGACACCACGGTGGTCATGCTGTTCAAGGACGTGAAGCTCGCCAAACCTGAAGCCAGCCTGTTCGAGCCGCCGGCCGACTTCACGAAGTATGACAGCGTGCCCGCGATGATGCAGCAGCAGATGATGAAGCGCATGGGCGGCGGCATGGGAGGCCCGCCGCCGCGTCAATAACGTGCTTCCGGCGTCTTGCCGGAAGTTCTGATCTTCTACCGGATAACGAAGAGTGATGCGACAGTCATCTGTCGGCAAGCTGCCGGCAGCACGTTCAACCGAGCAGCGCCCGCGCCTTCGCCAGCGCCTCGTCCAGCTTGGAAATGTCCTTGCCGCTGGTGCGGGCACCGTCAGGAAGAGGCTTTCTGCCACTCGGCTTCCAAGCCACGCCGCTGAATCCACTCGTCCAACTCCGCCCGGTTGATCTGTTCTCCCGAAACGGCCAGCATGGCACGGATGTCGCGCAGATGTTTCTCCGAACCGCCTTCACGGAAATATTCCAGCTTGCGGACGATGACGTATTCTGGTGGAGCGACCACAATCGGCTCGCCTCGATATTCCATTCGCCGTGCGTTGCGAAATGCCCACGTGTTCAACTCGTCCCTGCCGGCCGTGTAAAAATCCGCTTTGAACCCGGTGTCGCTGTGAATCACGTTGAATTGTCCTTGCTGCGGACGCGCAATTTCAGCAGCAATCACATCCGCTGGCGGAACATAAAACTCCGGCGAAGGAAAAACGTTCTGCAAACGAACGATGTCCTCGTTACGAAGAAAAACAACGAAGTCCACGTCATTGGTCAGGCGCGGTTCGCCGTAAAGAATCGAAGCTATGCTGCCGCTGACAATGTATCGCACGCCAAGCCGGTTCAGCGGACGCACGAACAACAGGGAAAGTTCAGGTTCGGGCATGGCTGAAAATGCGTGTCACTTCCCGGGAAACCTGCTCCTCGGACCAATCCGCATGCTGGGCGCGAAGCCATGCCGCCTTCAATTCACGCGCCGACCAATAAAGCTGCTCGGCCAGCGCCAGCCGCCGTTCGGGCGTCATGCGGCGGAACGCTTCGATTTGCTCCGGGCTGGTCTGTTCATCCGGCAACATGCCGGCAGTATTCTCCCTCCGGTCTAACCGAGCAAGCTTTTCGCCTTCGCCAGCGCCTCGTCGAGTTTTGAAACGTCCTTGCCGCCGCCGCGGGCGTTGTCGGGCTTGCCGCCGCCCTTGCCGCCGACGATCGGAGCGATCCGCTGAATGATCTTGCCGGCCTGAACCTGCGCCGTGAACTCAGGCGAGACGGAGGCGACAAGAGCCACCGCACCGTTGGCCGCGCCGCCGAGGACGACGACGCCTTTGAACTGGCCCTTCAACTCGTTGACCATGCCTTGTAGCGTGTCGCCATCAGCGTCGAACCGCTCGATGATGGCGGGAATGCCTTTGATCGTGGCGGCTTTGCTGACGAGATTCTTCGCGGCGCCGGCGGCTTCCTTCTGTTGCATCGCTTTGAGTTGCTTCTCCAGCGCCTTCTGTTGCTCCAGAATGTTCTCGATTTTCTTCTCCAACTCGCCGACCGGAGAATTCACCTTCCCAGCGATGGATTTGATGAGTTCCAACTCGTCGCTGGCTTTGCGGTATGCCTCAAGTCCGGCAACGGCTTCGATGCGCCGCACGCCGGCGGCGATGGCGGCTTCGCTCACAATGCGGAACAAACCGATCTCGCCCGTCGCGCGGACGTGCGTGCCGCCGCAAAGCTCCATCGAGTAACCGTTCAACTTGCCCCGCTCGCCGCCGATTTGCAGCACGCGAACGGTGTCGCCGTATTTCTCGCCGAAAAACTGCCTGATGTCCTTGCGCGACTTCACGTCGGCATACGGGACTTCGGTCCAGCTCACGCCGGCGTTTTCGAGGATGCGTTCGTTGACGAGTCGCTCGATGTCGGCGATCTGCTGCGGCGTCAGCGGCGCGCTGCTAAAGTCGAAGGTCAACTTGTCCGGGCCGACGAAGGAGCCTTTCTGCGACGCTTCCTGGCTCACGACTTCGTGCAATGCCCAGTGGAGCAAATGCGTGACGGTGTGGTGGCGCTGAATGGCGTTGCGGCGCGGGGCGTCCACCGCGAGCGCGACTTCCATTCCTGGAATGGGGAGCGCACCCGCTTCCGGGGGAGCGCACGCGCCCTCGCGTGCAGCGGTTGACGCCTCGTCAACCGTATCTTCGGAAGCCGACCGCGGCGGCGCGGTCGGCAACACGCGGGGGCGCGTGTGCTCCCCGCCGACCGCGAGGGCGCGGTCGGCAACACGCGCGGCGCATGTGCTTCCTTCTTCAATAAAATGCAGCCACGCGTTGCCGGACCTCTGGGTGTCAACGATGCGCCAGAGTTGACTGCCGTGTTCGAGTTCGCCGGTGTCGCCGACCTGGCCGCCTTGCTCGGCGTAGCAGGCGCTGGTGTCGAGGATGACGGCCAGTTGGAGTCCAGCCTTTAGGCTGCTCGGGGGACAGGCTGAAGCCTGAACTCCAACACTGCCCTTGAGGCTCACGACTTCCAACACTTTGGCCTGGACCTCAAGTTTCTCGAAGCCGACGAACTTCGTGGGCGTGGTGGTCTCGATTTGCGAGAGCGAAATGACTTCCTTCTTCTGCGCGGCGCGGGCGCGGGCCTTCTGCTCGTCCATCAATTTTTCGAAGCCGACTTTATCCACGGTCAGACCCCGTTCGCGCGCCATCAACTCGGTGAGGTCGAGCGGGAAGCCGTAGGTGTCGTAAAGAAGAAATGCAGCTTCAGCAGGAATGCAATTCCCACGTTTTCCGAACGACTGCACTCCAAGATTAATCTCCCTTGTGTATTTGTCGAATTTGGCGAGGCGTTCGTTTGCTTCAGACAACTGTTTTCCAAGTTGAGCATACTGCTGCATCGGAGTTCCTCGCCTGTCCAAGTCCTGAAAAATCATTGGGCTTTTCTTTGATAATTCGTCCAACGCTTTTGCAGCAATAAATGCTTCTACCTCTTGTTTAGGAAATGCTTTTTCCAAAAGGTCGCGATTGAAGCGCTTTCCTGATTCAACAATCCGCTCAAGCCCCTTGCTGAACAGTTGAAGAACTTCCAAATCCGTGGTTGCGCCAGACGTTTTTTCTTTTCCAGCTTCCTTCCAGGCATCGTGTGTGATCTGAAGTTGGCTCTGAAACCACAGAACTTCGTTGAATACCTGAAGCCCCGAATCCAACGTCTTGTTAAACGCCTCTTCTTCGGTGCGGATGACTTCCTGCACGTGCTTTTTCCGGGCGCGGATTTCGGGGAAGACGTCGCCCATCGTGTCGGCGAGCACGTTCACGAGTTTGTAGAAGAACGGTTCGTGGAAGCCGAGCGCGCGTCCGTAGCGCACGGCGCGGCGCAGAATACGGCGCAGGACGTAGTTGCGGTCCGTGTTGCCGGGCTGGATGCCGTCGGCAATCGCAAAGCTCAGGGTGCGGATGTGGTCGGCGATGACGCGGAAGGCGATGTCAACTTTCTCCTGCTCGGATTGCGGAAGCGGCGCCGTTTCCGGGGGAGCGCACGCGCCCGCGCGTGCAGCGGTTGACGCCTCGTCAACCGCATCTTCGGCGTGCGGGGAAGCAATTGTCGAGGGCGACGATTGCGACACGCGGGGGCGTGTGTGCTCCTCGCCGACCGCGAGGGCGCGGTCGGTAACACGCGAGGCGCGGGTGCTCCCCTCCGGCGTCCATAGCCACGGATAATTTTCCGTCATTGGCACAACACCCGTGTCCCACGGATTCCGGCAGATGTAATGGAACTTTTCCTCCATGTCGGATTGACCGCGGATCATCCGGTCAATGGACTCCTTCTCCCAAACGTGTTCCTTCCGACCTGACATTTTGTTGATGTTGTGAGCGCTCGCGGACTTGATGCCTTGGAGGATTTCGCTCAGAGACCAAAACACCGGGTTGCCTTCCTTGTCCTGTTCCTTGATCTGCGGTTCAAAGAGCAGGTGAACGTGGTCGGGCATCACGCACGCGGCGTAAAGCTCGTACTGCCGGTGTTCGTGGGCGTAAAGAACGCTCTTCAAAACAATGTCGCGCTCGGAAGGCGTGAGTTGGCGGCGCTCACGAGTGGAGAACGTGACCATGTATTTCGCCCACGGACGCTCGAAATGCGGGAGGTTGCGGCGCAAGTATTTGGTTTCACTGGTGCCGGACGCCTCACGAGCCGCCCGCGAGGGCGCGGTCGGCAACACGCGAGGGCGCGTGTGCTCCCCTGAGCCGCCCGCGAGGGCGCGGTCGGCAACACGCGAGGGCGCGTGTGCTCCCCCCGGAAGCGTCGAGCCGTATTTCTTGCCGGAGAGTTTTTCCAGGGCGTCGAAGATGGGGCGGAAGATGTCAGTCTCGTAGTTGGAGATTTTGGCGTTGGCGAAGTCCTTGAGGCCTTTCGTGCCTTGGATGATAGAGGCGACGCGCTCGAAGCCCAGGCCGGTGTCAACACTCTTGGCCGGCAACGGCGAGAATGTGCCGTCAGGGTTTGCGTTGAACTGGATGAAGACCAGATTCCAGATTTCGATGCATTGGGCGGTGCCGGCGTTGACCAGCGAGCCTTTCGTGTCCCCGTTGGGCGTAAGGTCCATGTGGAGTTCCGAGCACGGGCCGCACGGGCCGGTGTCGCCCATCACCCAGAAGTTGTCTTGCTTGCCGCCGAACTGGATGTGAACCTTGGGATCGAGGCCGGCCGCTTTGAAGAGCTTTGCCCAGATGTCATAGGCCTCCTGGTCGAACTCGCTCGGCTCGCCGGGGCCGGGTTTATAGACCGTCGCGTAGAGGCGCTTTGGCGGGAACTTCCACTTCTCGACAACCAACTCCCAAGCCCACTCAATCGCTTCCTTTTTGAAGTAATCGCCGAAGGACCAGTTGCCGAGCATTTCAAAAAACGTGTGGTGGTAGGTGTCGAGGCCGACGTCTTCGAGGTCGTTGTGTTTGCCGCCGGCGCGGATGCATTTCTGGGTGTCGGCAGCACGGGTGTCGAATCCCGGGATGGCACCGGCCCATTTCGAGACGTCCGGCTTGCGTTCGCCGAGGAAGATGGGCACGAACTGGTTCATGCCGGCGTTGGTGAACAGCAGGTTCGGGCTGTCCGGCATAAGGCTGGACGAGGGCACAATGGTGTGCCGCTTCGACTTGAAGAAGTCGAGAAACGACTGGCGAATCTCGGCTGACGTCATTCGTTAAATCGTTACATCGTTGAACCGTTAAACCGTTGCAGGTTGAAGGTTGAAAGTTCGCGAGGGGTGCGTCGCCAGGAAAGCCTGCAATCTGCAACTTTCAACCTGCACCTGTCCAAAATCAGACAGAGAAGTTATCCGCAACCGGCGGTGTAGGCGAGTGGAAGTTTCTACCGGCGCCCGCCGACTTCGGCACGCGGAAAGCTGTCAAGCAGGCGGCGCGTGAGTGGGGCGAGCACAAAATTCAGGCTTGAGGTTCGAGCCGACTTGTGCCAAACTACTCGGTAGAAAGTTGCGAGGAAATGAATTCCCGCAAGGTTCTTTGGCAAATGCGAGAACAGGTTTTACCCTGCCATGCTCGTGATAAGCAATTAAGTCCTTGAACCGTAAATGAGACGTAAACGGGCCTTAGCTGCCGGAGTGGCCGACATGCCTTGACTGGAAGTCGAAAGCTTCAGAGCGGGTCCATATGTTGCTTAAACGTTCAAAGGAACAGTTACACACGGCATTTCGGCGGGGTATTTTTTTTCAAAGGAGGAAGGCAGAAGCAAGCTATGGCGGCGAGTTCCTTGTCACTTTCATCTCGTCTGGAACCAGTCCCCTGCCATGACTTTGGACTTTAGACTTTAGACTTTGGACTTTGGACAGAAGACGGTAAGTTGGCGCCATGCCGCGCGACGATTTGTTCGCTGCCCAGCCAGGGCAGGAAATTTCCAAGCTGGACGAGGCGCGTCCGCCCCGACACCAGCCGCTGGCGACGCGGATGCGACCGCGCGACCTCGGTGAATTCGTCGGCCAGACGCACATCCTCGGCCTGGGCCAATTGCTCCGTCGCGCGATCGAGGCCGACCGCATCCAATCGCTGATCTTTTTCGGCCCGCCCGGCACCGGCAAAACCAGCCTGGCGCAAATCATCGCCCGCCAGACGCGGAGCAAGTTCGAGCGGCTCAGCGGCGCGGAATCGAACGTCGCGGAAATGCGCCAGGTGTTGTCCGCCGCAACCAACCGTCTGGAAAACACCAGCCAGCCCACGATCCTGTTCATTGACGAAATCCATCGCTTCAACAAAGCCCAGCAGGACGTATTGCTGCCCGACGTCGAGAACGGCGTCGTGCGCTTGATCGGCGCGACGACGCACAACCCGTTTTTCTTCGTCAACTCCCCGCTGGTTTCGCGCTCGCAGATTTTCGAGCTTCGCCCGCTGACGGAAGACGAAATCCAAGAGTTGTTGCGGAGAGCACTCGCCGACTCCGAACGGGGACTGGGTCATCTGAAAGTCAACGTGGAGGAAACCGCACTGCGGCACCTGGCAAAGCTGTCCGACGGCGACGCGCGCAAGGCGCTCAATGCGCTCGAAATCGCCGCGCTCACGACCGCTCCCGACAAGGACGGCGTCATCCACATTGACCTCGCCACCGCTGAGCAAAGCATCCAGAAGAAGGCGGTGGTTTACGACGGCGACGAGGACGCGCACTACGACACGATTTCCGCGTTCATCAAGTCCATGCGCGGCAGCGATCCGGACGCGGCGCTTTACTGGCTGGCGAAGATGATCCACGCCGGGGAAGACCCGCGTTTCATTGCGCGGCGGATCATGATTTGCGCGGCGGAAGACGTGGGCCTTGCCGATCCGATGGCGCTGGTGTTGGCGATGGCGGCGCATCAGGCTGCGGAATTTGTCGGCTGGCCCGAGGCGCGCATTCCGTTGGCGGAGGCGACGGTCTATATTGCCACGGCCAACAAAAGCAACAGCGCATGCATGGCGATTGACGCGGCGCTGGCGGACGTGCGTGAAGGCCGCACGCTGCCCGTGCCCGAACACCTGCGCGACGCCAGTTACAAAAGCGCGAAAAAACTCGGCCACGGCGTCGGTTACAAATACGCTCACGAAGGCGAAGGGCATTTCGTGGTGCAGGATTACCTCGGCGCGGTGAAACATTATTACGAGCCGACCGAGCAGGGCGTCGAAAAGAAAATCAAGGAGCGCGTTCAACAGTGGCGCGCGCTGCTCGACCAAGCCAAACAAGCCACCAAACCGCCACCACCGCCGTCAGCCCATGGCCGGAAACCCGACCGATCAAAAAGCTGAGCTCCGCGCCCGCGTCCGCGCTCTCGTCAGGGCGCTGTCTCCCGAGCAAAGGGCGGCTGATTCCATGCAGGCTTGTTCGCGGCTCAGGGATCAACCCGTTTGGCAGCAGGCCACCGCCGTTTTGTTCTATGCGCCGTTGCCCGAAGAACTGGACCTCTGGCCGTTGGTGAGCGAAGCACTCTCGGCTGGCAAGCGCGTCGCGCTGCCGCGTTTCGACAAGGAAACCGGCACTTATGCGCCCAGCCTGATTGAGAATCCGCACCGTGACGTGGTCATCGGAAAGCTGGGCATCCGCGAGCCTGGCCCGCACTGTCCGCCGCTGGCCGGCGCGCAGATCGAGTTGGTGCTGGTGCCAGGCGTGGCGTTCGACTTGAGCGGGCGGAGACTTGGCCGGGGGAAAGGTTTTTATGACCGGCTCTTGCGGACGGTGCGGGGAACGAAATGCGGCGTGGCGTTTGATCAACAAATCGTGGCCAACTTGCCCGTCGAGCCGCATGATTACTTGATGGACTGCATCTTGACGCCGACGCGATGGATTGAATTGTAGCCCGTGTAGGCGTTGCTTTGGGGTCCGAAAAACGGAAGCGACCGGCGGTCGCGGTCGCTGCATTTCAGTCAGATCACCGCTGCCGATCGTACATCCCGGCGGGAATCCCGGTCTCCCAACCCTTGGGCGCATTCCAAGGCCGGGCAGACAAGTTCTCGTCGTCAGTCGTGGCGCAGCCGCCTGTGCCCAACGCGAGAAACACCACGAGAAGTAAAAAGGCCCAAGACAACCTGAAGCAGTTCCAGCGCATCGGTTACGGCACCACGACATCGCCCTCCATGACATCCGACAGCTTCCAGCCGGGCATGACGTTGGCGATGCTGCGGTCTTGATCCACGCTCCGAACGCGCACTTTGGCCACGAGCTTGCCATTCCGGCTGACGAGCAACTGGCCATATTCGACGACGCCCAGGTCTTTCCCGACATTCAGCACCACGAAGTCCCATTTGGGATCAACGACCAATACCTTCCCGGTCAAGTTAGGCGGTTCGGGGGGAACATAGTCTCCGATTATGTACCTGGCCAGTTCGTTGGTGGCTTTGGCGTAGTCGTAAGAAAGACGCTGCAGCTTTTTTTCCAGCTCAGCGCGGTCATCCTGGGCCTGCTTCAACCGCGCGAGCAGTTCCTTGATTTGTTCGGGCATGATGCCCAAGGCCTTCCACGCCGCAAGTTCAGCCTGTGTGTCCCCGAGGTCTTGCTTCGTCTTCTTCAGTTGCTCGGCCAAACTGGCCGCCTGCTTCTTTTGCGTCTCGGCTTCGGCGACGGCTTTGTCCCGGTCGTCCTTTGCCGAGGTCAACTCGGTCTCGGTGTCCTTGAGCTTTTGCTCAGCCTTTTCCTTGTCCGACTTGGCTGCGCGCTCTGCGCCCTGCGCCCTTGTTTTCTCGTCCGTCTCGGTCTTCAAATTGACCTGAAGCGTCGAGATTTTTTCCCTCACCTTGATGAAGTTCAGCGCCGCAGACGCCAGGCCTGCGATCAGCGCCACGATTAGAGCAATGCGGAATAACATGGTCTTGCGATAATCAATAAATTTTGCCGCAGCCTAAACATCTGCCGCAGTCATGTCAACGCCGGTTTCCGTCCAATTTCCCAAATGGGTAGTGATTGTCAATGGTCAGTTTTTGGGGGATGAAGGCTGGATGTGAACCCAGTTAACTCGGAAATTTCACACGCTGTAGCCGCAAACTTCAGTTTGCGCCTGGCGGCCCACGTCCGGCGGG
>Ga0315289_10014385_pt1 | contig 11050 bp, 10 predicted proteins | sample YL17G11_40_MG_FD_203452 | JGI IMG/M metagenome (GOLD analysis project Ga0315289, IMG submission 203452) | Sediment microbial communities from Yellowstone Lake, YNP, Wyoming, USA - YL17G11_40 | ecosystem: Environmental > Aquatic > Freshwater > Lake > Sediment | place: USA: Wyoming | collected...
GCAGGAGCGCAGTCCGGAAGATCGAAGAAATTCTTGGCATCCAGACGCCGGTTGCGGAAGAACTCAAAGAGACTGCCGTGGAACTGGTTGGCGCCGCTGTTCAGAACCACGTTGACCTGCGCGCCGCCGCTGCGGCCGAATTCGGCCGAATAGTCGCTGGACTGCACCTTTCCACCTGCAAGTAGACGTTGCTAAAGACGCTGCGGCGGAAACCCGACTTCTCGACGGTCGCCCGATAGAGCGCCGGGGGCAACAGCGGGACGGTGTAGTCGCCGTCTTCATTGGTCTGTTGGTCGCGTACCGTAACCCGGGCTTTCGGCACGAACACATCGTTCTCTCCAGAGCGAGTGACCGTCGAACAGATTCGGCTGGTCCTCCGGTCTTGAGCTGGGACTTCCGCTCTGGGGTCCCGATAATCCGACAGGATACAAGAGAGCGCCTGCTGTTGGAGGATACCTGCGCGGTCTTCGGCCCCGGCTACCCGCAGCGGTCCCAGAAGGGGCCGGTTCTGCCTCTGCCGAGGAGCCGGAACACGAGGGTTGAGGGGTGCGGGAATTCGTTGAAGACTGGTGGGCGCGACAGGACTCGAACCTGTGACCTCCTGCGTGTGAAGCAGGCGCTCTAACCAACTGAGCTACGCGCCCGGGCCGCCGGGACTCTCATTATAGACCAGGCGCGGAGGGGATGTCAGCTCCGGGCCCTGGCGCGCCTGGCCGCCAGCGCCAGGCCCAGCAGGCCGGCCCCCACCAGCAGGAAGGCCGTGGGCTCGGGAACGACTTCGACCGTACCGCCGAAGTCATTGCGGGCCCGCGATCCGGAAACCCCTGCTGCGGTGTTGACGAGGTCGTACCACCCAGAGTCCGGGAAGGTGAAGGAATTCGGCCCCACAATCGAGTAACCCGACCCCGGGACAGTTCCCAGCGTGATGGTGTAGCTGATGGGACCGCGCGCGACGAACCGGTTGCCGGTCACGTGATCGCAGGGCAGACCGAGTATCGCACAACCGATGGCCTCAACCAGCCCGCTGGGCGGGAAGTCCACGTCGGCCCGATAAATGAAGGTCTCTCCTACGGTGAAGTCCGTGAAGGTGAAATTGGCCACCTTGTCGCCCCCGGGACCGCTGGAAATGGGCGGCACCACGTCGGCCGAGTAGCCGGTGCCTCCGTCAAGGGCGCTGTATGCACCGTAAGTGGAATAGCCGGGCGCGCCACTTTCCAGGTCGTAGAACAGGGTGCCTGCCAGCGCCACATCCAGCCCGATAATCCTCAGCACGCCCAGGCCATCGGTGGTGAAGGCGAACTGGAAGCGGTCCGCCGAGTTTCCGCTGCCCCCTGAGACCTCCGTGTAGGTGAAAGTGCCGCCGAAAGTGACTGGCGTAGCCAGCGATGTTGGCACTGCCACCAGCAGGAATAAGAACAATATCACTGCATATGGTTTGGACATGATATAAGCTGCTACCTGCAACACCTGGATTCTAGCACGGGCCTTCCACCGGGGGAAGCACAAAGGTAATCTTTTGTCGCACGCGACTGCGAGACAGTACTACAGGTGGTCGGTAGTAGTACTGGTACCGCGCCAGCTACTCCGCCCCGGCCTGTGGTCTCCGGCTCTGGCAGGCCATAGGCCAAGCGGGGGCGCCTTGGACCAGCGGCGTACAGTATCATAACAGTCATGGCGGAGCAAGCCACGGCAACGGCCGCCCCGGCGGCACTGGCCCGGCTCCCGGATCTGGAGGCCACCCTGGGCACGGCCCTGCGCGGCAAGCCCGAGGCGCTCCGGCTGGCCGTGGTGTGTCTGCTGGCGCGCGGGCACCTGCTGATCGAAGACGTGCCGGGTGTGGGCAAGACTACCCTGGCCCAGGCGCTGGCTCGCTCGGCCCGGTGCGGCTTTCATCGCCTGCAATTCACTTCCGACATGCTGCCCAGCGACGTGCTCGGCGTCACCGTTTACAACGCCCAGAGCCAGGCCTTCGAGTTCAAGCCCGGGCCGGTGTTCACCAACTTCCTGCTGGCCGATGAGATCAACCGGACGACGCCTCGGACGCAGTCGGCGCTGCTGGAGGCCATGAACGAGCGGCAGGTGAGCATCGATGGTCGGTCGTATCCGCTCCCTGAGCCGTTCATGGTGCTGGCCACGCAGAATCCCGTCGAGCACCATGGAACCTACCCACTGCCGGAATCGCAGCTCGACCGCTTCTTCCTCCGTTTGCGCATCGGTTACCCGGAGCGGGCCAGCGAGCGCGAGATCGTGCGCGGAGCGGGAGGCTTCGGGGTGCCCATCCAGCCGGTGCTGGCGGCCGAGGAGGTGCTCGAGTTGCAGGCCTGGGTGAGCCAGGTGACCGTAGACGACGCGCTGGTGGACTATATGCTGGCCATCGTCGAGAAGACGCGCGGGCACGAGTGGCTGGCGCTGGGAGTGAGCCCGCGCGGGGCGCAGGCGCTCTACCGGGCCACGCAAGCCCTGGCGATGATCGAAGGGCGCGATTACGCCACGCCGGATGACGTCAAGCGGCTGGCCGTGCCGGTGTTCGCTCACCGCGTGGTGGTGAACACGCGTGCTGCGCTGGCCGCGCGCGGCGCGGACTCGAGCGACCGGATTCTCGAAGAGATCCTCACCCAGGTGGAAGTGCCGTTGTAGCCGGTTCGGCATTATGAAGACCGCCATCATCGGCCTGCCGCAGGCGGGGAAGACCGCGCTGTTCACCATCCTCACCGGGGTGCACGAAGCCGCGCGCATGGGGTCGCTGGCGGTGCGGGTCGGGGTGACCAGGGTCCCGGACCGGCGCTTGGAGGCCGTGGCCGGGCTGTACCCGCGCGCCAAGGTCACTCCCGCCACGCTGGAGTATCTGGATTGCCCGGCCATCTCGAAGGAGGCGCTGCGCGACCCCGGCTACCTGGCCAGCCTGCGCCTGGCGGATGTCTTCGCGCACGTCCTGCGGGCCTTCGAGGACGGCCGGGTGCCGCACGAGATGGGCTCCGTAGACGCGCGGCGCGATCTGGAGCACGTCGAGACCGAGCTGATCCTGAGCGACCTGGTGGTGGTCGAAAAGCGCCTGGAGCGCCTGGAGAAGGACCGCAAGAAGATCAAGGACCCGGAGCTCGACCGGGAACACGAGGCGCTAGAACGAGCCAAGGTGCAGCTCGAGGCCGGCGCGCCGCTCCGCCAGCTCTCGCTCGGCGCCGAGGAGGAGAAGCGCCTGCGGGGCTTTCAGTTCCTTTCGCAGAAGCCGGTGCTGTGCGCGCTGAATCTGGGCGAAGCGGACGCGCCGCGGCTGCATGAGCTGGAGAGCGAGTTTCGCGAGCGGGTTCTTGCCGGGCGGGCGCGGATGGCGGTGGCGGGCATCTGCGGGCGGATCGAAGCCGAGCTGGCCGAGCTCCCGCCCGAGGAAGCGCAGGAGTACCTGGCCAGCTACGGCCTCGCGGAATCCGGCCTGGAGCGGCTGGTCTCGGCCACTTTCTCCCTGCTGGACCTGATCTCCTTCATCACGGCCAGCGAGCCAGAGGTGCGCGCCTGGACGCTGCCCGCGGGCTCGACGGCGCTGAAGGCCGCGGGCGCCGTGCACACGGATTTCGAGAAGCGGTTCATCCGCGCGGAGGTGATCCCCTGGGAGGCGCTGGTGCGCGAGGGCGGGTACGCGGGCGCGCGGGAGAAGGGCCTGCTGCGCTCGGAAGGCCGGGACTACCTGGTGCGGGACGGCGACGTCGTTCTCATTCGCCACGGGTAGCGGTGCGCAGGCGGAACCGCCTGCGCCACGGGGGCAGCAAGCTGACCGCCGCCACCACCGCGCACAGCGCCACGAACCAGTCGCCGTAGCGGGTGTAGAGCGTCTTCGATTCCAGGTAAGTGAAGCTGGTCCGCACCGCCGCTTCCACATAGGAAGGCAGGGGGCGGTAAACGCGCCCGGCAGGATCGATAGTGGCCGTGATCCCGTCGTTGGTGGCGCGCAACATCCAGCGGCCGTTCTCGGCGGCCCGCATGCGGGCGATCTTCAGGTGCTGATCGCGGGCCGCGGTGCGCCCGTACCAGCCGTCGTTGGAGAGGTTGACCAAAAGCTGCGCCCCCGCGGCGGCGAATCGCCGTACCAGGTGCGGGAAGACGGCTTCATAGCAGATGAACGCGCCGATCGGCCGCCCGCCCGCCCGCAGCACCACCAGGTCGCGGCCGGGAACGAAATCGCCCACTTCGCTCGAGATCTTCGAGACGAACTGGAAGGGCGCGGGGACGTACTCGCCGAAGGGGACCAGGAAAAGCTTGTCGTAGCGGCCCAGCGGCCGCCCGTATGGATCCAGCAACAGGGCGGAATTCAGCGGGGCGCCGCGCGCGTCGTGCGGCACTACGTTGAGCAGCAGGTGAGCGCGCGTGCTGCGGGCGACCTCCGAGACCAGCTCGCGGAACCTCGCGTTCTCGTAGTAGTAGGCCGGCAGAGGGACCTCGGGCCAAACCACAAGTTGCGGCGCGCCGCCGCCCTGTTCGGTCGCTGCGCGCAGGGAAAGAAAGGCCAGCCGCTGTTCCATGCGCCGGACCCAAGGCTCGGTCCAGTCAGCGTCCCCGGCAATGTTGGGTTGCACCAGCACGGCGGCCTGTGTGCCGGCCTGGGGAGCCGGCAGGCGCGGCAACAGAAGCAGTGGAGGCAGCAGCAGGAGCCAGGCCAGTTGCCGGCGGCGGCCGAGGCCAGCCGCGGCCAGGGCGGCGCCCAGCATGGCAAAGACGAACGAGAGGCCGTAAACTCCGGTGTAGGGCGCCAGGCGCATCGGCAGTTCCATGTCGATCCCGGCGTTGCCCAGGGCCAGCCAGGCGAAGCCCAGCGGGCCGTGCGTTCGCTCGATAGCCACCCAGAGCGCCGGCACGGCCGCCAGCGCCCAGCCCCGCCGCAGTGCGATCCCGCCGAGCACCGCGAAGACCGCCATGTGCAGAGCCTTGAAAATGGCGAACAGCAGCAAGCCGACCCAGCTCCCGGCCGCCGGCAACCCGCCATGGCGCTGCAACACGAATTGAATCCAGTAGCACGTGCCCAGCCACCAGGCCAGGCCCGCGACCCAGCCGAACAGGAAACGCCGAGCCGCCCGCCGCTCCCGCCCCATGGCTACCAGCAGCGGCCCCAGCGCCACCGCTGCCAGCCAGCTCACATCGAAGCGCGGGAAGGCCAGCACCAGCAGGGCGGCCGTCAGCAGCGCCAGCAGCAGGTTCAGCACGCTCGACCTCCGGCGGCCATGCCCCACGCCGCCTCCGCCAGGTACGAGCTGCGCACCAGGGGACCGCTCAGAACGGCCCGGAAGCCCAGCGCCTGCCCGAACTCGCGCCAGGCCTCGAACTGCCAGGGAGGCACGAAGTCGGCCACCGGCAGGTGGCGGCGCGAGGGTTGCAGGTACTGGCCGATGGTGACAATGTCCACGCCGGCCTCGCGCAGATCCCGCAGTGTTTGCTCGATCTCGTGCGGCTCCTCACCTAGGCCGGCCATCAGCCCGGACTTGATCAAGATGCCGCGACTGTGGCGCGCGGCCAGGGTGAGCACCTCTAGCGAGCGCTGGTAGCGGGCCTGCGGGCGCACTTGGCGGTACAGCCGGGGTACGGTCTCGAGGTTGTGAGCGAAGACATCGGGCGCCGCCCCGAGCACCTGCGCGAGGGCCGGCGCATCGCCTGAGAAATCCGGCGTCAGAAGCTCGATTCGGGCTTCGGGAAGGGCCTGCCGAAGCTCGCGCGCGGTGGCGGCGAAGTGTGCGGCGCCGCCGTCTTCAAGATCGTCGCGAGTGACGCTGGTCACGACCACATAGCGCAGCTCGAGGCGGGCGGCCATACGCGCCACGGCGGCGGGCTCGCGGGGGTCTGGGGCCGGCGGCGCCTCGCGCGGGCGAGTCTTCGGGGCCGCACAGAAACCGCACTGGCGCGTGCAGAGGTCACCCAGAATCAGGAAGGTGGTGGCGCCTCGGGCGAAGCACTCGTCGAGGTTGGGGCAGCGCGCCGTTTCGCACACGGTGTGGAGATTCAGGCTGCGCAGCCCACGCTTCAGGGCGTGTACCGCCCCAGGACGCCGCCCCGGCTTGCGGACCCAATCCGGCAGGCGTGGCGGTGATTCCGGCACTCAGTACTTCCGGATGATCGAGCGGAAGCCGGTCTGCTCTAGGTCCGCCTTGGATTTCGCCAGGGCGGCTGAGTCCTTGAGCGGCCCGACCAAAACGCGGAACAGAGTCTCGCCCGGCACCGGCGCAATCAGGGCGGAGAATCCTTTCTTCTTGAGCACCTGGACGATCAGCTCGGCCTCAGGCTGCTTGACGGCGGCGACTTGCAGGAAGGTCTGGCCCGGAGGGGGCTCGGCCAGCGGGGTCTGATTGGCCGCGGCGGGAGCCGGTTTGGGAGGCGGACTGACGGGAGGTTTGGTTTCCGCCGGCGCTGGCGCCGGAGGCTTGGCGGGCTCGGGCGTGGCGCTGCGCACCGGCATGGTGCCGCTGGAAGCCACCTGAGCCTCTCCGGGCTGTAGCGAGGCGCCGGCGGGGCCCTCCGCGGCGGGCGCCGCGGGCGGCGCGGAACCTTCAGTGGGCGCCGGGCGGCCTGAACCCGACGACTCCGCGCCGGGCTGCCGGGCCGCGCTCGCCGACGGCGTCTCGGCGAGCGAGTTGCGGCCCACGAAGTAGCCCATCGAAAAGACCACCCCGAACAGCACCATCAGGATGAACACCAGCGTCAGCAACTGCCGGGTGCCGATCGCCAGCTCGAATTCCCCGTCCTCGTTTCTGGCCATGGATCCCGCTTAACTGCTCGTGGGGGCCGCCTTGTTCTGGCCCAGCAACTGGACCAAAGACGACATTATATCGATGGGCAGCGGGAAAACGATGGTGGTGTTCTTCTCAGTGCCGATCTCGACCAGGGTTTGCAGGTAGCGCAGTTGGATGGCCATAGGCTGCTTCTGGATCATCTCGGCGGCATCGGCCAGCCGCTGGGCGGCTAAGAACTCCCCGTCGGCGTGGATGATCTTGGCCCTCTTCTCTCGCTCGGCCTCGGCCTGACGAGCCAGGACCCGGATCATCTGCTCGGCCAGATCCACCTGCTTGACCTCGACCAGGGTGACCTTGACGCCCCACGGCTCGGTGTGCTTGTCCAGCACGGTCTGCAACCGCAAGTTGAGCTTCTCGCGCTGGCTGAGCAGGTCGTCCAGCTCGACCTCGCCCAGCACGCTGCGCAGCGTGGTCTGGGCCAGTTGCGAAATGGCGTACAGGTAGTCGGAGACCTCGATGACGGCTCGGGTCGAGTCGATCACCCGGAAGTACACCACCGCGTTGACCTTCACCGAGACGTTGTCGCGCGTGACCACGTCCTGTGACGGCACCTCCCGGGTCTCGACGCGCAGGGAGATGCGCGCCATAACGTCCACGGGCCAAAACACCAAAATGATGCCGGGGCCTTTTGGCTCGGGCAGGACGCGGCCCAGGCGGAAAATCACCCCGCGCTCGTACTCCCTCAGGATGCGGATCGAGGTGAGCAGGTACAACACGATTATCGAAATAACGATGTAGGGAACGGGCATTTCAGCCTCCTAAGTCAGCCGAAGCTGGCTCAACTTTGAGTGTCAGTCCTTGAATACCGGTGACTCGCACCTGGGCGCCGGCCTCGACCGGCGCCGTGGCGACGGCGTCCCAGTACTCCCCGTGAACAAAAACCTTCCCTTTCGGTCTCAGGGGCGTGTGCGCCACGCCCAGCGCGCCGACCATGCCGGCGCTGCCGGTGATCACCTTGCTGGCCCGGGCGCGGATCACCAGCGAGACCAGGAAAGTGGTGATGATGGCGAAGGGCAACGCCAGGCCCACCGCGGTCGATAGGCGGATGCGCAGTTCCGGCAGCGGACTATCCACCAGCATCAGCGCTCCCAGCACCATCGCCACCGCGCCGCCCGCGCCCAGAATCCCGTGGGAGGCGATCTTGGCCTCCAGGACGAACAGCGCCAGGGCCAGTACCAGCAAGCCCGCGCCCAGCCAGTTGATGGGCAGCAGGGACAAGCCGGCCAGCCCCACCAGGGCCATAATCGCCCCGGCCACGCCGGGCAGGATCAGGCCCGGCGAGCTGAACTCGATGTAGATGCCCAGCGCGCCCAGCACCAGCAACACCAGGGCCAGGTTGGGGTCGGCCACCGCGCTCATGATTTTCTCCCGGATGCTCTTTTCGTATTCCACCAGCGTGGCGCCCGCCAGGTGGAGCGTCTGTTTCCGGCCGTCAAAGCGGGTGACCTCGCGGCCGTCAAGCTGCCGGATCAGGTCCGCTTCATCGGCGGCGATGAGATCGATGAGCTTGTTGTCGAGCGCTTCCTTGTCGGTGAAGGACTTGCTCTCGAGCACTGCTTTCTCGGCCAGGGCGCTGTTGCGGCCGCGCTTGGCGGCCATGCTGCGGATCGAGGCGGCAGCGTCGTTCTGGACCTTCTGCCGCATCACCGGGTCCATCTCCTGGCCCAAGAGCACGGGTGCCGCGGCGCCGGTGTTCGTGCCCGGCGCCATGGCGGCGATGTCGCCGGCCCCCAGGATGAAGAAGCCCGCCGAGGCGGCCCGGCCCCCGCTGGGGGTGACGAAGGTCGCCACCGGCGCCGCGGAAGCCACGATCTTCTCGACCGCCTGCCGGGTGGCGTCCAGAAAGCCGCCCGGCGTGTTGAGCCGCACCAGGACCAGCTCGGCGTTCTCGCGCCTGGCCTGCTCGAGGGTGCGCCCGATAATCTCCGCGGTGACCGGGTGTATAACCCCGTCGATGCTGATGGCAATGATTCTAGGCAGGGCCTGAGCGCACACTGCCGCCAGCAACCCGAGGAAAGCAATTCGGAATCGCATGTGCCGAGCAATTCAACTATAGCACCGGGCGGGGCCGGGCGAGTTCCAGATAGAGCTCCTGGTAGCGGGCCACGGCCCGGCGGAGGTCGAAGTGTTCCTGGATGCGTCGGCGGGCGAGCAGGCCCAGGCGCCTTCGTTCCTCCCGGCTCATGGCCAGCACCTCGCACATAGCCTCGGCCAGAGCGGCCGGATCTCCCGGAGGCACGACTCTTCCGGTCTGGCCGACCACCAAGGGTACGTCTCCGACCCCGGTCACTACGCAAGGGACCCCGCAGGCCATGGCCTCGGCAACGACAATGCCATAGGCCTCACTCGAAGAGGACATCACGGCCAAGTCGAGGGCCGCGGTCAGGCGCGGCATGTCCCACCGCTCTCCGAGCAAGTGCAAACATGGCCGCAGCCCTTCAGCCTCGATCAGGGCGGTCAGTTCCTGGTTCGACCAGGTGATCCCCACCCCGCACAGCAGGAAGTTCACTTCAGGCAAGGCCGCGCGCAGCCGGGCTGCGGCGCGGAGGAAACTGCGATGGTCCTTCTGCGGATCCCAGCGCGCCACCAGGCCGACCAGCAGGGTATCCTTGGGAAGGCCCAACTCGCTGCGCACGGCGGCCGGAGCGGCATCATCCGGCCGAAACACCTCCAGATCGACGCCATTGTGAATCACCAGCATTCTGCCGTCGTCATAGCCCAGCTCCCGGTGCCACTGGCGCGTGGCCTCGGCGCAACAAACGATCCGGGCGGGAAGCCAGCCGGAAAGCCACGCGCAGACCCTGGCGGTGGCCCGGGTGTGCAGCTTGATGCCCTTGTCGTCCAGGCGGAGGTAGTGGACACCCCAGACCACCCTCGGGTTGCCGGCCAGCCTGGCGGCCAGGCCGCCCATCAGGTCGGCGTGATACATCCAGGTCTGGATCAGGTCTGCGGGGCGCCGGCGGAGCGCCTGGACCAGCCGAAGCATTCCCCGCGGGTCCGGGACGCCGGGGCGCATGCCCAGCGCTTCGATCGGGATCCCCAGTGCGCGTATCTTCTCCCCAATCACGCCGAGGTCGGTCAGGGCGATCACCCGGTTCTCAAACCGCGAACGGTCCAGTCCGGCGAGCAGCCGGTACAGGAACACCTGGACTCCGCCCAGTTCCAGGCCGGCGATGATGTGCGCCAGCCGGATCACTGCCCGCGCTCCTCAGTCAGCCAGGCTCGAAGCTGGCGCAACCATCTTCGCGCCGCGATGTAGGCGCGGCCGCCGGGTTTCAGGAGTTGATCGAGCCGCCAAGCGCCGCCCAGGTACCAAGCGTCGATTCGCGGCAGGTTCCACGGGTCTTCCTGCCCGCGGAGGAAGCGGAGCGTGGTGGCGCACGCCAGCCGGAATTCCTGGCGGGCCAGGAGCCGGACGGCGGGCGTCGAGTTCCCGTAGGGATAGGCCAGCGCCTCGACGGGTCGCCCAGTGCGGTCCTCCAATTCCCGGCGGCAGTCGCGCATCTCGCGGGCGGCCTCCGCCTCCGGCACCCGGGCCAGGTCAGGGTGGTTGACGGTGTGCGCGCCCAGGGCCACGCCGGCGTCCCCAAGCTGCCTCACCTCGGACCAGCTCATCAATTCCAGCCGGGGGGTGCGGGCGGAGTAACGGTGCGACCAGTCGTTCAGGCCGCCGCAACGGCCGCTCACCACGAAGACGGTGGCCGGGATGCGGTGTTTCTCCAGCACCGGCAAGCCGTGCTCGAGGAAGTTCCGGTACCCGTCGTCGAAGGTGAGTGCCAGCGCGCCCGGCGTCTCCGGAATTCGGGTCAGTGGAACTACCGGCGTGCCGCTGCCGGCCAGCCTCTCCATCTGCCGGCGGAACACCGCCGGACGTGCCGAGATAACCGAGCCGGTGGCATCCAGCGAGTGGTAGGTGAGAATCGCTGAGGCAGCCAAACCTCCTGAATTCTAGCACGGGGGAGGTCTGAGGCCCCGCCGCTTCGACGGCGCGGGCAAGGGCGCGCCGCTACTTGGAGGCCAGCACATCACCGGATCAGAACGGCGCCCGCCAGCGCAGGCCGGGGAATCGGGCGTAATCGCGGTCGATGGTGATCCATTCGCAGCCGGACTCGATGGCCAGGGCTGCGAACCACGCATCCTGGACGATGTTTCCGGAGACCTGCGCGCGGCCGCACAGATCAGAGAATACCGTCCAATGGCGCGGTCCCGGTTGAACGAGCTGGCAATGAGGCTGCCGCAAGAGGGCATTCGAGAATGCCAGCGCCTCCTCCAGGCGGCTA
>Ga0315289_10014386_pt1 | contig 11050 bp, 13 predicted proteins | sample YL17G11_40_MG_FD_203452 | JGI IMG/M metagenome (GOLD analysis project Ga0315289, IMG submission 203452) | Sediment microbial communities from Yellowstone Lake, YNP, Wyoming, USA - YL17G11_40 | ecosystem: Environmental > Aquatic > Freshwater > Lake > Sediment | place: USA: Wyoming | collected...
TTGTTTGTTCTGGTGCTCGGAAAAGACTGTACTCTCTATATATAGCGTGAATTTTAGGTTGCACTTGGAAAGACTTAACAGTAGCTGGTTCAATAGTTTGCTACGCACAATATTTACCCTCGGAGGTTTGAAAATTGAGAAGCGACGACCTTAAACGTGGAGTAGAACGAGCACCCCACAGAGCGCTGCTAAAAGCGTTAGGATTAACAGATGAAGACATGACTAAGCCGTTCATCGGCGTAGCAAACAGCTTCACAGACATAGTGCCAGGTCACATGCATCTTCGAAGCATCGGAGAAGCCGTAAAAGAAGGCATACTTGCCGCAGGCGGAGTTCCCTTCGAGTTTAACACCATAGCCGTATGCGACGGTTTAGCCATGGGACACGAAGGCATGCGGTACTCGCTTCCTTCACGCGAGTTAATCGCCGACTCAGTCGAGATTATGATGCAAGCACACCGCCTAGACGGAATGGTTCTGATATCAAACTGCGACAAAGTCACCCCAGGTATGCTCATAGCAGCAGCACGCCTAGACGTTCCCGCCATATCAGTTACAGGCGGAGCCATGACTTCAGGCAGGTTGGACGGGAAGAAAGTCGGAGTTAACAACGTCTTCGAAGCCGTAGGCAAGGCTTTCGCCAACAAGATAAGCACCGAAGAGCTATCGCGGCTGGAAAACGTGGCTTGCCCAGGATGCGGCTCCTGCAACGGCATGTTTACAGCAAACACCATGTCATGCTTGACTGAAGCATTAGGAATGTCTCTTCCCTACTGTGCAACAGCGTTAGCAACTAGTGCCATGAAGCTTCGGATAGCCAAAGAATCTGGCGAAAAAATCGTTGAACTTGTGCGCAAAAACGTGAAGCCCTCAAACATCTTGACCAAAGAGGCTTTCGAAAACGCCGTCGTCGTGGATACGGCGCTTGGAGGTTCCACGAATACGGTGCTGCACCTTTCCGCTATCGCCAAAGAAGCGGGGGTTTCGCTTCCGATAGCATTATTTGACGAGACCAGTAAGCGCGTTCCTCACTTGAGCAGCTTGGTTCCAAGCGGTCCTTATGACATGGAGGAACTGGACAATGCTGGCGGTCTACCCGCGTTAATGAAAGAACTCAAACAATTCCTTCATGCAAATGCGCTTACGGTAACAAGCAAGACCGTCGGCGAGAACATCAAAAACGCGGAAGTTACAAACGCAGAAGTTATTCGCCCATTAAGCAACCCTGTACACAAGGAAGGCGGAATAGCCATACTCAAAGGAAACCTCGCACCAAAAGGAGCCGTAGTGAAGGCAGTGGCGGTTTCGCCCAAGATGCTCAAGCACACGGGTCCAGCAAAAGTGTATGACTCCGAAAAAGAAGCTCAAGAAGCAATGAAACGCCATGAAGTCAAGGCAGGCGACGTTGTCATCATCCGCTACGAAGGACCCAAAGGCGGACCAGGCATGCCAGAAATGCTCATACCCACCGCCACAATATCGGGCATGGGCTTAAGCGAAAGCGTCGCGTTGATAACCGACGGTCGTTTCTCAGGCGCCACACGCGGACCCTGCATTGGACATGTTGCGCCTGAAGCTGCCGAAGGCGGTCCAATTGCGGTCATCAAGAACGGTGACGTCATAACCATCGACATTCCTAACCGTGTGTTGAAGGTGGAGTTGTCGGAGCAGGAAATCAAGAAGCGTTTGCAGGCGTGGAAGCCTAAGCCGCAGAAGATAACTAAGGGTTATCTGTCCCGATACGTGCCCACACCCACAGAGTAGGTCGCTTAATCTTTTCTTTTTGTTGTTTGACTGTTGTTTTCTTTGGGAATAGCCTTAAATCCGCGGAATAACAGCGTTATTTTAGAGATAGTGTATGCGTAGAATCAGTTTGTTCTTACTCCTCACTGTGTTTTCGTTGGTTTCTTTGGTAGCGGTGATTGTGGCTGGCTATTTTGTTCTTTCTGCGTCTTCGTCTCAGTACTCATCTAACTGGATGGGACAAATGATGGGGGGAATGGGGAACATGGTGGGCGGAACAGGAGGAACACAGGTTCAAAATTCAGCCGCAGGTTACTTTGGCGTAGCATTCGTTGTTCTGATAGGCGTTGCGGTGGTCGGGGTTGGCGGCTTGATTTATTTCTTTGCGTTTCCAGAAATCAAAACTTCGCGCGCCCTTAACCAATCATTAGTGGCGAATAGTGCAATTTCGGTTTCTGAAGCAACCCCTGAGAAAGTCGTTACGCCTTTTGAGTCTGTACTGAAGACGCTAACTAAAGATGAACGCAAAGTCGTCGAAGTTTTATCAACTCATAACGGGCGGTACTTGCAGAAGTACATTCGAAATGACGCCGGACTTAGCAGGCTGCAGACGCACCGGATAGTGGCGCGTTTGGCTGAGCGAGGGGTAGTGACTTTGGAGAAGACTGGCAATACGAACATGGTTGTCTTAGCAAACTGGCTAAAATAGTGCTACCGTCCAAAATATGCGGAAAACCGCTTTCTAAACAAAATTTATTTAACCGTATTTCGCTAGGGTGGGTATGCCGTTTGCCCGCTTCACTTGTGCTTTGCTAATTTCCAATAATAGGACAAAGGCACTTGCCGTAGCTTAACACTTAAATAAAAAAAGCTCGATTATTCAAGACATGAGCAATCGTCCAATTCGAAAAACTAAACCTTCGACAATCAAGAACCGCGGCAGAAACAAAAAGTTAGCTGCAATAGGTATTTTGGTTGCAGTCGCAATAGCCATCGTTGTGTTCGTAATGTTTGGTCAAAACAACTCAAATGCAAATCCTTCAGCAACTCCATTGCCATCACCAAGTGCATCTCCAACCGCAACTCCCACCCCATCACCAAGCTCGTCTCCAACAATAACTCCCAGCGCATCACCGAGCACATCTAATGCTACCAAGGTGCTGCTGAGGACAACGATGGGTAACATCACTATTGAGCTGCGAAACGACATGCCTATAACCACAGGGAACTTCAAAAACCTAGTCCAACAAGGCGTTTACGACGGAACTATTTTTCACCGCGTCCGCAAAGACTTCATGATTCAGGGCGGAGACCCAACAGGCACAGGATACGGAGACCAATCAATCCCAAACATACCTGATGAATTCACAAGCAGCAACCAGAATAACAGAGGCACAATAGCGATGGCAAACGCGGGGGCTAACACGGGAAGCAGCCAATTCTTCATAAACGTAGTAAACAACAACTACCTTGACACTGCGCACCCCGTTTTCGGCACAGTAATACAGGGCATGAATGTGGCTGACGCAATATCCAAAGTAGCCACAGACAGCAATGACCGCCCGCTGCAGGAAGTTATCGTAATCAAAGCGGAAATAATCGATTAAATTATTCTCTCTTTTTTTCTTGTTTCTAAGCCTGATCGGCAACAGTGTTTTTGGGTTTTATGAGCTGGCAGATTGCTTCTACGTATTGGAGACAATAAGTTTATATGAAGAATTATACATATGAATTATAATTCATAAGAGGCTAAAGTAAACAAAACCGCGGGAAAAAACATGAAAAAAGGATTAACAACATTGTGCCACAAATTCTTCATCAACCTGTCAAATCCCACACGGCTTGCAGCGTTGGAGAAGCTGATGGCGCAGCCTATGAGCGTTAACGAGCTGGCTGATGCTTTGGGTCAAGAGCAAAGCATGGTGTCGCATAACTTGAAGCCGCTTCTTCAATGCAACTTCATATCCATCGAAAAACAAGGCAAGAAACGGGTCTATTCAGTTAATCGAGAAACTGTCGGTGCACTCTTTAAAGTGATTGAAAATCACGCGGAAAAATTTTGCCCAACAGGTGGAGAATGCCTCATGGAGGAATCTAAAGTATGGTAGTTAGAAAAATAGTGAACATAAACGAAGCCCTCTGCGACGGATGCGGCAGTTGCATCCCCAAATGCGCTGAAGGCGCGCTTCAAATAATCAACGGGAAAGCAAAAGTCGTTAAAGACACCTACTGTGACGGTTTAGGAGCATGCTTAGGACACTGCCCACAAGGCGCCATAACAATAGTTGAAAGAGAAGCACCAGGATTCGACGAAAAAGAAGTGCACATGCACTTAGCAAACTTGGGCGTAAAAAAAGAAGCAAAGCCGGCTAAACCACAGTGGCCTGTACAATTGAATCTAGTTCCGTTGGAGGCACCGTTCTATGAGGGGGCAGATTTGCTGTTGACTGCTGATTGCGTTCCAGTTGCATGCCAAACACTTCATGAAACTTTGCTGCCAGGTAAGAGGATATTGATTGGGTGTCCAAAGTTTGATGACGCTAAAGCTTACGCCCAGAAGCTTGGCGAGATATTAAAGCGGAACAACGTGGCTAGCGTTACGGTTGCGCATATGGAGGTGCCTTGCTGCTCGGGCTTAAAGTGGGTTGTGGACAAGGCGGTTGAAGCTTCGGGCAAAAAACTTCCAGTAAAGCGTTACGTCATCAGCATCGGAGGTGAAATACATGAGTTCTAAAGATAATCCTGAAGTAAAGAATCCGCAAACTTGCCCTGGACTGCGGGATTTTCTGAGGCCAACAGTGTCCTATGTGAAGTGTCATGTTTGCGGGGGCAACGTGGAAATCTGGAGCGATGAAGATGTGGGCACGTGCAACGATTGCGGAGCCGAATGGAAGAGACCCGACAAAAACGCTTCATGCTTAAGCTACTGTGAATTCGCTGACAAATGCAGGGGCATTATTGATTCGCGCAAATCCTGAGATTTGAAAACCTCTTTTTTTCAGCCGCTAAAAATTTTTGGGTTTTCTAAATTTTAATCCCACAACACACTGACGAATGAAACATCACACGACCCGTGTTTTTCTATAGTTTTGTTTCATCAGTTGCTTAAACACCCAGATAGAGAAAAGTTCTATTGTCTTTTGCAGTTTCTAAAACAAAGAATAAAAGAAAGGATGTTCACATCCTTTCGTTTGACTTTTCAACTACGCCTCAAGAGCCTTTTTCATGTTTTCCAGCATTTTGCTCATGCTTTTTTCCATGTCCTTGCTGACCTTTAACTTGTCAACTAACTTGCCTACGAGAGAGTATGGAACTTCATATTCCATGTAATATGTCACCTTGGTTCCCTTGGCTGTGGGTTCAAGATTCCATGAGCCTTCCATCTTGAATTTGCTTGCTCCTATAGTACGCATTGCCATCTTCTTGTTTTTCACAAATTCGGTTACTTCCATATCCCACTCTGCCTGTGACCCCCCAGCCACCCCAACATAATGCGTCGTCGCTCCGACTCCAACAGTCTTAGAGGTAGATTCGCCCTCTGCCCATCCCTTCATTGCATCATTCAGCTTTTTCATGTCGGTTATGAAAGTGAAGACCTTTTCAGGAGACGCTTCAATTTCAATACTCTTCGTTAACTTTGCCACACAATCACCTCCTCCTAAGTTAAAACGCAAAAATTCTATTTCTTTTTCTTGGCTTAAATCATTTGTTATATTGATTCATTCACAGTTGCTTTTTCCCATGATTCGACTCAATCTTAACTTTCAAGTTGAATCAAAAAGTATTTTGCTTATTGAGCACAAGAAAGGTTATGATAAAGTGATGTTGGATCTAATTAAGAGTGACTTGTCACAGCTCAGTGATCCTGAAAAAGCGAAAAATCTATCGTGGTTTTTTAAAACTGGGACAGGTCAATATGGTGAAGGTGATGTTTTTTGGGGAATTTCTGTTCCTGAGCAGCGTAAAATAGCTGGGAGGTATATTGATCTGCCTTTAAGTGATCTTCAAAAATTACTCAGTAGCAAAATTCATGAACATCGTTTAACCGCGCTACTAATATTAGTTTCAAAATATCAAAAAGCTGATAATTCTGACAAACGCGAAATATTTAGTTTTTTATCTAAAAAACACAGCGAATATTAACAATTGGGATTTAATTGATTTGAGCGCACCGAAAATTGTTGGAAATTATTTAGTTAACAAAGATACCTCTGTCTTGTTCAAACTTGCAAAATCCAGTAATTTGTGGGAAAGAAGAATCGCGATTCTTTCAACTTTTAAATTTATAGCAAACAACGATTTTGAAGATGCGCTAAGTATTTCAGAACAGCTTTTGCATGATGAACACGATTTAATTCATAAAGCAGTTGGTTGGGCGCTTAGAGAAATTGGAAAAAGAGACCAAGAAATAGAAGAACGATTTCTAAGAAAACATCATATGGAAATGCCGAGAACCATGCTCAGATATGCTATCGAGAAATTTGCCGGCAATAAGAGAAAATTCTATCTAGCCAAAAAGCCAAAAAATAATTTCGAATAGTTGAGTTTGGAGAAAAACTCTGATTAAACTTAGCGCGTGGTTATTCTGAACACCCTTAAACAAAAAACTACACTCCCCAGTTAACCTAATTTATGTTTTGAAGAGAAAGGCTAAGATTGTGAGGAAGTAAAGCAGGGTTTGTTGGGAGAACTCTACGGTATGTTTGTGTTTCTACTTTTCTTTTTCTTTGGGTTTGGAGCCGATTTCTACGCATAGGATGTTGATTTGGTAGTTTTTGCCGCCTGCAAACATCTTTCCTTGTGCATGGTAGCCTCTGCTTCCCGTTTTGAAGTCTTTTTTGCCTAGGATGAAATTCTGTTTTTCCCCGTCTAATTGTATAGTTGCTAAATTCACGTCACTCATTTTCGCAGTCACCATTGTTGTCTTAGGGTCTGTGTGTTGTTCCTTTTCACCTTTTCGCTTCCGCACCCCAGTGAAATAGTCTCTGCGGCACAAAGTGTAAACGTTACTGCTCTCTGCGCCTACCCCCCCTCTATAAATAGAGTGAACTGTAGGTTGAGCTTTGATGTAGAAGACTTCTGCTTGGAGAAGCCTGTTTAGAAAGAGAATTATTTTTTTCCGAAGGTTTCAGGGTCGATTTGTCTGCGTTTTCCGTCTTTGTCTATGATGTAGAAGTGGAAGTCGTATTCGTCGCAGTAGTTTTTGAGTTCTATGTACTTTTGTTTGTCGCCTTTGAACATCTCTTCAGTCACCACTTCGCAGATGCGTTTTAAACCGCCTTTTTTCGCTTCGATGTCTGGAAGATAATCTTTCATCTGGGCAGGTTTTTCGTAGCCTTTCAAGTTTGCCTTTACGTCCCATTTGTCTTTTTTTAGTTCATCCGTAATCGCCTTAACATTCTGGTCATGGTCGCTTTGATTCTCTGGTTTTTTCTTCACCATACTCAGCGCCTAAAATCGTAGTGGTAAGAGCGTTTATATAAGGATGTAAGGCGTCGTCTTGTTTTGACGCGTTTCCTGTTTTGGGTACGGCGAATTGAAGCAGAAATTTTTTTTTGCCTAGCCTAGGTAGGCGTCGGTGATGTAGCGTCTCATCATTCGGTCCGTGTTGAAGTAGTAGGCAACTTTCCCGATGGAGTTCTTCATCAGTTCTATCCATGCGTCTCCTTCGTCGTAAAATTTGGGGATTATCAAGTACTTGAGTTTGTTCACTATGTCGTCTCGCTCTTGCCTTCTTCTTTCCTCATCTTCTATGGCTGCTTCTGGTGAAGCGCCTATTGCCCAGCCTGTGACGCCTTCGATGCAGCCTTCTATCCACCAGCCATCTAGAACACTGAAGTTTACGACGCCATTGTGCGCTGCTTTCATGCCGCTGGTTCCAGACGCTTCCATAGGTGGATACGGCGTGTTAAGCCAAACGTCAACGCCTGAAGTAAGTTTCGCAGCAATTTGCATGTCGTAGTTTTCGAGGTAGACAATTTTGATTTCGTCTTTGAGTTTTTCTTTGTACCTGAAGATTTCTTTGATTTCTTCTTTTCCTGTTACGTCTCTGGGATGAGCTTTCCCAGCAAAAATTATCTGCAAGGGTCCTTTCCTGTTTGCTTGCCTGAGTCTGTCCAAGTCAGAGAAAATCAAGGTCGCGCGTTTGTATCCTGTAGCTCTTCGGGCAAAACCCAAAGTCAGTTTAGATTCATCCATTTTCACGCCCGTTTTCTCTTCCACAAAACCAAGCAGCCTTTTCTTATTTTGCATGTGCGCACTCCAGATGTCGGCGATAGGCACTTTATCGATTCTGACTAGAAGTTCGGGTTCACTTGCCCAACCTGGTATGTACTTGTCAAAGAGTTGGGTAAAACTTTGCGAGGTCCATGTGCAAGAGTGAACGCCGTTTGTTACTGCATGGATGAAATGTTGAGGGAAAAGCTTCTTGGAATATTTTGTGTGCGCCTTAGTTACGCCGTTTTGGTATTTGCTCAGGTTAAGCGCTAGGAGAGTCATGTTTAAGTTGTCTTTTCCGCCAAATTCCTTTATTGTTCCTACTGGAAATTCTGCTCCAAGCAGTTCTTCAACCATATCATAAGAGAATCTGTCAAATGCCGCTTCCACAGGCGTGTGAGTTGTAAATATGCATAGTTGCCTGACCTTTTCAGCTTCCATATTGTTTTTCCGAAGTAATTCTAGAGTCAGAAGGGCGGAATGTCCTTCGTTCATATGATTTTTCCCAATTTTGAAGCGCAAAGCTTCAAGCAGTCTTGTGCCGCCGATTCCCAGCACAATCTCTTGTTTAAGTCGGTTTTTATCATCCCCTCCATAAAGGAGGTCTGTGATTTTTCGGTCTTCAGGTACGTTTCCTTCAACGTCAGTGTCCAAGAAGAATATAGGGACTGAGCCGCCACTGGGGCTCTTGTAAGTGTGCAGCCAAGCTTGGACCTTAACGTTCCTGTTCTGTATTGTTACGTTTACGCTTTGAGGACCCAGTTCTAAAGTGCGTTCAGGCTGCCACTCGTCGGGGAACTCTTGCTGTTCTCCGGTTTCTGTGATTTTCTGTTTCAAGTATCCTTTTCTGCTAACAAGCGTAAGGGCAACCATGGGCACCCTTAAGTCGGCGCTGGAGCGTATGACGTCTCCTGCTAAAATGCCAAGTCCGCCACTGTAAGTTGGGATGTCACTTCTTATTCCCATTTCCATTGAGAAATAGGCTATTTTTGGGTTTTCAGGGTTGCTTTGCATTATTCTTCACCATTCGGTTGTTGCTTTGTTGGTGTTTTAGTTTGGTTTGTTTGGTTGTTGTAACGAACACCACATGGGAAGGTGTTGCATAAGCAGCGCTTTGAGACGTATTTAGTCTTTCTATCAGGGAAGAGCACCAAAAAAAGTTCTGTGTGTCTGTTTTGAGAATGGAAAAGATAAATAACTTAGAATTGCACTCCATGCACCAGTTGGTTCGATTAGGTAGGCACCCTACCTTTTCGCTACCCCCTCCCCCTACCCTTTTTTCAGCTGGAAGACACTTTAACCTACCCCCTATAGGTTTCTGCATACAATTACTATTAGGATCCAAATATGTTCGTTAAAAACGGTTGACCCTACTGCTCTTGCGGCACCTACCCCCCTCTATTTATAGAGTCAAGCGTAGAGAGAACTGCAGGTTCAGTTTGATTTAATCGGATGGAAGGGTTTACGTTGCAGTTGCTTCGCAAAGGATGGTTCAGGGCTGTGTTGTCTGTTTTACTTTTTTTAGTTGAGTCCCCAAACCTGTGTGTCATTTGTCCAAAATCAACTTCTAAAGATCAAGAAGGCTAAGAATAGCTAAGATTAAATTTATAAACGAGCAGATATAGAGGATAACCGAATTGGTGGCTATGGTCACAAAGGCACTTAAAAAAATGGAAGTTGAATTAGGGTTCGTACACATACCCGCCAAAAACAGAGCAGAACTCATGGGCGACATGTCAGCTCCGTTCGATACCAAGTTAAATAATTTGCCCGCAAAAGTCGACAAATATGGACGCCTATGGTCAGATTATCTAAAACAAAGATACCCCGTTGACACACAAGTAACAATTAGCAGGAACAACGGTTGCTTTCAAATTATAGCATATGAGCAAAAACAAGAAGTCAGTATTCCAGAGATTGAAAAACCAGAAGAGGAAACTGCTTTTCCAAAAGCAAGTGTCACTGAAAAAGACATATGGTACAAGGTACTTGAAGGCGATTGCATCAAGTATCTGGATGAAGGCGCGATTAGTGAAGTAAGTGTCACTTTTTTTGATCCACCCTATAGGCAAGGTAAAGAGTACCGGTTCTTTGACGACAGCCAGCCAGAAGAAGAATACTGGAGTTGGACAAGGGAGATCCTGCAGAAGACTTATGAGGCTACATTAGATGGCGGAGCCATTTATTTCATGCATAGAGAAAAGAATGCTGAGAGGGTACTTCAAGAACTAAGAAAAACGGGTTGGAAATTTCAGAATCTCATCATATGGAAGAAAAAAACATCCGCCGTCCCATGCGGAACGTGCTTCTCTAAACAATATCAAATAATTGCATACGCAATCAAAGGGAATAAACCTAGGGTTTTTAACAAATTGCGCATTGATCCGCCGCCGCTTCCAGAACATAAATATCTACGTGAAAACGGCTTGTATTTGACAGACGTTTGGGATGATATTCGGGAATTAACTTCTGGTTTTTTCGCAGGAGACGAAGCCCTCAGAAATGGTGAAGGAAACAGGATGCATGTTCAGCAGAGTCCAACCGCTCTTCTGCTAAGAATAATCCTATCTTCTACTTTGCCAGGGGACATAGTTTTCGATCCGAATGCAGGGACAGGCACTGCCCTAGTAGTAGCCAAACAACTTCAAAGGAATTCAATTGGCATAGAAATAGACCCTGAACATGTGCAATTGATAAAGAAGCGTTTGAATGTTCTAAGAGACGCGGACAACATTTGCGCCCAACATGATTATTATAAATTCACCCCCCGTTTGAAAGAAATATGGGAACCTACGAAGATAGTAGGCGAACAAAAAAAATTGCTTTAACTACCGAAGAATCCAAATGTGACATAAAAGTTTTTGAAAGACAGAAAAGCCGTCGAACCTTGTTTTGATGGCTGAAAGAATTATAAAGAAAGGCCACTATCTAAGAAAGAGGTTCTTGAGAGTGTCTATAACCTTTGACTTTAGCACGAACGTAATTCCGTTGATTATTAGGGAAATAGACTCGGCTGAAAAGTATGTGCGCATTGCAATCTTTCAGTTGCATAATGAAAATGTTATTAGTGCTCTAGACAAAAAGTTGAAACG
>Ga0315289_10014387_pt1 | contig 11049 bp, 11 predicted proteins | sample YL17G11_40_MG_FD_203452 | JGI IMG/M metagenome (GOLD analysis project Ga0315289, IMG submission 203452) | Sediment microbial communities from Yellowstone Lake, YNP, Wyoming, USA - YL17G11_40 | ecosystem: Environmental > Aquatic > Freshwater > Lake > Sediment | place: USA: Wyoming | collected...
AACTGATTTGCGATATCAGGTACCCCTTCGGCCTGCCTTGGATACGGTGCGATGAATGGACCCACAACAGCTATGACAACGAAGAAGACGATGATTGCGGTGCCAGTCAGGGAGAGGGGGTTCTTCAGTACGAGTTTCAGGAATACTCGCAATTCCCGAAAGTGCTGTGGCCGCTGAACCGGTATACTGTCAGAAGCCGCTTCGCTCATAATGTCACTCTCGGATCAAGAAAGGCTTGGAAGATGTCAACCAGCAGATTGATGATGACGTAGAAGATCGCGACAACGACGACCGAACCCATTATCGCAGGATAGTCCAGTGCCAGAATGGAGAGCGCGGTGTAGGTTCCTAGACCTGGCCAAACAAAGATCAACTCGTCGAGGAAGGCGCCTGTAAGCGTGTAGGCGAAAGACATTCCGAGCGCGATCACCGTCGACGATATTGCGTTCTTCAGCGCGTATTTGAAGAGAATCAATCGACTGGGCAGTCCCCAAGCCAAACCGGATCGAGTGTAGTTCTCTTGTAGAACCTCGATCATCATAGTCCTGATCATTCGAACGGTCAAACCGAACGGGTAGGCCGCGAGCGCCAGAGACGGCAACGCCAGATGCCAGAAGCTGTCCCCAAAAGCAACGAAATTGAACGTTAGCATACTATCGATCAGATTGAAGCCTGTGATTGTTTTCAACGGATACATGATTGACACTTGGGTGCTCATCCTGCTTCCCAGAGGAAACACGTGAAGCGTCTGTGAGAAGATGATTTGGAGTATCATGGCCAACCAGAAGGGGGGCATCGAGACACCGAATATTGCAGCCAATCGGCCTGCGTGGTCTGGGACATGATCCCTGTGAGACGCAGAGAAGACCCCGACCAGAATTCCGGCAACGACAGCAATCACGAATGCGCTTGTGATGAGTTCGAGCGTTGCCGTCAGCCCGGTCGCGACATCTGAGAGAACCGTGTCGTGTGTTCTAATAGAAACTCCAAGGTCTCCTCGCAGAAGATTTGTGAGGTAAATGTAGAACTGAACGTAGATAGGCTTGTTCAGCCCGAGTTCTTCTGTCGCCCGTTGGATTTGCTGTGCAGTGGGGTGAGCGCCGACCCAGAGAGCGGCCGGGTTGCCTGGAATCACGTGGGAGACTATGAAGGTGATGAGGATTACGCCGAGGACTACCACGAACGCATGCGCTGCTCGACGTAGAATGTACTGTCCGATGCCTCTAGCCAATTACACCAAGCGCTATCCTGTCGAGTGAAGTAGGTAGAAGAAGACTACTGTAGTGTATGCTGGATTGTACTTGAAGCCTGAGATGCTGCTTCGCACTATGTGTATGTCTTGAAGGTCCCAGAGAAAGAGCACAGCCGCATCGTCAATCACCATCTTCTGAGCCTGCTTGTACAAACCAAATGCTTGAGTCTTATCGGATCCTTCCAATGCATAGCCTTGATCGATCACGCTGTCAACGTCTGGCTGGTAGTAGTATCCTAGGTTGAAGATAACCGAACTCTCGCTGTGGAACAGGTTAAGAAGGAAATCGTATGGTGACAACAAAGTTGGCCACCAGTACATTACGAATATGTCCTGGGCCTTCGAGGGGTCACCTTGTGCTAGGCTCCATTGTTCGGTCCATGTCATCGCTCTGATGTCAAGTTCAATGTTGAGATCTTTGAGGGAGGATTTGATCATCTCCACAGTGCCCTCCTCTCTCGTGTCGCCCGTCAAATAGGTCAAGAGCAGTTTGAATCCGCCATTCGGATAGCCAGCCTGAGCCAGAAGCTGCTTGGCTTTGTTCAGGTCGTACGTGTACTTAGGAAGATCGTCAAAGTGCCCGGGCATTCCGTAAGGTATCGGCCCGATTGATTGACTCCCGAACCCATGGAGCACACCCGTGACAATCTGGTCATATGGGATAGCATAGGAAACGGCTTGTCTGACCAGTGTATTGTTGAATGGGAATTTCTTGTTGTTGAAAAAGCCGAGTAGATTCTGGTATTGAGGACTGGTGTATACTTTCACGTTTGCGTCTCCTTGGAGGCTTGGTATGTCAGCGAATGGTACCTGTTGTACGACCTGTGCCTCGCCAGATTTGATCATCTGTTCCTGAACGGTTTCGTCTCGCACAACTTTGATGACGGCCTTGTCAAATTGATCGTCTTTCCAGCCACCCCAGTAGTCTGCGAATTTGTCCATTACGATCCCATTCTGTGGATCCCATTTGGTTAGCATGTACGGACCGGTTCCCGCGTCATGGCCTGCATTGAACCATGCTGAGGCGTCGGTGAAGCCCGCCGCCGTTGCCAAGTTATCGATGTTGGGGCTCATGATCCACGCGGCATAACTGGCGCTCGCAATAACGTCGAGCGGCGTCGGAGAGGTCAATATGAACTGAACTGTGTACGTATCAAGTACGTTGATTTTGCTAACTGGGCCCCAAATGAAAGCTGCACCTTGGCCCAACGTCATTGTGCGTTCGATCGAGTACTTCACTGCGGTTGCGTCGAACGGTGTTCCATCGTGGAACTTCACGCCCTGCCTCAAATGGAACGTCCAAGTCTGACTGTTGTCCGAGGATTCCCAGCTGGTCGCCAATGCAGGGACGAAAGGCGGCGACTGCGAGGGATCATACCAGATCAGAGGTTCATACAGGTTGCTCAGGGTCATGATCGAATTCGAAAACTCTGTGCTAGGATCAGCCGTCACCATTTCTGAAATGACCGCATAGGTAACGATTTTCGGAACATGCGGTTTCTGTTGAGTTTGGTAGTAATATCCCAGAGCTCCTGCCGCGACGACAATAACAATTATGACAACTGCCACGACCTTCCAAAGGTTGCGCTTGACTTGTGACAACTTGGTTGTTCCTCAGAAAGATAATGCGACCGTCTGTCAACTATAAGACTATCGACTCGGCGATTCCACCAGACGCTCCACTGGGACGTAGTCGAAATTAAAACCAAAGTGTCTCGGACCGAAGAAGCCTAGGCCTTTGGGAGTTCGCCAGACCTCCGGAGCTTTAGCAGCGACCACAGACACTTCAAGACCCAGCTTGAGGGCGTCATTTGTGATCCCGTGGCCACTGTGGTCTAGGAACATGATCAAGTCAGGAGGCATTACGATTGGTTTCGAACCGAGCCAAGCAAAGATGTGCTCATTCTTTATCCATGAACGGAGGCTCTGACCTTGCCATTCTTTGTCACCGCTCAATGTGACGTCACCGAACAGGAAACCCTTCTCGTTTCTCCACTCGTACTTCTTCACGGTTCCTCTGAACACTAACCATCCGCCGAGAACATTCCGGACTGCTTCAACGGCGTCGCGGCGGTCCTGTAGAGCCTGTCTAACAGCCTTCCCTAGAGCTATGGACCTAGAGATGGATCCCTTAATCAGAATCTTGGCAGCGGTGGATTTCGTTAGAGGTGTGTCGATTACTGCAGCGTGTCCACCTGCAAGCACGGCGACGTATCGGGCGAGCGACTCGTAGTCGTCGATGTCGGCATAGCGTTCAATGAAGGCGACGGTGCCTGTTTCGCTCACGACGACAGACGGTGCCATCGATGCTCCGAAGATATGGGTCGTACTCTGGTGAAGCTCAGGTCCGGCTCGACCCAGCAGGTCGCCGTCCACCATCGGAATATCCAACCAAGAAGCTACGTGCAGTGCGGCGGCTGTGTTTCCTCCTCCAAGCTCGGTTGCCGCCGTTGCAGCAACCTTACGCCCAAAGTAACGCTCAACCGATTCCAATGCCACAGCGAACGGGTCAGCAATGGTCACTTTCTTGCTTGGTCTAACATCAGGTGCCACCGAGCCAATATAGTACGGGCTCACAAGCAGAGACTCGTCTGGAATCTCATCCAGATTCACAATTCTAAGTCGCCGTCCAGCTTTCAGGTCTGATTCGAGAACTTCTATTCCGGCTTGAGGACTTCCCCCACCCCCAGTGCCCAAGATCGTAGTCCCAACAACTAGGTCCTCAATAGCCTCTTTCGACTCCAATGTGAACATGAAAGATGTCACCCGTATTCTGTGGAATGCATCCTCTGAATTGTCTTAACACTTTCGAAGACGCTAGATTCCGCTCAACCAAGAACTCCGCGTAAGTTAATCCACTTGCCCTGAACAGAGGATGCTGGGCGACCGGAAGGGCTGTTGCAAAGGCCCCGACAGCGAACTAGTTCCTCAATATCTCGTGGATTTCAGTTTTCTCAATGCCTCGAGGACATTCGAACGATCGAAATAGACTTCGTTCCTCGTTATTCTTCCTTGTTCTATTTCGACGATGTCCATCCCGTATTCCGTTATCAATTCTGCTCCAATAGGAATTGTAGCCTTCCATTTTGCGACGAAGCCAATGTCCGTCGGAAACACCTCGACCAGCTCCCATTTCCAGTTCGGGTTTGCTGCGAGCAGCTTCTTGAAGTATGGAAAGATCCGGTCGCGTCCCTTCAACCCTTCCTTGTTTGCCGGATCGATGTATGAAGCGGCGTTCGAGTAGAATCCGATCAAGTCTTCTGGCCTGTTTCCCTCCCAAGCTGGCAACCATTCGTGGCAGAAACCCAGTATCTCTTCTCTCTTCATGGCCCACCATAATCTACTGCAAGGTATTTGACTGAAGCTGCCTACTAACACGACTAGATTGTGAGTCTGCCTTCTGACACTATCGTGCGACCGTCAAAGTCTACTGTCGATTTCTTCAGTGTCCCTTGGAACGCGAAAGTGCTCATGTTTTGTCCCCCGAGTGTCTTGTTTTCGCCTAGGCCAAGCGTTACCGCGCCTGATGCTATCGTGTCATTCATGAAACCCGTCTTCGCAGCGTAGTTGAATCCGATTCCGAACAATCCAAATCGACTCCTGTCACCAGCTGCCTTCTCCCAAAGCGGAATGACCATGTCAGCATTCTTTGCCGCTGTGAATTTCTTGACCTGTCCGTTCTCAAGAGACCAGGAAAGCCCTTGAATGAGTTTGCCTCTTAGAGGAGCCGGCAAATCGAAGACGACAGTCTCGTTGGCGCTATTCTCGTCCGGAGCTATGTTGATGTGACCTGCTGGCAGTGTGGTTTCAAAGTTGCCGGATGAGAGATCGTCATCATCAACGACGCCATCATCCATCAAGGATCTTCGGCCTGCCAGTTGGAACTTGAGATCAGGGCCATTCTTGGAGGTGATGTGAACTTCGTGAGCATTGTCGAGCAATTGGTGAAGCTTCAGACCAGTGGCGGATATCTTGAAGTAATCCGCACGCAAAGCACTTTCAGTGGCCCGCTTCCAAGCAGAGTATGAAAACCCATATGATCGGGCTCGCTGCGGCGTCACCAACGGCAATGCCAAGTTCGCGGTTCTAAGTTTGCGTTCAGCGTATTTTCGATACGAATAGTCTGCGCCTTCACTGTTGGCCGCCCATCTTTCGGATGGTATCTTGGCCATTGGCGCGGGGTCGGTTGCCGCAGCGAGGTTTATGTTTGCAGTCGCGATGTCGAGAAGTGCAAGGTCGGTCTTTGAAGCTCCTCGAAGCCAATCTAGTGGCAGTTCTCGTATTGACGAGTACCAGACAGGCTCACTCCAATAGAGCGTTGTAGTTTCTGCCCCCGCTCTTCGGCATTCCATAGCGATCTTTTCAGCTAGATCCAACATATGTCTGGATGTGGTTATGTGGACCACATCATCCTCTCTTATCCAAAGAGACTGATTCACAACATTCTGGGCTATCCTAGAAACCAAATGCAATCGACTCCGACATCAACGGCAGTTGCTTGGTTGCGACGGGCAGAAGATTGCAGATTTGAAGCTTTTCACAAAACCGCGGGTTCTGATCACAAATGTGTCTGTCATTTGTGGTTCGGGCATCTTAGTCCGAAACGTCATCCTTCAGATGATACCGACCGCCACCATACCAAGCGCAGCCAATGCTCCTATGGCGATGCCTACCGCAACCTCAGTTGGTGTGTGGCCTAGCGAATAATGCACAAGGGGGGTCCGTACATGCCCCAGGCGAATGATGCTGTTTATCGTCTTTCCCTCCTCGCCAGCTGTCCGACGTACGCCTAGCGCGTCGCGAATAACAACGACTGCAAGAACAGCGGACAGCACGAATGTCGAGTTCTGCCATCCCTCTGTCCAAAGGATAGATAGGCAAAGAGCAGTTACGGTTGCGGAATGCGCGCTCGGCATACCGCCCGTCACCACAATGTCTTCAAGATGCAGACGCTGGCGATGACGCACTACGATGAGCAACATCTTCATGCTCTGCGCAGCAGTCAACGCGAGCACCACTGAACCAAGCACACTAGGAATATCCATGGCTTGTCGGACGAGTTTCAAGCCAAAAGGGCATGTAAATCATTCTTCCCCTGAACCCGTTCCGTCATGATTCAGTCGTATATTTTGTGTGTGGAGGATGAAGGGCTCATACTCCCTTCTTTTGCGTTCTACCGAATCTGTGGGACCAAGCGATACGGTACTTGCTGTGTGTAGTCTTTGTAGCCGTCAAGTTCATCTCGTAGGGTCTTGTTTTCGACCACGGCACGAACGATGCTTTTCCGCCTGAATCGTCTACGGCTCTTTGGTGACGACGCTCCGTGGTCCCGAGGCCGATAAGGGTCTTTGCCTTAAGAAATGGCCGAGCACAGTGCACGATTTCCAGACGATTCCTATTTGGATGTCATGAGAGTACTTCTCTCACGAGGTCTATACACCGGAGGAATCTGACGCCTCTCCTTTTCCTTATGTTTTTTATGAGAATCTCAAGCATCCCGATTCTTGAAGCTCTTCCAATCGTCTGTGGATGCATTGTGAGATTGAAATATGACATCCTCGCCGCGTAGAGAGCATTGAACTCTTGGATCCATCCGTTTAGGACCACGCTGGGTGACCTTCTATGTATTTCGAATTGCCCCCAGTCGTCCCATGACCACGCGACCGGCAGTTCTACTATCCCGCTCGACTTGACTACGTATGGTTCCTCACTGTCCATGAGGCTGCTATCGTACTTGAAATTGAACTTCATCAGATTCTCCATCGTGTGCGGACTGAATTCCCAATCTGGCGCTCTGAAGCCGACCGGCCTCTGACCAACCAAAGCCTCCAGCTGGTCGATCGATCTTCTGAAGATCTCAACTTCATCTTTCTGCGAGTTGAGTTGGGCCAAGTTCTCATGTTTGTAGCCGTGAACTCCTATCTCGTGACCGCGTCGTACAATCTCCTTCACGTTTTCGGGATAGGTCTCGGCTGTCCACCCGGGCACAAAGAAAGTCGTCTTGATTGCGTACTTGTCAAGCAGATTCAGGATTCTAGGAAGGCCGACCTTCGGGCCGAATTGTCCTTTGGAACGTGCGACAGGCTCATCAGGACGCCCGCTATAGGGGCCTCTAACCGAACTATCAGCGTCCACATCGAACGTCAACAGGACGTTGATTCTCCCCTTATCTTTCTTGGCCATGGTAGAGTCACCGCTGGTAAGAAACAAACGAGCAAAACGGAGGCACGACTTATAGCTTTTCGACAATAGAAACAACCACATTTCCCAGGAGGGTCAGGTGAAGATTGGGATTCTGTTACCCCGAATACGGCAAACTACGCACCGTACTCATGCACATGCCAGGCAAAGAGCTTGAGCTCGTCGGCCCAACAACACATGACAGATTTCTGTTCGCGGACGCCATCGACCCAGTGCAATTCCGAGCTGATCATGAGCATTTTGTCGACTCTCTCCGTTCCGAAGGAGTCAACGTCGTCTTGCCCACTGAATTGTTGCGAGAAAATTCGTTGCTCGATTCCATCCATCGATCGCCCAATCTGGTCTACGTTCGAGACACGGCAGCCGTCACGCGAGCAGGATACATTCTTGCCAGAATGAAGAATCCTGTAAGGAGAAACGAGACGAGAATCGTCGAAGCGACATTGCGAAAACTTGCCGTCCCGTCGCTGATGAAAACAGTCGCGCCCGCCACGATTGAAGGCGGAGATCTGATCTTCCTAGACGACGACACATCACTTCTCGGTGTTGGAAACAGGACAAATCAAATGGGCCTTCGGGAATTGCTCACCAGAGGAACCCAATCAGGGTTGCATAGACTGTTTGCAGTTCCGTTGCCATCTTCAGTGATCCACTTGGACGGAACCATGATGGTTGTTGACCATGACCTAGCCGTTGTCCACAAGCAGTCTCTCAGGAGCACCTCTTCCCTTTTCGAAAATGGCCGGCTCAAGAAACGCTTGAAGCTCGTTCAGTTTCTAAGCGCGAACGGAATGAGAGTCGTAGAGGTCACAGACTACGAGAGGCAAAGACGCGCCACGAATGTCATAGCTATTGCTCCTCGCAAAGCAATCGGCTACGCAGGCAACGCGCGAGTGAAACGAGCACTCCTAGAAAATGGCGTTGATTTCATAGAAATCGAGGGAGCCGAACTCATCCGAGGATATGGCGGACCACGGTGCATGACGCTCCCTATCCTAAGAGACTAATCCCAGATGGTTCCTCTCAGATCTGCTGTCAAGTTACCTGGATTTGACGAAATACGTGCACTCCGTGACAGCATTCACAGTTGCCGATCATTGTGGGGTCCGGACGTTTTCAGAAGCAACAGCTGCTGGATGTCACGAATGTCTTGTTTCACGCTGACTCTTATGAAGAGCCAACGTCCTTCGGGAAACTGGTGCGCTCTTCCAAGCACGTTCCTCGCATTCTTGCCGAGCCTTAGACCGGAGGCTTTCTTTGCAGGAGTTTCGCCAAGAACGATCTGTGCGGTGAAACTGCCTTCCCCGGGATACATGGAAAGCAGTGCCTTGCCTGCTTTCCGAAAACGCAGGGCTCATCCGTAGTTCTTTCCATAGAAGGCAAAGTCGCGTTTGGTTCGGTAATTCTCTGCGACGAAACGCTCTAGGCTGTCCCACAAATCCTTCTTTGAGCCTACCGAGATGGATATCTCTCTCATTGTGGGTTGGTGCTCTTTCTCGACAAACGTCCCGACAGCCATGCAGTGTCACGCCCATCGAATGCGAGCCCTGCGCATTCATTTGCCGACTGTCTTGATCTCGGAGAATCGGAGCCTCTTCGAAGATGGCTCGTGTTCCCGTCCCAGTCTCCTGATCTTGATTATCTCCCCTAGAATGCTGACGGCTATCTCTTCTGGCGTGTCAGCGCCTATGCCCAGACCGACGGGAGAGTAAACCCTCTCCAAGTCCTTTTCCGTGACACCCTTCTTCATGACTTGATTGAAGACGAGCGCGGCGCGTCTTCGGCTTGCAATCATTCCAATGTATGCTGCGCCTGTTTTGAGCGAGCTTCTGAGCGCTGGCACGTCATCCTTGTGTCTGGTGAGTATGACGATGTATGTCGACTGGTCGACGTGTATCTTTGGAAGGCCTTTGTCCACAAATTCGGCGACAACCTGTGTGGCTTCTGGGAAGCTCTCCTTCTTGACCATCGGATCCACCACGGCTACGTCAAAGTCGAGCATTTTCGCGATCCGGCTGAGAGCCTGTGCCAGATGGCCGCTTCCGATTATCACGAGTTTCGGAGTAGGTTCTATGATCTCTATCGCCACGTCAATCTTGCCCCCACAATTCATCCCGACGCCATCGAACTCTTCCTCGACCAAATTGTAGCTACTTACGTGTACGCCCTTCTCTCCTTCTTTGAGAAGCCTGAGGGCCTGAGCCGCCACTTCCGTTTCAACGCATCCCCCACCAATTGTGCCCTCCGTTGTGCCGTCGGATTGGATGATCATTTTCGCAACGCGCCTTGGCACAGAACCAGTGTGGTTGATTATGGTGGCGACTGCGAAGGTCTTCCCTTCATTCACAAGCTTGCTGATTGTTTCGAAGACCTCGCGCGTCTCAAGACCCTCCTGTTGGCGAATGAATCGAAGGCAAACGCACGGATGGCTAGTCAGTATGCCGAATTTAAACCAAGTGCGCCCAACCGCAAAGGGCTCGTAATGGAATAATCGTCTGCTTCAAGTTGAATGATGCCAGGTGGTTCTCCGGAAGTGTTTGTCGAATTCCTCTCTGGTGTCGATGTCGGTCAGCACGTTCTCTGTGTCGACTTCAACGTATTTGATTTCGGCTCGGTGGCGATTGATCACGGCTTTGAGTCCTTGCGTGCCCTCGTCTATTTTCGAGACTTCAGGAAAGAGTGTTCTGTCTAGTAGGATTGGGTGACCGCTCTGTTGCTGATGCGATGCAATCACAATTCTGCTCTTAGATCTCGTGTACTCCTCTACGACTCTGTTGATGGATTCTGGCTGTATCAAAGCAACATCAGCTGGAAGAATCATCACAGCTTCGGTGTTGCTGGAAATTGCTGACAATCCAACCTTCACGCTTTCGCTCTGTCCTTTCATGTAGTTCTCATTGATCGCGAATTTGCAGCCGATTTTCGCAAGGTGCTCCTTGATCTTCGTGGCCTCGTATCCGAGCACAATGACTACTTCGTCCGCGTTCGATCCCTTGGCGACCTTGACAACATGTTCGATTAGCGTATCACCATTGAGCTTGAGGAGCAGCTTGTTCTCCTTCATCCGGGTTGATTTGCCGGCTGCGAGCACGATTAGTGATATCATCTTCTCTTCGCTTCCATTTTCATTGGAGCGAATCGCGCCGATCCTTCTTTCGCCAAGATCTGGCCTTCCTTGGCTACTACTTGTCCGCGAAGTATGGTGACTGTCGGCCAGCCTTTGAAAATCCACCCTTCGTATGGAGTCCAGCCTACTTTGTAGTGTAGGTCACTGGCTTTCACTTTTTTCTCCATCGACAAATCAACGATCACGAAATCTCCGTCGGCGTCGACCGCGATGTGTCCTTTCTTGGGGTACAGTCCGAACCGCTTGGCAGGATTCTCGGACAGCACCTTCGCGGCCTTCCCTATGGTGATGCGGCCTTTGTTGACCCCTTCGCTCAGCACGATGGGAAGCATCGTTTCTATGCTAGGGATTCCGCTCCAAGCGTCCCAGATGTTCTCCCATCCGGTCTCTTTCTCATCGGCTTCTCCTGGTGCGTGTTCGGATGTGATCATGTCGACTGTTCCGTTAGCCAATCCACGCCAGAGCGCAA
>Ga0315289_10014388_pt1 | contig 11049 bp, 10 predicted proteins | sample YL17G11_40_MG_FD_203452 | JGI IMG/M metagenome (GOLD analysis project Ga0315289, IMG submission 203452) | Sediment microbial communities from Yellowstone Lake, YNP, Wyoming, USA - YL17G11_40 | ecosystem: Environmental > Aquatic > Freshwater > Lake > Sediment | place: USA: Wyoming | collected...
GCGCGGTGGCGCTAGGTCATCCCATCGGAGCTTCCGGGGCGCGCATCCTGGTCACCCTCCTTTATGAGATGGCACGCCGCAACGCGCGGCGCGGGATTGCGGCGCTGTGCCTGGGCGGCGGGAACGCGGTAGCCTTAGCCGTTGAGCGATTTGGTGATTGAGTGATTTAGCGATTTGCGGGCTTACACAATGGGTTGTCTGCAGAAATCTGTCGTGTATGCATTGGGAGTGCTTCTTGCCGCATTCCTACTTGGAGGTTGGAGTGTTCTTTTGGGGAACGACGCGGCGGCCGAAATCGCTGCGGGTGGGATTCAGTTGCGCAAGGAAGCGCGCATTTCGATGGAGAAGGAACGCCTGACGGTCAGCCTGGAGAAAGTGACCGTCGAGTATGAGTTCCTTAATAGAACCGACCAAGACATCGAAACCGAGGTGGCGTTCCCAGTCCCACCCTATGAATATGATCCTGTGGGCAGAGGCTGGGCGCACAACTTCGCAGATTTCCACCTTTGGATCGATGGTCGCGAGGCCGACTGCCGCCTGGACATTCGAGCCAAGCTGCGAGGCCGGGATTATACCGGACTTCTAAACAACCTTGGAATTGATATTCAGACATTCGGGAATCTCGGTTCTGAAGCGGACGTTGATAAATCCCAGATTGGAAGGTTGACTGTGCCCTTGCGGGAGAAGCTGTCCCAAGTTGGGTTGGTCGGAGGGGCCTTTGGATTCCCGATGTGGTCGGTGCATAAGACATACCACTGGAGGCAGCGGTTCCCTGCCCACAAGACTCTAAGAATCCGGCACCAATATGAGCCGGTCATTGGCTTTCAGCCTGTTACAACAGCGCAGATTCGAAGTGAGCTCAAGGGCGTGTGCCTTGACCCCTCGCTAGAGAAAAGCCTGCTGGCCTTAAGGGCGCTGAAACTGGAAAAAGGCAGAAGACAACATGGAAGTCGCTTCCGTGAGGGTTTTATTTATGCCCATGCACAATGGGTCAAGTTCCTTCTGACGACCGCTAACACGTGGCGGACTCCTATCAAGAATTTTGAGTTGATTGTCGAGGAGCCCGACACAACTAGGTGGAATCCGCAGCCTAAGCGGGTTGGCACGAGCGTGTGTTGGGATAGCACCGTTCAACGCCTGGATAAGGACCGATCCGTCGGTGGGAAAACCAATTTCATTCCCACCCGAGAGTTGGTGGTTTACTACTTTCTGGACTTCGACTGATAGAGGAAGATGAGCGGAGCATCAGTCAAGGTTGTAGGCGTTGTTGGCGCGGGGACGATGGGCGGTGGCAACGCCGTCGCGCTGGCGGTAGAGCGAGAAGCTTGATCCATTCAATTCCTAGGAAGAAAGGATCCTGCAATGCCAGAAGAACGAACTGAAAAGACCAAGGCGATTGACCTCGCCATGACTCAGATTGAGAAGCAATTCGGCAAAGGCTCCATTATGCGGTTGGGCTCGAAAGAGGCCCTGGTCCCGGTGGAAGTCATCCCTACCGGGTCGGTGGCCTTCGACGCGGCCACGGGAGTGGGCGGCATGCCGCGCGGCCGGGTGGTGGAGATCTTCGGGCCCGAGGCGAGCGGCAAGACCACGATTGCTTTGCACATCATTGCGGAAGCGCAGCGGCGCGGCGGCATGGCCGCCTTCGTGGATGCCGAACACGCCCTGGACGCCCCGTACGCCAAACGGCTGGGCGTGGACGTGGACAACCTGCTGGTCTCCCAACCCGACTACGGCGAGCAGGCGCTGGAAATTGCCGAGGCCCTGGTGCGCTCGAACGCCGTGGACGTCCTGGTGATCGATTCCGTGGCAGCGCTGGTGCCCAAGGCCGAACTCGACGGCGACATGGGAGATTGCTTGCCGGGCCTGCAAGCTCGCCTGATGTCGCAGGCGCTGCGCAAGCTGTCCGGAATCGTCTCCAAGTCAAACACCTGCTTCATCTTCATCAACCAGATCCGGGAGAAGATCGGCGTGATGTTCGGCAACCCCGAGACTACCACGGGCGGGCGCGCCCTCAAGTTCTACGCCTCCATGCGCGTGGATATTCGCCGCATCGCCTCCATCAAGGACGGCGACCGGGTGGTCGGCAACCGGACCAAGGTCAAAATCGTGAAAAACAAAATTGCCGCTCCCTTTCGCGAGGCAGAATTTGATATCCTGTATGGAGAGGGGATCTCGAAGGAAGGCGACCTGCTCGACGTGGCCGCCGAACGAAACATTCTGGAGAAGAGCGGCGCCTGGTTCTCTCTCGGCGGAGAACGCATCGGACAGGGGCGCGAAAACGCGCGGCAGTTCCTTCGGGAGAATCCTGATGTCCGCAAGAAGCTGGAGATCGAGGTGCGCAAGGCCTTGAATCTGCCGCTGCCCTCGGAGCTGGCCCCTCAGGAAGGTCCGGCCCCGGCACACGGGAAGAAGTAGGACGTCGCGTACTTGCCGGCTTGCTGAGCCGGGGCGTCCCCGGAGAAGAAGGTTCTAGCCGCAGGTGCGAGACGGAGCAATTGAAACGCTCCCTGAATGACCGGCGCCAGGGTCGGCCGGGAGCGGGAAATCGTTCAGCCAACAAAAGGAGGTTCGAGAAACCCGTTGCTAAAGAAGATTGCCATCCTGGCAGTGGCAGCTTTCTGGCTGTTTGAGGCGAGTTTCCTTCCCGGCGCCGCCGAAGCGGCACCCCACACCCGCAAGCCTTCCAGGCAAGCACCCAAGCCGCTGCTGCGCGTTTCGCTTCGTCAGAGCCGCATCGGGAAAACCAGCAAGACGACGTCCACGCGTCTCCGCCGCCGGGGACGCAGGCGCAATCCTTGGCGCGTCAGCTCGTTCGGAGAACCCACCTCCGGGGACAATCCGGCTGGCGAAGACCCCGCCGTCCGGGAATCCGCCGTCGCCGCGCTGGGGAACTGGAATGGAAGCGTGGTGGTGGTGGATCCGAACAACGGACGCATCCTGTCAATCGTTAATCAACAACTAGCGCTCGGCAGCGCCTTCACACCCTGTTCCACCTTCAAACCAGTGGTGGCCCTGGCCGCATTGAAGGAAGGCCTTATTACGCCCGAGACGGAACTGCGCGTCGGACGCCGCAGGCGCATGAACCTTACCGACGCTCTGGCGCACTCGAACAACCCGTTCTTCTCCAGGCTAGGCCGGGAGCTAGGATTCCGCCGCTTGGCCGAATACGCCCGGGCCTTTGGCTTTGGTCAAAAGGCCGGCTGGAACATCCCTGGGGAATCGCCCGGCCGCTTTCCCGCGGAGCCTCCCCAAGATGGCAGCGTGGCGTTCATGTCGAGCTACGGCAAGAACATCGAGGTCACCGCGCTGCAAATGGCGGCCGTCATCTCGGCCATCGCCAATGGCGGTACGCTCTACCATCTGCAGTATCCCCGCACGCCGGAAGAGACCAGTCAGTTTCAGCCGAAGGTGCGGCGGCGCCTGGAGAGCCTCGCCGACTACTTCCCGCAGATCAAAGAGGGGCTGGCCGCCGCCGTCATCTACGGCACGGCCCGGCTGGCTTACGATCCCGAAGAACAGATCTTTGGGAAAACGGGAACTTGTAGCGAAGACGGCGCGCGGCTGGGCTGGTTTGTTTCTTACGCCAACGAGCAGCAGCCCAAGTATGTGGTGGTGGTTCTGCTACGCGGCGGGCGGCTGATGTACGGCCCGCACGCCGCCGAAATTGCCGGGCGCGTCTATCGCGACCTGCGCCAGCGGGAGTCGAACGCCGCCGAGGCGACCAAGCTCAATCTACCTCTCGGCCAATCGCAGCCTTGATGACCCGCCCGGACCTTCGGGTCGGCAATGTCCCCGCTTTCCAGGCCATGCGTTCCCGCGGGGCAACCCGTCGGCTGACGGGCCGCTAGCGGCCAAGTCCACGTGTCCTGTTCTGTCCTTGATTTGCTGCTTCAGCCTGCTTAAGATGACCTCACGACTCGCGCCGGACACGCCTCCCGGGAGTCTGTCCTATGCTCGGCAAGACCATTTCCCACTACCGCATCCTCGAGAAGCTGGGTGGCGGGGGCATGGGTGTCGTCTATAAGGCCGAAGACACCAAGCTCGGACGCGCCGTCGCCTTGAAGTTCCTGCCCGACGTAGGGGCGGACCTGCGTGTCCGCCCACCCGGGGGCGCACATGTGGGTGCACCCCTACAGTATGACCCCGTGGCCCTGGAGCGCTTCAAGCGCGAAGCCCGCGCCGCGTCGGCGCTCAATCATCCGAACATCTGCACCATCTACGACATTGACGAGTACGAAGGCCAGCCCTTCATCGCCATGGAGTTGCTCGAAGGCCAGACGCTGAAGCAGCGGATTGGCGTAGGGGCACGCCATGGCGTGCCCCTACCAACGGATATCCTGCTCGACCTCGCCATCCAAATCGCCGATGCGCTCGACGCGGCGCATGCCAAGGGCATCGTCCATCGCGACATCAAGCCGGCCAATATTTTTGTCACGAATCGCGGCCAGGCGAAGATTCTGGATTTCGGTCTGGCGAAATTGACGACCGTAGGGGCACGCCATGGCGTGCCCCTACAACCCGCTGAGGGCCGAACCGGCGATGGGGACGACCTGTCCCGACCTGTCGGGATCGCCGCTACAGCACCCACGGCGAGTTTGGACAAGGCACACCTGACCAGCCCCGGCGCGGTGATGGGGACGGTGGCTTACATGTCGCCGGAGCAGGCGCGGGTCAGAGGCCAAAGACCTTCTCGGCGTAAAGGCGGCTCAGGCGTAGGTCTTCTTCGAGCGAGCGGGTGATTTGCGTCTTGGGTTCGTAGGCGAGTTCCACAATCAGATAGCCCGCGAAGTTAATTTCCTTCAGGTACGCGGCAACCTTGGTGTAGTCGATGTCACCGTCGCCGAAATCTTCCATCCAGACGCCGCCTTTGGAATTGCGGATGTGAAGGCTTACCAGCCGATCACCAACTTCGCGCAGAAATGCCAGCGGCTCTTGTTTTCCCCGGACAGCCCATTCCACGTCCACGCAGCAAGAGACGAGCTTCGCGTCCGTATGCTGTAACTGATGCCGCCACTCGCGGGCGTTCTCGGTTAGTTCCGGAGTGTGATGATGCACCATCAAGCGCATTCCATGTTTCTGAAGTTCCCCGCCCAGCTTGTTGAGATAACTCGCCTGGGTGTTCAGCTCGTCATCGGTCTTGCGTTCCCGCTTGGGGCTGGGGTTGGTAAGAATCCACTTGGCTCCGATTTCCTTCACCGTGTCAGCCAGTTCGAGCGCGTCCGCGATTGACTTCTCAGCCACCTTGGTTTCGTACAGGGTCGCGTTGGTGTAGATGGTCGGCATCTCCAGCTCGGTGTTCTTCAACGCGGCCAGGGTCTTCGCGCGCACGCCCGGCAGGAAGAAGTCGGAGGTCAATTCCACTCGGCGATATCCCGCGCGGCGAATGGCCGTGAGGGCCTCCTCCACACCCGCTTCCAGCGTCTTCTTCTGTGTCTGGAAATGCTGCATCCAAACGTAGATTTCGACCGAGAGCATGGGGCTGTAACCAGCCGGGCTCGACAGGACCGTTTTCGGCAGCAGCCCTTCGCCGAGTAACGTGGCCCCGGCAAGCTTGGTTATCCCCGCCAGCGCTTCGCGCCGTGTCTGTTTCTTGACCAGGATGCCCATAGAAATCTCCCCTCCTGTGGATGTGAAGGCTGGAATTTATCCTGCGCGGTTGAGCCGGTCAAGGGCAGAACAGATGCTTCGCTTCGCCCGTCAGCTGACGGGCTTCGCTCAGCATGACATCGCGCGTTCTGCCGGTATATACTCCGCACAACTTTGCGAGCCGAGGAACGCCTGCGGAAGCGCACGGGAGGACGACGATGACCGTGGATCTCAACCTTGAACACCTTGCGCCCCGGCCGAAGAAGAGAGACTACCGCATTGGCGCCATCGGGGCTGGATTCATTATGCGTGATTGCCACCTGGTGGCCTACCGCAATGCGGGCTACAACGTCGTGGCGATCACCGCCCAGCCGCCCGAGCAGGCCCGCGAAGTGGCCCAGTTGCGTGGTGTCCCCAAGGTGTACAGCACCAACGAAGAACTCCTGGCTGACCCCGCGATTGAGGTGGTGGATATTGCCGTGCCACCTCACTACCAGTTGGCGATCGTGCGCGAGGCCGCGAAGCAGGCCGACCACATCAAGGGCATCCTGGCGCAGAAGCCTCTGGCGACGAACTATCAGGAGGCCAAGGAAATCGTGCGCCTCTGCCAGGAGGCCGGCATCACGCTCGCCGTCAACCAGAACATGCGCTACGACCAATCGATTCGGGCGCTGAAGACCGTGCTCCAGCGGGGCTATCTCGGCGAGCCGGTGCTCGCCACGATCGAGATGCGCGCCATCCCGCACTGGCAAACCTGGGTCAAAGAGCTGCGCGGCGTGACTTTGCTGAATATGAGCATCCACCACCTGGATTGCTTCCGCTATCTCTTTGGCGACCCGCAGAGCGTCTTCGTCAGCGCGCGCACCGATCCGCGCACCGGCTTTGCGCATCGGGACGGCATCGTGCTTTACATCCTGGAATATGCCAGCGGCCTGCGCGCCGCAGCCTGGGACGACGTCTGGGCCGGCCCAGCACGCGAAGGGGGAGCGCCTGACCTCTACATCAAGTGGCGCGTGGAGGGGACTGAAGGTCTGGCGCAGGGCACCATCGGGTGGCCGTCCTATCCGAACGTCACGCCCAGCACCATTGATTTCACCACCAAGCTTCAGCCCGGCACCTGGTTTGCGCCGCGCTGGCGTGAAGTGTGGTTCCCAGACGCCTTTGAGGGCACGATGGGCCAGCTTCTCGACGCCCTCACCGAGGGCAGCGAACCCGCCGTCAGCGGCCGCGACAACTTGAAGACGATGGCACTGGTCGATGCCTGTTACAGGTCGCTCGAGGAGCATCGGCCGGTGGAGATCGAGGAAATCATAAGCTAGCGCCGACCCGCGATCGGAGTCTGCGGCTCCTCCCCTCGCGGCCCCGCAGACCCAGAGGGTCTGCGCCAGCCAAACGTCCTGAAACTGGATTAAGGAGGAAACAATGAAGCTCGGACTCATCAATTCTGCCTGGGCGGGGACGCCCGTGAGTCTGGCCGAGGGCATCCGCAAGACCAAGGAAATCGGCTTCGATGCCATCGACCTCTTCGCTGACCCCCTGGAAATCACCGTCAAGGAACGCAAGCTCATCCGAGACACCGCCCAGGAGATCGGCCTGCCCATCGTTTCGGTCTGCTGCGTGGCTCTGGGCATCGCGGATTTCAATACCACCGCCCAGCAGTTCCATGTGAAACGCGCGAAGGCTTACCTGGACTTCGTTTATGAGCTGGAGGCGCGGAACCTGCTGCTGGTGCTGGGCGAATACATCTGGCAGCAGGAAGTCATCAAGCCGAAGGACCAGTGGAAGTGGGCCGTGGAGAACGTGCGCGCGCTCGGCGAACACGCGGCGGACCTTGGCGTAGAGATCGCCATCGAACTCGAACCCTTCAAGCTTTCCCTGGTGAACAACCTGGACCGGATGGTCGAATTCTTGAATGATGTCAACCACCCCGCGGTGCGCGCGAACATGGACATCTCACATCTGCATCTGGCGCGTACGGCGGCGCCGGAGATACACCGCCTGAAAGGGCGCATCGCGCACGTCCACTTCTCCGACTGCGACGGCAAGGTGCACGGCGACCTGCCGCCGGGCCGCGGCGTCGTGGACTTCATCCCCTATCTGCGCGCGCTCAAAGAAGTGGGCTTTGATGGTACGGTGAGCATCGAGCTGGAGTACTCGCCCGAGCCCGCCAAGATCGTGGACTGGGTCACTGAGGCCTACCGCGAGACCAACCGCCTGATGCAAAGCCTAGGCATTCGCGGGTAGCTCGGAGAGCGCGGCCAAAAAGCTCGTATGTCGCCTGCGTGCCGCGCCGCCTCCCGCCTTTGTCTGATCAAAGGTTACGTTCCAGAGCAAGATCCTGAGCGTGCCGTCATCCCCGCGTGTGGCCCAGCCGTTTACGAGGCCGCCCAGGCGTAGTTTCGGGTCCACGTTCTTCAGCGCCTGCGCGGCGTCGCCTGCCCACCCTGGCAGGGAGTTGACTGCAACGGGGTCAACTGCCGCGCCAGAGGCGCCGTGGGGGCGGCCTCAGACCTTCTCGAGTGCAAGTTCCAGGTCGCGAATGATGTCGCGCCAGTCTTCCAGACCGATGGACAGCCGGATGCCCTCTGGGTGCATGCCGAAGGCGCGTTTCTGCTCGTCGGGCAGCGCCGAATGCGTCATCGAGAAGGGATGTTCGATGAGGGTTTTGATCTGTCCCAGGCTGACCGCGAGTGTAATGGTGTAGGCGCGCTCGGCCACGTAATCCACCAGTTTCTCGGCTCGGGTCTGCTTGCCGTTGGCCCCCTTCAGCACGAAGTAGAGCATGCTGCCCGGCGCGAACTTACCGTCCAGGTCCACCATTTGCCGATGGGCGAGCGCTTTTTGAGGGAAGCTCTCCGTGCCGGGATAGTTGACGCCGGCCACTTTGGGGTGCTCGCCCAAGAACTTCGCCACCCGGAGCGCGGTCTTTTGCTGGTTGACCATGCGCGCGGGGAGCGTCGGCAAGCCGTAAACCAAGATGGCCCAGGCGCTGCGCGGCGCCAGCACGCCCCCGAAATCCTTGCGGAAAAGCATCAGGCGGTTATACCAGTCGGCGGCGGCGATCACCGCGCCTCCTCCGTCGGTCCCAAAGCCGCCAATATCTTTCGTCAGGCTCTCGACCACGATGTCGGCGCCCAGCTTCAGCGGCCGCTGGCAGTAGGGCGTGGCGAAGGTGTTGTCCACGACCACCAGCACCCGCTCTCGCTCATCCCGGTTGACGTTGATTTTGTCCGTCAGCTGACGGATGGCGGCGATATCAATCAGCTCCATGGTGGGATTGAGGGGCGTCTCGAAATAGAGGACGCGCGTCGCCGGCGTCACCTGAGCGAGCAGCGCTTCGGGCTTCGTGAAATCCCCGAAGCGCGCCTGCATCCCAAAGCGTGGGAGCCAATTGGTCATCAGACTGTAAGTGCACCCGTAGAGAATCTGATGGGCCAGCACCTCTTGCCCCTGGCGCAGCGCTACCCCCAAGGCCGCGCTGATGGCTGCCATCCCACTGGCAAAAGTCACGCAGATTTCGCCCCCCTCCGCATAGGCGAGATTCTCTTCCAGCATCCCGCGCGTCGGCTCGTCCAGGCGGTCGTAAATGTATATCGGGATGTGGCCGCTCAAGGCTTCATCGGCAGAAGCAAACTGCACGAAGCCCTGGGCCCCTCGATGCAGGGAGCTCAGGCGGAAAGCTGTGGAATGGGAAACCGGCGGAATAACGTGGTGGTTGTAATCCCACTTCTTGCTCTCGAAGTTCCCATGAATCAAATGCGTCCGCATCCGGTAGTCTTCCTTGCGGGCATGGCGTTTGCGGGTTTCCATGGTGGCACCTCCCCTCGGCGAGTATGCACTCCCCAATTGACCTGAGCAACCCGTTTGCCGGGGCAGAAGGAGCACCCGGTGATGTTGTGTCGGCCGTGAGCCTCGGCCCCTTGACAAATGCCACCGGGGCGGAGACAATTAGACAGGCGTCTAAATAGAGGACGGGGTGATGAATCAGGTCTTCAAGGCCCTCGCCGACCCGACGCGCAGGGAAATCCTGCGTTTGCTGGGCCGGAGCGAGATGACGGCGGGAGAACTGGCCCAGCACTTCGACATGACCAAGCCATCCATGTCGCACCATTTCTCCGTGCTCAAGGACGCCGACCTGATCCGGAGCCGCCGCGAAGGACAACAAATCTGGTACTCACTCAACACCACCGTGCTGCAAGACGTCTTCACGTGGGCATGGGACTTGATCGCGGATGCGCGAAGAAAGAAGGCGCAGACACCATGAAACGGAGCTATTTCCTGATCGGTGGCTTGCTGGTCGCGGCAGTACTGGCTGCAACCCTGATCTCATTTCCCTGGTTGCCCAGTCGCGTGCCGACGCACTGGAACGTCCGCGGCGAAGTCGATGGTTACAGCCCGAGGTGGACGCTCTTCATTTTCGGGCCCGGGATTATGGCATTCATGTTGGGGTTGTTCCGCTTGTTGCCGTGGCTCTCGCCCAAGCGCTTCGAGGTTGACACGTTCCGCTCCACCTACTTCTACATCATGCTCGTCATCCTGGCCTTCTTCGCCTACATGCAGGCGCTGTTGCTTTGGGCAGGACTCCAGGGGCCCTGGAACATTACGCAAGCCATATGGGGAGCGATCTGCCTGCTTTGGGTGTTGCTCGGAAATGTGATGGGAAAAGTGCGGCGCAACTTCTATATCGGTGTGCGAACCCCCTGGACCTTGGCCAGTGAGCGGGTCTGGGATGCCACACATCGCTTTGCGGCCAAAACCTTCGTGCTGGGCGGGCTGGCCGGCTGGGTATTGGCCTGGGCGGGTGCAGGTTTTTGGCTCCCGTTCGCCGCCCTGATGGCCGGTGCCCTGCTCCCCGTCGTGCATTCGCTTGTCTATTACAAACGCCTCGAACGCCGCGGCGAGATCTGACGTCGTCTTCCAGGACACCGCAAGGGGAAGAGTAGAGCCTCGCCCTGGCCAGCACCCTTCCGACCCCTGAACCTCAAAAGCTTTGGAGGAGCGCGCCTAGCTCCGGCAAAAGCGTGATGCGCGGGCAGGTGGCTAGAGGGTAGGCGCCGACGCTTCTGTAGCGCCGGTGTCTCCGATGGCCGGAGTCCGATGGACTCCATCGGAGTCCAGAGATCGGACCCCACCGGCGCCTCTCGACGCTGGGGACAGCGCCGCTACAGTACTGCTCCTGTTGGGCGCCGCTCCACTGAGCCAGGGCGCAGCCCCCGATGCTGCGATCCAATGGAATCTGCGCGCGCTGAGGCCTCTTCTTGAGTATTCCGATGTCCTTACCGAGTACTATGGCGCGGCGCATCCTCACGCCGGCTGCCGGACACGGAGTGCGGGTTGCCACCTATGCGACTTGACCATTGAGGCAACCAGGGTCACAATCGGATCGCACACATCGCAAAGAGCGCGATGTATGCGCCACCCGCGGAGCCGATGTAAGGTGGGAGCCCTGTCCCCAGGAGC
>Ga0315289_10014392_pt1 | contig 11047 bp, 10 predicted proteins | sample YL17G11_40_MG_FD_203452 | JGI IMG/M metagenome (GOLD analysis project Ga0315289, IMG submission 203452) | Sediment microbial communities from Yellowstone Lake, YNP, Wyoming, USA - YL17G11_40 | ecosystem: Environmental > Aquatic > Freshwater > Lake > Sediment | place: USA: Wyoming | collected...
TCATATCGATTCGGGGAACCATTATCTCCTTAACTTTTGTCTCTCCCAATTCGAAGATACTGTGAATCATCTTCTTCTCGTCTTCCTCCAAGGTCTGGACTTTTTCACCTTCAGCTAAAGTCAAGGATTCTATTTCCTCCTCCACTTTTTCCCTACGGGTTTTTTTATCTTCTCCAAACTTATAAGGGTATTTACAGGTTTTGATTAAAAGCTTAAGCAGAGGATTTAAGATCTTTCGGGTTAAATTCATTTTTTCCCTTAATCTATATTTATACTGTGACAAAGGTAAATATTGGGAAAGAATCGCTGGAGTGTAAAGCTTTAGCTTTACCTATAAATCATCGAAAAAACAAGAGAACAAATTTTGGCAAACCTAAAGGTTTGCACTCCAAAGTCTCTCTTTAAGCTCCTTTTAAAAACTCTCCACCATAATAATTTTCAGGTTAAGAAAAGATATATTTCTTTTCTTTTTTTCTCATCCTTTCTTGATCTTTTTTATTCTTATGTTCATACCCTAAAAGATGTAGAACTCCGTGGGTGACTAATCTTTTCAATTCCTGTTCAACCGGCACCTGATAATCTTCTGCCTGTTTTCGGGCTTTATCTGCTGATATATATACTTCTCCTAAGAAAACTCCTTTATCTTTTGTAATCCCTTTTTCTCTAAAACTAAAAGAAAGCACATCCGTAGTCCCTTTCCTTCTGGTAAATCTCTGATTCAGCTTGCGCATATAACTGTCAGAAACTAAAATTATATTCAAACCACCTTTCTCTTTAAAATCTCTTAATATCTTCTGAGCTAATTTTTTTAAAGAGAGTGGTTTTATCTCTGAATCAGAGGAAATGTTCTCTATAAATACCGGGCACATCTAACTTTCCTCTACTAACTCCGGATAATCGATCCGGGGATGGAAAACTCCGATCAAAATTGGGAGGAAGCTCTCTTCAATAATATGTAGGTCTTTTAAGGTAAGCTCGCACTCCTCTAATTCACCCTGCTCAAATTTATCCATCATTATCTTTTTGATCAGACTCATTATCCTGGCAGGTTTAGGCTCCTCTAAAGTGCGGGAGGCGGCTTCAACTGCATCCGCTATCATAAGTATTGCTGCTTCTTTGGAACGAGGTTTAGGACCAGGATACCGGTATTCAACTTCTTCGATCTCAGAGCTTCTCTTCTCTAAGGCTTTTTTATAGAAAAAAGTCATCAGGGTTGTGCCGTGGTGTTCACGAATCAGATCGATTATTTTTTTGGGCAGCCGTTCTTCTTCTGCCAGCTCAGCCCCTTCTTTGACGTGTGATTCCAAAATCAGAGCACTCATGGAGGGAGTAAGCTTCTCATGCTTACTTTTTGCCCCCATCTGATTCTCCACAAAATATTCCGGCTTCTCGATTTTGCCTATATCGTGATAATAAGCACCTACTCTGGCAAGAAGAGTGTTCGCATCTAAGGCTTTGGCAGCTGCTTCAGCTAAATTCCCCACCACTATGCTGTGATGATAGGTTCCAGGAGCTTCTAAGGCTAACCTTTTCAAAATAGGCCGGTTCAGGTCCGAAAGCTCCAGCAATGTTACATCGGTGGTGATATCAAATAGATATTCAAAGATCGGCAAAAGACCCATAGCCAAAACTGTGGAAATAAAACCGTTGAAAACACCATTTCCGCACTTTTCTAATATATCTTGAGCCACTGTTCCTTTTAAGACTTCAAAAAAATAGATCATCACTAAATAGCTCAAGGAGATATAGAGCATTGGCCTGTAAAATCTGGTTCTTTCCTTTACTCCCCTGATACTGAAAGTTGCTACGCTTCCAGCCACAACCGATAAGAAAGCTAAATTAAAACTCAAATTAAAAACGATTCCCAAAAGGAACCCCACCAGAAAACTATAAACCAGACCTATCTCATATCCTAAAAGGAGGGTCAAAAGCATCGAACCCAGGGTAACCGGTATGAGGTAAAATGAAAAATTCCACTGGAAAACCAGAAAATAAGCTAAAGCTAGCTCTATTACTATCAAGAGAGCTATCATCATTAATTCAGAGAAGCTTTCTAAAACTTCTTTTTTCAACAAATAGAGAAAAATTAAGAAGAAAAGAAAGGCTGAAAGTATCAGAACAAAACGAATTAAAAAAGGAAGGATGACCTGCCAGGGAGTTAAAAACAACTCCTGGTTCTCTGAAAATTGAAATATCGGTTCTAAGGGGAAAAGAAAGGTTATGAATAGAACCACTACTAACCCCAGGCTAACTCTGGGGAGATAACTCAAAATCCCTCTATCCTTTTTCCTCTCCTCATTTATAAATAGAATCCCCTTAAGTTTTCTTTTTAATTTCAGTAAATCACTCATATGATCTTCTAACTGGTTCTATACATCTCTGTCTTCCGTCGGGTCAGGGGACCCGACGAACACACGGAAAAATTTTTCTTATCATTTATAATCGCTAAACCCAGGCTGCCCTCAACCTGGGTCAATTATCCCAACTTGAGGGCAAAGCGAGATTACCGATTTTTTCCCTTTGAACTGTTTAACTATTGAACCTTTGAACCCTTTTACCTTTCTGACTCATATCTATCATAAGCCTTGATGATATCCTGAACTAATTTATGCCTGAGCACATCCTTCTCTGAAAGATAGATAAACTCTATCCCTTCAATTCCGGCTAAGATCTTCTGAATCTGCACCAAGCCTGAGGCTTTTTTATCCTCTAAATCGATCTGGGTTATATCCCCGGTTATTACCGCTTTGGAATTAACCCCTAAACGAGTTAGAAACATCTTCATCTGAGCCACAGTGGTATTCTGAGCCTCATCTAAAATAACATAAGCGCTATTTAAGGTTCTGCCACGCATAAAAGCTAATGGCACTATCTCGATTATACCCAACTCCATCAATTTTCTAATCTTCTCAACAGAAAGCATATCATGCAGAGCATCATAGACCGGACGCAAATAGGGATCAACTTTAGCTCTGATATCGCCTGGCAGAAATCCTAAGCTTTCCCCGGCCTCTACTGCCGGACGCACCAAAACTAACCTGATCACCTGTTTATTTTTCAAAGCCGCTACTGCTTTAGCCACTGCTAAATAGGTCTTCCCGGTTCCTGCAGGACCAATGGAGAATACAATGTCATATTGTTCCATAGCCTGGACATAATCTCTTTGCCCTACAGTCCTGGGCTGGATACTCTCTTTAGTAAAAATTGATGCTACCAGAGTTGATACCTGTAAATCATTAATAGAGCTAACTTCTTCTTCTTTTACCAGGGAGATAGCATAAAGCAGGTATTTTTCAGAGAGCTCTTTATTCTTTTTCAGGTGAGCGATCAGGTTATGGAACAAAGCCTCTAACTGTTCTACTTCCTTACCTTTTCCCTGGATGACGATATTATCACCACGCGCTATGATCTTAGCATCGAACTGGCTTTCGATCATCCTCAAAAACGAACCCCCCTGCCCAAATAAAATCCTTTGATCCACATCCCCCAGATCGATTTTTTTGATTAATTTTTTCTTCAAGCTAGTTTTTAATTACCTCCTTTAAGGTAATTGGTCACAAACCAATTGGTAATCCCACATTTCTCTCAACGTGGGTCAATTTTGTTTTTCGTAGCGCCCGTAGGGCTTAGGCGACCCTGAAGGGGTCGCATTACGATTTGATCTTTTTTAACTGGCCTTTAGTTTGAATCCTTTCCTTTTACTACTCTTATCCCTAACTCTCTTAACTGCTCCTCCTCCACCTCTGCTGGGGCTCCATCCATTAAGGATTGAGCCGCAGTGGTCTTGGGGAAAGCGATAACATCTCGAATCGATTCTGAGCCACACATCAAAGCCACAATCCTGTCTAATCCCGGTGCAATCCCACCATGAGGTGGGGCACCATATTCTAAAGCATTCAGTAAAAACCCGAAAGCATTTTCTGCTCTTTTATCATCCCAACCAAGTATATTCAAAATTTTTAACTGAATATCCCTTATGTGATTCCTGATACCGCCTGAGGCAATCTCAGTCCCGTTCATAACTAAATCATACTGCCTTGCCTTTATATTCCTCCAGGGATGCTCTGGATTATCAATGGATATACTTGATTTAAACCCTTCATCTAACTTGGGCATATCCTCTTCAAACGGCTGGGTAACGATATTATGCATCGCCTGAATCTTTTTCTCCTCAGGATTATACTCAAAAAGAGGAAATTCGGTTATCCAGAGGAGCTCCCATCTGTTTTTGTCTATCTTATTATATTTACGTGCAATCTCCAATCTTAATTTACCCAGAATAGATAAAACTATATCCGACTTATCTGCAACTATAAATATAATATCACCTTCATCTAATTTTAATCTTTCAACAATAGAATCAAGTTCTTCCTGATTTATATATTTTATAATCGGCGAGCGTAACCCTTCTTTTAACTTAGCAATCCAGACCAGACCTTTAGCTCCCCACTTTTTTACACTTTCTTCTAATTCATCGATCTGCTTCCGGCTTAAAAATCCTCCCTGATTGAAATTTATCCCTTTAACTTTACCACCAGAATTCAGAGTTTCAGAAAAAACCTTAAAACCTGAGTTCTTCAGTAAATCAGATAAATCCACAATCTCCATTCCGAACCTGAGATCCGGTTTATCCGAACCATATCTTTCCATCGCTTCATCATACCTTAATCTGGGGAAGGGAGTCTTCAATTCAATATTTAGAACTTTTTTGAAAACATAAGCCATCATTCCTTCAATTACCGAGAAAACGTCATCTTCTGTGACAAAAGCCATTTCCATATCTATCTGGGAATGCTCTGGCTGTCTATCCGCTCTTAAATCCTCATCCCGGAGACAGTGAGCTATCTGGAAATATCTATCAAACCCGGAGATCATCAAGATCTGCTTCAATAATTGAGGCGATTGGGGAAGCGCATAGAACTTTCCCGGATTCACCCGGCTGGGAACGATAAAATCCCTTGCCCCTTCAGGGGTACTCCGGATTAAGAGCGGAGTTTCGATTTCATAAAAACCTATGGAATCCAGATAATCCCGGATAGCTTTAGTTGCTAAATGCCTTATTCTTATATTCTTTTGCAAAGGAGGCCGACGCAAATCCAGATACCGATATTTCAACTTCAATTCTTCACTGGCATTTGTATCCTCAACAATCTCAAAAGGAGTAGTTTTGGATTCATTGAAAACAGCCAGTTTCTCAGCCACAACTTCAATCTCCCCGGTAGCCATTTCTTTATTCTGCATCCCTTCAGGCCTTTCGTAAACAGTTCCTTCGACTCCAACCACAAATTCAGTTCTCAGACTGGCAGATAGTTCCATTGTTTCCTTATCCACCAAATCTGGCTTGAAAACCACCTGAGTAATACCATATCTATCCCTCAAATCAATAAAAATCAATCCCCCATGATTCCGGTAACTATTCACCCACCCATTCAATCTCACCCTCTGCCCGGAATGAGATTTCCTCAACTCCCCGCAAGTATGCGTGCGCTTTAGATTTTTAAAATTTAGCAAATTTTCTCCAGTTTTTCAGATTATCATTTAGAATAAATAACTTTCCCAGTCCTTTTAATCTCCCCTAAAAAATCTAATTTAGTTGCATTTTTATATTCATCTTTCGTATATCCCAGAGCCTCAATTTCAGTCGCCTTAGCATACCAGGCTATCTTCCCCAGCATAACTAATCTTTCAAAATTATTAATCTCTTTAAAATCATCTGATATAATTGCCAAATCAATATCGCTCCATTTTTTTTGCTTCCTTCTGGCAGAGGAACCAAAAAGAATAACTTTATCAATTGTAATTTGTTCACTTGCTTTGTCCAAAAACCTTTTTATTATCCTTGAACTTTTATCACTTCTTTTAGCCATTTTAAAATCTCTTTTGTCTTATTATAAATTTCTTCTGCCTGTTTATAATTTTTGATATTTATAGCTTCTTTATAAGCAGGATATCTTGTGGCTATATAGTATTTATCGACTCTAACAATCCAATCTAAAAACTTTTCTGGAATATCTAAGCCAAGGACTCGGCAAAGACTTTCTATCTTATGAATATACGGAGGTATTCGATTAAACTTTTCGATATAGACACCTTTTAGATACTTTTCTATTGCTTGCTGGCAGATAAAAGCACACCAGGTAAATCTATGAGCCTCCAACATCACTTTGGCTGATTTCAAATCCTCTTTGGATTTTTCAAACCAGATTTTTGCAATCAATTCCGGATTAATCTTATTCTGCCTATTTCTCATATCTACTGCCTCTTAAGATTCCCCTCCCTTGATGGGAGGGGTAAGGGGAGGGTGCCCCCTCTCCCTAACCCTCTCCCACAAGGGGAGAGGGAACTAGTTCCTGCACCAATTTCTCAAACTCAATCTCTTTTTGTTCCTTACTCTCCATATCTCTCAAAGTCCCTTTCCCTTTTTTCAGCTCATCTTCTCCGATGATTAAAACTTTTTTTGCTTTCTGCCGGTCTGCCTCTTTCAACTGAGATTTCAAACTTCTGTTAAGAAAGTCAAGATCGCATCTGAGACCCTTTTCCCTTAAGTCTTTAAGAAGTTTTAATCCTAAACTTTTTGCTTCCTCCCCTAAGGGAGCGATAAATAGATCCAGCCTTTCATTTTCAGGAGGGAATTTCTTTTGCATCTCTAAAACCATAACCAGTCTTTCCATCCCTGCGGCAAAACCGATAGCTGGGGTATCCTTGCCACCTAATTCAGAGACCAAAAGGTCATATCTGCCACCGCCGATCAAGGTATCCTGAGCGCCTAAGGATTCTGATTTTATCTCAAAAGTAGTTCTGGTATAATAATCCAGCCCCCTAACCAATCTACCATCTAAGATATATTTGATTCCTAATTTGTCTAAATAATCTCTCACTTTCTGAAAATGCTCTTTACATTCAGAATCCAGATAATCCAGAATCATAGGAGCATCTTTTAAAGCCTCTATACAGCCTTCATTTTTACAATCAAAAATTCTCAAAGGATTACGATTAAGCCTGATCTGACACTCCTGACAGAATTTATCAATCTTATCCTTGACAAATTTATTAAAAGCATCCCGATGAGCTGGCCTACAATTTTTACACCCGATGCTGTTCAGATGAAGTTTTAAGTTCTCCAATCCAAAAGCATTATTTATCCGCACGCCAAGATCGATAAGTTCAGCATCCACCAGAGGGTCCAAAGAGCCAATTACCTCTGCACCATATTGATAGAATTCTCTTAATCTCCCCTTCTGCGGCCTTTCCTGCCTGAACATCGGACCAAAATAGAAAAGTTTAACCAGAGAAGATTTTTCACCTAAGCTATGCTCAATAAAAGCCCTGACAATTGAAGCAGTCCCCTCAGGTCTTAAAGTCAAGCTTCTTTTACCCTGATCTTGAAATGTATACATTTCCTTCTGCACAATATCCGTATCCTGACCGATACTCCTTTTGAAAAGCTCAGTCTGCTCAAAAATCGGAGTCCTTATCTCTTTATAATTGTATAAAGACAGGACCTCCCGAATCTTCTCCTCAATATATTTCCATTTGAAAGAATCCTCTGGCAAAAGGTCTTTTGTCCCTTGAAGGGCAGTATATTTCATCTCTCTCCTATTCTAAGGCTCAAAAAATGATAATATCTTGTCTCTATAAAGTCAATACAAAAAGCCTCATTTGTAGGGGCAGACCCCTGTGTCTGTCTTAATGTTTAAGGTGAACACACGGTTCGACAAGCTCACCGTCCTGAGTCTTCGACCCTGAGACTCAGACCCGAAGGGCAAAGTCGAAGGATAAGTTCGCCCCTACCTTAAATCTGTCATTGCGAGGAGTCATGCAAAATGCAGGACGACGAAGCAATCCACCTCTGGCAAAGTAAACGGATTGCTTCGTCTCGCCAAAGGCGGACTCGCAATGACAAACTAGTAAGTTTATATGTCCCTCAACCTGAATCTATCGTTCTTTTCCTATAATAAATCCAGAAAACTATCTGGATCAGAGCCACACCCAAAAAATCAGCCACAAAATCTAAAATGTCTGCTGACCTTCCGGGGATAAAGCGCTGATGAATCTCGTCTATGATCGCATAAGATGCCCCGATAAAAATAGAGATAACCAGAACATTTTTTTTGAAAAAATCTCTGGAAGAATTCAGGAGCGAAAAGAATAAAAGGACCGAGAAGATCCCGTACTCTATAAAATGATAAAGTTTATCCTGAAACTCAAAACCTAACTCAGGAGGAGTAAGGTCAGGGATGGAGGAGATTATCAAGATGAGGACAGCATAAGCTAAAGTCAGCCAAGTATAAGGGAATCTTTTTTTTGACACGATTTTAATCTTCTTTTACCACTCCTTCTAACTAACAACTTCTTTAGTAACTTTCCCATTTATTTGTTCCAATCCTTCGGATCTGTTCCCGGATCTTATTATTCTACCTTCAATCTTCGAATTTATTTGCCCTTTTCTTTTCACCTCCCGGAGAAAAACCTCCCGATCCAGATCCGGCAAGAACTCATATTTCAAGTTCTGTTTGGGAATTCCCAGAAAATCCTTTGACTGTACCAGGATATAATCGTTTATCACCACCTTGTAATTTTTATTCGGAATAATATCTCTGTTGTTCACCTTGACCTTAATTACCCTTTCTCCAAAGGGCCTTTCCAGAGTATAACTATATTTCACCCCTGAAACCTGAAGTAAATCTATCCCCTTTCTGCAGTTCTTTTCTAAAACATTCAAGAGCTCTTCCCCAGTTAGTTCAATAACCACTAAACGGTCAGAAAAAGGAGCGAGCTCCCAAATATCCCGCACCGTAATTGGACCAGCTCTTAGATTTTTTCTAATCCCTCCAGAATTTGTAAAAGCCACATCTGATTTAGCATAACTTCTCATCGCATCCGCTAAGAAATTGCCGATATTCGATTCCTCATCATCTTTTCGGATCCAGGTAGTTTCAAGCTCACCTATCTTCTCATCCAGATCTATTCCTGAATTTCTTTCCAGTTCCTCTATTTTATTTTTCACTGATTCAACTGGTTTAATACCATCTATTTTTGTCTCCACTAAATTATTTTGATAACTCAAAACCTTCCTCTCGGAATCTAAAAATAACTCCAGTTTCCCGATATATTTTCCTCTTGAGCCAGCCTGACAGATGATTGTATTATTTATCTTATATGGTTTGAAAATGGTAGTATGGCTATGCCCGCCGATTATCAATTCTAACCCTTCAATATTTTTAGCTATACTTTTATCTTTCTGAACCCCCATATGACTGACCAGAATTTGAAGATCGGTTTTTTCTTCTAACTCGTTCATATAAAAAGCTAAAGTGCTCTCTGCGTCAAGAACTTTAAGCTTTTCTTTTTCCTTGAGCATCTTTTCTAAACTTTCAGTGATTAGGCCGATAAAGGCAATCCTGAACTTTCCACTATTCAGGATAATATATGGCTGGACAAAAAGCTCTTTGTTCTTTTTGTAAACTAAGTTGGCACAGACAACCGGAAATTGAGCTACCTCTATATCTTTTTTCAGGTTCTCAATACCGTAGTCAAACTCGTGATTCCCTAACTCAAAAATATCAGGTTTCAAATAATTTAAAATTTCGATCTGGGCTCTTCCTGAAGTCAAAGAGGAAAGCGGGTCACCGGTGAACTCATCCCCGGCACATATTACAATGGTATTTGGATTTAGAGCTTTTAATGAGTCTAAGTAATAAGCAAAATATGCACTCCCGGAGACCAGAGCTGAATTTTCTTTTTCAGTTGATGGATAAGGCTGGATTGTAGCATGAAAGTCGTTCCAGTAGAGCAGAGTAAGCTTAATCCTTTTGCTCTGCTCGTAGAGCAGAAAGAGAGCAAAGATTAAAATTACCAGAAGAGGGAGCCAGAGTTTTTTACTTCTTTTCCTTGGCATAACTAATCCAATCCATAGGATAAAACAAATTTTCTTTATGTCAACAAAAAAAGAGAGCTCCTTATCGGGAACTCTCTTTGGGCGCAAAAAACCTAAAGGCTTTTATTTCTTTTTTCCTTTTTTAGCCTTCTTGGCTGGCTTTTTCTTCATCGGCATTCTGGGTTTCACCTCCTTTCCTACAGATCCGTTTTCAGGACCAGGTATAGGGTGAAAAAGTTGGCTTAATTCAGAATTCCTGCCAACTACTTATTTTTGAATCCTTGGTAGCCGCAGACTTTATGTCTGCGCTTAAATGCTATTTACTCGCAAGCTAAAGCTTGCGGCTACCTATTTATATTTTTTACCTCCAAGCTCTCCTTACCAAAATTTATCAACATCCCTAAGGGAAGTTTTGTAGCCTTTAGAAAACTTTTCATCTTGGTCACATCTGATTCATTCATCGGCTCTCCGGCTTTAATCATTATAATGATGCTGTTCTTCACCACAAATTCTAAATCGTATTCACCCGCTACACTTCCCTTGTAGGAAAGTTTTATATTTTTTTTCCTTTCATATTCTATCTTTCTTAAATCGAATTCATAAGCTAAAGCCTGGCTATAGGCGGATTCCTGGAAACCTAAACCCATATTTTTATGAACCTCTAAGGCGGCTTCTAATATCTGTTCTTGCAGTTCTTTTAAAGACATCTCCTTCTCTTTTACTGTTAAGCTGTTCATTCACTATAATACTTTAATAGTTAAAGAGTTGCAATTATTGTGCCAGTATTTTATTAATGGCCAAGTTATTGCAAATCAATCTGTTACAAATCCCATTATATTTAGTTACCCTTTTATCTGCAACAAGTTTGTTTCGTCTCTCTAATATCTTGAGTATAAAAAGGCTATATTAATGCTATGTTATAAGGTGCGACATAAAAGATGCAAATAAACTGAAATGTTGCGAAAAAAATAATTAATCTATTTTGAAGGAAATTTGGAGTATAAACCTTTAGGTTTATAAATGTAAAACTTAAAGAGATTTGTAGTGCTCCGTTTTTGATGGAGCTAAAATGAATTCTCTGTACTATATACGCCAAAGACAATATGGTAAAGCTAAAGTCTTCACCAGGATCCTGTGGACAAGACCTTGATGGCTTTAAACTCCAACATG
>Ga0315289_10014394_pt1 | contig 11047 bp, 9 predicted proteins | sample YL17G11_40_MG_FD_203452 | JGI IMG/M metagenome (GOLD analysis project Ga0315289, IMG submission 203452) | Sediment microbial communities from Yellowstone Lake, YNP, Wyoming, USA - YL17G11_40 | ecosystem: Environmental > Aquatic > Freshwater > Lake > Sediment | place: USA: Wyoming | collected...
GGCGATGTTCCAGCGGCACGCCAACCTGGAGTAGGATCGATCTCAGGGAGCCGGTGCCCCGCGGCTGTATCAAGGAAGAAGCGACGACGGGGATGGTGACCGACGGCGATGCCTGGATCGGCATGCTTGAGGCCAGGAACCGCACCGCGCACCTGTACGACCGGGATGACGCCCTGGCTGTCTATCGGGCGATAAAGGCCACGATAAAGGCCACATACATTCCGTTGCTGCAAGACCTCGAAGAAACCGCTCGTCGCTCCTTGCGCGATTGAGCCGACGGCCTTGGGAGCATTCCCGCTACCTCCACGTTCTTTCTGATGAACGCCCGAGCCCTCAACAGCGGGGTGATCGTGGCGGAAAACTGGCACCCCGTTCAGGCGCTGGTTCCCGTCGATCGAGGCGATTTCTATTTAGGGGATGGAGTGCTCGGGAGGTTGGTCTCGTACGGAAAAGGGTGCCGAGGCTTGCGCTGCGGCAGTCGCCTTCCCATCGAGCCGCCCCCTGCATATGATCGTCGCATGACGTGGATGCGGGCATTCTTCCTGGCAGCGACCGCTGTTCTGCTGTGCGGCTGCGCGACGCCGATTGGCTACCTTGCCAAGCAGGGAAGGTATCTCCTGCGCTACAGCACGGGAGCGAAGAACGCCGAATCCCTCATCGCCTCGCCCACAACCGACGCCGAGACGAGGGATTTCCTCCTCCGGGCCAGGGAGATCCGCAGGTTCGCCTTCGAGCGGATCGGCCTCAGGGAGAACGGGAACTTCGCCCGCTACAGGGAAGTCGACAGGGAGTACCTCGTGAGCGTCGTGTCAGCTTGCGACGCTGTCTCCTTCGACGGCTACACCTGGCGCTACCCCTTTCTGGGCAGGCTTCCCTACAGGGGCTACTACGAGAGGGAGGATGCCAACACGGAGGCCTCGCGCCTGAAGACGGAAGGCTGGGACGTCATCGTGCGCCCCGTGGACTCTTTCAGCACCCTGGGGTTCACCCGCGATCCGCTGTATTCCTTCATGAAGAAATACTCCTCGTTCGAGCTGGCCTCCCTCATCATGCACGAACAGACCCATGCGACCCTCTTCGTGAAGGGACAGGCCCAGTTCAACGAGGAGCTTGCGACGTTTGTCGGGGAGGAGGGCGCGTTCGCCTGGCTCCGCGACGCGCAGGGAGTCGACTCGCCCGCCTATAGGGCAGCGCTCAACGAGATCGCCGACTCGGAAACGTTCGTCGCCCTGCTGCGGGACCTTGCGGGTACACTCGACCGCGAATACCGGGCGCCGCTTTCCCGGGAGGAGAAGCTCGCGCGCAAGCGCGAGATCATCGCGGCCTTCAGGCAGTCTTTCGAGAGCGGGAACGGCAAGCGGTTCCGCACCGAGACCTACCGCGCCATGGACGCCCCACGGGTGAACAACGCGTACCTCGCGCTGTTCAGCCTGTACTCCGACGATGTCCCCCTGATACGGTCGTACTGCGAGAAGGTCTGCGGCGGGGATCCGCGCCGCCTGCTCGTGGATGCGAGAGCTTTCGCGCGGCGCGGCGACGTCAAGGCGCAGATGAGGCGCGCGCTGGGAGCATCCTGAGAGGCAGGGCGGGTTGACACTCCCACCCTGTGCGGCCTAATTTATAACATGATATGTTATTAAATGGGGAGGAGGCCGAACCATGGGATCCTGGCAGCGGAAGTACTCTCTTGTGCCTCGGGATGTGCCGCGCGTGCAGACCGCCCACAGGCGGATCGTCACGAAGCTTCCCGTGCCCGAGTCGCTCCCCATCTTCGAGCGCCTGGAGCGCTTCGAGCCCTCTTCGATGCAGGGCCAGCCGCCTCTCATCATCGATCGGACGGAGGGCTGGCACGTGCACGATCGATGGGGCAACATGTGGCTGGACTGGTCATCGGGCGTTCTGATCTCCAACATCGGCAACTCCAATCCCGTCATCGTCGAAGCCCTGCGGCGGATGCTCGACCGGCCCCTGCTCGCCACGTACGTCTTCGCGCACGAGAAGCGGGCCGAGCTTGCGGAGCTGTTGGTCGCCCACGCCCCGGCCCCCGGTGACAAGGCCTTTCTTCTTTCCACTGGATCCGAGGCCACCGAAAACTGCATCAAGCTCGCACGAACCTGGGGCTTGGAGAAGCATGGCCCCGAAAAGCGCGTGGTGGTGAGCTTCCAGAACGCTTTCCACGGCCGCACGATGGGCGCGCAGCTTGCGGGGGGCAATCTGAACCAGAAGAAGTGGATCGGCTCCGGCGACAGCGGGTTCGCGCAGGTGCCTTTCCCCGACGGGTACAAGAACCCCGACACGCGATTCGAGCTTTTTATCGAGACCCTCGAGAAGGCGGGGGTGAAGCCCTCGCAGGTCTGCGCCGTCATGTCCGAGAGCTTCCAGGGGGTGGGCCCGGACTTCTTCCCCGCCGAGTACGCGAAGTCGCTCGAGCAGTGGTGCAGGCGGAACGATGCGCTCCTGATCATGGACGAGGTGCAGGCCGGCTTTGGCCGCACGGGCAAATGGTTCGCCTTCGAACACTATGGCATCGTTCCCGACCTCATGGCCTGCGGAAAGGGCATCTCCAGCTCCCTGCCTCTGTCGGCGGTGATCGGCCGGGCCGAGGTGCTGGAGCTGTACCCGCCCGGGTCCATGACCTCGACGCATTCCGGCTCGCCTCTTCCAGTTGCGGCGGCCGTTGCGAACATCAGGGAGCTCGAGCGGGGTCCCTACCTCGAGAACGCCCGCGCGCTCGATTCGGTGCTGCGAGAGGGCTTGATCGCCATCCAGCGCCGCCATCCGCAAAGGGCGGGTTGCGTGCACAGCAGGGGGCTCGTTGCCGGCATCCAGATCGCGGCGCCGGGCACCAGGAGCCCCGACCCGGCGGCGGCGCTCGCCGTGAACGAAGCCTGCTTCCGCAAGGGTCTGCTGATGTTCGCCCCTGTCGGGGTGGCGGGGGAATGCATCAAGATCGCCCCCGCCCTCGACATCTCGCGCGAGGCCCTGGAGGAGGGGATCCAGACCCTCGGGGAAGCCATGGACGAGACCCTCGGGTGAGCTCGCCGCTTCTGGCGTCGATCGACAGGGTTCACGAGGGCGCCCCGCACAGGGTCAAGGACGACGAGAAGGCGATGCTGTACCGCGAGATCTGCGCGGGCCGGCCGGCGGCGCGCGGGAGCCTTGCGCGCGATCTCGGCCTGCGTCCCACCTCCGTCTCGCAGGCCGTGCGGGAACTGCTTGCCGACGGCCTGGTTGCGGAAAGCCAGGAGGGGCCTCGAGGCCGGTCGGGACGGCCCGAGCGGTTGCTCGTCCCGCGGCCCGACCGGATGGCCGCGATATCGATCTACGTCGACTCGCGGGAGCTGAAAGGCGCGCTCGTGAACCTCGATGAGTCCATCCTCGCGGAGGAGTTCCGCACGGTGCCTGCCGATGCGGGAAACAGCGCGCTCTCGGCTGCGATCTTCGGACTCGCCCGCTCGCTCCGCCGCAGCGTGCCGCGGACCGCTCGGCTCGTCGGAGCGAGCGTCTCGCTCGTCGGCACGGTCAATCCCCGAACCGCGACCTGGGTGAGCGCCGCGCGCTGGCCGAAGCTGTCCGATCTGGACCTTTCGAAAGCGGAGGCCCGGCTGGGGTTTCCGGTCGCGCTGCGAAGGACCAACGAGACGGAGCTGGAGTACTGGCTCGCCTGCAACCCCGATGCCGCGGGAAAGAGCGTCGTCCTGCTGCACTGGGGCTTCGGGATCGGGTCAGCGGTCTCCTATCGTGGAGAGCTGCTCGCCTCCTCGATCGGGAGGTTCGGCGAGATCGGGCACATCAGGCTGGGGGGCCGAGCGGGGGGCCGGCCCGGCGGCCGACGGCGAGGCGGCGGGGCCGCGGCGTGCGTGTGCGGATCAACCGGGTGTCTTGAGACGCAGGCCGCCCTCTGGGCGCTTCTCCCCCGGCTTCGCGCAAGGCTGGGCAGGCTGCCCGAGGACGAGGGAGAGCTTGCGCCCCTTCTCTCCGACCCGAGACTGCTCGCCGTGCCCGTCGTTCGAGAGGCGCTCCTCGCTGTCCAGGATGCCCTGCTCGTCCTGCATCGCATCTTCTACCCCGACATCGTGCTGCTCAGCGGGCCTCTTCCCGAGAACCCGCGAATCTTCGCCAGGCTTGCCGAAGGCTTTCATCGTTCGCTTCCGGGTTACGCCAGGGGGTCGGTGGACTTTGCGGCGATTCCGGGCGGCATGAACGGCTGCAGGCGGGGTGGGGCTTCCCCCCTCTTTCGTGATACCCTCAGGGAAACGCTCAGGAGGAGATCATGAGCAGCATACGCGCGGTCGTTGTGGGTGGGGGGATGATCACCGCCGACCTTCTCCTTCCGTCCCTCTATCACCTGCAGAGGCGGGGAATCCTCGGGGAGATCGCGGTTTGCGCCCTGAGCTCGGGCCCCCTGCGGGCGCTCGCCGCCGCTGCCGAGATCCAGGCCGCCTTTCCCGGACAGTCCTTCACGCCGTGGCCAGCGCTCGATGAACCGCTCGAAAAGACCGATCCTTCCCTGTTCATGCAGGTGATCTCACGCCTGCCGCCGCGCCAGCTCGTCGTTGTCGCGGTGCCCGATCAGGCGCACCACGCGGTGGTCATGGAGGCGCTGCGCTGCGACCAGCACGTGCTGTGCGTGAAGCCGCTCGTGCTGAAGCACGCCCAGGCCGCCGAGATCGCGCGGACGGCGCGGGAGCGCGGCCTCTTCGTCGGCGTGGAGTACCACAAGAGATTCGACAGGCGCTCCCTTCTCGCCCGGCGCGATTACCGCATGGGCAGGTTCGGCGAGTTCGTCATGGGCGAGGCGCGGCTGATCGAGCCGTACTCCTATCGGTCATCGAACTTTCAGAACTGGTTCACCCCCGAGGCCACCGACCCCTTCACGTACATCGGCTGCCACTATGTCGACCTCGTGTACTTCATCACCGGCCTTCGCCCCACGGAGGTCTCTGTCGCGGGGGTGCGCAGGCGCTTCCCCAACGGGAACGAGGGCTTCCTCTGGTCGAGCGGCAGGGTGCGCTGGGAGAACGGCGCGCTGCTCACCGTGTCCAACGGCCTCGGATACCCCGACCTCGCGGCAGGCTCCAACGACCAGGGGCTGCTCTTGTACTGCGAGGGGGAGGGCAGGACCGGCATGATCCGCCACGACGATCACGACAGGGGGGTCGGCTACGCGTACCTCGACGCCATCGGCCCAGGGGGATCGCATTTCAACTACGTGAGCCCGGACTTTTTCCGCCTGGTCCCATGGGAGGGGGAGGGCATGAGGCCGGTCGGCTACGGATACGAGTCCATGGAAGCGATAGTCGAGGCTGTTATGCGCGTCGAGAGCGCGGCCGAGGGGCTGGCCGCGGATGCCGGCCTGGAGGCGCGCCGGCGCGTCTGCGAGGAGATCGATGCGAGGGGCCTCCTCGCCACGCCTGCCAACAGCAGCATCAACGAGCTCGTGGTGGAGGCTGCGCGGGAGTCCATCCTGGCGGACGGCCTGCCGGTCCGCATCATTCATGGCAGGGACCCGCGCGTGGAGCCGCGGGGGAACGATCGGCTCGAAGGGGGAGTCGCATGAAGGAGGGGGGCATGAAGGCGGATATCGGCGTCATCGGAATGGCGGTGATGGGGCAGAACCTCGCGCTGAACATCGAGAGCCGCGGCTACGCGGTGGCCGTGTACAACCGCACGGCGGAGAAGACCCGCGAGCTGGCGGAAGGCGAAGGGAAGGGCAGGAAGCTGCTGCCCGCGTTCTCGTTGGAGCAGTTCGTGGCGAGCCTTGCCTCGCCGAGGAAGGTGTTCCTGATGGTGCAAGCGGGCAAGGCCGTCGATGAGCTGATCGGGCAGCTCGAGCCCCTGCTCGCCAGGGGCGACATCCTCATCGACGGAGGCAACTCCTTCTTCCAGGACACGATCCGCCGTTCGAAGGCGGCTGAAGCGAAAGGGCTCCTGTTCATCGGGACAGGGGTGTCCGGTGGCGAGGAGGGGGCGCTGCGCGGCCCCAGCATGATGCCGGGCGGCCACCGGGCGGCCTACGACGCGACGGGGAAAATCTTCCGTGACATCGCCGCGAAGGTCGGCGACGATCCGTGCTGCGCCTACATCGGCACGGATGGAGCGGGGCACTACGTGAAGATGGTGCACAACGGCATCGAGTACGGGGACATGGAGCTGATCAGCGAGGCGTACTTCATCATGAAGAACATGCTCGGCATGAGCCACGACGAGATGCACGAGGAGTTCGCCCGGTGGAACAGGGGAGACCTCGAGTCCTATCTCATCGAGATCACGGCGGAGATCCTCGCGAAGAAGGACGGGCAGACCGGAGAGCCCCTGGTGGAGGCGATCCTCGATCGGGCGGGACAGAAGGGCACCGGCAAATGGACCAGCCAGTCGGCCCTCGACCTGGGCGTGGCGGCGCCGACGATCGCCGAGGCGGTTTTTGCGCGCTGCGTATCGGCGATCAAGAGCGAGAGGGTGGAGGCGGCGAAGCTCCTGGCAGGGCCGGGGACCGTCTTCACGGGCGACAGGAAGGAGTTCGTGGAAGCGATCCGCGATGCCCTGTATGCCTCGAAGATCTGCTCGTATGCCCAGGGGTTCAGCCTCCTGCGGGCCGCGGCTGCGGAATACAAATGGGACCTGCGCTACGGTGAGATCGCCTCGATCTGGCGGGGGGGATGCATCATCCGCGCGCGCTTCCTCGGCAGGATCAAGGAGGCCTACGACCGCGACCCCGGTCTGGCGAATCTCATCCTCGACCCCTACTTCCGCGGCGCAGCGACCGTCGCGCAGCTGAAATGGCGCAGGGTCGTGGCAACGGCGACCGAGCTGGGCGTTCCGATCCCCGCTTTCTCCTCCGCGCTCTCATGGTTTGACTCCTATCGCTCTGCACGGCTTCCTGCCAACATGATCCAGGCCCAGCGGGACTACTTCGGGGCGCACACATACGAACGGGTCGATAGGCCGGGCAGCTTCCACACGGAATGGACGAAGATATGAAAGGGGTGCAGCCCATGTTCGATCTCTCGGGGAAGACCGTCGCCCTGACGGGCGGCGGAGGGGTGATCGCGGGGGCGCTCGCCGAGGGGTTCCTCCGCGCGGGAGCCAGCGTGTCACTTTGGGACATCGACTCGAAGGCGGTTGAGCAGGCGCGGGATAGAGCGGCGGCAGCCCTAGCGGCCCGAGGGGACGCGGAGGCGGGAGCCGTCGTTGCGGGACTCGTCGTGGACGCGCTTTCCGAAGAGTCGGTCGGTGAGGCGGTGCGCGCGACGGTGAGCTCCTGCGGGGGGCTGGATGTCCTGGTCAACGCCGCGGGCGGCAACCGCGGGAAGAGCCCCTTCCTCGAAACGGACATCGGCCAATTCGAGGAGGTGCTGAGGCTCAACCTGGTGGCCGGGCTCATGGTTCCCAGCAAGGCGGTCTGCCGGCATTGGATCGCCGCGGGAGTGAAGGGCGCGATCATCAACATGGCCTCCATGGGGTCCTACGTCCCCCTGTCGGGAGTGTGGGCGTACGATGCGGCAAAGGCTGGCGTGCTGAACCTGACCATGGCTGCCGCAAAGGAGTTCGCTCCCCACGGGATACGGGTCAACGCGATCGCTCCCGGGTTCTTCGTGGGCAAGCAGAACAAGGCTCTGCTGATCGACGAGACGACCGGAGAGCTCACCGCCCGGGGGAAGCAGGTGATCGGGCGCACTCCCTTCGGCAGGTTCGGCGAGGCGAAGGAGCTCTGCGGGGCGGCGATCTTCCTGGCCTGCAACGAGGCCTCGGGGTTCGTGACCGGCGTGTGCATCCCCGTCGACGGCGGGTTCCTCGTGGACTGCATCTGAGCGGGATTTGCGCCTCATGAAGGAGGTCGTATGAGTATCGAGCTTCGCAAGGGTTGCGCCTATTCCCTCCTGGTCCCCACAAGCATGGGGGTGCGGCTCACTCCTTTCGGCAGGCAGCCCTTCCACTGCAGCGAATTGATGAGGCTCCAGGTCACGAGCGCGGAGTCCAACGTGGCCAGCATCGCATCGTACCTCGGACTGCGGGTCAAGATTCTCACGGCGTTTGTCAAAGGAAGCCCCGTCTCGAGGCTCATCAAGGACAACCTGGCCGGCCGGCACATGGACTGCGAGGGCAAGGACCTCGACCAGGATGGGCCGTGGGGCTATCGCCACCAGTTCAATCTCGCCGACGCTGGTTTCGGTGCCCGTGGACCTCGCGTGCACAACGATCGTGCGGGAGAAGTCGGCCGCACGCTCAGCGCAAAGGACTTCGACCTCGAGCGGATCTTCGCCGAGGAGGGGGTGCAGGTGGTCCACATGTCGGGCCTGATCGCCGCTCTGTCCCCCGAGACGGGAGCCTTCTGCACGCAGCTCGCCAGGGTCGCACGGCGCACCGGGACGCGTGTCTGCTTCGACCTGAATTATCGCGCCTCCTTCTGGAAGAAGCGGGAGGAAGAACTGCGCGGGATATTCAAGGAGATCGCGAGCATGTCCGACATCCTGGTCGGCAACGAAGAGGACTTCCAGCTCTGCCTCGGCATCCGGGGGCCAGATGCCGGCGGCCAGGGACTGGCCGCCAAGATGGGCAGCTTCAAGGAGATGATCGACCGTGTCAGGGTAGAGTACGCAGGCACGACGGTTTTCGCCACCACCTTGCGCGAGGTGGTGAGCGCCAACTGCCATTTGTGGGGCGCCATCCTCTCGGAGAGCGGCAATTGGCACGTGGTCGAGCCTCGCCAGATCGATGTGCTTGACAGGATCGGCGGCGGCGATGCCTTCGTGGGCGGCTTGCTCTACGGGGTCCTGAAGGGGTGGGAGCCCGTCAAATGGGTGCGCTTCGGCTGGGCGTGCGGCGCCCTGGCTGTCACCACGGAGACCGACTACGCGCAGCCGGCCGACGAGGACCAGGTCTGGAGCATCTGGCAGGGCAACGCCCGCGTGAAGCGTTGACGGGGCCTGCGGCGAATGGAACCCCGCCTGCACCGGCCTGCCCAGGACGAGGCACTCGACGAGGTCGCGGATCGCCTCGTCGGCGAAGCCGACATGTCCTTGCTTCCGAGGATATTCACCTTGACGTCGTTTACCGCGGAAACGTCGATGCCGCGATCGCGCAGCACCTCCGCACGCGACACGGAGTACACGCACTCGCCCTCGTCGGCAGCGAGGAAGCGCAGCGTGTCCACGTGTGGCTGCTGATGCAGACATGATCCGTCCGAGGGTACCCTCCTCGATATTCCTCCGCGCGGGAGCCAGCGTCGCTCTCTGGGACATCGATGCGAAGGCCGTCGAGGAGTCGGTCGGCCGGGCGGTGAGCGCGACGGTTGCCGCCTGCGGCGGGCTGGACATCTTCGTCAACACGGCGGGTTCCTTGTGGATTGCATCGAGGAGGGGGCATGCGGACGGCAGAGGCTTTGAAGGGGCTTGCGCCCGAGCGGGAGTTTTTCGTCGGCATCGATTCCGACGGCTGCGCGTTTCCCACGACGGAGCTGAAGCAGAAGGAATGCTTCATCCCCAGCACGGTGAGATACTGGAAGCTCCAGCCCGTGTCGAGGTTTGCCCGCGAGGCGGCGGAGTTCGTGAACCTGTACTCGAAATGGCGCGGGATCAACAGGTTCCCCGCGCTCGTGAAGGTCTTCGACCTGCTCGCCGAGAGGCCCGAGGTGACCAGGGCGCTGAAGCTGCCCGACGTCGGGCCCCTGCGGGAATGGATACAACGCGAGAAGGCCCTCGGCAATCCCTCCCTGAAGCGGGAGGTGGAGAGCAACCCCGACCCGATCCTTCTCAGGACTCTCCAGTGGTCCGAGGCGGTGAACGAGGCCGTGGAGGACATGGTGGTCGGAGTGCCGCCATTTCCCGGCGTGCGCGAAAGCCTCGAGTCACTCGCCGGCAGAGCCGACCTCATGGTGGTGTCGGCGACCCCCGGGGAGGCGCTGGAGAGGGAATGGAGGGAGCACGGGATCGACGGGCACGTGCGGGTGATCGCCGGGCAGGAGATGGGCTCCAAGACCGAGCACCTCGCCCTCGCAGCCGGGGGCAAGTACGCGCCGGGCCGGCTCCTCATGATAGGTGACGCGCCGGGCGACATGTCCGCTGCCCGGGCGAACGGCGCGCTTTTTTTCCCCATCAATCCCGGCTCCGAGGAGCGGTCCTGGGAGAGGTTCCTTGTCGAGGGCATGAAGCGGTTCCTGCAGGGCAGCTTCGCAGGGAGCTACGAGAAGGAGCTCATCGCCGAGTTCGAGGAGCTCCTGCCGGAAACGCCGCCCTGGAAACGACAGGTGGGGGCATGAAGGCCGCGGCCTGCCCTACCAGAGGGTATAGCCGCCGTCGATCGCGATCACCGAGCCAGCTGTGGGTCAGGCATCCTCCTCGAAGACGATCCTGGCGGGCGCTCCCGAGGTGCCCTTCACGCGCATCGGCAGACAGTACAGCATGCCGCTTTGACCCTTCACCTCGTCGAGGTTGACGAGAGGCGCGGCGAGCAGGACGTCCTTCCTGAACATCATGCCCAGGAGGCCTCCCTTCTCGCCGACGGCATCCTCGGACCACGAGCTTTCGATGCACGGCACATCGGTGCCCAAAATGGCGATGCCGCGCGCAAGCAGCCACTCGACAGCTTTCCTGGAGAAGGTGGGGCACTGTCGCACGTACCCCGGTCGGTTCCATCGAGAACCCCATCCCGAATCCACGATGACCGCGTCTCCCCAGTCGATGTTCGGGGCGCCCGCGGCGAGCGTCGTGTCGTCGATGAAGGCTTTCTCTTTCTGCCGGGGGAGTCGGATGATTTTCGCGGGCCGAATAAAGTCCGCGACGGGATACTCATCGAGGGTCTTCGCTCCTTCGATGATATGCGCTCCCGACTCCATGTACGTGCCGGTGATCGTCGAGAGACTGATCTTCGACGAGAAAAAGGAGTTCTCCTTCACGGTGGCGATGGTATCGATCGAGGCGAGCGGAATGATGGCCTGCAGGCCTGGCAGCTCCCTGTAGCTCCACAGTCCGTTCTCCACTAGACCGCTCAGGTCAATGTACCTCTTCATCGCGCATCCTCCTCCGAGGGGCTGATCCTACTTCGCGCG